>ENA-UPWM01000799-UPWM01000799.1-human-gut-metagenome-genome-assembly--contig:-NODE-799-length-14088-cov-19.193063_pt1 | contig 14088 bp, 12 predicted proteins | sample MGYA00250051_ERZ773379 | MGnify/ENA primary metagenome ERZ773379 (study PRJEB29103, sample SAMN06112020) | human gut metagenome | biome: human gut; feature: ankylosing spondylitis patient; material...
AAAAAGGCGTTGAGGTAACAGAAAAAAATTCATCAGGAAACTTCGGAGAGATCACATTTTCTCATCCCGGAGTATATGAATATGAAATTCAGGAGAAACAGCCGGCAAGTGCAATACCGGGAGTTATATATTCTCTGGCATCCTATACATATCGGGTAACGGTGACCGATAATGGAGACGGAACATTATCCGCTGTGGCAGAAATGGAAAAAACGGCTAATGACGACGGGGCGTCAGTAGGAAATACGCCGATTCCGGTTGAGAATAAAACAGCGGTATTTGTAAATGATTTCCATGCAGATTCCGCAACGACATCTATACTTGCAAAAAAAGTGTATGCAGATGAAAGCGGAGCGAATCCGTTGAAAAACGGAATGTTTGAATTTAAACTCAAAGCGACCGGAGACAACGCAGAGCAGGCGCCAATGCCGACCGGAGAGAAGGATGAAAATGGTTATATCCATGTAGTCAACGTCGGAACAGGAATTACATTCGGTAACATGGTGTTTACAGAGGAGAATGTCAGTGATACACCGTGGACGTATGAAATTGCAGAAGTGATTCCGGAAACTGCGGTTAATAATGGAGACGGAACTTATACTTTAAACGGTATAACTTATAAGGCACAAACATATTCCGTATCTATTATGGCAAAGGCACAAGGTTCAGGCGAGGATGCGTATATTGTCATAGAAAAGACATACAGCAAAGCAGAAGGAGCAGTTGCTGAAGATCAGGTTGTATTCAACAACAGTTATGAACCGAAGCCTATAGTACTTCCGGGTGAGGGAGAATCAGCGGTACAGGGAAGAAAAACTTTAGTCGGACGCGATTCTCTTGTGGATGAAGAGTTCTCCTTTACATTGAGTGCTGCAAATACCGCAGCAAGAACCGGTCTTAAAGAAAATTTCATTATCTTCAATGGAGATACGGCTCAGGATACGATGCAAAAAACGGTGAACGGACTGACGAATAATCAGGCTGCAACATTTGATTTTGACAGTATCGAGTTCAAACGTCCGGGAACATATGTATTTAGTGTAGTAGAAAATGCCCCGGAAAACGGAAACGGAATGGTATATGACCGACATACAGCAAGAGTACGGGTTATTGTGACAGATGAGAACGGAGAATTAAAGGCAGAAACAGCTTACTATAACGGTGAAGGCGCAGATACTGATGCGGCTGCATTTGTCAATCTGTATACAGCGTCTGCAACTTACGGAACAGGCGCGGAACTGATTGTAGAAAAGACGTTATCCGGCCGTGCTCTGAAAGCGGGCGAATTTACATTTAAAATCGAGGCGGCAGACAGTGATACTGTAAATGCTGAGACAGCGGATGCTAAATTGTCAGATTCTGACAGAGAATTTACAAACACATCAGGAGCGGCAGACGGTGTTGCATCTCGGATCTTTGACAAATTGTCAGGGGTGACCTTTACACAGGATGATGCAGGAAAGACGTTCAGCTACGTTCTTTCAGAGGCAGCAGGAAATTTACCGGGAGTTACATACTCAAAGGACACATATCGCTTTGATATTACGGTAGTAGATAACGGCGACGGAACGATGCATACAGAAACGAAAGTTACAATGCAGGGAGATGGTGTGACAGCAGAAGCTCATCATGATAGTTCAGACGGAAGAGATACGATAGTAGCAGGTTTTACGAACGGATATCATGCAGACAGCGTGGAAGTAGACTTCACAGAAGCGGCAGCATTGTTCCACAAACGACTGGTTGGACGCGACTGGAAAGAAGATGATTCGTTTACATTCAATCTTACGGCAGAAGATGGAACTCCAATGCCGAAAGATACGGAAGGCAATGATGTAACAAGCGTTACTGTATCACAGAAAGGCGGAACGGAAGATGGTACGGATGTACCGTTTGGATTCGGAAAGGTCACATATGATACAGTCGGAAAGTATTCCTACACTGTTACAGAAGAGAATGCAGGACAAACCATTAACGGAGTGACTTATAGTAAGAATGAGGCAAAAATAATAGTTGATGTTTCTGATCCGGGAAATGGGCAGTTGACCGCAAATATACAGTCCTATTTGCAGGTGGCCGGGATGATGAACACCATTGCGGCGGGAGGCGTCTACCACACCCCGCTTTTCGTGGAGTGTACCGTGGACGAGACGACGGGCGAAGAGCTCACGCCGCTGGCACATAGTTCGTCCCGGCGGGTGTTCGCGGAGCAGACGGCGGAAAAGCTGCAGGAGCTGCTGGCGGGCGTCGTGGCAGAGGGAACGGGCCAGCAGGCCGCCCCCTCCGAGGGGACTGCCGCCGGAAAGACCGGCACCGCCCAGACCGGCCAGTTCCGGAATGGCGAAGAGTTGAAAAACTACTGGTTCGCCGGTTTTTACCCGGCAGAAAAGCCCCGCTGGACCATCGTGGTGATGCAGGACGCCCAGACAGAGCCGGAGGTGTCCAGCGCAGCCATCTTTGCCCGCCTGTGCGACGCACTGAGCGCCGGGGAGTGAATGGTTTTGCTTTTCTGCTTGCTTTTTTGGCCGAGGTATGTTACTATATACTTGTATTTGTATGTTTGTTATCCAAATTTAACAATAAAAGGAGCGTTTTCATCCATGGCAGTCATTGAAATCGTCGGCGGCGTCATTCTGCTCGTCGTCTCGGTGGTCATCTTTGCCCTCACCCTGATGCAGCATACCCACGGTCAGGGTCTGGCTGGTGTTATCAACGGCAGCGCTTACGGCGCAAACAACGCCCGTCTGACCCCTGCGGACCAGATGCTGGCAAAGGTGACCCGCATCGCCGGTATCATCTTCTTTGTGGTGGCCATCCTGGCCTGCGTGTTCGCAAGCCGTCTGGCCTGAGTATGCGCCCGCAGCCCCGTGATGAAAGCGGGGCTGTTTTTGTGTCTATATATTGTTATAAAAAGAGATAAGAGGGAAGAAGCCGCGCCCCGGTGGAGGGCGGGCTATGGTAGTTAAGGAGAAAGAAAATTTATGTCAATGCGCGATAAAATCGAACATGCCATCCAGAACCAGCCCTGCACCGTCAAAGAGCTGAAGCAGAAGTTCGGCGGCGAGCGCGGCGCAGACCGCAAGGTAATGGAAGCTCTGGACGAACTGGTGCGAGAGGCTGTCGTCTGCCAGCGTCAGGGCGTGTTCTTTACCGTCCGCTCCGGCCGTGCCGACAAGGCTCTGCTGTGCAAGGTGGTCAAGCTGGGCAAGAACTTTGCCTTCGTCATGCTGGAGGACGGCACCAGCGACATCTTCATCCCCGGCCGCTTCACCAAGGGCGCAATGCCCGGCGACGACGTGCTGGTGGAGAAATTCGAGCATCCCCGTGTGGAGGGCAGCGACGAGGGCGCTATCCTCGCCATCCTGACCGAGAAAAACGACCTGGTCGGCACTGTGCGCCGGGTCGAGGGCCGTCTGCGCTTCGTGCCGGACGACTGCCCGGCCATCACCATGCCGCTGGCCCGCGACTGCGAGGGCGGCGCAAAGGACGGCGACAAGGTAGCCGTCGAGATCCTGAACCGCGGCAACCGTCAGGAAGACCACCGCGTGGGCGTCGCCATGCGCTTCGGCAGCTCCGACGAGGCCAAGCGCTGCGCCAAGGCTCTGCTTTACGCAAAGGACATCCGCACCCGCTTCCCGGATAAAGTGCGCGATGAGGCCAAGAAGTTCGAGGGCGCAGAGGTCTCCGAGAAGGACTGCGAGGGCCGCATGGACCTGCGCGCCCTGCCCATCTTCACCATCGACAGTGCCGAGACCAAGGACATCGACGATGCCATCAGCCTGACCCGCACCTCTGACGGCGGCTTTGAGCTGGGCGTCCACATCGCAGACGTCTCCAACTACGTCAAGCCCGGCACCGAGCTGGACAACGAGGCGTTCAGCCGCGCAACCAGCGTCTATTATGCAGATCAGGTCGTTCCGATGCTGCCCAAGGCCCTGTCCAACGGCATCTGCAGCCTGAACGAGAACGAGCTGCGTCTGGCTTTCTCCTGCCTGATGCGTCTGGACAAGGAGGGGAATCTGACGGATTACCGCTTTGTCAAGTCCATCATCCGCAGCCGCGTCAAGGGTGTCTACTCCGAGATCAACGCCCTGCTGGCCGGTACTGCCGACGCCGAGATCAAGGCAAAGTATGCCGACGTCATCGACCAGCTGCCCGCTATGAAGGAGCTGTACGGCCACCGCGCCCGCCTGCGCAAGGAGCGCGGCTGCATGGACATCGAGAGCGGCGAAGTCAAGCTCATCCTCGACGAGAATGGCCGCTGTATCGACGTCAAGAAGCGCACTTCCGGCGAGAGCGAGAGCATGATCGAGGAGTTCATGCTGCTGGCCAACCAGTGCGCCGCCCACTTTGCCCGCGTCAAGCAGATCCCCTTCGTCTACCGCGTCCATGAAGAGCCCAACGCCGAGAAGCTGGAGCGTCTGCACGCTCTGCTGCAGGCCTGCGGCATCAACGACCACTTCGCCAAGGACGTTCCCACTCCCAAGGAGCTGAGCGCCATCCTCGAGGGTGTGCGCGGCACCCCCTATGAGCAGATCATCAACACCGGTATGCTCCGCTGCATGTCCAAGGCTCTCTACGAAGAGAAGCCCAAGGGCCACTACGGTCTGGTGCTGAAGGATTACGCCCACTTCACCAGCCCCATCCGCCGTTACCCCGACCTGGCCATCCATCGCATCATGACCGATATGCTCAAGGGTACCGAGAAGGAGACCATGATCCTCCGCTACACCGATTTCGCAGAGCGCGCCTCCAAGCAGTCCAGCGAGCGTGAGGTCATCGCCATGCAGATCGAGCGGAAGGCTGAGGACTGCTACAAGGCCGAGTATGCCCGCCGCCATCTGGGCGAGTGCTACGAGGGTACCATCTCCGGCGTGACCCAGCGCGGCCTCTTCATCGAGCTGGACAACGGCGTGGAGGGCTTCGTGCCTGCCTCCAGCCTGACTCCCTCCGGCACCAGCCTGACCGAGGGCGTCCGCCTGACCGACCCCGCTTCCGGCAAGACCTGGAGCCTCGGCGACAAGATGATGATCACCATCGTCCGCGCCGACGTCAATCTGGGCAAGATCGACTTTGAAGTGGCTCCCGCCGCCAAAGCCTGAGGAGGGGAGAGCATGAGCATCCGTCATGCACTGCCCGCTGACGTGGACACACTGGCTGACATCGAAGCTGCGTCCTACCCGCCCGCTGAGGGGGCGTCCCGGCAGAGCATCGCCGGGCGTGTGGCCGTCTACCCGGACTGTTTCTGGCTGCTGGACGAGGGCGGCGAGGTGAAAGCTTTCGTCAACGGCTTCGTCACCGATATGCCCGACCTCACCGATGAGATGTACGATGACCCCCATCTTCACACGCCGAAGGGTGGGTGGCAGATGATATTCAGCGTCGTCACCGCCCCGGCCCATCGGCACGAAGGCTGTGCTTCCCGTGTTCTGCGTCAGGTCTGCGCCGACGCGAAAGCCGCCGGGCGCAAGGGCATCGTGCTCACCTGCAAGGAACGGCTCATCGGCTTTTATGCGCAGTTCGGCTTCGTGGATGAGGGCGTTTCCGTCTCCACCCACGGCGATGTGGTCTGGCATCAGATGCGGCTGACATTCTGAGTCATCATAAAACTTTTTATCCGTCTCCGGTACGCCGGGGGCGGATTTTTTATGCAAACCTGCCCATTTGCCAAAAATTGCGGCAGTTGGGCGGTTTTGTTTGTTGTAGGGCGGGAAGCGGCGGGGTATACTGATGCCAGAACCAAACAAGCCGGGGCCGAACGTGCTGCCGGTACAGAACAAAATGGAGGTCACGTCTATGTATTATTCCAGTGGCAATTACGAAGCCTTTGCGAGGCCCCGCAAGCCCGAAGGCGTGGATCGCAAATCGGCTTATATCATCGGCAGCGGCCTGGCGGCCCTGACGGCAGCCTGCTATCTGGTGCGGGATGGCCAGATGAAGGGGGAGAGGGTACACGTTTTTGAAAAAGACCCCCTGCCCGGCGGTGCCTGCGACGGCTACAAGTACGACGTGGGCTATGTGATGCGGGGCGGCCGTGAGATGGACAACCACTTCGAGGTCATGTGGGATCTGCTCCGCTCCATCCCTTCGCTGGAGACCGAGGGAGCCAGTGTGCTGGACGAGTATTACTGGCTGAACAAGGCTGACCCCAACTATTCCCTCTGCCGCGCTACCGTGAACCGGGGCGAGGACGCCCACACCGACGGCAAGTTCGGCCTGTCGGATAAGGGCGCAATGGAGATCATGAAGCTGTTCTTCACCCCCGACGAGCAGCTTGAGGACAAAAAGATCACCGACTTTTTTGACGATGAGGTGCTCAACTCCAACTTCTGGCTCTACTGGCGCACCATGTTCGCTTTCGAAAACTGGCACAGCGCCCTGGAGATGAAGCTCTACCTCAAGCGGTATATCCACCACATCGGCGGTCTGCCCGACTTCACGGCCCTCCGCTTCACCCGGTATAACCAGTACGAGTCCATCATCCTGCCCATGGTCACCTACCTGAAAGACCACGGCGTCCAGTTCTACTACGACACAAAGGTCGTGGACGTCCAGTTCAGCCTCGAGCCGGGCAAAAAGCAGGCGGCGGGCATCACGGTAGACCACAAGGGCGCGGTGGAGACCATTGATTTGACCGAGGACGACCTGCTCTTTATCACCAACGGCGGCTGCGTGGAGAGCTGCACCGTCGGCGCACAGAACAAGGCCGCGGGCTTCGACCCCGCCATCAAGCCGGGCAACGGCTGGGACCTCTGGAAGCGCATCGCCGCGCTGGACGACTCCTTCGGCCACCCGGAAAAGTTCTGCAGCCAGCCGGAGCTGAGCAACTGGGAAAGCGCCACCATCACGACGCTGGATGAGAAGATCCCCCGGTATATCCAGAAGATCTGCAAGCGCGACCCCTTCAGCGGCCGCACCGTCACCGGCGGCATCGTCACCGTGAAGGACTCGGCCTGGCTGCTGAGCTGGACCCTGAACCGGCAGCAGCAGTTCCGCGCACAGCCCAAAGACCAGCTCTGCGTCTGGGTGTACGGCCTGTTCAGCGATAAGCCCGGCGATTACGTCAAAAAGCCCATGCGGGACTGCACCGGCCGGGAGATCTGCATGGAGTGGCTCTACCATCTGGGCGTGCCGGTGGAGGACATCGCAGAGCTTGCCGAGCACAGCGCCAACACCGTGCCGGTCATGATGCCCTATATCGACGCCTTCTTCATGCCCCGCGCGAAGGGCGACCGCCCCGACATCGTGCCGAAGGATGCGGTGAACTTTGCCTTCCTCGGTCAGTTCGCCGAGACCGGCCGGGACACCATCTTCACCACCGAATACTCCATGCGCACCGGCATGGAGGCGGTGTACCGGCTGCTGAACATCGACCGGGGCGTGCCGGAGGTCTGGGGCAGCACCTATGACGTCCGGGCGCTGGTGGATGCCTCGGTGAAGCTGCGGGATGGCCGGAAGCTCACGGACATGGAGCTGCCCCTTATGGGCCGCATCGCCCTGAAGGAGGCGCTGAAGAAGATCGAAGGCACCGACCTCGAGAAGTTCCTGCGCCAGTATCACGCGATCTGACAATAACACTCCATTTTTGATCCCTCCATAACCGGAAGACCGGGTCGCTGCAAGCCTGAGGCAGGAAGCAGCGGCCCGGTCTTTTGTGCTGATTTGCGCGAGATTTCATAAAAAGTCGTACTCATAAAGAAAACTATTATGCAGAATGACCATCTTTGTGCTTGCTCTTTCGGCGGTTCTGTGGTAAGCTTAAAACAAAGAATGCGGCACAGCGGAAGAGAGGCTGTGCCGCAAAAACTGGTCTGGAACATAAAGGAGGTTCTTTTTCGTGAAACACTTTATTTCTCGCCGCAATTTCCTGAAGGCTGCCGGTGTCACCGCCGCTGCCTCCGCCATGGCTGCTGCCGTTCCTCAGGCTTCGGCCGGTTTCCTGACGGGCAAGGATGCCGCTGTCACCATCCTGTACACCAACGATGTCCACACCTACATCGACAACAAGTCTCCCAAACTGACCTATGCCGCGATCGCTGCCATGAAGCAGGGCTATGTGGATGAGGGCAAGCCCGTCCTGCTGGTGGACGCTGGCGACCATATTCAGGGTACTGCCTACGGCTCCATGGACAACGGCGCTACCATCATCGAGCTGATGAACGAGGCTGGCTACGACATCGCTACTCTGGGCAACCACGAGTTCGACTACGGCATGGCCCGCGCAAAGGCCATCATCAAGGAAGCGGACTTCCCCTATGTCTCCTGCAACTGGGTGGACCTGCGCACCGGCCTGCGCGTCCTGCCCGCTGTCAAGCTGTTCCCCGCAGGCGGCAAGTGGATCGCATTCGTGGGCATCACGACCCCCGAGTCCTTCACGAAGTCCACTCCTGCCTACTTCATGAACGCCAAGCAGACCAAGTACATCTACGACATCCTGGGCGGTGACGACGGCAGGAAGCTGTACGACGCCGTGCAGAAGGCCATCGACAAGGCCAAGACCCTGGGCGCAGACATCATCATCGGTCTGGGCCATCTGGGCGTTGACCCGTCCTCCTCTCCCTGGACCAGTGAGGAAGTCATTGCCAACACCACCGGCTTTGACGCCTTCATCGACGGCCACTCTCACACCGTCATGGAGAACAAGCAGGTCTACGATGCAGCCGGCAAGGCTGTCACCCTGACCCAGACCGGCTCTTATCTGGCAAACGTCGGTAAGATGACCATCGCCGAGGACGGCGCGATCACCACCGAGCTCATCTCCACCGCTGATGTCTCCGACGCCGCTGTGGCCGCTACCGCAGAAGCCTGGATCAACGATGTGGACGCTATGCTGGGCGAGCAGATCGCCACCACGGACATCAAATTCTACATCAACGACCCCGCTACCGGCAAGCGCCGCATCCGTATGGGCGAGACCAACCTCGGCGACTTCGTGGCCGACGGCATCTATACTTACTTCAATGAGGTCGAGCAGCTGGACTGCGACATCGCTATGATGAACGGCGGCGGCATCCGCACCGATGTGGACGCCGGCAAGTGGACCTTCAAGACCTGCAAGCAGGTCAGCCCCTTCGGCAACGTGGCCTGCCTGATGTCTGTTACCGGCAAGCAGATCCAGGATGCTCTGGAGTTCGGCGCCCGCTTCGTCGGCCCGGAGGGCAAGGAGAACGGCGGCTTCCTGCATGTTGCCGGTGCGACCTACGAGATCCACACCGACATCCCCAACACCGTCCTCACCGACGACAAGAATGTCTGGATGGGCAGCGCCACCGGCACGCCCCGTGTCCAGAACGTGCGCATCTACAACAAGAAGACCGGCACTTACGAGCCGCTGGACCTGAACCGCACCTATGCGCTGGCCGGCATGAACTACACCCTGCGCAATCTGGGCGATGGCTTCGCCATGTTCGACGGCGCAGAGCTCATCAAGGACTATGTCTCTGAGGACTATCTCGTCATGTCCACTTACGCCATGTTCTTCGATGCTGTGAACGATATGCCTGTTCTGAGCAGTGCCAACAGCCCGCTGGCAAGCTATCCGGGCTACCTGCTGAACTATGAGAATCCGTACGGCGCAGGCCGCATTCAGGTCGTCTGAGAGCTTGAAGGAAAATCAATAAGATGACGAACGCCCCCTCTTCCAGTCGGAAGAGGGGGCGTTTTGGTGAAAACCTCTCCGTCACGCCTGCGGCGTGCCACCTCCCCTACCGAGGGGAGGCTTTGGCATACCGCAAAGCTTTCCCTCTTCGCCAGAGGCTCCCCTACAAGGGGAGCTGTCTGCGAAGCAGACTGAGAGGTTGGACAGAGGACGACCTTGCCTTGAGGGAAGAGAGGGAAAGCTTCCGGATGAAGCTCAACCCTTCGCAAACAGCCCCTTCAGTGCCAGCGGCGTCACGATAGAGGACACGACGATGAGCAGGATGACGGCGGTGAAGTAGACGGAGTCCACCACACCGGCCCCGAGGCCCTTCTGGGCCACGATGAGGGCCACCTCGCCGCGGGTCATCATGCCGACGCCCACCTTGAGAGAGTCCGACCAGCTGAACCGGCAGAGCTTCGCAGCCAGACCGCAGCCGATGATCTTGGTGAGCAGGGCGACGATCACGAAGCAGGCACTGAAAAGCAGGATGGTGGGCGTCAGGCCGCTGATGTCGGTCTTCAGGCCGATGCTGGCGAAGAAGACGGGGGAGAAGAGGGTATAGCTGCTGATGTCCACCCGGCGCTCGATGTAGGATGCATCCTCAAGGGAGCAGAGCACGATGCCCGCGATGTAAGCGCCCGTGATGTCGGCGATGCCGAAATACTGCTCGGCGATGTAGGCCATCGCAAAGCAGAAGGCGAGGCTGACGATGGTGATGCGCTGGGTGTGGGGGTTGCGATGGTCCAGCCAGAGCATGGCTTTGTGGATGATGAGGCCGATGACGATGGCGGCCGCGAAGAAGAGGATGGTGTCCATCAGCACCTCCACGAGGCTGGTGTCCGCGCCGCCGCTGGCACCCAGCACACAGGTGAGCACCACGATGCCGATGACATCATCAATGACGGCTGCGCTGACGATGGTGGTGCCGAGGAAGCTCTTGAGCTTGCCCAGCTCCTGCAGGGTGGCGACGGTGATGGAGACGCTGGTGGCCGTCATGATGGTGCCGATGAAGAGCGCCCGATAAAACTCCGGGCTGCCCAGCGCCGAAAAGCCATAGAACAGGCTGTAGAGCAGGGTGCCGCCCGCCAGAGGCACCGCCACGCCCACGCAGGCGATGAGGGTAGCGATGGGGCCAGCCCGCATCAGCTCCTGAAGGTTGGTGCCGAGGCCGGTGGTGAACATCAGCAGCACGACGCCGATCTCAGCAAAAATGGCGATGGAGTCGCTGGGCTGCACGAGATTCAGCAGACAGGGACCGATGACAAGACCTGCGATGATCTCGCCCACCACCTGCGGCGCCCGGCATTTGCGGGCGAGCAGCGCGAAGAACTTGGCGCTGATGAGGATGAGGGCGAGATTCCGAAAAATGGAATACATAAATGATCCTTCCTTTGACGTTAGCAGTCGTTTCGCTCCCCCGTAAGCCCTGCCATGCGCCGCGCACAAAGACAGAAGGGGAGAAGAACATCTTTTATTATAGTCCATCTTTCGGCGAAATGCAAAGGAAAACTGACTTGGAAATGACTAAGGATGCCATATAAAAGAGATATGACGGATATACTGGAAAAGCATAAAAAGAATGATGGGGGAGATTTTGCTGTCATGCGCTCAAAAATACGAAAAAAATCCTGCGGGAGGGCTTGACAATTTTTGCGGGGCTTGCTATAATAAGTTGCTGTCTGAACAGACACGCCGCACAGTCCGCGCGACGCCGCGCCGGCTGTGTACCCTTGGCCTCATATTCTTGAGGCCCTTAAGTCCAAAAGGAGGTGCTACAAAATGGCAAAGTACGAAACCATGCTGATTACCAGCGCTGCTCTCGACGAGGAGGCTTCTTCCGCTCTCATCGGTAAGTTCAAGTCCCTGATCGAGGCTAACGGTACCATCGATTCCATCGATGAGTGGGGCAAGCGCCGTCTGGCCTACCCCATCAACGATGAGGAGGAAGGCGTCTACACCGTGATCAACTTCACTGCTGACCCCAGCTTCCCCGCTGAGCTCGACCGTGTGTACAAGATCACTGAGGGCGTTATGCGCAGCCTGATCGTTGCCCACGAGGAGTAATCTTTTCGTGACGAAAAAGGAGTCCGTATTATGTTGAATGTTGTAGCGATCATGGGCCGTCTCGTGGCGGATCCCGAGCTTCGCACCACCCAGAGCGGCACCAATGTGTGCAGCTTCCGCATTGCGTGTGACCGCAACTTTGCCCGTCAGGGCGAGCAGCGTCAGGCCGATTTCATCGACATCGTCGCATGGCGCCAGCAGGCAGAGTTCGTCTCCAAGTATTTCCAGAAGGGCAGTCTGATCGCCATCGAAGGCAGTCTTCAGACCCGCCAGTATCAGGACAAGAACGGAAACAACCGCACCGCTGTGGAGGTCGTGGCAAACAACGTCAACTTTGCTGGCTCCAAATCGAATGGCAGCAATCAGGGCGGCGGCAGCTATCAGAATGCTGCTCCGTCCTACCAGAACGCAGCCCCTGCCCGTCCGGCTGCTGTGGAGGCAGCTCCCAGCTATTCTGCCGGCAATGCAGATGACTTCGCCGTCATCGACGACAGCGACGACCTGCCGTTCTGATTCCCGAACCGGTGTTTTAACCGTAAAAATCCAACAGGAGGTAATAAGCAATGGCTTTTGAAAGAACCGAAGGCTCTCGCCCCGCACGCCCCATGCGTCGCGGCCGCAAGAAGGTTTGCAGCTTCTGTGTCGATCGCATCGACACCATCGATTACAAGGACGTTCCCCGTCTGCGTAAGTACGTCTCTGAGCGTGCAAAGATCATTCCCCGCCGTGTTACCGGCACCTGCGCTTTCCATCAGCGCGCACTGACCGTGGCTATCAAGCGTGCTCGTCACGTTGCTCTGATGCCCTACGTCAGCGACTAATCTGAGATAATCAACCCAATCAAAATAATCAGCAATCAGCAAAGCGCCCTCACCGATGACAAGGTGAGAGCGCTTTTTGTTTGTCATTCAGGGGCATAGAAAAGAGCTTCGGGAAATCCCGAAGCTCTTTGCGCTTGATAAGTTACAGAGTCTTGCAGAACTCTTTCAGGTAGGCGCGGAACGCCTCGCCGATCTCGGGGTGCTGCAGGGCCAGCTCCACCTGTGCCTCAGCGACCTTGAGCTTGTTGCCCATGTCGTAGTGCTTGCCGGTGAACTCCACAGCCGTCATGCCGCCGTAGTTGCGGGCATACTCGGCCATGGCGTCGGTCAGCTGGATCTCGCCGCCGGCACCGGGCTTGGTCCTGGCGAGGATGTCATAGATCTCCGGGGTCAGCAGCACACGGCCCAGAATGGAGTAGTTGCTGAACTCCTGACCCTTCTTGGGCTTCTCGATCATGTCGTCCACAAAGAAGTAATTGTCATGGATGGGGGTGGTCTTGAGGCTGCAATAACGGCTCACGTCGGCCCAAGGCACGGCGGACACGCCGGCAACCGGACGGCCGAACTCCTCGTAGGCACGGATGAGCTGGGCGCAGACCGGGTCCTCGCCCCAGATGACGTCGTCACCGTAGATGACCACGAAGGGGTCGTCGCCGGTGAAGGGCTTGGCCATGCTGACAGCGTGGCCGAGGCCGAGGGTCTGCTGCTGGCGGACGAAGAAGATGTTGGCCAGATTGGAGATGCCGAGGCACTCTTCCAGCATCTTCTCCTTGCCGGGAGCGGCAAGTTTTGCTTCCAGCTCAGGGCTGCGGTCAAAGTGGTCCTGGATGATGTCCTGATTGCGGCTCACGATGATAAGGATGTCGGTGATGCCGGAACGGACAGCCTCCTCCACCAGATACTGGATGGCGGGTTTGTCCACGAGGGGGAGCATTCCTTTGGGCATCGCCTTGGTGGCAGGCAGCACCCGGGTGCCAAGACCAGCGGCGGGGATGACCGCCTTGGTGATCTTTTTCATGATTCAGACTCCTTTGGTTTATAGTCTCGGCTGAGGGTGCCTCAGCCGGCAAGAGCAGTAAGCAGAGCCTGCAGATCGGGGCCCAGCAGCAGGGTAAAGGCGCTGCCCCCCACCATCAGCAGCAGCATACACAGCAGCACGGCCCCAAGGCTGACGCCTCCCTGGGCGCGGAGCACGGCCTGACGCTGCTGGGCGTCGGGGAACTCGGACTGGATGCGGCGGATGTGGTCGGCGGCGCTTTTGCGGTAGAGCCACTTGCCGTACATACCGCGCACCAGCATCAGCACGAAGCTGAGGACAGAGCAGACCCGGGCAAACACCGTCAGAGCGGAAGCGCTCATGGCGGGGGCGAGGGCGCTGCCGGAGAGCTGCAGCATCTCGATAAAGGTGGGCGCTGCCAGCAGAAGTTCAGCGGCCAGAAAGCCGAAGGCCGGCTTCCACGCCTTGCGGTAGAAGAAGTAGAAGGGGCCGAACAGCAGAGCCGAAAAGCTCATGGATACTTTGCTCTTCTGGAGCTGCATCCGGCTGTAAGCGGCGAGGTAAGC
>ENA-UPWM01000822-UPWM01000822.1-human-gut-metagenome-genome-assembly--contig:-NODE-822-length-13931-cov-33.862567_pt1 | contig 13931 bp, 8 predicted proteins | sample MGYA00250051_ERZ773379 | MGnify/ENA primary metagenome ERZ773379 (study PRJEB29103, sample SAMN06112020) | human gut metagenome | biome: human gut; feature: ankylosing spondylitis patient; material...
CAGCTGTTCCCGGGTGCGCGGGATGGGCGTGCCCTTGGGCAGCAGGTCTGCAAGGATGCTGTAAGTAACAGCCTCATAGCCCATTACTGCGCTGCCTGCAAACCACGCCGTTGTACCGGCTACGATGGCCACCGTTTGCAGCGGGCTGAACTCGGTGCTGTCCCCCTGCGGCGGCTGCTCTGGCGGCTCCTCCGGGGTGGTCTCGGCGATGATGCGGAACGAGCCTGTTTTAACAGTTCCACCCGCATACTGTGCACTGCCTGCGACGGTTACAGTATAGCTGTAATCGCCCGGCTCAATGGGAGCGCCGTCCAGCACTTTGCCATTCTGCATGTAGGTCACGGTAACATCACCGTAGTCCTTATTGCTGGTGTTCTTAACAGTTACTTCCTTGGGACTGCCGTCATAGGTCAGGTTGTTGGGCAGGACAAAGGCAAAGTCTGCGGGGTCTGCCGGCGGCAATTCTGCCGCGCCCTCGCCGGTGGCGCTCAGGTTAAGGATATGGGTCTGCGGGATGTTATACTTGCGCAGGTCGATGGTGCTGGTGTAGCGCTCTGTATCATAGCGCACAGAGCCGCTATAAGCTACGCCGTTCACACTCTTGATGGGGGCATGGGTGATGACCGAGATGGTGTTCAGATCGGTGTCAACGTAGAGGGTGGAGGTTTCTGCGTCCCAAACACCCTCCATCATGCCATTGATGCCGTTGATGTATTTTTTAGCGTACTCGGCACCTTCCGGTGCAGTGTAGTTCAGGGTGTAGTAATCCGTAGCACCGTTCAGGTCTTGGGTATCCTTTGCCACCAGTGCGTGGATGATGGGGTTATTCTGAATGATGCCGCCCTCGTTATAAACAACGGTGCACTCGCCGCCGTCAATGGTGGGCTGGTAGGGCTCTGCATTGCCGTCATAGCCGGCCGTATTTTCCACCGGCAGCTTCAGGGTGTTCTGGCTGTTTTTGACCGTGCCGCCGTTTTCCTCTGCCAGTGCGGCGGCGCTGGCGGTGTCGGGCGGGGCGCTCTGGGCAAGGGCGGGCAGCGGCATTGCGGTCAGTGCCATGCTCAGCGCCAGAACCATGCTGATGAGCCGTTTTTGCATAAGATCCTCTCCTTTTCAAGCGCCCTTCCAAGCCGGGCGCTTTTTGTTGTACCCAGTGTACCACGTTTTGCCCTCTTTGGACGGTTTTGGACATGAATCGCCCCGCAAATGCGCTGAAACGACCCGGCGCGCCGGGCGCACCCGCAAAAAACAGAAAACCGCCCGGCTTGCGGTTGCCGGACGGTTTTCTGCTCTATAGGAATTATGGGAATGGCATATTGAACAGAGTATTGCTCTGTGCCTGTAGTATACCACGAACGGCGGCAAAAATGGAGCAATTCTGCGTGAATGGCCCCTGAAATGCATCGAATCGCCCTGAAAAACCCCAAAAAAGCCCTTGCGCACCCTTTTGGGGCGCAAAAAAGGGACTGCCGCACAGCGCTGTGCAGCAGTCCCTGCGGGGTTATAAGGGGTTAAGGGGCAGCGGTTTTAGCCGCGCTGCTGGTAAGTCTTCCAAGTGCGGATCACTTCCATGCGGCCCACGCGGCTGCCGGGCTTGAAGCTGCCGTCCTGTGCGGACATCAGGCCGGTATCCACGACCCAGCGGATAGCCTGCAGCTCTGCGGCATCTGCTGCCACATCGTTGAACAGTGCAGTGCTCTGGGTTGCAGGCTTGCCTGCGGCGGTCCACAGTGCAACTGCCAGCTGCTGGCGGTTAGCGGGGATGGCCATGCCCTCGGGCAGAACGCTCTTCAGGTAGGCGGTAGTGCCAACAATGTAGGCACCTGCGCCAATGGCTGCGCCGCCCACAGCGGCTACTGCCACAATGGCTGCACCGCCGCCGTCACTGTCACCGCCGGGTGCGGGGGTGGGGTCGGGATCGGGAGTCGGGTCCGGCTTAGGATCGGGAGTGGGATCCGGATCGGGGTTCGGGTCCGGCTTAGGATCAGGAGTGGGATCCGGATCGGGATTCGGGTCCGGCTTAGGATCAGGAGTGGGATCCGGATCGGGGTTCGGGTCCGGCTTAGGATCGGGAGTGGGATCCGGATCGGGAGTAGCAGGAACTTCAAACACAGCAGTCAGTTTCACATCCTGAGCGGGCATCTTGAACTCCAGCACATGGGCAGTGCTCTGCTCCTCGGTCAGCTCCAGACCGGTGCAGCTCCAGTTCTTGAACACGTTGGTCTCGGTGTCCTCGTCTGCGATGACCTTGAGCTCTGTATCCACAGGCACAGCTGTCAGGTCGGCAACAGCGCCGCCGTCCTTCAGGGTGACCTTTGCATCGGTGACCTTGAGCTCATAGGTCTCGGGAGCGTTCTCGGTGTACTGTGCTTTCAGCGTAACCTTGTTTGCGGGCATCGTGAAGGAGATAGTCGCCTTGGTGGTGTCCACGTCAGTGGGCAGACCGGTCACTTCCCAACCGGTGAAGGTGTAACCGTCCTTCTCGTCTGCGGTGGCAACGAGCTCTGTACCCACAGGCACAGCTGTCAGGTCGGCAACATCGCCGCCGTCCTTCAGGGTGACCTTTGCATCGGTGACATCGAGTTTATAGGTCTTGGGAGCGTTCTCGGTGTACTGTGCTTTCAGTGTGACCTTGTTTGCGGGCATCGTGAAGGAGATGGTCGCCTTAGTGGTGTCCACGTCAGCGGGCAGACCGGTCACTTCCCAACCGGTGAAGGTGTAACCGTCCTTCTCGGGTGCGGTGGCAACGAGCTCTGTACCCACAGGCACAGCTGTCAGGTCGGCAACAGCGCCGCCGTCCTTCAAAGTGACCTGTGCATCGGTGACCTCGAGTTTATTCGTAGGAGTAACGAACTCCGCCTTCAGGTTCACATCATGGTCGGGCATGGTGAAGTACACCACGCGTGCGGTGCTCTGCTCCTCGGTCAGGTCCAGACCGGTGCAGCTCCAGTTCTTGAACACGCTGGTCTCGGTGTCCTCGTCTGCGGTAGCCTTGAGTTCTGTACCCACGGACACAGCTGTCAGGTCGGCAACATCGCTGCCATCCTTCAGGGTGACCTGTGCACCGGAGACATCGAGTTTATAGGTCTTGGGAGCGTTCTCGGTGTACTGTGCCTTCAGCGTGACGTTATTTGCGGGCATCGTGAAGGAGATGGTCGCCTTAGTGGTGTCCACGTCAGTGGGCAGACCGGTCACTTTCCAACCGGTGAAGGTGTAACCGTCCTTCTCGTCTGCGGTGAAGCTGAGCTTCTCACCTGCAACGTGCTCGGTAGACTTGTCGTCCACGGTCAGGGTGTACTTCGACTCAGACACAGTATAGGTGCCCACTTCGTACTGGTTGCCAACGTAGTGGTCACTATCATTCACCACGATGTAAACGCTGTAAGTGCCTGCCTTGGTGGGCTTCGTCACAGACGGGAACGAGCCATCCTCCGAGACATACTGGATAGAATACAGCGGGGCATCGTCAAAATACATCTTGCCGTTATAGGTTGCAGTTTGGGTCTTGGAGTCATACGCAAAGTCGGCTCTGCTCGGGGTATATTTGCGTACCACCTCGCCGATATCAAGCGAGCCTTCTGTGTACTTGTCGCCCTCTTGCGCTACGATGCGCTGCTTGTAGACGCCGTACTCGTCATACGGCGGGTAGGTTGCAAACACCTTGTTGTCGGAGGTGCGCACATAGACGAGGCTCAATTTGCCCACGCCATCCTTTTTGCAGGTAATGCCCGGGACGAGCGTGCTCCAGTCGATGTCAAAGTCGCTCTTGCTCAGGGAAGAGAAGGGCAGCTTTCCGGTGGCGGCCATGTTCACCACAATAGGCTCGCCGTCATTCTTGGCGGTGATAGTCAGCGAGCGGTCAATGGCAGAGGTGCCCTCGTTGTAATTGCTGGCTTCCGCACCGTTGATGTTCGTGACTGTATTGCTGAAGCGGATCTCTGCCTTGACATTACCGATAAGGTAAACCGCGTCTGTTGCTGCGGCATAGTCGTTGAGGCGTTCCACAGTGCCGTCCGTCATCATCAGCTTGCTCTGCTGCTGACCGGCGGCGAGGTATTTGCTTTCAATATAGCCGCAGCTCACCGTATTGGAAACAGCAGCCTTGCTGTCGCCGTCCGTTTTCAGGCTGCCAAGGATCATGGCATTCTGGATGACCGTTTTCTCCGTGGCATAGCTCGGCAGCTGGATATCGTGGAACACACCGCCGGTGACCTCGCTGTTCTGGTTCAGCTGGACCACAGCGTTGAATGCGCCGCCGGTGATCGTACCATAAGCGCGGACGACATCTTGGAAAGTGCCGCCTGCGATGGTGCTGTTGTCATCCGCGTAGACATCCTTCTGGAAGGTGCCGTCCTGAATGATGGTGTTCTCCGCACCAACAGAGCCCTCTGCCACGATGCCGGTGACGGTCACATTTGCAAAAGTGATCTGCTCCACGGCAATGGCCTTATGGTAGGGGTTGATGGCACCCGAAGCAAGATCCACCGGGTTGCCGTCCGGGGTGGTGATGTAAAGCGCCGCGCGCGTCCTTCCGTTCTCTTTCATGGTGGCGTACTTCCAGCCCAAGCCCTCATAGAGGTTAGCCGTCATGCCCTCGCCGCTCACCGGCACACCGGTCACGCCGGTCAGGTCGGGCAGACCCTCTTCGGTAATGCGCAGGGGCTTGAGGTCGCTTGGATCGGTGGACTTATTCACAAAGATCTCTGCGCCGTCATTCTTGCCGGTAATGCGCAGCACCTTGCCGTCGGCAGAGGTGTTGGCGTTGTAGCTGCTGACCGGTGCATCGTTGATGCTCAGCACATCGGTGTTCAGGGTAAGTTCTGCGCTGCCTGCGCCCACCAGATAGATGATATTGGTGGAAAGAGGCAGAGTTCTGCCGTTCATCGCAGTCACACCGCCGTTGCGCACCACCAGCGTGCTGAGCTGCTGTCCTGCGGGCAGCAGCTTCTGGAGGCCGTCAGGCAACTCGCCCAGAACCGTATCCGAAATGGTGTAGGTGTTATTGCCATAGGTGTTGAAATTGCAGCTTTGGATCACCGCATTGGCAATAGAGCACGAGCCATTGCAGTACAGGGAATCGAAGGTGCCGCCGGTGATCTCGACCGCATTGTTCCCATTGATCGAGTTGATGCCCGCGCTGACATTGTGGAAGGTGCCGCCGCTGATCTTACCGCTGGTGATATTCAGTCGGCCGTTTTTGCCAAATTCACCGCCGGTAATATTAGCATTGGTGATCTCGACATAGCAGTTGATAGGCACATCGCTCAGCTTACTGAAATCGAAGTCCGCGCCGCCCTGATCCAGGATCTGCAAAGTGCTTTCATTGCTGCTGTCTTTGGGGTAGCAGTTATAACCCCAGCCGTTGCCCATGTAAACACGGTGCAGCTTTGCGTCCGTGTCCAGACTGTCCACATAGGTCACGTCGGTCAGATCGGGCTGACCCTCATTGTTAAAGCGCAGTTCTGTGGCGCCAAGTGCCATAGGAACCAACTTCATGGGTGCGCCGTTCTGCGCCGGGATCATGTTAAAGCTGGCGGAAAGCGTTTTTCCGTCATCGCTGATGGAGATCGTGGCAATCGTAGAGCCAAAGTATGTGAAGGCGTAATTTTGGGTACCGGCGGGCAGTGCCATGACACTGCCGCCGGTAGAGGCTACCGCCCATACATCGCAGCCGGTGTCGCTTTCCACTGCCAGCTCCAGATTTTTCCCGGTGCCGATATAGCTATACCGCTTGATGATATAGATCTCTGTTACCTTTTGGCCGTTCAGGGTGCAGTTCTTCGGCAGAAGCAGCTGGTGTGCCTGCTGCTGCGTGTCGGCGCTCAGGCCGGAGATATCGCGGAAAAAGCCGCCCCGGACATTGCCGCCGTTCTCGGTCAGCTTACCGTAGGTGCCGCCGTCAATGGTGCCGTTTTCCAGCACTGCTTCGGCGTAGCTGCCGCCCAGAACACAGGCATTCGGGTTCTTGATCCAAAGCTGGCCATTGACAACGCCGTCCAGCAGATATACTTCATTGCTGGAAGTCGAGATGGCCACATTGCAGCTGGCATCGCCATCCAGAATATACTCTGTCTTTGCATTTGCAACGCCGGCAATGGCCAGCCATTTGTTGGAGCTGTCGTAGCTCCAGCCGGTGCCGGACTGCTCTTCGGGCAGACCGTCGTCCGCGCCGATCTTGATCGTAACGACGGAATTTGTTGTTTCCTCGTTCGTACCGGCAGCTGTCGTCTCTGCTGCCGCAGCAGACGTTCCTGCATCTGCAAATGCGGATACAGGGAGAATGGAGAGCATCATACTGAGTGCCAGTATCATGCTCACGATGCGTTTTTTCATGATATCCTCTCCTTTGTCGGTTGATTTGTCCGGCTATACCCCCCAAACGGAACAGCCGGAACGGACAAAAATGCCAAGTTGAGTATAGCACCAAAATTCAAGGAAATAAAGCGCTTTTGCGGGCAGCACCTGCCAAAAAAAGGTGCAAAATTATGGGCAAAATCACGATACGGGGGGGGTATGTTTCGCTCCCATAAAAAAGCAGTTCCGAAACGCCCGCAGGCGTTTCGGAACTGCAATACAAAATATTCTTTCCGCTCTTTATGCCCAAAGTGCAACGACGACGACCGCCGCCAGCGGCGGAAACAGGGAGGAGTTGTTGGGGCAGCGGCCAGCAAGACGCGCGTGCCGCCCAAGGCACGATGCGGATGCTGGGTGCCGCAACCCGATAGCGGCGGGCATTCAAAAGCGTTTTACTTGCCCGCCAGCAGCACCGCCAGCACGGCTTTCTGGACGTGGAGACGGTTCTCCGCTTCGTCAAAGATCTCGTCCGCGTGCTGCTCGAACAGGGCGGTGGAGATCTCCTCGCCCCGGTGGGCGGGCAGACAGTGCAGCACCAGCGCGTTGGGCTTTGCGTTTTCCAGCAGACGGCCGGTGAGCTGGAAGCCCACAAAATCCCGCAGACGCTGCTCGCTCTCGGCAGTGCCGGGGGCGGTGGTGTTCCATGCGGCGGTAGCTACGATGTCCGCATCCCGCAGGCCCTCGGCGGGGTCGGTGGTCAGGTGGAAGGCATTGCCGTATTTGTGGGCAAACATCAGCACATCCGCTGCCGGTCGGTAGCCCGGAGGACAGACGCAGGATACCTGCATCCCCGCCAAAAGGCCGCCCACGATCAGGCTGTTGGCCATGTTGCTGCCGTCGCCCACAAAGCAGAGCTTCAGCCCTGCCAGCGTGCCCCGACGCTCCCGGATGGTCATCAGGTCAGCCAGCACCTGACAGGGGTGTGCGTAGTCGGTAAGGCCGTTGATCACCGGAATGCCGGAAAGCTCGGCCAGTTCCTCCAAGTCCCGCTGGCGGTAGGTGCGCCAGACGGCGCAGTCGTAGTAGCGCCCCAGCACCCGGGCGGTGTCCCGCAAAGGCTCGCCCCGCCCGGCCTGCAGCTCGGCGGTGTTCATGTAGTTGCCAAGGCCGCCCATCTGGTACACACCCACCTCAAAGCTGGTGCGGGTGCGGGTGGACGCTTTGGAAAACAGGAGCGCCACGCTTTTGCCCGCCAGCAGCGGGGCGGGGCGGCCCGCCTTGCAGTCCGCTTTCAGCTGGTCTGCCACATCCAGAATGTGGGTCAGCTCGGCGGGGGAAAGGTCGCTCATTTTCAGCAGATTTTTCATGCCTGCTCCTTCGGAGCCGTCGGCTCCATCGTGCCCAGCACCTCGGCCAGCACCTCCAGCGCCATGTCTACCTCGTGTTCGGAGACGGTCAGCGGCGGCAGCAGACGCAGCCGGGTCTTGGCGGTAAGCACCAGCAGGCCCTTTTCGCGGCAGGCAGCCAGTACATCCGCAGCCTGTACATCAAAGAACTCGATACCCACCATCAGGCCGATGCCGGAAATGTTCTTGACGTGGGGCAGCTTTGCCAAGCCGGTGCGCAGCTGTACGGCGCGCTCGCTGACCTGTGCAAGGAAGCTCTGGTCCAGACGGTCCACCACCACATTGGCACCGGCGCAGACCACCGGGTTGCCGCCAAAGGTGGAGCCGTGGGTACCGGGGCCCATGCCCTCGGCTACTTTTTCATTCATCAGCACCGCACCGATGGGCAAGCCGCCGCCCAGCCCCTTGGCAAGGGTGACGATGTCCGGCTTGAGGTTATAGTGCTCACAGCACAGGAAGGTGCCGGTGCGGCCTACGCCGGTCTGCACTTCGTCCACGATGAGCACAAGGTCTTTTTCGTCGCACAAAGCGCGCACGGCCTGTACATAGTCCGGGTCCAGCGCCATCACGCCGCCCTCGCCCTGAATCAGCTCCATCATCACGGCGCAGGTGTGGCGGTCTACCAGTTCCCGCAGCGCCTCGATATCCCCCGCCGGGACGTACTGGAAGCCCTCGTTGAAGGGGCCGAAGTAGTTGTGGAACACCTCCTGCCCGGTGGCGGTCAGGGTGGCAAGGGTGCGGCCGTGGAAGCTGTTGACCAGCGTGATGACGTTGTAGCGGTCCTTGCCGTAATGGTCTACGCTGTACTTGCGGGCGGCCTTGATGGCACCCTCGTTGGCTTCAGCGCCGGAGTTGCCGAAGAAAACCTTACTCATGCCGGTGCGCTTGCACAGCTTTTTCGCCAGCTTGCCGCAGGGTGCGGTATAGTAGAGGTTGGAGGTGTGCTGCAATTTGTGTGCCTGCTGGGACACGGCTTCTGCCCAAGCAAGGTCGCAGTAGCCAAGGCTGTTCACCCCGATGCCGCTGGTGAAGTCCAGATACTTCTGTCCCTCCGGGCCCTCGGCGTACAGCCCGTGGCCTTTTTCCAGCACAACGGGGCTGCGGTTATAGGTGTGCAGGACGTACTCGTTGTCCCGCTTGATGACTTTTTCAGAATCCATAGGTGTACCTCCTGTGAATAGAAGTTCCGCGCATGCGCCGCTCCCCCGGAGGGAGCGTTTTTTCTATTATAATACTGCTTTTTCGCTTGCGCAATCTTTTTATTCGCGGTGGCTGCGGCGGTAGAAGCGGGTACCGGAGCCGCGGTCGGAGAACAGTTCCAGCAGGATGGAGTGCGGCACACGGCCATCAATGATAACAGCCTCGTGCACGCCCTGATAGATGGCATCCGCCATGCCGCCGATCTTGGGGATCATGCCGCCCGCAATGATGCCGGCGGACTTGTAGCCCTCGATCTCGGTCACCTCCACCTCGGGGATGAGGGTGGTCTCGTCCTCCTTATCCCGCAGCAGGCCTGCGATATCGGTCATGGACACCAGCTTTTCCGCCTTGAGGGCAATGGCGATCTGGGCCGCGGCGGTGTCCGCGTTGACGTTGTACGCCTGCCCAAGGTCGTCCATACCCACGGTGGCGATCACCGGGATAAAGCCGCCGTCCAGCAGGCTTTCGATCAGGGTCGCATCCACATGGACGATCTCGCCCACATGACCCAGCTGGGGGTCCAGCTCGGTGCAGCGGAGCATCTGTCCGTCCATGCCGCACAGACCCACGCCGCGCCCGCGCAGCTTTGCCACAAGATCCTTGTTCACCTTACCGGCCAGCACCTGCTGCACGATCTCCATGGTGGCATCGTCCGTCACCCGCAGACCATTTGCAAAGTGGCTTTCCACGCCCACCTTCTTGAGCATCTCGTTGATGGCGGGGCCGCCGCCGTGCACCAGTACCACCCGCACGCCCAGCAGCGTCAGGGTGACAAGGTCGTTCATCACGGCGTTTTTCAGCGTCTCGTTGATCATGGCGTTGCCGCCGTATTTGATGACCATGGTTCTGCCATGGTATTTCTGGATATAAGGGGTGGCCTCCGAAAAAAGCCGCGCCATTTCTTCGTTTTTCATCTGTTCCGCGCTCCTGTCAGGTTCTGTAATCGCCGTTGATCTTCACATAGTCGTAGGTCAGGTCACAGCCCCACGCCTTGGCGCTTGCCTCGCCGGTGCCCATATCCACCTTGACCAGAATATCGTGCTCTGCCAGCACCTTGGCGGCTTCATCCTCGCTGTACGGGTGGTAGGCGGCGTTCTCGCACACATACACCTCGCCCGCCTTGCTGGAAAGCCAGACGCAGACCTTATCAATGGAGAAGTCCCCGGGGGTGTAGCCGATGGCGCACAGGATGCGTCCCCAGTTGGCATCGCGGCCAAAGACCGCTGCCTTGAACAGGTTGGAGCAGACCACGCTGCGGCTGACGGCGCGGGCAGTTTTCAGGTCGGGTGCGTGGGTCACTTCGCAGGTAATGAGGTGGGTTGCACCCTCGCCATCTCCGGCGTGCTCGGCGCACATGTGCTCTGCAATGGCGGTCAGCGCTGCCACAAAGGCGGCGTAATCCGCGTTCTCTTCGCAGATCTCCGGGTTGCCCGCCAGACCAGACGCCATAATGATCAGGGTATCGTTGGTGGAGGTATCCAGATCCACGCTCATCTGGTTATAGGTGCCGGGCACAACGGTCTTGAGCGCCTTTTCCAGCAGCGCGGGCGAGACGGCGGCGTCCGTGGTGTAGAACGCCAGCATGGTAGCCATGTTGGGGGCAATCATGCCGCTGCCCTTGCCGATGGCACCCACGGTGCACACCTTGCCGCCCAGCTCGAACTGGATGGCGTACTCCTTTTTATGGGTGTCGGTGGTCATGATGGCGGTGGCAGCGTCCGTGCTGCCTTGCGCGGTGGCGGCCAGCTTTTCCGCTGCCGCCGGGATGCCCCGGGCAAAGGGGTCGATGACCATGGGCTGACCGATGACGCCGGTGGAGGCGGGCAGAACGTCCTTTGCATCCATGTTCAGTGCCTTGCCTACCAGTGCACAACACTCCTCGGCCAGCGCCACGCCGTTGGCGGCGCAGGTGTTGGCGTTGCCGCTGTTTACCACAATGGCCTGTGCATAGCCATCGGCCAGATGGGCGCGGTCCACCTTGATGGGCGCACCGCAGACCTTGTTGGTGGTGTACACGCCCGCAGCAGCGCAGCGCACCTCGGCCTTGATGAGCGCCAGATCGTATTTTTCGCTGTGATTTGCCCGGATGCCGCAATGGACACCGGCGGCAGCAAAACCCTTGGGCGCGCAGATGCCGCCCGCAACTTCCTTATACTGCATAACGATTTTCCTTTCCCACAAAGAAAAACAAGTTTATTCCAAGCCCTTCGTCTCTTCCAGACCCAGCATCAGGTTCATGCACTGGACAGCGGCACCGGAGGAGCCTTTGCCCAGATTATCAAACAGCGAGACCAGCATCATCTGGTCTCCCGCGGCGTTCACGGTCAGGTACAGCTCCATGCGGTCGGTGCCCGCCATGGCGTTGGAGTACAGGCCGTTTTCCGGCAGCGGCTCGTTCAGGCCGTGCACTTTGACGGTGGCGGCGTCCTTGTAGTAATCCGCAAGGGCGGCAGCCACGGCCTCGGCGGTAGTGCCCGCAAGGGTAAGATCCAGCGGCACCAGCACCTGCATGCCGCAGTAGTAGTCGCACACCACCGGCACGAACATCGGCGTGTGCGCAAGGCCGCTGATCTTCTGCATCTCCGGCAGGTGCTTGTGACCAAGGCTCAGGCCGTAGCTTTTGGGCGCATCCAGCTTGCTGTGCGCCGGGCGGTCGGGGCTTTCGTAGTCCGCGATCATCTTTTTGCCGCCGCCGGAGTAGCCGGAGATGCCGGTGCAGCTGAAGGGGTAGCTTTGCGGCACCAGCCCCAGCTCCACCAGCGGGCGGGCGATGCTGATAAAGCCACTGGCATAGCAGCCGGGCACTGCCACGCGGTAAGAGTTCTGAATTTTTTCCTTCTGTCCCTTCAGCTCCGGGAAGCCGTAGTCCCATGCGGCGTCAGTGCGGAAGGCGGTGGAGGTGTCCAGCACCTTCACGTCCGGGCGCAGCAGGGGCATGACTTCTTTAGAAGCCGCATCCGGCAGGCAGAGGAAGGCAAGGTCGGCAGAGTTGATGACCTTTGCCCGCTCGTGCACGTCCTTGCGCCCTTCGGCAGAGATGGACAGCAGCTCGATCTCCGGGCGGGCTGCCAGACGGTCGGCGATGCGCAGGCCGGTGGTGCCGGAAGAGCCATCAATAAATACCTTTACCTTCATGCGTTTTCCTCCTCCCATGCGTCCAGCCGCGCCGCTGCCAGCGCGATCTGGCGCTGGACGCTGGCGGCGCTGGGGCCGCCGTAGCTGGTGCGTCCCTCGCAGCAATGCACAAGGTCGATGGCATCATAGATATCAGCCCCGAACAGCGGGCTGTAGGTCTGGAACTGGGTCAGGGTCAGCTCTTCCAGCGTTTTGTCGGCGGCAATGCAGTCCGACACCATGCAGCCGGTCAGCTTGTAGGCATCCCGGAAGGGCATTCCTTTCTTGGTCAGGTAGTCGGCGCAGTCGGTGGCGTTGATAAAGCCCTTTGCGGCGGCGCGGCGCATATTGGCGGGCAGGGTCTTCATGGTGTCCAGCATGGGGGTGATGGTCTTGAGGCAGAGTTCCAAGGTGTCCACTGCATCAAAGATGGCTTCCTTGTCCTCCTGCATATCCTTGTTGTAGGCCAGCGGCAGACCCTTCATCATCACCAGCAGGGTGTTCAGATCGCCGTACACCCGGCCGGTCTTGCCGCGGATGAGTTCGGTCACATCGGGGTTCTTCTTCTGGGGCATGATGGACGAGCCGGTGGTAAAAGCATCATCCAGCTCGATGAACTTGAACTCCCAGCTGCACCACAGGATGATCTCCTCCGAAAGGCGGGACAGGTGCATCATGCAGATGGAGATGGCGCTTGCCAGTTCGATGCAGAAATCACGGTCGGACACGCCGTCCAGACTGTTGGCGCAGGGGGCGGCGAAGCCCAGCTTTTCGGCGGTGAAATCCCGGTCCAGCGGGTAGGTAGTGCCTGCGCAGGCACTACCTAAGAATTTCTTCATCCCGCAGGCCGTAGCGGTCGCGGAAGTCACGATAATCGTGTATCTTGACGGAAGACCCCATATAGATATTCTCCGGCAATAATCCCAAAGCAAGGAAACGCTTGCGCACCGCTTCCGTGCGTCCACCGGTAATGATAGCCAATGGTATTTCATGTCTGGCAGCCAGATGCAAGGCATAGCCATCCTTTATGTTTACCGTACGCAGCGGCTCGCCTTCCGTACTCATCGGAATGACATTGGCGCTCAACACCCCGTCCACATCAAAGGCGAGGGCTTTTATCTTATTCAAATCGTAATTGATTGTACTCATCCTTATTCTTTCCAAGAAGTTAACTATTTTGCCGATGTATGCTTTCGCTAATCAGCCTGTACAGTTCCTGCATGTCCGGTTCGTCGGAAAGCATCTGCAAGTGCTCGCCAATAACATTTTCGTCATACCGCACGGCAGGCCCCGTCTGCGCAAGACGCGGTTCGAGTTCATGCACCTTACGGGCAGTCTCGTCTATCAAAGGCAGCATCACTTCAAAAGGAAGCCCGTATTTCTTCAACAACCCGGCTGCAAGGGCATACATATGATTGGTAAAATTACAAGTGAACACCGCTGCCAGGTGCAGACTTTTACGCTGTTCGGAATCGGCCTCATAGACATTCTCGGAGAGTACGGAAGCAATATCTTTCAGTGTCCGGGTATCCTTCGCAGAATTGCTTTCCACGAAAACCGGTATCTGCCGGAAATCGACCGTACGCTGTTTGCTGAATGTCTGCATCGGATAGAACACGCCATACCGGTTTACCTTGCCTGCCCAAACATCCATCGGGATACTTCCGGCTGTATGTACCCACAGGGCATTTTCTTTTCCGGCAACAATTTCGGGCAGCAGTTGCACAAACGCCGCATCTTTCAGCGAAACGATATACAGCCGGGCATCCGCTGCCACAGACGACAAGTCGGTAGTATAGGCAGCCTCTACCGCCTGCGCCAATGTTCGCGCCGACTCTTCCGTACAGATCGGAAGAGCGTCGTGTAGGGAAAGAGTGTAGATCTCGGTGGTCGCCGTATCATTAAAAAAAAAAAAAA
>ENA-UPWM01000823-UPWM01000823.1-human-gut-metagenome-genome-assembly--contig:-NODE-823-length-13916-cov-14.581184_pt1 | contig 13916 bp, 16 predicted proteins | sample MGYA00250051_ERZ773379 | MGnify/ENA primary metagenome ERZ773379 (study PRJEB29103, sample SAMN06112020) | human gut metagenome | biome: human gut; feature: ankylosing spondylitis patient; material...
CAGGCCCTGCTCGGCCATAATCTTCTGAATACGTTCTTCTGCCATAATAAAACTCCTTGTGCGCCTCCCGGCGCTCAAAAACGCACGCCGGAGCATGCGCTGAAAAAACTGCAAGTTGGATTCTTGCAGTTACGGCGGTGTTCGGAGGACGGCGGGCAGTTTCCTGAGCAAGTGTCCGCTGGGGTGGGACCCTGCTGCCGCAGGCAGTAGGGCGGGCGATGGAATGGCCCGTTTCACTTGCGAGGGAAAGCTGCCCGCTGGCCGTCACTGCTCGCTTTTAGGAGCAGCAGGCTCGTCCTTTTTAATGAGTGCGCTGACCTTTTCCACCAGTTCGGGGATCATGGTCAGGGCGCGGTCCACGGTGTTGCTGCCGTCAGAGAGCTGGATGGTGCGGACGCAGCCATCCTTGACCACCAGGAATGCCACGGGCTGGATGTTGACACCCGCGCCGGAGCCGCCGCCGAACAGATCCTTGTTGGCGGTGTTCTTGCCGTCGAAATCGGTGCCGGCAGAGGCAAAGCCGAAACTCACCTTGGACACCGGCAGGATGGTGGTGCCGTCATCGGTGGTGATGGGCTTGCCGACGATGGTGTTGGAATCCACCATCTGACGGATCTTGTCCATCGTAACGTTCATCAGGTTCTGAATGGGATGCTCAGCCATAAAATTCGGCCTCCTTACTTCTATATCGGGGAGCGGAACACCGCCCCCACGGAACCACTTCCCTGCCCTGTACGGGCCGGGACGCGGACGCACCATACAAAAATATTATACCCGAGCTAGAGAAAAACGTCCAGTACCTTTTCGCGCCAGAACGCATACAGAACGCGCAGAAGCGTGAAAACGATGGCGTAGGCCCGGGCCGTGACCCGGAAGGAGACGTGATCCTTCACGGTGGGCTCGGCGCTGCCGAAATCCGGCAGGAGCCGGAGCTGCTCGAAGTCCAGATAGAGGAACCGATCCAGGAAGCCCAAGGTCGGGTAGAGCCAGGCGTTCAGCCTGCCATAGCTGCGGGCAGCCTCGGCAGGGTCTTCGCCCCGGACACCGAGGACAACGTCGATCCGGGTGAAGCGCAGGGAGCCGATGATGGCCCGGGTAAGCTTTCCCGCCCCTTTTAAGATGGTGCAGACGATCTGCAGGGTCAACTTTGCCTTCTGGCGGGGCGGGGCTTCCTTTTTGGGCTTCTGTGCGCCGGACGCTTTCTTCTTTTTTTCTTTTTTCTTTTTCTCCGGCTTTTCCGGCGCGGGATACCGGAACACCGGGAAGGTAATGCCCAGTGCACCGGCCTTTACCTGAAAGATGCCCTCCGCCCACTGCACATCGGCACAGAAGGGGCAGAACATGAGCAGCAGACCCAGCACCAGCACCGCCAGCAGCAGGATGCCCACTCCTTTTAAGAGGAACATCAGCACCGTACCGATACCAGCGAGAACACTCCACAGGACGCTCATTGGGCCGCCTCACTTTCCGTGCCCCGCACCGGGGGCAGATCTTCCAGACTGGACAGGCCGAAGCACCGCAGGAACACGTCCGTGGTGCGGAAAGCCACCGGCCTGCCGGGCAGATCGAGACGGCCTGCCTCTTCAATGAGTCCCTTTTCCAGCAGGCCCGACACGCTGGAAGAGGAATCCACGCCGCGCACCTGCTCGATGAAGGCGCGAGAGACAGGCTGGTTGTAGGCGATGACGGTCAGGGTCTCCATGGCCGCCGGGCCCAGCGGGATGGAGCGGCGGGTGTCCAGCACACGGCGGACGCACTCTGCAAATTCCGTTTTGGTGGCCAGCTGCCAATGGGTGTTCAGGTGGAGCAGGCACAGGCCGCTGTCCTCTTTCTGGCAGCGCTCGTGCAGCGCTTCCAGCGCAGATTCCACGCTGGCGGTGGGCAGCTGCAGCGCCTGAGCCAGCTTGTCGGCCCCGATGGGCTCCGCGTAGGCAAAGAGCATTGCCTCCACGGCGGCACGAATTTGTTTCTGATTCATTGCTCCTCCTTTGTGCGGTCGATGCGGCCCCGGTGCATCTTCAGCTCGCCCTCCGGGCCAAGCGTCACACGGCCGCCGCGCACCAGCTCCAGCAGTGCCAGAAAGGTGGCCACGTTGGCCCCCCGGGTCTGGCGGCGGGAAAAAAGCTGGTCCATCTTTTTTGCACCGCCTGCAATGAGCTGGCGCAGGATGTAGACCACCCGGCTGCTCACCGAGACCTGCGGAGCCGACACCAGCGGCTCGAACTGCTGCTGGGTGGGCACTTTGCGGACGGTGGTGCGCCCCATCAGGGCCTGCCAGCAGTCTGCCAGCACCTGCGGCGAATGGAAGAGATCATAGGTGTTGTCCCATTCCAGCCGGGCCGGGGTGCGCACGAACACGGTATATTCCTCTCCCCGCTCCCGCAGACGGGCGGCCATCCGGCGGCACTGGTCATATTCAATGAGCTGGCCGGTGAGCTCCTGCTTCATCCGCTCGCCCTCTTCGCTGCGGGGCAGCAGCAGATAGCTCTTCATCTCCACCAGGTGGGCGGCCATCTCGATAAAGGCGCTGGAAATTTCAGGGTCGGTGCTCTCGGCCGATTCCACCGCGCGGGTGTACTGGTCGATGAGTTCCAGAATGGGGATGTTGTGCAGGTCCATCTTGTGCTTCTGCACCAGCGTGAGCAGCAGCTCCAGCGGGCCCTCAAAATCCTCCAGACGGAAGGTCAGTTCTTCTGCCACTCAGATCACCGTCCCGATGGCTGCATAGTACGCAGAATAGGCGATCTGGTCGATGTAGCCGGTGCCGAGATCCAGCAGATCCCAGACCACATCATTGAAGGTGCCCAGCACGCCATCCAGCACACCGGCCCAGACAGCTGCCAGCAGGATGACGAAGATGACGCGCTCGTACCGCATGATCTGGAAGTAGATGCGCTGGGGCAGCACCACCAGCAGGATGCGGCTACCGTCCAACGGCGGGATGGGGATGAGGTTGAACACCGCAAGGCCCACATCCATCATCACGAAGTATTGGAGGAAGCGGGCTGCGAAAATCGTGATCATGGTGGTAGGGGCCCAATAATACAGGATCTTCCACGCCACCATGCCGAGGTAGGCCAGCAGCAGGTTGGCCGCCGGGCCTGCCAGCGCGGTGAGGGCCATGCCCCACTTGGGGTTTTTGAAATTGCGGGGGTCGGTGGAAACAGGCTTTGCCCAGCCCACCCCCGCAAAGATCATGCAGAGGGTGCCCACGAGGTCAAAGTGGCGGAACGGGTTCAGGCTGATGCGGCCCTCCCGCTTTGCGGTGGGGTCGCCCAGCAGCCAGGCGGCCAGCGCGTGCCCCGCCTCATGGAACGGGATGGCGATCAGGGTCACCAGTGCCCGGATGAGATAATACATTCCTTGTGCGGTCATTCGTTTCTCCCTCGGTTGGATTTTATTCTATTGTACTATTTTTTCGCTTTTGGGGCAAGGGTTTGGCCCTGCAAGAAAAAAGTTGCGGAAAAATCAAATTTACTCTTGCTTTTTCTCCGCATCTCTGGTAAAATAGTCAAGCTGATTATTTTGAATTCCATACTTCACTGTAGGAGGTGCAAGTACCATGGCTAAGTGTGAATGCTGCGGCAAGGGTGTTACCTTTGGTATCAAGGTTTCCCACTCTCATCGCCGTTCCAACCGTACCTGGAAGCCGAATGTCCGTCGTGTCAAGGCGGTCGTGGAAGGCTCTCCCAAGTATATCTACGCATGCTCTCGCTGCCTGCGCGCTGGCAAGGTTACCCGCGCTGTCTAAGTAGCTGCATCTGCCGGTCACTTTGTCGAGTGGCCGGCTTTTTTGTTATCTTCTGGAGGGATCGACGATGGCTCTGCCAAATGACCCGATCATGCTGCTGAGCATGATCAACCTGAAGCTGCGGGACTTCTACCCCACTCTGGACGCGCTGTGCGAGGATCTGGACGAGGACAAGGCCGCGCTGTGTGCCAGGCTTTCCGCTGTGGGGTACGCCTATGACCCCCAGCGCAATCAATTTGTGTGACAACAGGAGGATGCTGCCATGATCCAAGGGACGTATTATAAGGAATGGAGCCGGATGCTGGGCCGCGACATGGAGTTCAAGGTCTACGGCCATGCCGGTACGCCGGTGCTGGCTCTGCCCGCGCGGGGCGGCCGCTTTTACGACTGGGAAAACAACGGGATGCCCGATGCCATTGCCCCGCTGCTGAATGAGGGCAAGGTGCAGCTGTTCTGCGCCGACAGCATCGATGCCGAGAGCCTGCTGGCCGGGGACACGGCTCCCCGCCGCCGGGCAGAGATGCAGGAAAAGTATTTCAACTACCTGACAGGTGAGCTGGCTCCCCGCATCCTGGCCCTGAACGGTGCCAAAAAGGACACTCTGCTCTGGGCGGTGGGCGTGGACACCGGCGCGTATCAGGCAGTGAACTGCCGCCTGCGCCGCCCCGAGGTGTTTGCGGGTGCCATCGGCCTTTCCGGCCTGTACGATGTGCGCCGTTTCCTGGGCAATGCAGCAGATGACCTGGTCCTGCGCAATGCCCCCCTGGCCTATCTGGCAGAGGACGGCCTTGTGGATAAAAAGCTGCTGGCAAAGGCGGAGGAGAATGCGCTTCTTCTCTGTGCCGGTCAGGGCGGCTACGAGGGCGACGCGCTGGCGGATACCCAGGCTATGGCCGATGCACTGACCGACTGCGGCCTGCCCGTGCATCTGGAGGTATGGGGCAGCGATGTCTCCCACGACTGGTACTGGTGGGGCAAGGAGCTGAATCTCTTTGCCGCCCGTGTGTTCGGCTGATGGAGGTGCAGGATGCCTGAATTCATTCTTGGTGCGCGCGGCCACGATTTTGGCCGCCATGACCCCGAGACTCTCTTTTCCTCCATCGGGCAGGCAGGCTTTGCCTGCACCCAGCTGGCCTTTACCAAGGCGGTGGAGGGCGTAAAGAGCTATGCCGATGTGACCCCTGCGCTGGTGGAGCGCGCAAGGACGGCTGCGGCAGCTTCCGGCGTGGGCATTGCCGTGGACGGCACCTATGTGGAGCTGAGCTATGCCGACGAGGACAAGCGCCATGCCGAGGTGGCCAAGGTGCTGAGCCAGATCCCCGTTGCCAGGGCACTGGGGGCAGGCTGCATGGGCAGCGAGACCACCAACATGGCCAAGCAGCCCGGTGTGACCCGGAAAGAGGCACAGGAAGCGCTCCTGCGCAGTCTGGGCGAGATCCTGCCCGTCTGTGAGGAGCAGGGAGTGCTCTTTGCCGTGGAGTGCGTCTACTACCACGCCATGAATACTCCCGAGGCGGTACGGATGGTGCTGGACACCATGGCAAGCCCCAACCTGCGCGTCATCTGCGATTTTGCCAACTATGTGGGCCCGGAGGCTGCGTCTGTGGATGCACAGCGCCGCATCTGGGATAAGGTGGGCAGCTGGTACGGCGACAAGATCACGGCGGTCCACTTCAAGGGCCAGAACTTCCAGCCGGATGGAACGCTCTATTCCACCAGTCTGGAGGATTCCTGCGTGGACTACGCCGGCGGCTTTGAGATGCTGCGGCAGATGCCGCAGGCATCCCTGCCCGTGCTGCGGGAGGAAGCTGTGCCCGCCCGCGCCGCAAGCGACCTTGCCTTTATGCGCAGATTCGCCTACTGATCGTTTTGGATGCTTCAAAGGCTCTGTTCCCCGTTTGGGGCGCAGAGCCTTTTGTTTTATCTTCTGTGTTCATAAAAAATTCACAATAATACCCCCCAGCCCTACTTGCAGAAACAGGACAGCCGTGCTATAATGCAGCTATGGAGTAAGATACCCCCAAGGGGTAACGAAAGGAGAATAGACATGAGCGATGTGAACAAGATCCCGGAGGGAAGCTGCCCCCACTGCTCCCCCGCCCCGGCAGAAGCACCCTGCTGTGCCCCGGCTGAGGGAAGCACCGGCTGCGGCTGCCGCCACAAGCAGCGCACCGAGGAGGAATACAAGCACCTCATCACCCGGCTGAACCGCATCGAGGGCCAGATCCGGGGCATCCGGAGCATGGTGGAAAAGGACGTGTACTGCACGGATATTCTGGTGCAGGCCGCTGCCGCCAAAAGTGCCCTGAACGGCTTTACCCGGGAGCTGATTGACCAGCACCTGAGCACCTGCGTGGCGGAGGACCTGAAAAACGGCGGCGAGGAGAAGCTGCAGGAGTTTTTGTGGATCCTGAACAAGCTCGTTTGATCCCATTCACGCAGCGTTTTTTATCGGAGGGAAACAATGGAACAGTATACTGTTACGGGCATGAGCTGCGCGGCCTGCTCTGCCCGGGTGGAAAAGGCCGTAAAAGCTGTACCCGGCGTGACCAGCTGCTCGGTGAGCCTGCTGACCAACTCCATGGGAGTGGAGGGCACCGCCAGCGCCCCGGCCATCGTCAAGGCAGTGCAGGAGGCGGGCTACGGCGCAAGCCCCAAGGCTGCTGCCGCCGAGACCCCCAGCGCCGAGCTGGACGCACTGGCTGACCACGAAACACCCAGACTGAAGAAACGGCTCATCGCATCACTGGTCTTTCTGGCGGTGCTGATGTACTTCTCGATGGGCCACATGATGTGGGGCTGGCCGCTCCCCCACTGGTTCGACGGCAACCACGTTGCCATGGGTCTGGCTCAGCTGCTGCTGGCGGGCATCGTGATGGTCATCAACCAGAAGTTCTTCATCAGCGGCTTCAAGGGCCTGCTCCACCGTGCCCCCAACATGGACACACTGGTGGCACTGGGCTCTTCGGCCAGCTTTCTCTGGAGCACCTACGCCCTGTTCGCCATGACCCGCGCCCAGGTGGACGGCAACAACGCGCTCGTCATGCACTACATGATGGAGCTCTACTTTGAATCTGCCGCCATGATCCTGACCCTGATCACCGTGGGCAAGATGCTGGAGGCCCGCTCCAAGGGCAAGACCACCGACGCGCTCAAGAGCCTGATGAAGCTGGCACCCCAGACTGCCACCCTGCTGCGGGAGGGGGCCGAAGTGACCGTGCCCATTGCACAGGTGAAAAAGGGGGATCTCTTTGTGGTGCGCCCCGGCGAGAACATCCCGGTGGACGGCCTTGTGCTGGAGGGTTCCAGCGCCGTGAACGAGAGTGCCCTGACCGGCGAGAGCATCCCGGTGGACAAGGCTGCGGGAGACAAGGTCAGCGCCGCCACCACCAACCAGTCCGGTTTCCTGAAGTGTGAGGCCACCCGTGTGGGCGAGGATACCACGCTGGCCCAGATCATCCGGATGGTCAGCGATGCCGCCGCCACCAAGGCCCCCATTGCCAAGATCGCCGATACTGTTTCCGGCTTCTTCGTGCCTGCAGTCATCTCCATTTCGGTGCTGACCACCCTTGTCTGGCTGCTGCTGGGCCGGGAGTTCGGCTATGCGCTGGCCCGGGGCATCTCGGTGCTGGTCATCAGCTGCCCCTGTGCGCTGGGTCTGGCAACGCCTGTGGCCATCATGGTGGGCAACGGTCTGGGGGCCAGGAACGGCATCCTGTTCAAGACCGCCGCCTCGCTGGAAGCCGCAGGCCGCACCCAGATCGTGGCGCTGGACAAGACCGGCACCATCACCAGCGGCGAGCCCCGGGTCACTGACATCCTGCCTGCGGAGGGCGTTTCCGAGAGCGAGCTGCTGACGCTGGCGGCCTCGCTGGAGCAGAAGAGTGAGCACCCGCTGGCCAAGGCGGTGCTGGCCTATGCCGAGACCGAGACCATCGCCTGCCCCGATGTGACCGATTTTGCTGCCCTGCCCGGCAATGGCCTTTCCGCCCGGCTGGACGGCATGGAGATCTACGGCGGCAATGCGGAGTTCATCGCCACCAAGGCATCCGTACCCGCCGAACTCCAGGCCGAAGCCGCCCGGCTGGCCGCTGAGGGCAAAACGCCCCTCTTCTTTGGCGGTGCAGGCCGCCTGATGGGTGTGATCGCCGTGGCGGACACCCTCAAGGAGGACAGCCCCCGCGCCATCCGGGAGCTGCAGAACATGGGCATCCGGGTGGTCATGCTGACCGGTGACAACCAGCGCACCGCCGATGCCATTGGCCGACAGGCGGGCGTGGACGAGGTCATTGCAGGCGTTCTGCCCGACGGCAAGGAGGCCGTGATCCGCAGACTGCAGGAGAGCGGCAAGGTGGCCATGGTGGGCGACGGCATCAACGATGCCCCCGCCCTGACCCGCGCGGACACCGGCATCGCCATCGGTGCCGGTACCGATGTTGCCATTGACGCAGCCGATGTGGTCCTGATGAACTCCCGGCTCTCCGATGTGCCCGCCGCCATCCGGCTGAGCCGCGCCACCCTGCGCAACATCCACGAAAACCTGTTCTGGGCGTTCATCTACAACATCATCGGCATCCCGCTGGCCGCCGGTGTGTTCATCCCCTTCGGCCTGACCCTGAACCCCATGTTCGGGGCTGCGGCCATGAGCCTTTCCAGCTTCTGTGTCGTGAGCAATGCCCTGCGGCTGAACCTGTTCGACCTGCACAGCACCAAACACGACCGCAAACCCAAGTCTGCCGCCCTGCCCGCTGCCCCCGTGCAGCCTGCAGCGGCCGAAAATACTGCCGAACCCGTTTCGGCTCCCGTTGTCAAGGAGGACAATGCCATGAAAAAGACCCTGCATGTTGAAGGTATGATGTGCTGCCACTGCGAAGCCCGCGTGAAAAAGGCGCTGGAAGCCCTGCCCGCTGTGGACGAGGCCGTGGTCAGCCATGAGGCCGGTACCGCCATCGTCACCCTGAACGCCGAAGTTTCCGACGCAGACCTGAAGAAGGCTGTTGAGGATCAGGATTACAAGGTGACCGGCATCGAATAACGGATGCGCAAAAAGCAGCGCCCTGTTTCCCATTGCGGGAGACAGGGCGCTGCTGCTTTTTCTGGATTCCTTGGGGATTGGGATCACACCCAGCTGAGGATGCTTCTGTGCTCCGGCTCGTATTGCTTCAGCGCAATGGCCTGCTGGTAAGCATCCAGCACCTGCTGGGCGAAATGCTCTGCCGAGTAGCGGGCCGCTGTGGCCAGAGCGTTCTGGTGCAGCTGCCCGCGCAGGGCGGGGTCCGAGATGATGGTGTTCAGTGCCGATGCAAACTCGGCTTCGTCCTTCCACTGCCAGCCGTTGAAGCCGTTTTCCACCACGCCATCCAGGCAGGGGTCCGCACGGCAGAGCACAGGCAGACCGCAGGCCATGCCCTCGAAGTAGGTCAGGCCCTGGGTCTCGCTCTGGGAGGCGCTGACGAAGATATCGCCCACGCGGTACCACCGGGGCACCTCATCGGGCTTGACCATGCCCGCAAAGCGGACACGGTCGGTCAGCTTCAGCTCCCTTGTCAGTGCTTCCAGGTCAGGCCGGGCGGGGCCGTCGCCCACGAACACCAGCCACGGGCGGCTCTGCTCCGGCTGTGCGGCCAGCAGACGCACCAGCTGGGCGTGGTTCTTCTCGGCAGCCAGACGGCCCAGCGAGAGCAGGACGGTATCCCCTTCCGGGATGCCCAGCTCTGCCCGCATCCGGGCCTTTTCCTCGCCGTTGTCCTGCGCCGGGCCAAAAGCGGTCAGGTCGATACCGGTGGGCACTGTGACCACCGGGCAGCTGACCCCGTAGCGGTTGAGCATGGCGCGCACCTTTTCGGTGGGGGCCAGCATGAGGGAGCAATAGCCCGAGAGGATGCGGGTGGCCTTTTCGGCGGTCATCCGGCCCAGACGCTCACTGAAGAAAAGGTACTGGGTATAATCCTCGTAGACAGTATGGTAGGTATGTACCACCGGGCAGTGGCACCGGCGGGCCACCCGCTGTGCCAGCATAAAGGTAGAAAACTCGCTTTGCGTATGGATGACCTCCGGGCCCCAGGCTTCCAGTTCATCCAGCCAGTGGGAGATGGGCAGAGCGCCCGCCGCACTGATCCGCACGCCCGGGTAGACCCGCTCCGCGCTGATGCTGCCCACATACAGGATGCCGTTTTCCTCATGGGAATGGCCATTCTGGGCAAGGGTCACCACCCGCACGTCATGGCCCAGTGCCAGCAGCTGGTGGTACAGCAGCTCCACCGAGCGTACCACACCGTTGACCATTGGGGACCATGTATCTGATGCAAGAAGAATTTTCATTGGAACACCTCAGATTACCGCATAGAATAGGGGTTATGTTCTCTGTTCTATCTTTAATACGTTTCAGAGCCGCAGAATCTTGCAGATCCGCCCTGATTTTTCAAAATTTTTCCGGTTTCACCACCGAGACCGTCTCCACGCCGTAGGCTGCAAAAAGCTCCAGCGCCGCCGGGCCGATCACCTCGCCGCTGACGACAATGGGGATGGCGGGCGGGCAGGACACAGTGGGCAGAGCACAGACCCTGCCCAGCGCAGACCCTGCCGGGATGGTCTCCTGCGGGGCAAACACGGCCTGCCGCACGGTCAGGCGGGGCTCCGCCTGCCGGGCCAGCGCACAAAATGCCTCCCGGTGCTCGGCAGGGGGTTCTGCCGGGGGGATGCCCCCTGCACAGAGTTCTGCCAGAGCCGCTTCCAGCCGGGCCATGTCCTCCACCGGGTTTTCCGGGGTAAACATCAGCACAAGGTAGCGGGGGTCGGCATATTCGCATTCCATTCCGTTTTGCCGCAGATGGTCGGCCAGTGCCTGCCCGGTCAGGCCCAGTGCCGCCGCGTCCAGCGTCAGCTTCATGGGTTCCCGGGCGGATCCATCCAGTGCCAGCGGCAGGGCCGCGCCCTGCCCGGCAGCCAGCGCGTTCAGGCGGGTACGCAGAGCAGCCAGCCGGTCACAGCATTCCTGCAGGCGTGCCGGGTAATCGGTGGAAAGAAGCCGGTTGCAGGCATCGAGAGACTGCAGGATCAGATAAGACGGGCTGGTGGAGCCGAACAGCGCCAGTGCGCTGCGCACAGCGCTTTCCTCCTGCACGGGGGCCTTGGGGCCCAGATGCAGGTAGGCTCCCCCGGTAAGCACCGGCAGAGTCTTGTGGCCGGAGTCACAGCAGGCCGCCGCGCCCAGGTCGATGGGGTGGCGGCTCCCGCCGGGCAGAAAGCGCAGGTAGGCCCCGTGGGCGTTATCCACCAGCAGGGGCACGCCGTGAGCATCGCAGACGGCAGAGAGGGCCGCGATGTCCTGCATCCCGCCCAGATAATCCGGGCTGGTCAGGTAAACGCCGAAAGGTGTTCTCCCCTGCCCGGCCAGCTCCTCAAGGGCGGCGGAAAGGGCCTGCACCGTTACCGGGCAGCTGCACAGCGCGCCGGTATCCTCCGGTGCAGGCCAGAGCCACCGGATGTCAAAATCCAGCAGAGCCGCCGCATAGAGCAGGGCCTTGTGGGCATTGCGGGCCGCCAGCAGCACCGGGCGCTTGCCGGTGCGGGGCGCACCCTGCATAGCAAGGCAGAGCATGGCCCGGATGCACTGGGAAGAACCCTCGGTGCTATAATAGGTGTGGGCCGTGCCGAACAGCCGGGTGGCGTTGGCCTCGCTTTGGGCGATGATGCCCCCGGCCTCGTAGAGCTCATCGGCACCCCGGATCTCGGTGATATCCCACGGCTCACAGCCCAGCAGGCTTTGCCCCTTATGCCCCGGCATGTGGAGCCGGGCGGTGCCGGACTGGGCGTACTGCCGCACAAAATCGACGATGGGGGTGGTCATTTATTCGCAGGCCTCGCCGTCGGCGCAGGCATTGCAGGTGGAACCCAGCTGGATGGGCACTTCGATGCCCTGTGCGGCCAGCTCCTGATTCTGAGCCACCTGGATCATAATGGCGCACTCCATCCGCTTGCGGAACAGCTCACAGCCGTACTCGTACACGCCGGTAATGCTGCCGGTTGCGTGGTAGGAGTTGGCTGCACAGCCGCCGGAGCAGTAGAGCTTTGCCCAGCAGTCCTGGCACTCCTTGCGGGCGTAGGCGTTGCAGTGCTTGAACTCGTCCCGGACTGCCGTGTTGGTGACACCCTTCCAGATATCGCCCATCAGGTACTTGGGATCGCCCACGAACTGATGGCAGGGGTACAGATCGCCCCAGGGGGTCACAGCCATGTACTCGGTGCCGGAGCCGCAGCCCGAAATGCGCTTGTAGATGCAGGGGCCGCCGGTCAGGTCGATCATGTAGTGGTAGAAGGTGAAGCCGCGGCCCTCACGGTTCCGCTTGATCATCTCCTTGGCCAGGATCTCATACTGCTCCTTCAGGATGGGCAGATCTGCCTCGGTCAGAGCGCTGGGGTCACTGGGGTCGCAGACCACGGGCTCCATGCTCAGCTCGGTAAAGCCCAGATCTGCCATGTGGAAGATATCGTTGGTGAAGTCGGTGTTGTAGTGGGTAAAGGTGCCGCGCATGTAGTAGCCCTTATCGCCGCGCTTCTTCACGAACTCCTGGAACTTGGGCACGATGGTATCATAGCTGCCATGGCCGGCGTAGTCCTTGCGGAAGCGGTCGTGGACTTCCTTGCGGCCGTCCAGGCTCAGGACCACGTTGTGGCACTCCTTGTTGCAGAAGTCGATGACATCATCGTCAATAAGCATGCCGTTGGTGGTCATGGTGAAGCGGAAGTTCTTATTGTGGATCTTCTCCTGCTCACGGCAGTAGGCCACCAGCTTCTTGACCATATCAAAGTTCATCAGAGGCTCGCCGCCGAAGAAGTCCACCTCGAGGTTACGGCGGCTGCCGGAATTCTCAATGAGGAAATCCATTGCCCGCTTGCCCACCTCAAAGCTCATCAGGGCACGCTCGCCCTGATAGCGGCCCTGCGAGGCAAAGCAGTAGGAGCAGTTCAGGTTGCAGGTGTGGGCCACATGCAGGCAGAGGGCCTTGACCACGGTGTTGCGGTTCTTGAAATCGAACGCGAGGTTCTCATAGGTATCGGGGCTCCACAGCTTGCCGGATTCCTTCAGGCTTGCCACATCATCGATGCACTGGCGCAGGTCGGCCTCGGTCACGTCCTCACGGTCGCCGTACTTTGCCATCATGGCGGCAACGATCTCGTCGGCGGTGTGGTCGGGGTACATGGCAATGACATCATACGCCACTTCATCCACCACATGCACCGAACCGCTGCAGGTATCCAGCACGATGTTATAGCCGTTCAATTGATACTGATGTACCATTTTATTCTCCATTCCATTGTTACATAAAAAAATGCCGCCCGGCAAAGGCGGCATCCGATTTGCAGAAATTACTTGTTGCTGTTCTCGCACTTCTGGTTAGCCACGCCGCAGGAAGTCTTGCAGGCAGACTGGCAGGAAGTCTGGCACTCGCCGCAGCCACCGGTCACAACGCTCTTGGTCAGGTCACGAGTAGCGATCGTCTTAATACGTTCCATAATTAAAAACCTCTCTAGCTCCAAATAGTTGATACGCAGAACCACCTGCGCATTGTTATCTTGATATAGGATAGCACGGTTCAGGGATTCTGTCAAGATTTTTGTCGCATCTTCTGCGGGCAGTATTTTGTAGGCTGTACAAAGACGAGGCCTTACCCCACCGGCTGATACTTTTCCAATATCGTATGCAGTCCTAATTCCCGGGCCTTGCCCAACAAGTACCGGTAGCGGGCCAGAAGGGCCTGCCGCTCATAGATATGCTGTTCGATGAGGTCGGTGTCCACCTCAAGGTCGAACATCATCTCGTTCCGGTGCAGGCAGAACAGGCACTCTTTCAGCTCCTCCTCCAGCTCCGGGTGGTAGCGCTCGTGTTCGGTGTCCCGCGGGATGCGGGGCGAAAGCAGGGTCTTTTCCTTTTGCGTGGTCTGGGTCATAGCAGTTCCTCCTCTTTGTGCGTCTTTGCTTCTTCTGATTTCCAGTATATGCAAAGAGCATGAGAAGGATGACGGAATCAAGCAGCCCGCAAGAACTCCTGCGAAAGTGCGTCTTTTTTTCGATTTCTGCAAAAATTTTCAAAAAACACGGTAACTGCCGCTGATAGGCATCGGCAATCTACCACGGTTAGCCTCGAATCCACCGCTCAACATGC
>ENA-UPWM01000839-UPWM01000839.1-human-gut-metagenome-genome-assembly--contig:-NODE-839-length-13727-cov-19.434945_pt1 | contig 13727 bp, 15 predicted proteins | sample MGYA00250051_ERZ773379 | MGnify/ENA primary metagenome ERZ773379 (study PRJEB29103, sample SAMN06112020) | human gut metagenome | biome: human gut; feature: ankylosing spondylitis patient; material...
AAGTCAAATAAACTCCTTCTCCGGAATTTAACCATACTTTACTCCTTACAGATGGACGCAAGTATTTCCGTATCCGGCGGCGTGCTCTTCGCGGCGGCCCACCACATACCAGCCATCGGCCGAGGGCGCATAGAACACCTCGACCTGACTGCCCAGCGGGATCTCCCGGTGGTACTTGACGGAGACGAATTTCAGCGGCCCGCCCTTGACTACCTCCAGCGGCAGGGCATCGCAGGCGATGTCCAGATAGCAGGCGTTATTCACATGGCCGTTCAGGTCGCACAGGGAGTAGCTGGCTGTCCGGCTGCCTGCACAGGTCAGTTCCTTTGCTTTGTGCACCAGCTGGGGCAGCTCCCCGTCCAGATTCTCGTTCCAGTAACCGGGCGTATACCAGGAGGGCTGGCGTAGGATGCACTCGCGATCGGTATCCACCATGATCCACCGGCTGTCGATCAGAGCACACTCCTTCCCTGCTTCGTCCAGAATGCGGGTCAGCCGCTTCATCGAACCCTTCTTGCACGGCTCACAGGCGGTAAGAAAGGTCAGCTTTTCAGCACGCAGGGGCATCCGGGTGATCTGCGCCGCCTGCTTGCCCACCAGAAACGCCGTGTGGTGCGCTTTGAAAAAAGCATCGTCCATGCCGTAGGCGCGGGCATGGTCTGCCGCAGCCTGCTCCACATAGCGGAACAGGGCGCTGGGCTTGATCATCCGGCGAAAATCGCCATCTGCGTTCAGGACAGTTGTATGATAGGTATATTGATTCATACGTTTCCTTTCCAAAAGAGGACCCTCTCCGTCATTGCTTTGCATTGCCAGAGGCTTTGACGGAGAGGGCCCTTTCTTCTCAATACTGATTCCGGGTCTTTTTGCGCAGCTTGCGCCAGATGTTGAAGCAGGCCAGCGCTACCATGGCAAGCAGCAGCATCAGGAACACAACGCCGCTGCCGCCCTCATTGTAGCTCTTCATCTCGCTCCACTTTACATCGAGCTCGTTGTTGACCTCATCGCTCAGGGCGGTGAACACCTTTTCCTTGGCTTCCACTTCCTCAGAGGGGTATGCGATCTCGCTGTACTTCAGGTCCTCGTCCAGGATATCCCACACCTTCTGCATGGGGGTGGTATAGCCGATATACTCCGCATTGGCCTTTCCGATGTCCGGCTCGCACATGAAGTTGATGAACATCTCCGCAGCTTCCTTGTGCTCACTGGTGGCAGGCACCGCCATGCAGTCCACCGACAGCACACTGCCCTCCTCCGGGAACACCCAGGCCAGATCCGGGTTATCATCGATCATGGTGATGGCATCGCCGGAGTAATACACGCCGATGGCCGCCTCGCCGCCGATCATCTTATCAAAGATCTCATCCATAACGTAGGCCTGCACCAGCGGTTTTTGCGCTTTCAGGGTCTCCACCACCTCGTCCACCTCTTCCGGGGTCTCGGGGTTGATGCTGGTGCCATTCTTGAACGCCGCAATGGCGTAAGCATCACGGCTGTTGTTGAACATCAGGATATTGCCCGCGTACTGCTCGTCCCACAGGTCAGCCCATTTGGTGGGGGCATTCTCCACCATGGTGGTGTTGTAGATGATGCCGGTGGTACAGAGCATATAGGGCACGGTATAGGCGTTGGTGGGGTCATAATCCGGATCACGGTAGACCGTATCGATGTTCTGGGAGTTGGGAATGTTGCTGTAATCCAGCGGTGCAAGCATTCCCTCGGCGATCATCTTTGCCACCATGTAATCCGAAGGGATGACCACATCGTAGTTGGCCGCACCGGATTTCAGTTTGGCGTACATGGACTCGTTGGAATCAAAGGTGGTGTAGTTGACCTTGATGCCGGTAAGCTTCTCGAAGGCAGCCACCACATCCACGCTGTCATCGGAGCCGTTGGAGATGTATTCGCCCCAGTTGTAAACGTTCAGGGTGAGGTTCTGGCCCTGAAAGCGGGTCCAGTCGTAATCGTCCGAGACCGAAACGTCCTCGGTCACCTCAATGGTTCCGGCGGCAAAGGCGGGCGCAGCACAGCAGAACGCCATGGCCAGCGTCAGCAGCAGAACAGCAAAACGTTTCATTTTATGTCCTCCCCTCTCAGTGCCTTCTGATCCCGGCGGTACTCCCGGCTCTCCATGGCATTGGAGATGAGGATGATGGTCAGGATCACCACAAACATGATGGTGGACAGAGCATAGATCTCCGGGCTGACCTTTTTTCGGGTCATGGAATAGATGGCAATGGGCAGGGTCTCCACCGTGCCGCAGTTGAAATAGGAGATCATAAAATCATCGATAGAGTAGGTCAGGCAGATGAGGAAGGCCGACAGGATGGCCGGGCTGATCTCAGGCAGGATGACTTTGAAGAACGCCTGCCTGGGGTCGCAGCCCAGATCCAGAGCTGCCTCATACAGTTTGATGTCCAGCTGCTTGAGCTTGGGGGTCACGTTGAAGATGACATAGGGCACATTGAAGGCGATATGCGCGATCAGCAGCGTGGGCATTCCCATGATGGTGTCGGGCAGCCAGGAGACTCCCTCGGCAAAGCGCTGGTAAGCCACGAACAGCAGCATCAGGGAGATGCCGGTGATGATCTCCGGGTTGACCACCGGGATATAGGTGATGTTGGTGATCACCAGGCGGCTCTTGCGGCTCATGGACGCAATGCCCAGCGAGGCCGCCGTGCCCAGAACCGTTGCAATGACCGCAGAGATGAGGGCTACCTCCAGTGAGACGCGCAAAGCGCTCAGGATGGCAGAGTTATGGAGCAGGCTGGTGTACCACTTGAGGGTAAAGCCTGTGAACAGTGCGTAGCCCTTGCTTTGGTTGAAGCTGAACACGATCATATAGGCAATGGGCAGGTACATGAAGCAGAAGAAGAGGATGACGTAGGCCCGCTGCATCAGGCGCAGATGTTTCGTTTTCATCAGGACACGCCCTCCATTTCATCTTCATCAAAGCTGGATGTGAAGCTCATGCAGAGCAGGACGATGATCATCAGCACAAGGCTCATGGCCGAACCGACGTTCAGGTTGTAGCTGTTGCCCAGGAACTGCATCTCGATCAGGTCGCCGATCATCAGGTTGGAGCCGCCGCCCAGCATACGGCTGATGACAAAGGTAGACACCGCCGGAACGAACACCATGGTGATGCCGGTGCTGATGCCGGGCACGCTCATGGGGATGAGCACCCGGAAAAGGGTCTGGGTGGTGGAGGCCCCCAGATCCTGTGCCGCTTCCACCAGGCTCTGATCGATCTTGGTCATACTGGTGTAGAGGGGCAGGATCATGTAGGGCACATAGTTATACACCATGCCCAGCACCACCGCGCCGGAGGTGTTCAGCATGGTATAGGGGCCCAGGCCCAAAAAGCCCAGCACCGCGTTCACAGGGCCGTTGATGCTCAGCAGGCCCATCCAGGCATAGGTGCGGAGCAGGAAGTTCATCCACATGGGCAGCATGACCAGCATCAGCATGATATGCTGCTTGTTCACCCGCAGGCGGGACAGGAAATAGCCCACCGGAAATGCAATGATCAGGCAGATCACGGTAGCCACAAGGGCCAGCAGCAGGCTGCGGGCAAACACGGAGCCGTAGCCGCTGACGCTGGTCAGGTTGGCAATGGTGAAATTGCCGCTGCCGTCGGTCAGGGCGTAATAGACCACGATGATCAGCGGAACCACCGTGAACAGCACCATCCAGATAAAATAAGGATAGGCCAGCTTCTTATCGTAAATTTTCATCATTTCCCATTCAGCCCTCCGAACGTGCCATGATATGGATCTCGTTGGGGCCGATGCGCATACCAATGGTTTCACCGGGGGTGCAGGCGCGGGTGGAGTGGATCAGCCACTCACGGCCCTCGCACTCAACGTGCATCTCAAAGTGAACGCCCTTGAAGATGACATCATTGACCACGCCCACCAGCTGACCCTCCACTGGGCTGACCACTTCAATGTCCTCGGGGCGGACCACCACCTGTACGCTCTGTTCCCGGGCAAAGCCGCGGTCCACGCAGGGGAACTGCACACCCGAGAAGGAGACCAGGAAGTCGCGGTGCATCACGCCGTCCACAATGTTGGAATCGCCGATAAAGTCCGCCACAAAGGCATTTTTAGGCTCGTTGTAGATATCCTCGGGGGTACCGATCTGCTGCACCTTGCCGCCGTTCATCACAACAACGGTATCAGACATGGTCAGGGCTTCCTCCTGATCGTGGGTGACATAAATAAAGGTAATGTTCATCTCACGCTGCAGGCGCTTGAGCTCCAGCTGCATCTCCTTGCGGAGCTTAAGGTCCAGTGCACCCAGAGGCTCGTCCAGCAGCAGGATCTCAGGCTCATTGACCAGACTGCGGGCAATGGCAACACGCTGCTGCTGGCCGCCGGACATCTGGCCGATGCTGCGGCGCTCAAAGCCCTTCAGGCCGACCACCTCCAGCATATCGCGCACCTTGCGGCGGATGGTCTCTTCGTCCATCTTCTTCAGGCGCAGGCCAAAGGCCACATTCTCAAACACGTTCAGGTGCGGGAACAGCGCGTACTTCTGGAACACGGTATTCACCGGACGCTTATAGGGGGGCACACCGGTAATATCCTGGCCCTTCAGCAGCACCTGACCCGCGTTGGGTTCCAGGAAGCCTGCGATCAGGCGCAGGGTGGTGGTCTTGCCGCAGCCGGAAGGACCCAGCAGCGTTACGAACTCTTTGTCATGGATGTCCAGGTTCAGCCCATCCAGAATGCGCTGACCGTCAAATTCCACCACGATATCGCGCAGTGAAACGATCACCGAGTTGTCCATTTTTTACTTTTCCTCCTTAAACTCAGATACGAAAAAAGACAGGGCATCCACCCCATCCTTCGTACCAGGGCGACCCAGCCCCGCACAACATCCATGACATCCGTAATATTGTGCAGTTATTCTGCCCTGTCATCGCCTATCATAAACAATCCGAACTGAAATGTCAATCACTCTGTCGAGGTTTGCCGAAACTTTACATCCGGCGCAAAAAAAAATCCCGCGCTGTACCAAGAATTCGCACAGCGCGGGAGAGAAACGTTTTATTCTGCTTTCAGCTGATCCGCGGGGTACAAAAGCGCACTCACCACACTGGCATCCACCGTATAAACGGAGCGGTCCCCTTCCACCATCAGGTAACAGCCGTCTGTCCCCATGGCATAGGTCAGATTTATTGTGCCATCGGCTGTGGTGACCTCTGCTGTGACCAGCGGGGCCTCAAAACCATACGCCGCCGGGTCGGCATCTGTTGCCTGTGCCGAGACATAGGTGCAGAGAGCCGAGAGGATAGCATCCACCTTTGTCTCGTCGAGGTCTGCGGCGGTGTCCCCTGCCAGCCGCCAGACAGTCTGGTAGGCGGTGCTGCCGCTCTCTGCCGCAGGCTCCGAGTTTGCTTTCAGGGTCACGGTCTCGCCATCGGCCAGCGTATAGGAGACGGCTTCGATCTCCGAGGCCGTCAGCCCCGCCGGGTTGAAGGCACCGAACAGCTCCGCCCTGGTCAACTCAAAGCAGGCGGCTTTGGTCCCCGATACCGTATAAATGACATCGCTGTTATTCTTGCGGACATAGAGATCCCCTGTCATGGTATTGCTGGCCCCGAAGGTATAGGTGTCCGTTTCGCCCGCTGCCGTCACCTCTATGGTCAGCGCAGGCTCCGCAAAGCCGTAGTCCTCCCCTGCCTGCGGGCTCAGCTCCCGCTTTGCGTTCAAAGAGGAAAGCGCAGTGAGCATCGTGTTGCAGGCAGAGGTGTCCAGATGGTAAGCTGGATCTTCAGCCAGCGTCCAGCCGTCGGCGGTATAGAGCAGGGTGTTCGTCTCGCCCTGATAGTGGAGCACGATCTGCGTCAGGTCATTGCCCGAAACTGCCGCCAGCGGAATGGTTCCATCTGCGGCCGCACTGGCAGCCTGTTCTTCCCGGGCATTCCGCAGCGTCAGCAGGGCAAACACGCCGCCTGCCAGCAGGATGAGGAAAAGCAGCACCCCGAGGGTACGCCGTTTTGCTTTCATGGACAGGTCCTCACTTTCTGCGCCGCAGCACGACCACCACGGCACCCACAGCCAGCAGGGCCGCAGGCAGAACGATGACAAAGAGCAACCCCAGCGTGGAGGCAGCAATGCCGGGCACTTCCAACGGAGCAGCCTCCAGTGCCTTGCTGTCGATGAGGACAGCGTTCTCCTGCCCGGCCAGCGAAGCCGCACAGCCCTGCAGGAAGGTCACGTTGCCCGGAATGACCTGATAGATGCCCTCATTGTCCATATTGCCGCAGTTGACCCAGATGACCTGGGCACCCGTGTCCTCATTGCGGGCGTATGCTGCCAGCGTAAAGGGGCCGGCAGTGTCGCCGTCCGCCTTCTCGGTGGTGGTCATCTCGTAGCCTTCCGGTTTGCTGTAAGCACTGTCCGAGCTGACCAGAAGGGCATCCGAGACCACATGCTCTGTCTCGGTCAGGGTGATGCCCTGTGCCATCTGCAGCAGAACCCGGCGGCTGGTGTTCACACCGTCCAGCGCGGTGGATTCCTCCGTGCTGGCATAATCCGGCAGCAGGTAAAGGGCCGGGTAGCCATTGAGGTAGTGGTTGGTGTCGCCCTCCACCACAAGGCCCTCGGTGCGGGTCAGGCCGAACTCGGCCATCACAGCATCCAGATTGGGGGTACTATAATAGGAATCCGTCAGCAGCAGCACGCGGCCTCCGTTGCTCAGATAGCTGCGCAGCTGGCCCAGCTCATCCACCAGACTGCCTGCGCCGGAAAAGTCCTGCGCCGGATCGTTGATGACAAGCAGGTCACAGTCCTCGGGGATGGTCTGGGAGAGCAGGTCAAGTGCCGAGACGGTCAGGTTCTGGCTTTCCAGCGCATCGGTCAGGGTGGAAGTCAGCGCCTGCTCGCCGTGGTTGGTGGTGTAGTACACATGGCGGCTCTCTCCGCTGGTCAGCTGGTAGATGGCAGAGGTGATCCTGCTTTCACCGTCAAAGGTCACGTTGGCCGCGCCGGTGGTGGCATAATCGCTGTAATCGTAGTCGTAAAGCTCTGCGGCATCCAGCACCTTGCTCTGTTCCCCGCAGACCAGGATCAGCCCACCGGAGGTCAGATCCTGTGCGCCGTACTGGGCCGCAAAGGTCGGGTAGACTGCCGGATCTTTCAGCTCCCAGGTGATATGGCTGCTCTGGGCGGCGTACTTGTCCAGCAGCTTGGAGATGATCTGGTCCTCATTGCCGGTCTGGGCCAGATAGTAAATGGTCACATCCTGCGTCAGATCGTCGGCCACCTGTCTGGAGCTCTCGCTCAGGGTGTAGAGCCCAGCCTCGGAAAGATCGAACTCGGTATATCTGGAGGGGATGGCCCGGACGATGAGATTGACCAGCACGGCCAGCACGATCACAGCTGCGGCAATGGCTGCCGACCACACCCCGCTGCGGAACACCCGCCCGTCACCCGAGGAGCTCTGCTTTGCAAAAAGCTTCATCTGTGTTCCCTCCTCTCAGTTCCAGCGGCGCTTCTCAATGTCCTGCGCCGTAAAGAACAGGAACACCGCCGTCACGGTCAGATAATAGACCACGGCAGGGATAGAGAAGCTGTTGTTGACAAAATCCTCAAAGGGTGTAAACAGGCACAGGGCACTCAGCACGGCGCTGAAAGCCTCGGTAAGCCATGCACTGCGGAGCAGAAACAGCCCCGTCAGGCCCAGGCAGAGTGCCGCAAAGGTCAGGCACCCCAGCACAAAGCTGCGGGTGCGCAGACCGGCCGCCAGAGAAGCCGCGCCTGCGATCCCGGTGAACACTGCCAGTGCCACAGCGCTGCCCGCATTGAACATGCTGCGCAGGCTGGGCATCAGGTAGGCCAGCAGCAGGGCTGAAAAGCCCGCCACGGCGGCAATGATCTGGTTCTCGGTCAGGCCGGAGAGAAACTCACACAATGCAATGGCCGCACAGCCCAGCAAAAAGTAGCAGAGCAGCCCCGCAAGGTTTGCGAGCAGAGCAGACACGGTGCCGCCCAGCGCCCAGAGGATGAAGATCATCACCGCATCCACAGCGCAGGGCAGTGCGAACACAGCTGCCATGGCAAAGAACTTGCCCAGCACGATGCCCCACACTGAGACCGGGCTGGTGAGCAGCAGCTGGTCGGTGCGGCTGTGGCGCTCCTCGGCCAGTGAGCGCATCGCCAGCACCGGGATATAGAGCAGCAGCATGAAAATGGTCTGGTAGAGGGTGTAATAACTGAAATCCGTCAGGCCGTAGATCATGCACCGGGCCAGGAAATACAGGCCGGAGCTCGCCACCAGAAACGCCGTAAGGACGTACCCCAGCATCCCGTGAAAGAAGCTGCGGAATTCCCGCTTGAAAATAGCTGTCATTCTGCGTCCTCCTCTCCGGTTGCTTCTTCCGATTCACCGTCGGTCAGTTCCAGAAACACCTCTTCCAGGCTCTTGCCATCGGCGGTCAGCTCCTCCAGACTGCCTGCTGCCGCCAAGTGTCCTTTGGAAAGGATCAGGATCTGCTGGCAGACTGCCTGCACTTCACTGAGGATATGGCTGGACAGGATGACCGTATGCGCCCGGCCCAGCTCCCGGATGAGCTTGCGGATCTCGATGACCTGTGCCGGGTCCAGGCCGACCGTCGGCTCGTCCAGAATGATGAGCCTGGGACTGCCCAGCAATGCCTGTGCAATGCCCACCCGCTGCTTGTAGCCCTTGGAAAGGCTACGGATGAGCCGGGGCAGAACGGCTTCCAGCCCGGTACGGCGGGCAGCCCGGCAAACCTGCTCCCTCCGTTCCGCCTTTTTCACACCCTTCAGCTCGGCGGCAAAGGTCAGGTACTCCTGCACCGTCATCTCCGGGTAAAGGGGCGGCTGTTCGGGCAGATAGCCCACACAGGCCTTGGCGGCATCGGCCTCCTCGGGCAGAGGGTGCCCTGCCACCGTCACCTGCCCACTGGTGGCAGAGAGATAGCCGGTGATGATATTCATAATGGTGGATTTGCCCGCGCCGTTGGGCCCCAGCAGACCACAGATCTGGCCATCTGCCACGGTAAACGAGACATCGTCCACGGCAAGATGATTGCCATACTGTTTGGTGAGATGAGAAACTTCGATCACGTTCACAACGCTCCTTTCTAAGGCAGCGCAAAGCGCTTTTTGAAGATACTGGTTTATTTTAGTCCGGAAATGTGTTCAAAATAAGGGAACGGCGTGTAAATTACAGAAAGAGAGCTTTTGTGCGGCATAACAACAAAAAACGCCGCCTCCCAAAGGAGACAGCGCTGAAAAGACCAGTAATTACTTACGGCCGAAACGCTTGTTGAAGCGCTCAACACGTCCGCCGGTGTCAACCAGCTTCTGCTTACCAGTGTAGAAGGGGTGGCACTTGGAGCAAACTTCGACGTGGATCTCGGGCTTGGTAGAACGAGTCTTAATGACGTTGCCGCAAGCACAAGTGATGGTGCAGTCAACGTAGTTCGGATGGATACCCTGTTTCATTCTTTTTCACCTCATTTCTGGTTCTGACTTATTGGGGCCATATTATAAATGTATGTGCCCATCACAACCTTCAATATCGGCTACCCCGTCGAGCGGCCTTGGAAACGATTGCCTTACTATTATAGCACGAATCGGCCAGAATGCAAGAGGGAAATTTAAGTTTTTTACAGCTTTTGCAGCGTCCAGCCTTTTTTTGCTGCCAGTTGCTCCAGCTCCCGGTAAGAAAGCCTCAGCTGCGCAATGTTGAAGCCCGGCAGCTCCGCAAGGCAGCCGCCGTCCTGTGCCCGGTGCAGCAGTTTGCGCACCGGCAGTTCCGGTTCGCCGTCCAGCGTATCCAGCCCGGCCACATATTCTCCGCACCGGGGCAGTGGCTGCTGCCAGTCGATAGTTTTGCAGACCCTTGCAAGCGTAAGGTGGTTGCAGGTCACCGTCTGCCGGAATTCCAGTTTCATGATGCTCTCCCCTTTTGCGCCGGAGATTCACAGCTGTTCCCGGCGCGATACTATGATATAACATTTTGTTTTATATGTCAATATAACATTTCGTTATGCCTATACTTTACCTTAAATAAAGCCTTTGAGGTAAATACCATGTATCAACGTATCCGGGATCTGCGGGAGGATCGTGATCTGCTGCAAAAGGATGTTGCGGCGTATCTGAAATGCACACAGGTCTGCTACTCCAATTACGAGACCGGCAAGCGGGATATCCCCACCGAGGTGCTGATCCAGCTTGCCGGTCTCTACCATACCAGTACCGATTATATTCTCGGCCTTACGGACGACAGCGCCCCGCCCATCCCCCGCAAAGCGTAAAACTGCCCCCAAAGCAGCGCGATTTGATGCGAGCTACTTTGGGGGCAGTCTGTTTGATATAAAAATATTTCACTATGGCCCCGCATGGAAAGGTTCTTGTAAACGCGTCCATACGGCATCGTCTATGCAAGAATGATTCCCCTCACCTCTCCAAAGCTTCCAGAAAGCAGAGCAAAAAGAAAGTCCGACAATCATTCGAATCAACGAACAATTCTGAGATTTTCAATGTCTCCAGCGGGGGCAACCCCATACTCTGTCTTCAGAAAAGGATTTTAAGTCCCTCGTGTCTGCCAGCCTTCGGCAAAGTCAATTTTCGTTCATTGTATCGTTTGATTTCTCATTGCGAGAGAGATTTTTCCTTCGCGAGCGAGAGGGATTCGCACTTTTTTGATAAGACGATATTACCACATTTTTCGTCCCATGTCAATCATGTAAAATTGTTTCATCTTGTCGTGCTTGATCTTCGGAGCGTCCGGGACCCGGGGCGTTCGCCCTGCCCAGATGCGCTCCTCAGGGTGGGCGTGATGAGGGGGTGGATGATGGGTTGGTTGGTGTATTGATGGACCGGCTTTGGCGATGGGTTATCGCTGATTTTTGAAGAATACATTTGAAGCGATTGAAGCTGTTTTGATGTGTTGACGGATTTGATTACTTCTTATCTGTGATGTTCATTGCTGTTTATTTGCTCAGTCCCTACTTTGCCTGTGCTCTCCTCTGCTGTTCATCTGCTGAAATTTCACCGGATGTGATTTTGAGTGATGGAATGAAAAACGTATATATTCGTTCGATATGAAACAATTTATCTATTATAAAACCGCGTGGATGGGATTTTGTAACTACACCCACACGGTTTAAGGTTTTGAATGATTATTTTAGGTTTGTACGGGTCACGTCCGTGCTCACGCCGCTAGCTAGTAGCTTTTTCAGCACGTCCTCTGCTTTGGCTTTTTTCGAATGTGATTACTTTTTCCATTTAGAGATACAGTCGTCTATACTTGGATATAATTCGTAGTTACTACAGCCCAGTTCTTTCATCACGATTTCTTTCCACTTCTTATCCATATCTCCAAAATAAGAAATATGCCACTTTGCATCTTCTGTTCTGGGAGCAACCTTTACAGAATCTAATTCCTTCTTTGTAGGTTTACCAAGCATCTTCAGAAATTCTTTTCTATATCGCTCGTTTCTCACACATTGTTCTCTTTGAAGCCTTCTTTCCATGGCATCTTTAGCGCTTTCACTCGCTGTATTGTGATATCCAATCTCATCAATTACGAACTGCATTCTCTGCGTCAGTTCATATAGTTCGTCCCCTGTCTCAAGTACATTTGATTTTTCTTCAGCATTGTCTACAGACGGAACTTTACTGCTTCTCATCAGAAAATCAAAATACTCAATATCCACAGGACTCATCGACTGTCCCAAGACATAGATATTTTTAATTTCCTCACACATTACGCCATTCATTGCTAAGAAACAGCACAGAATCTGAATATTGTTCTGACAGTGCTTATCTGTTTCAGGGAATACGGTGTCAGCCGCAGGCTGATAACCTTCATTGTGAACCCAGAAAGCGAAGAGCGGAACAAGGAACTGCTGAGAGAGAACAAGGCAAAAGGCTTGTATAAATATGACCGGAAGAAACATACCGAAAATATACGCAACCACCGTCGTTACAAACAGAGATTATTTCAAGAAGGTAAAATCATACTAAAAGATGGATAGACAATGAGAATACAGGAGAAACAAAAAGCGTTGGAACAGGAAGTTATAGCCAACCTGTGTGCGATACCGAAAATGCCGGAAAATATGTTGCCCCATACGGTATATGTCGAGGAGGAAGGGGAAGACGGGTATGGCCACGGGATACCGGTATACACCATGTACCGGTTGGAGGAGATACGCACGGACGGAAGCTGCACGCTTTACAACGCGGAAAGCCGGGAGCGTTTCACCTGCCGCCACCTGCATGAGATTAACATGGACTGGCTGGTGACAGTCTGGGAACGTTATCTGGAACTCTGTGTCGAGCAGGATATCTGGAAAGGGAATGCCGTTGCATTCCTGAAAGACCGTACCGGCAAACCGGAAGAGGAAATCATTTCATTCGTGGAAACCTCGTGGGACAAATGCCAGGCTTATACAGACAACCTCAAGGCGTTTCTTGGGGAAGATAAAGACCGGGAAATATGGATATTCTCTTTCCCGCTGGACGAATTTGAACGTGACGTTCCGGCCGGAAAAATCATCGTTGATTACGAAAATAACCCCGCAACGCGGGTTGAGAAGATGACACCGCTGGAATTTACGGCCAACATCAATGATGAATGTTTTGATGACCGGAACAATTGGGTAAGAGCCATTGAACTTCCCAAGCAGGAATAATAAACTATTTGAATCAATAAATATGATTACAAAAGAAAACATTGGCAACGAGACCTTTGAGTCTATGACCATCAATGACACGCCTGCATTGTTTACGGATATGCGGATTGACCGGAATGCCGTTCCGGAGGGACTGTACGCATACGATATCCGGGAGTCGGATGACGGGGACCGTCTGGCGACCATCGAACCGACGGTGATGGTAAATCATGGCGGAACCATCCTGACCAGGAAAGAGTTTATCACGGAAAAGGACGGCTATGTACAGATTGACGAATACGGTTTCGAGGACTCCATGACACTGGAAGAGTGGCTTGAGGAAAACAATTAAATGTATAAAGGATATGGATATTAAGGAACTGACAGAAAGGTATCGGGATCGTTTCGATGCCCATTACCTGCAAGACGATAACGGAACCGGCAGAAAAGGTCGGAAACGGAAAAAGGAAGTTGAGACCCCGAATTTTCTCAAGGATGTTATCCGGCCGATCCTGGACACTTTGCCGGACTTGTTGCCGGAGTACGGGTTCACCAAAACTACGGATGATTACGCCATGTACGGCGAGTATTACCGTATCAAGGCGGGTATCGTCCTCGTGGGAGGTTTTTCCATCGATGAGGATTTTAACCTGTACTTCACGCCATTGTTCCATGGCAAAGCCTGCGGTAAGAGTCACAAAATCGACAGCATCGGACAACTCGTTGAAATCATCCGCGAACAATTTGAAAGAAGGGAGGTGAAGATGAAAGGATAGTTTCATGCAATAGACATGGGTCGTTCCGTAATTTATTGTATATTTGTCAGATGAAGAAAGTCTGTATATGTATTTCGGACGAAAGCCCGGCAGTTGAACGGATTACAGGCACTTTCATGTTTGGCTGACATCAAACCTAATATATCTATTTGATATGAAAAAGGAAGAGATTATTCGCCGCTGTTACGGCGGCATGAAGGAAAGGCATGGCGTGGAAACCATCATCCTTTTCCATGTCGGAGATTCATTCGAGGCGTATTTTGATGATGCCGAAACGATTACCCGGATCA
>ENA-UPWM01000840-UPWM01000840.1-human-gut-metagenome-genome-assembly--contig:-NODE-840-length-13719-cov-5.910277_pt1 | contig 13719 bp, 10 predicted proteins | sample MGYA00250051_ERZ773379 | MGnify/ENA primary metagenome ERZ773379 (study PRJEB29103, sample SAMN06112020) | human gut metagenome | biome: human gut; feature: ankylosing spondylitis patient; material...
AGTTCTGAATTCTTATGTGATAGAGTTAGAACAGTCAGGATTAAAGCCTGCAACAGTATCCAGAAGTGTTGCGTCCATGAAAGCATTCTTTCACTATGAAGAGTTAGAACAAAGGACAAGCGCAGATCCAGCTTTTGAACTGAAAGCTCCAAAGGTGGAGAAGAAAGCCCCAACTATTCTGACAACAGAGCAAACAAACCGCCTGTTAGCCCAGCCGAAGGATAATTCGGCGAAAGGTCTGCGTGATAAAGCAATGCTTGAATTGTTGTATGCAACAGGAATCCGTGTTTCTGAATTGATCTCTTTGAAATTAACAGATGTGAATTTTGATACCGGGTATATTACATGTGTAGATTCACACAAGGAGCGTATGATTCCAATGACTCCGGTGGCAAAGGACGCACTTGTCAGATATATCAAGGATGGACGTCCACAGTTGGTGAAGGATGAGAATTCCATCTGGTTGTTTACCAATTGTTCCGGGGATGCGATGAGCCGTCAGGGATTCTGGAAGCTGATCAAGTCCTATGGAAAGCGGGCAGGAATAGAGTCCGAGATCACTCCGCATATGCTGCGACATTCTTTTGCTGCACATCTTGTGTGCAGCGGGGCAGACTTAAAGAGCGTGCAGGAGATATTAGGACATTCCGATATTTCAACAACGCAGATGTATGCACATATGAATCAGACTGCAAATGTATAAATAGGTACCGTGTAGTCTGCAGATATACACATAACATAATAATAAATAGAGTGTTCAGGATAAAATCCTATTGGGATTTATTTGCATATCAGTCGAGCAGATTTCGTACATCTTTCAGGGAACAGCCCTGTTTGAAAGCAATTGCTTTTAAATCTTCAAATTCCGGTTTTTCATGGTCTACATGATAACCGGAACTTTTTTTTATGCGGATTTTTCCGTAAGGAGTTTCTTTTGTCTCAAACGTGGAGACGAGTTTCACACGTTCGTAAACAGCATAACGGATGCCGCGGGTGGTTGTGTGCTGAAAGAAAAGGTTTGTGAAGTTTTCTTTTTCAGACAGCGCACAGAGGCAGGTCAGGATAATCCCTGGTCTGCCTTTTTTCATCTGGATCGGGATCGTATATACATCGAGTGCGCCGGCGTTTAAAAGGGTTTCCGCAGCAAAGCTTATATCTTCGCCTGTCATATCATCCAGATTGCAGGAGATACTTAAAATTTTATCATCATAACCGTTCGCCTGAACATCACCGAGAAATGTCCGGACACAGTTGGCGGTTTCAAAGTCTTTTTGTCCCATGCCGTAGCCGATATGTTCTAAAGTCATAACAGGCATTTCTTCAAAACCTTCCACATAATGGCGAAGGATAGCGGCACCGGTTGGCGTCAGAAGTTCGCCCTTGATGGAACCGGTATAAAAAGGGATTCCTTTTAAAAGCTCCGCGGTCGCAGGAGCTGGAACAGGGAGGATACCGTGGGCGCATTTTACAAAACCACTTCCGACATGAAGCGGGGAAGCGAATACTTTTTCCGGTGTAATCAGATACATGAGAAGAGCACAGCCACAGACATCAGCCAGCGCATCCAAAGTTCCAACCTCATGAAAATGAATCTGTTCTAATGTGGTGTTGTGTACGGCAGATTCTGCTTCTCCGATCAGGCGATAGATAGCAGCGGCATCTGCTTTTACCTGGGCAGGAAGCTGTAAGTGTTCGATCTGTGCGAGGACAGACTGGTAACTGTGATGCGTGTGCGCATGGGAAGATTCATCATGATGATGTTCCGCTGCCTCATGCTCGTTCGCGTGTACATGTTCTGCTTCTGTGTGATCATGGGTATGTGTATGTACATGTTCATGTACATGCACGCCTTCCTCTTCTCCGTTTATCATAACATGCATATGTGTGCCGGAAATGCCGCACTTTTTTGATTCCTCCGCAGAAATCTGAATCCCATATTCCGAGAAAGCCTGATTCATCGTCTGCAAAAATAATTCTTTCTGGTCGCATATTTCATAAAGGGCAGCCATGAGCATGTCTCCGGCAGCACCCATCTTACATTCAAAATATAATGTTTTCATAGATAAAATTCCTTTCTGATAGTAAAAACAAAGGTCAGAATCCGGTTACCTGTTATGTAAAAAGAGGTAACGGAATATGCCTGACTTATTTTATTTTAATCGACATTTTCATAGTATGCAAGCAGGGATTCCTGTTGGTACATTTCTACAAAAAATGGAAACTATTTTTGTGAAAGTAGTTTCTTGTGAGAAAAACTGGAACATGATACAATAATGGAAACGGAAATGTGAAAAATAGTTTCCAAATAAAAAGCAGAGAAGGGGAGCGGATATGGAGTTACGGGAGACCATTTTAGAGGGAACGATTCAGGCATTTAATAAAAAGGGATTGAAGTTTACGATGGATGATATCGCCGCCCTGCTTGGAATCAGTAAGAAAACGATTTATACCGTATTTCAGGATAAGAATACACTGGTGTCAGAGATGGTGGATTACTGTTTTGATTCTATCAAAGAGAGCGAGCAGAAAGTACTCTCGGATACTTCGCTTGATACGGTTGGGAAGATTCGGGCAATTTTAGGAGTGCTCCCGGAGGGTTATAAAGACATTGATTTTCGGCAGCTATATTTATTGAAAGATAAATATCCAAAAATTTATAAAAAAGTGGAGCAGCGGTTAGAGACAGGCTGGGAGACAACGATCGCGTTGATCCAGCAGGGAATTCATGAGGGCACGGTCCGGCCGATTCAGATTCCAATTTTGAAAACCATGATGGAGGCAACGCTTGAGCAGTTTTTCCAGAGAGATATTCTGATCACAAATCAGATTTCCTACAACGAGGCGTTAGAGGAAGTAGTCAATATACTGGTGGATGGAATTACAAGGTAAAAGATGGCAGCGAGTTCGTTACACAGGAGAACAGAGAGGGTGAGGATGATGTCAGAACGTATTTATTTGAATAATGACTGGAAGTTTGCAGAACAGTTTGAAGCTTCTATGACAGAGGCAGCTTATGATGACAGTACAATGCAGAATGTCAGGCTTCCACATACCTGTAAGGAAACGCCGCTTCACTATTTTGATGAACACTGCTATCAGATGATCAGCGGTTATCGAAGAGTCATCGAGGCAGAGGAAGCTTGGAAAGGGAAAAAGATATTATTGACGATTGATGGTGCAGCCCATGACAGCGAAGTATTTTTAAATGGGGAGAAAGTGGGAGAACATCACTGTGGATACACAGCTTTTACGATGGATATCAGCGGAGTACTCCGCTATGGAGAAAAAAATATCCTTGTCGTGAAAGTAGACAGCAGGGAGGACTTGAATATTCCACCGTTTGGTTATGTGATCGACTATATGACATACGGCGGCATTTACCGGGATGTCTATCTGGATATTAAAAATAAAGACTACATCGAAGATATTTTTATCAGGACAGACATTGGACAAATGGATGACCAGAATGCGGAACTCATCTCTGAGGTGACGGTGCAAAGAACGCAGGAGGGATTGTTTTTAAAACAGAGTCTTAAAAATAAAAAGACAGGAGAGTATCGGCCATTAGGGGAGAGTGAAATCTCCGGCACTTCCATGCAGCTTTCCTATCCGGTAGAAAATGTGATCCTGTGGGATCTGGAACATCCGGAACTTTATGAAGTTAAGACAGAATTAATCTGTGATGGAAAGTTAATGGATGAGAGGATAGACCGAATCGGATTCCGCAGGGCAGAATTCAAAAAAGACGGATTTTATCTGAACGGCAAAAAAATAAAACTGAGAGGTTTAAATCGTCACCAGAGTTACCCGTATGTTGGATATGCAATGCCAAAATCCATGCAGCGGTTGGATGCGGATATTTTAAAGAGGGAGCTTGGGGCGAATGCGGTGCGGACTTCCCATTATCCACAGTCCCATTATTTTATAGAGCGGTGTGATGAAATAGGGCTGCTTGTTTTTACCGAAATTCCGGGATGGCAGCATATCGGTGATGCTGCATGGAAAGATCAGGCAGTGGAAAATGTCAGGGATATGGTGAAACAGTACCGGAATCACACTTCGATCATTCTCTGGGGCGTGCGTATTAATGAATCGCAGGATGATGATGCATTTTACAGAAGAACAAATGAGGCGGCGCATGAATTCGATGATTCGAGACCGACAGGTGGTGTGCGTGCAAATAGAAAAAGCAGTCTGTTGGAAGATGTGTATACCTACAATGATTTTGTGCATGATGGAAAAGCAAAGGGATGTGAGCCGAAAAAGAATGTGACATCGGATATGGAAAAACCATACCTCATCAGTGAATACAATGGGCATATGTATCCGACGAAGACTTTTGACTGGGAAGAACACCGGGCAGAGCATGCGCTCCGCCATGCAAATGTTTTGGATGCGGTGGCAGCCGAGGAGGACATTGCAGGATGCTTTGGCTGGTGCATGTTTGATTACAACACTCACAAGGATTTCGGAAGTGGTGATCGCATCTGTTATCACGGAGTCATGGATATGTTCCGCAATCCGAAACTGGCAGCGGCGGTCTATGCTTGTCAGCAGGAGAAAGAGCCGGTGCTGGAATTAAGTTCTTCCATGGATATTGGGGAACATCCGGGATGTAACCGCGGGGAAACCTATATTTTTACGAATGCGGATAAGGTGCGGATGTATAAAAATGACCGGTTCATTAAGGAGTACAGTGCCGCAGATTCTCCGTACACACATCTGAAACACGGTCCGATTCTTATCGATGATTTTATCGGAGATGCCCTGCAGGAAGAACATATGAAACCGGGACAGGAAGCCGGTGTGAAAAAAGCTTTGAATGCGTTTACCAGATTTGGGTTCGCAAAGCTTCCAAAGTCCATTTATGCGACGGGAATATGGCTGATTCTTCGCTATCATATGAATATGGAAGAGGCAGTCCGGTTGTATAACAAATACATTGGCGACTGGGGTGGCACCTCCACAACGTATCGTTTTGAGGCGGTGATGGTGGATGTATCTACAAGGCAGGAGCGGGTGGTGAAAACAATCATCAAAGAACCGATGACAGAGCGGAAGATTTCAGCAGTGGCGGATCATGAGAATCTGATCGACGCAGAGAGTTATGATGTGGCTGAGGTTCGGCACGCCGAGCACGGCGATCAGCGCCGCGATGACCGGAACGATGGGAAGGCTGATGGAGGCGGCGCCGGCGGCGATGCGGGACGCGGCGGCGCGCACGAGGTTCACGGCAGCGCGGGCCACGCGCGCGCCCGTGGTCCCGACTGCCTTGGCCCCGCGGACGGCCTTGGCCGGCGCGCGGCGGTGGCGCCAGATGAACCGGGCGGACGAGTTGACGCCTTTGACGCCCTTGCGGGCGGCCTTGAAGGTCAGGTCGCGTGTGGCGGCGCCCAGCTGAGACGCGGGGTCGTCGTCCGCGGCGGTGAGCCGTGCGGACGCCTCGTCCATCCAGTCCAGGCCGGTGGTTCCGATGCGTTTGACGCCCCTGCCTGCCTTTTTCAGGCCGCCGCCGACATGCCTGCCGATCATGCGGCTCGCCTTGCCCTTGGCGGCGAATCCGCCGATGCGGGCGCTGGGCTTCGCGTCGGACAATACGATCGGCTTGCCGGCGCGCTTTCTCGCGTCGGCGATTCGTTTGGCCCTGGCCGCGCCCGGCTTGCCTTTCCGCAGCGCCCTGTCCAGCTGTCTCGCGGTCTTTTCCTCGGCCTTGTATGCGGCGACCATGGCCCGTTTGGGGCGGGCCATGACGACGCGGGCCCGTCCGGCCACATGGCCGACGGCGTGCGCGGCCGTGGCACCGGCGGCCATTGAGGTCCTGGCGGTGAGTTCCATGGCGGTGTGGCCCATGGTGTCGGCGATGTCGGCCCGGTCGATGCCGGCCTGCGCGGCGTTCGACGCCATCATGGTGGTGGCGTGGCCCAGCCGGTCGCGCAGGCCGGGCCCGCGGCGGACGCGGACCTTGGCCGGCTGCGCGGGGATGGCATGGGCGCGGGCCGCGGCGTATCGTGTCGGCGCGGTGCCTCGGAAGACCCTCCTACCGCCCGTCGCACCGGTCCCGACCTGCCGTCCGGCTCCTGTGAGGCGGACGGGATTCGTGCGCCGCGAGACGGTGCGGCGCACGAATCCGCCGTGCAGATGGTAGGGGCTTCCGGTCCGGGCGTATGCGGCGTGGCGCGCGGACGTCCGGGCAGTCGGCACGCGGGTCCGGTCGCCGGGGACCCGGTATCGGCTCGGCGTGTGGTCGCGCCGCTGCCGGTCGACCGGGGTTGTCGCGGCATGCGATTGCGTGCGGACGGCGTACCGCCGATGGCGGTGGTACTGTCCCGCGCCGCCGTATGACGCGCGGGCCTGCCGCCGTTGCGGATGGCGTCGGGTGTACTCCGACCGGTATGCGGCCATGGGGGCCGGGGACGGCTCATACCCGTGCCGCGTGTCCGACGCCTGTGGTCGGCGGCGGTTCGACGTCCGCCACGCGCCGGCCGTGTCGACGCGGCGCGTGGCCCGGTAGGCGGAGCGTGCGCCCGCATGGCGGGCATGGGCCTGGCTCATGATGCGCTACTTTCCTTCCTGTTCCTGGAAGCTGGTGGAGTACAGCCGGTAGAGGTCGCCGCCCGACGGGATGCGCCCGTCGAACGGGACGAAGGCGCTGCCGATCTTCATCAGGCCCTGGCCGGGCAGCACGCCGGTGAAGTACTGGCGCTGCTCCTCGCTCAGGTTCAGCAGCTCGCACAGGGCGTCCGCGTCGGTGCTGTTCTGGCTCAGGAGCATGAGGAAGTCGGAGTTGGACAGCATCTCGCGCGCGTCCTGGAGGTCGAGGATCTCCTCGACGTTCTGGGTGATTCCGGTGACGCCGAGGCCGTATTTGCGGGCGCGCTTGTAGATGTCCTTGAACTGGGCGGCGGAGTACTGGTTGGAGAAGAACCGGTGGAACTCGTCGACGTACAGCCAGGTGCGGCGGCCGGCCGCCTTGTTGCGGATCACGCGGTTCCACACCTGGTCGATGACGACCATCATGCCGAACGTGCGGAGCTCGCCGGACAGGCCGGACACGTCGAACACGGTGAACCGGTTGGAAAGGTCGACGTTGGTCTGCCCGTTGAAGCCGCTCATGGAGCCGGTGATGTACGGGTTGAGCGCGTCGGCGAGGTACCGGCCCTCGTCGTTGCCGCAGTCCTGGAGCTCGTCGTGCAGGTCCTGCAGCGTGGGCTGGGTGACGCCGCCGCCCTGGTTGCGGTAGCGCGTGTACAGGTTGCTGACGCACTGGTCGACGAGTCCCTTCTGGAGCGGGTCGAGGCCGTCGATGCCGCCGATGAGAGCGCCGACCATGGAGACCACGTTGTTGGTCTTGTCCTTGACGGGGTCGGAGGCCGCGTCGTCGTCCAGGACGATGTCCATCGGGTTGACGCGCGTGCCGGTGCCGGCGCTGATCTGGATGATCTGTCCGCCGAACGCGGCCGCGAGGGCGAGGTATTCGCGTTCCGGGTCGATGACGCTGACCTCGTCGTCCCTGTTGAGGAACATGCCGGCGATCTCCTGTTTGACGGTGAAGGATTTGCCGCCGCCGGACGTGCCGAGCACGAACCCGTTGGAGTTCATGTGGCTGCGCCGGTCCGCGAGGATCGGGTTGCCGGAGCGGGCGTTGCTGCCGTAGAACAGGCCGTGGGGTTCGAACACCTCCTGAGTGGTGAACGGGATGAGGATGGCGGCGGAATTCGTGGTCAGGGTGCGTTTCATGGGCAGCGGGTTGTTGCCCAGGGGCAGTTCGGCGGTCAGTCCCTCCATCTGCATGAACTTGAGGCTCTCGGCCGTGCATGATTGGGCGTTGACCTTGGCCTTCACGTTCCTGCACGCGACCTCCAATTCCTCCTGGCTCGCGGCGGACACTCCGATCACGATGATCGAGTCCACGAGCCTCTGGTTGGTGGTGCGCAGCTCGTCGCGCAGTTGTCCGAGCTGTTCCTGCTGGTCGGCGAGGTCGTCGGGCAGGTCGTCGGGGTCGAGTCCCTGCTTGCGGTTCTTGCGCCTCTGGTCCATGACCTGCATCTTGATCTCGGCGTTCTTGCGGCGCACGAGCGTCATGCTTTCGCCGCGGTCCATGGGAGCGAGGTGGATGCTCACGTCGACGCGGGCGCGCAGGCCGGTCAGGTCGTTGACCAGCTGGTCGCTCAGTTCGGGCGGCAGGCCGGACACCCACATGGTGCGGTGCAGGTACCTGGAGTCCAGGGATTCGATGTCCAGCTGGATGGGGTTGCGCGCGTCGATGCTCCACGGGCATACGAGGTCCTTCGTGTCGGGTTTGCCGGGCGCGTGCTCGAAACGGCGTTCGCTGAACCGGAACTCCTCGCCGGGGCGGAGCACCTCGGCCATGAGGCGCAGACGGTGCTCTCGGTCGAGGCGGGTGGCCTTGCACGCGTCGATGGAGCGCATCTGGCTGACGAGGCTGTTGCACAGGGCGTTCAGGCTCGCGACGGCGGCCTGCTCGTCGCTCTCTTGGACCGTGACGGTCAGGGTCTTCACGGTGCTGGTGTCGCGGCTGACGGATTCGAGCTTGCCCTGGGCGAGCCGGTTGTAGTCGAGCCGGTAGTGGTCGAGGCTGTCGCCCTTCTCGTCCATCATCACGTCGGAGAGGATCTCGCGCACGCCGCGCGAACGCGTGTAGGAGGCGATCTGCATGATCTCCATCTGGTGGGATTCCGGGCTCAGCTGGTAGTTGATGTCCTGGAAGAGGATGGTGGCGCTCCACCGGTCGTCGCCCAGGCTGGCGATCCCGTTGCGCAGCATCGCGTCGTAGCCGATGAGCTGTTTGACGCCCTTCGGCAGGTGCGTCGCCTTCCTCCTGCGCTCCTTGGCCCTGGCCTCGGCCGCGGCCGGGTCGCGGGTCTTCTTCTTGCCGAACAATTGCTCACCTTTCCTTGATCGTTGGTTTCGCGCCGGTGCGGCAGGGCCTGCCCGGTCCGTCGAGCAGGTAGACCTCGCGCTGCGTGTAGTGGCGCAGGATGTATTTCAGGTATTTCTCGGGCATGAGCCCCTTGGGCCTCACCCATCCCCATACGGCGATGGGCAGGCCGGGCGGGAAGATCAGGTACATGGCGAGGTTGGGGTCCATGCCCAGGCCGAACCACAGTCCGACGTATCCTCCCCCGCACACGATGGCGAGGATGACGGCGGCGAGGCACTGCCGCCAGCTCATCCCCATGAACACCTTGCTTTCGATGGTGGTCAGCTCCCTGTAGACGGGCATCTGCAACGCCATGATGGTTCCTTTCCTTTATTCGCCGCCGAAGAGCTTCTTGGCGACGGAATTGGCCGCCATGACGATGCCGATGAGCATGACGCTCGCCAGGAGCAGGCCGGTGAAGTTGTCGAGCACCCAGCCGGAGAGGCTGTCCCCGTCCTTGTACTTGCTCGGGTTCAACGTGCCGCCCACGAACGTGCGGTACATGAGTATCGCGAGATACAGGGTGGCGCACTGGAACACCAGCGACGCGTACTGCCTGAAGTAGTTGACGCCCCACTGGCGGGTCTCCTCCTGGGCGATGAACGCGATCGGCAGCGGGTTGAACGCCGTGAGCATGTAGATCTGCACGAACCGCAGGAGGATCACGACGGTGACGACGATGGTCGCGCCCTTGGAGACGAGGAACGGGATGATCAGCAGGATCAGGCACGGGATCTGTCCGAACGTGCCGGCGGAGTCGATGGCGTCGCGCATGCTGTCGCCCAGGCCGAGGCCCGACGCGGATCCCGTGGTGGGGGCGGCCGAATGGATGCCGCCCATCACGCCCTCGCCGATCTCGTCGATGGCCTTGAGCATGAGCTCGCTGTGCTGGGCGGCGGTGAACACGAGCACGAGCTTGAACATCGCCATGGCGACGAGCTTGACGCCCAGTTCGCGGTCGCCGTCGGCACGGGTGCTGACCCTGGCGAGTTCGAGGACGCACAGGATGGCGAGGATCGTGCTGGCGATGGGCTTGACGGCCGAGCGGGCGATGGTCAGGCTCAGCTGGTACATGCCCGCGTTGTATTCGGCGGGGGTCTTCAGCAGGTCGGCCACGAGGTCGTCGCCGACGCCGGACCCTATCGCGTTGAGGATGCCGACGATGAAATCGACCATGCGTGGCCTCCCTTCTACAGGGCGATGCTGGAGAACAGGGCCGCGGCGGCGATGATCAGGCCGCCGCCGACGACCTGCCAGACGCCCGACTGGGTGGCGGGGCCGTTCTGGTCCTTCAGGCCGCCCGCGAGGGTGATGACGCCCCACACGGCCCACAGGCCGCCGCCGATGATGGCGAACTGGCTGAACAGCTGCAACGCGCTGGTGACCACGCTGCTGGATCCGGCGGCGAGGGTGATTGTCTCGGACATGATGGTTCCTTTCGACTTGTTTTCCGATGACCTGCCCACGGTACGGCCGTGTCGGATGGCCCGGTTTGGACAAAAAGCGAGGGGTCCCGTCCGACACGGTCGCGCGTCGGACGGGACCCCGGTGGTCAGGCGGTCGGGCTCGCCTATTCGGCGTCCTGGCTGCCGGTCACGTCGGCGTCGCCGTCGGTTCGGGCGTCGCCGCGTTTTCCGCGGTGCAGCCTGCGGGTCAGGCCCGCCGCCAGGCATGCGACGCCGGCGGCGAGGAGCACGGCGACGACGCTGATCATGCTTGCCGTGTCCGCGCCCGTATGGGCGAGCCCCTCCACGGTCGCGCCGTCGATGCCGGCGCGGTTGAGCGTCAGGGGCTTCTCGGAGACCTTGAGCGTGTACGTGGACTTGGTGAGGCCGTCGGCGCTGGTGGCGGTGATGGTGGCCTTGTCGTGGTCCTTGTGGATGGTGACGCCCATGCCGGTCGACTTGTCGAAGTCGGCGGTCACGGTCCAGTGGTCGATGTTGTCGACCTGCGCCGTGTACTCGTGCTTCGACGGGTCGAAGCCGTCGATGGCCTTGCCGTCCACGATGATGGACGTGATGGCGGCCTCGTGCGTCGCGCGGGTGAGGTAGGTGACGGTGAACGTGGGCGCGGGGTTGGCGAGGGTCACGCCGTCGGGGGCGAGGATGTTGAGCGTGTACTTCCAGGTCATGCCCCTGACCTTCGATTCGGAGACCTGCACAATCTGGCCCTGCTTGCTCGCGTAGGCGAACGTGCCGTCTTCGGGGATGGTGTAGTCCGTGTCCTTCACGACGTGGTATTCGCCGTCCAGGAGGTAGCCGTGGCTCACGAGCGTGGTGTCGTCGCGGCTTGCGGCGGGCGTCTGCCCGTCGGTGTCCTTGGCGGCTCCGGGCGTGAACGCCTCCTCGGCGGTCGGCGTCCCGTGGTCGCGGATCACGGTCACGCTGTAGGTGCGCGACTGGCCGTCCGCGGCCGTGGCGGTCCAGTATTGGGTGGTGGCGTAGCCGGCGCGGGTCACGTCGCCGGCCTTGACGGTCACGCCGAACGGAGCCTCGGGCAGGATGTACGCGCCGGGGTCGTTCGCGCCGATGCGGATGGTGTAGTCGAGCACGTCCGGGTCCCAGCCGTCGATCAGCGTGCCCTTCCCCGCCTTGCCCGTGAGGTCCACGTACAGGCCGTTCAGGCGCGCGTGCGGGTTGGAGGGCGTGGGCTTGGCCTTCTGGAAGTCCACGGTCACGGTGTAGGTCACGCCGTTCAGCGTGGTCTTGAGGATGCGGCTCGCGTTCGCGCCGAGCGTCGGGGCGATCGGCGTGCCCTCGCTGACGTCGGCCTTGTCGCCGGCGGCGCTGGTGTGGCCGAGGGTGTACTGGTCGGCGACGGCGTCGGCGGGCATGGTGATCGCGTATTCGTGCCTCGACGGGTCGAAGCCGCTGATGTCGTGTCGGCTGGTGGTGCCGTCCGGCTTGCGTTGGATCAGGCTCAGGCCGGCGACGTGGCCTTCGGTGCGCGAGGCGCTGACGTAGACGATCCAGTGCTGGGTCCGGTCGGTGCCCGCGACCTTGACGTCGCCCTCGACGCGTCCCTGGCGCGTGTACGTGGTGGTGGTGTCGGTCGTGGTGGTGTGGACCACCTGGCCGCTCCAGGTGACCTGCGCTTTCCGGCCGTCGATGGTTACGTCGGCGTCCTTGGGTTGGTTCGCCTGGTCGAGGCTTGCGGTGACGGTGGCGGACAGGTATCCGTGGCCGAGGGTGAAGCCGATGGCCTTGCCGTCGGGACCGGTCGCCTCGACGCGTTTGCCGAGCGTGTACGAGTAGTCCTGGCTCCAGGTGGCCGTGCGGTTCCCGTTCGGCGTGATCCCCTTGTAGTGGGCGGTGCCGGTGGCGCGGGCCACGCCGAGATCCTCGTCCGTCAGCGTGGCCGGATCGTCGTTCTGGATTCGGGGAATGGTGATGGATCCGAGTTTGCCCAGGGTCGGGTCGTTCGAGGCCAGCGGAATGGTGTCGCCGGGCGCGGTGTCGCCCGTGTCCGGGGCCTTGCCGTTGTAGCCCTGGCCCTTCTCGTGGGAGAGCGTCGTGCCGTCCGTCTTCCAGGTGATCGTGTCCAGGTTGCCGACGGCTTCGGCGAGCCGGTCGCGCATCGCGTCCATGGCCTCGTCGGTCGCGCCGGTCCGGTCGAGCTCGTCGGCCTGTTCGATCGTGTCGGCCAGGTTCTCGAGGCTCGCGGCGGTGTATTCGCCGGCGCCCTCGTCGTATGCCTGGCGGGCCGCGGTGACGGCCTGTGTGAGGCCCGTGTGGTCGGTGTCGCGTTCGGCGGTCAGGGTGGCCTGCCATTTCTGGCCCTGGATCTCGCCGGAGGCGGTGCCCTCGCGCACGACCTTGCCGTCATGCAATGTGGGTTCGCCCCAGGTGATCTCGTGTTTGGACCCGTCGGACAGGCCGATGTTCCTCACGGGTGGCTCGTTGTCGTCCTTCAGGGCGAGCGTGCGCCCGTAGGATGCCTGCCATACGCCGTCCTTCAGGGTGAACGGGGTGCCGTCGCTCAGCGTGGTCGCCGTGCCCGTGGTCCAGGTGGCGGGCACGTGGACGGCGGGGTGGCCGTCCTTCGCTTCGGCGGTCAGGATGCCGGTTCCCGTGGTCACGCCGAGGTTGGGATGCTCCTCGGCCGCGTCGGCGAGGGTCAGCGGGATGGCGGTGCCGTCGGATCCCTGCACGCTGGCATTGTCGGGGCGCTTGTCGAACGCGGGCGTGGTCTGTCCGTCGGGCAGGGTGAGCGTGCCCTTGTCGTCGGCCGTGAGGGTGACGCCCATCAGCGTCCAGGTGATGGGCGTGTTTGTCTGGTCCTTGTCGGCCGTTCCGGTGCCGGTGCCGGATGTGGATGCGGATGGGTTCGGCGCCATCGTTCACATTCATGTAAGCTGAATAATTGAAACGGTAGCTCAAACCTTTTACCCAAGGCAGCTTAACCACAGCATGTGCATTGATTCGGAACGTACGTCTAGTATCCAAATTATCATAAGTACCAGACTGGTCTTTCCATAATGGATTTTCAAATTCATTAGAACCTAAAGGGAATCTTTCCAACAAATTAGTGCCTTTACGATACATTACATCGTACGGACCAAGAAGAACCGCTCTGTTATACTCAGCACCTGCTCCCGAATAGTCTGAATAAGAATAAGAGGCATCTGCACCCACTTCCAACCAATCTGTAATATCCGTGCTGATTTTGGCCATCATTGTAAAACGAGAAAAGTCATCGCCAATGATTATCCCTTGATTATCCGTATAAGAAGTGGACATATAATAATTCATCTTATCACCTGCACCCGATACGGATAC
>ENA-UPWM01000849-UPWM01000849.1-human-gut-metagenome-genome-assembly--contig:-NODE-849-length-13660-cov-17.469263_pt1 | contig 13660 bp, 12 predicted proteins | sample MGYA00250051_ERZ773379 | MGnify/ENA primary metagenome ERZ773379 (study PRJEB29103, sample SAMN06112020) | human gut metagenome | biome: human gut; feature: ankylosing spondylitis patient; material...
GGGCATCGGCCAGGCAAAGGCCGTGGTGTTCTTCCTCGTCGTCGTGGTCATCTCGCTCATCCAGCTCAAGTTTACCCTAATATCTTGCCTATTCCTGGCTTGACAACAACTAAGCATGTTTACGACTCAACTGGCATTCAAACTCTTGAAGCTTTGCCAAAACGCTTGGGTATCCTAGGTGGTGGTAATATCGGTCTTGAATTTGCTGGCCTTTATAACCGTTTGGGTAGTCAAGTGACTGTCTTGGATGCAGCGACTAGCTTCTTGCCACGTGTAGAGCCATCTATTGCTAAGTTGGCCAAGCAATACATGGAAGAGGACGGCATTGTCTTTGAGCAAGGTGTTAGAACATCTGAAGTTAAGAATGATGGTGATGAAGTTGTCGTTGTTACTGACAAAGGGGACTTCCGTTTTGATGCTCTCCTCTATGCGACAGGACGCAAGCCTAATATCGAACCTCTTCACTTGGAAAATACTGATATTGCCTTGACTGAACGTGGTGGTATCCAGGTTAATAAGCATTTGGAAACAAGCGTTCCTGGTGTATTTGCAGTGGGTGATGTTAATGGTGGACTTCAATTCACTTATATCTCACTAGATGATTTCCGTATTGTCTTTAATTACTTGACAGGGGATGGTAGCTATAACCTTGAAACACGTGGAGCAGTTCAGAAAAGGCGTGGGGGTAGAGAAAGTAGATTCTGTTTTGGGAAATTTGTTTGCCATCCAGTTGGAAGATATTCTTCGGGGACGGAATAAAAATGCAACTCTGGCAGATGTGGAAGCCGCAGGAAACCAGTCCGATTTCTACACACGCAATGCGTGCTACCGCAATAGGGTGCAGTATATAAGGTTCGCCCGAACGGCGTCGTACACCTTTATGTGCTTGCTTGGCAAAATTAAATGCTTTGGTGATTATTTCTACTTTTTTGCGGTGCTTGCTTTCCAGGTATCGATCTAAAAGTTCTTGAAAGGCATCATTTATTTGCTTTTCATCTGCTTGCTCTTGTGTAAGTCTTTCATCCGTCATTGTATTACTCCCTTAATCTATATTGCAAAAATAAAGAAAATAAAGAATTTAACAAGTAGAATGAAGTTTTTTCTTACAAAGCTATGGAAAAGGAAGATAGAAAAATGAAAAACCATCCTGACAAATCTTGGGATTGTCGGGATGGTTTTTATGATATTTCGGTGTAAAAATATGATACTTATCGGATGCGGAGTGATCTTCCGGCACGTATGTTACTGCCTTTGATTCCGTTCAATCTGCGTAACTGCGATACGCTTACTCCATATTTGGCTGCAATGCCTCCCAAGGTTTCTCCGTTTCTGATTCTGTGATAAACGGCTTTTCCTGATTTGGCAGACGATTTAATATCGGTTACTTCTACTTTGCTGCGTCGTGTCTGATAGACCTCCGGTTTATAGTTATAGATGCTGTCTTCGTTTTCGAGGAAACAGCTCATCATCTTATTGGACAGGCGAAGCGCATAAGGCTTTTCGTTTCCGGGAATGATATCTTTTTTAAACTCCGGATTCAAGGCACGAAGTTCATCGATGTTTGAGTTGCATACGGCGGCTATCTGCTGGAGGTTGAGCGGACGAGATATGTGTATAGTGTCTGTTCCTTCCGGCATTCTCATTTCCAGCGGGCTGATGTTATGCTCACAGTAATAGGTCATGATATAGTTTGCAGCGATAAATGCCGGCACATATCCACGAGTTTCCTGAGGCAGATAATTGTATAGCTTCCAGAAGTCCTTTTCTCCTCCCGAACGTCGGATAGCTTTGTTTATTGTGCCCGGACCGCAATTGTAAGCCGCAAGTACCAGATTCCAGTCGTGATAGATATCGTATAAGTCTTTCAGATAACGTGCTGCGGCACGAGTAGACTTGATCGGGTCACGACGTTCGTCTATCAGACTAGTTACTTGCAGTCCGTAAATTTTACCTGTAGCCAGCATGAACTGCCATAAGCCTACGGCTCCCTGACGGGAAGTTGCCATCGGGTTTAAGGCCGATTCGATGACAGGAAGATATTTTAACTCCAGCGGCAGGTCGTACAAGTCGAGTGCCTCTTCGAAGATGGGCATGTAGAAATTATTCGCACTCAGCATGAATGCAACCTTCTGTCGCAAGCGGGTAGCATACATGTCGATAAATTTGCGCACCACTTCGTTATACGGCATTTCGATGATGGCCGGAATACGTTGCAGACGATCCATGTAGATAGAGTCGCTTACTTCCGGATTGGTAGAAGTCGCAGTACAGTTTTCTCCCAGATTGATATAATTTTTCGAAATCCAGTCCAGATATAAACTGTCTGTTTCAGAAAGCATACCTTCGGGCAAATCGGCAGCTGCCTCCACACCTGAACTGGAGCGGACGACAATACTCTTTTCCGTTTGTTGGGCAAAGAGGGGCGAAAAGCTAAGGAAGGCGAGTATGCCAATACATAGTTTTTTCATAATTTAAAATCTAATACTGCATTGCAAGCCTATTCCTTGAGGAAGCTTGCGGTATGCATCGTTAAATATTGCAGGTTCTAGTGTCATTCCCAGATCGTTCGATATATCGAAGTTTGATAGCTCAGCATCGACATATGCATCAATAACTGACAACAGGTACACCGCGATAAAAGAGATTATACTTAAATCTCGCTGACGACGGAAGACATCTTTTCGTTTACGAATCAGTTCTTGATAATAAGCAAGGTTGTTTTGTACATCTTCCTTTGTCAGACCGGCTCTAAGGATATTCATGTAACTGTCGTTATTCGGATTGTCACTCATGATGTCCTGATATGCCTGTGTATAATCCTTATACATCTTGCTGTTCCAGGTCAATGCATAAGTACATCCCACGAAACCTCCATAAACGATAGGCAGTTTCCAATACTTTCGGTTGTATATCTGACCTGCTCCGGGTATGGCAAGCGACAACCAGATAGAATTATTAGGAGTGGGAAGCCATTTCTTTTTCTCCTTTATGGTTACAGGTTTCCGGCTTTGCAAAGAGTCACTCTGACGCATAAGTCTGGCCGTATCTACCGGAGCTTCCAGTTCCTCGATGCGCTTTTGACGTATATTCAGCGTATCGAGTAAAGCAAGGCTGTCGGCCACGTTTTGCGCGCGTATCGAATCGGCATTCAGTAAGCCTTTCCGGTGCTTGAGTGCACGTTGTGCATATCCTTCCGTACTTCCTCCCCATGCGAAACAGAGCATCAGTACGATATACAATACATATGTAAACGATCGTTCTCTCAAAACTTGTCCTTTTTATTCTTTTGGTTTCAATGAGTCCAGTATCTCCATGATTCTTTCCAGATCAGCTTCGTTGCTGAACGGGATACTGATTTTACCTTTTCCTTTGTTGCTGCACGAAAGCTGCACCTTTGTACCGAAGAAAGTACACAGATGATTTTGCAACATCGTATATTCTTCAGACAGTTTGGCGCCTTTGGGAGCAATCTTCTTGCCTCCCGACTCTACGCTTTCGCCCGCTGAAAGGGCTTTTACTATTTCTTCTACCTTGCGGACCGAATACCCTTGGGTGATTATTTCGTTGAAAATACGTATCTGTGTCTTCGGGTCATCCAGCGCAAGCAAGGCACGTGCGTGCCCCATATCTATTTCTTTATTTTTCAGTGCAACCTGTATCGGAGCAGGAAGTTTAAGCAGTCGCAGGTAATTGGCGATGGTAGTACGCTTCTTGCCTACACGTTCGCTCAGACGTTCCTGAGTCAGTTCATATTGTTCGATCAGATGCTGGTAGGCGAGAGCTATTTCCAGCGAGTTCAAGTCCTCGCGCTGGATATTCTCTATCAGAGCCATTTCCATTACATTCTCATCGTCGGCAGTACGGATGTAAGCAGGAATAGTCTTCAGCCCTGCCTGTATAGAAGCACGGTAACGTCGTTCTCCTGCTATGATCTGATATGAATCCTCATTCAGCTTGCGTAAAGTGATAGGTTGTATGATGCCGATTTCAGCTATTGAGTCGGCAAGCTCTTGCAGGGCAATCGGATCGAACTCGCGGCGTGGCTGGTTCGGGTTTATCGAGATTTTACTCAGTTCCACTTCGTTGATGGAAGAAGAGCCCGAAGTCTTAACCTCATCGTTTGTAGAAATCAGCGCGTCGAGTCCTCTGCCCAGTGCAAATTTTTTCTGTACGGCCATATTTGTTTATTCTTTCAGCTTTCTATGCTTCTTAATTTTTGTTTATAATTTCGTTTGCCAAAGCCAGGTGGTTTTTTGCTCCTGTAGAATCCGCATCGTACAAGATAGCAGGTATTCCGTGGCTGGGAGCCTCACTCAGTTTGACGTTTCGCTGGATAATGGTTTTGAATACCAGTTCCTGGAAATGACGTTTCACTTCGTCGTATATCTGGTTTGCCAGACGCAGGCGTGAGTCGAACATTGTAAGCAGGAAACCCTCTATTTCCAGCGAAGGGTTCAGTTTTGTCTTGATTATCTTGATGGTGTTCAGCAGCTTGCTGATACCTTCCAGTGCAAAATATTCGCATTGTACCGGAATGATGACCGAATCGGCAGCTGTCAGTGCGTTGATGGTAATCAGCCCCAGCGACGGTGAACAGTCTATCAGAATATAATCGTATTCACTTTTCATCGGCTCTAATGCCTTTTTCATAATCTTCTCACGGTTTTCCAGGTTCAGCATTTCGATTTCTGCTCCCACGAGGTCGATGTGAGAAGGAATAATATCCAATCCGTCAATATCGGTCGTGTAAATAGCTTCCCGTATATCGGTCTGATTGATAAGACATTCATAAATAGAACAATCTATTTCTTTTAAATCTACTCCCAGACCGGATGAAGCATTCGCCTGCGGATCGGCATCGACTACCAGCACTTTCTTCTCGAGAGTTGCTAATGATGCAGCCAGATTAATGGTTGTAGTAGTCTTACCTACGCCACCTTTTTGGTTGGCTAAAGCAATAATTTTTCCCATATTAATCAGTTTATCTGATTGCGAAGTAACAAATAATCGTCGAAACTATGTATCAGCAAATGTCTACATTTCTTGAAAATGTTGATAACTTACGGCTTTTGTTAATAACTTCGGCGAGGCAAAGATAACGATTTATCTGTAATTATTCGTCGTGGTTTGGGAAGATTAATATTTGTTGTAACTTTACCGGCGATTATTAATGGAGAAATATATGACAAACGAAAGACCTCTTTTATTGCTGTCGAATGATGATGGCGTGAATGCCAAAGGAATACAAGAACTTATCGCTGCGTTACGCACTGTTGCCGACCTCATTGTTGTTGCGCCCGACGGGCCGCGTTCGGGTTCATCGGGAGCCATTACTTCCGAGCATCCGCTTCGCTGTACAAAGATGCGTCAGGAGTCGGGACTCATTGTATATAAGTGTTCGGGAAGTCCTGTCGACTGTGTCAAACTTGCTTTGCACGCTTTGGTTCCCCGTAAGCCCGATATGGTGATAGGAGGTATTAATCATGGCGACAACTCGTCGGTCAATGTACACTACTCTGGTACGATGGGAGTGGTGATAGAAGGATGCCTGAAAGGAATCCCTTCGGTAGGATTTTCGCTTTGTAATCATAGTGCGGATGCTGATTTTTCAGCAACGCTGCCTTATGTGCGCCGCATTGTAGAAGAAGTGCTTGCAAAGGGACTTCCCGTAGGTAAGTGTCTGAATGTGAATTTCCCTGATACAAACGAACTGAAAGGTGTGCGTATCTGCCGTCAGACTGATGGGGTATGGACCAATGAATTTGTTAAGGCAGATCATCCACGTGGCGGATATTATTACTGGCTGACAGGTGAGTATCAGAATAACGAGCCTGATGCTGAAGATACCGATCACTGGGCGTTGGAACACGGTTACGTGGCCATTACTCCTACGCAAATTGATGTGACGGCATATTCGCTGATGGAAGACTTGAAACACTGGAACTGGAACGTATGAAATATTATCTGATAGTAGGAGAGGCATCGGGCGACTTGCATGCATCGAACCTGATGCGTGCCTTGCAGCACGAAGATCCGCAGGCTGAATTTCGCTTTTTCGGAGGCGATCTGATGAAGGCGGTGGGAGGTACTTGTGTAAAGCATTACCGTGAACTGGCATATATGGGTTTTATTCCCGTACTGCTTCACTTGCGTACTATTTTCCGTAACATGGATTACTGCAAGAAGGATGTTGAAGCGTGGCAGCCGGATGTGCTGATCCTCGTTGATTATCCGGGATTTAACCTGAAGATAGCCGAATATATCAAACAGCATACGCGGATACCTGTCTACTATTATATTTCGCCTAAGATTTGGGCTTGGAAGGAATATCGCATCAAAAATATCAAGCGCGATGTAGATGAACTGTTTTCTATTCTGCCTTTCGAGGTCGATTTTTTCAAGAAACACCAGTATTCGGTGCATTATGTGGGCAATCCTTGTGTCGACGCTGTGGATGATTTCCGGAAGAATGGTCAGGAAACTTTCAGTGAGTTTATTGCTGCCAATGGGTTGGAAAACAGACCGATCATAGCTTTACTTGCAGGAAGTCGCCGGCAGGAAATCAAAGATAATCTGTCGCGTATGATTGAGGCGGCACGCAGTTTTCCGCAGTATCAGTTTGTGGTGGCGGGAGCTCCTGGTATTGAGCCTGATTTCTATAAACAATATATCGACAGCAGTACGAAGATTGTGTTCGGGCAGACTTACCGTTTGTTGCAGCAGGCTGAGGCTGCACTGGTTACTTCGGGAACAGCTACGCTCGAAACGGCTTTGTTCCGTGTACCTCAGGTAGTATGTTACTATACGGCAGCAGGCAAGTTGGTTTCTTTCCTTCGCAGGCATATCTTGAAGGTGAAATACATTTCATTGGTAAATCTGATAGCCGACCGTGAAGTGGTGACTGAACTGGTTGCCGACGGTATGACGGTTGCCAATATAAAAAAGGAGTTGGCTAAGATTGTACCGGGAGGAAGCGGACGTTCGCTTATGCTTTCAGAATACGACCGGCTGATAGCAATTTTAGGAGAACCCGGAGCATCGGAACGTGCTGCATCTCAGATTACAGCTTTGTTAAAGTCGAATCACAAAGCCTGATACCATTGACTTCTGTTTTTACATGGAGACTTTGTTGAAAGAAGAGCAAAAGTGTAGAAAAACTTCTTGATGTTTTTTTATTTTTTGTACGAATTTCAGACATAATAAGCCCTTCATTTCTTCTATTTATCAATACGTTGTGAATCAGTTGATTGCATAGCAAGATGCATATCTGAAACGTATAGAAGAAATGAAGGGCGCTTTTTATGCTCTTATGCAAGGATAAGTCCTACCAGATACAGGTATACTACAGCTGCTGGAACGGCCATCAAAGTACTGTCGAAGCGGTCGAGCATACCTCCGTGTCCAGGCAGGATATTGCCTGAATCTTTAATGCCGAGGGTACGTTTCATCAGCGATTCGGTCAGGTCACCCCATGTTCCGAATACTACTACAGTCAGTCCCAGTCCAATCCATACACCGGTGCTCAGGAATGTAAAGAAGTGTGCCATGACGATGGCTGCAATGATGCTGAACACGGCTCCACCGATAGAACCTTCCCACGATTTCTTTGGGGAAATACGTTCGAACAGACGGTGTTTTCCAAACAGCATGCCGGTACAGTAAGCACCCGTATCGTTTACCCAGTTGAAGATAAAAATGGATAAGGGCAGTATAGGGTTATACTGAGATACACTTTCTGTTGCGCTGCTGTGGTAAGCCAGCACGTTGAGCAAAGCGAATGATAAGGCAATATATATCTGGCTCATCATGGCATATGCCCAGTTATTGAGCGGATTAGGCTGCTTCTTGTACAATTCACTAATAAACAGATAAAGTATCAGGAAGAGATAAGGGATGAATATCTCATTCGCTCCCGGCACTACTCCGATATATCCGAAGCAGAGGAATAAAAACAAACCAGCCAGAATGGATATAGGTTTGTTCATGCGCGTATGCTCCATTCGGTTGACAATGTTTCCGAATTCATTGATCGTAAGTGCACTGATCAATGCAAACAAAATTGTAAATGAAATGGGTCCTCCCAGAATACAGCCTACAAGTACGGCTACGAATATCACTCCTGTGATGGCTCGTTGAAGAAAATTGCTTTTCACGGCAGTAAGGTTTTAATGTTTATTATTAAAAATACTTTTGTCACTCAGTAAGCTCGTTTTGAGCCTTCTGAATGACAAAAGTTATGTTATCTGTTGTTTATCAGATGATTGTCAGGCTTGCTTTTCCTCATCTTGTGTAGCAGAAGTTCCGGAGTTTTCAGTCTGTTCCTTAGTTTCCGGTTCAGATGCTGTAGCAGCTTCTTCTGTTTTTTCGGGAGCAGGAAGAGCTTTTTCTTCAGCAGCCATGATTTCTTCCGAACGAGATGCCCATGGACGCTTTCCGAATATCTTTTCTACATCTTCTGCAAAGATGACTTCACGGTCTATCAGAAGCTGTGCCAACTGGTTGTGACCTTCCTTATGCTCCTGCAACAATGCCTTGGCACGAGCATATTGTTCGTTGATCATCTTCTGCACTTCCTGGTCAATCAGTTCAGCAGTATGCTCACTGTAAGGTTTGTTGAAGCTGTATTCGTCATTGCTGTAATAACATAAGTTAGGCAACTTGTCGCTCATACCTGCATATGCTATCATGCCGTAAGCTTGTTTGGTTACTCGCTCCAGGTCATTCATAGCACCGGTTGAGATGTGACCGATAAATACTTCTTCGGCAGCACGTCCTCCCAGCGTAGCACACATTTCGTCCAACATCTGTTCCTTGGTTGTAATCTGACGTTCTTCGGGCAGGTACCATGCTGCTCCCAATGCACGTCCGCGAGGAACGATTGTAACCTTAATCAGCGGATTGGCATGTTCCAGGAACCATGAAATCGTAGCACGGATAAAAAGGATGGCGTATTGGTTGTCCAGCATACGCACCTCGTCGGGCGTGAGAAGCTCTCTGCCGCTGATTTGGTAGTTAGTGCTGTAATTGCCGCTGCGTCCTGAGCTTTTGCCGTAGGTGTTGGTGTCGATGGTCGATTTGCCCAGCAGCTCCGACACATACTTGTGGGTACTTTGCTCATTGCCGCCGAGATACAGAAACTCGTCGCAGTTGCCGACGATGGACTCCCATTGCTTTTCAAACAGGGCTTTTAACTGCGCCAAGTTCTGCAAGATGATACTGACCGACACGCCACGGGAGCGCATAACGGACAGTATCTTGTCAAAGTCATCCGGCAGACTGACATTGGCAAACTCATCCATCAGAAAGTGAACGGGAATCGGCAATGCGCCGCCGTGAATATGGTCAGCGGAAAAGAAAAGCTGCTGAAATAGCTGGGTATAAAGGATGCTGACCAAGAAATTGAAGCTCGAATCGTTGTCCGGGATAATAGCGAACAGTGCCACTTTCTTTTCGCCCATAGAAGCAAGGTCAAGCTCGTCGGTACAGGTCAGTGCCGCCAAACTCTCCAAGTTGAACTTTTCAAGCCTTGCGGCAAGGGTGATCTGAATACTCTTGAGTGTCTTAGCCGAGCCTGCGTGATAGGAGCGATAATACTTCAAGGCAATATGGTCGGGCCTGTCCATCTCCAAGTCGGCAAACAGGTAATCCAGCGGCGTTGGTCTGGAATCCTCCTCGTTTTCGATTGCGCCGGCACGGAGCATCTCCATAACCATTGCAAAGTTCTGCTCGTCCTCCGGCGCTTCATAGTGAAGGTAGTAAACCAGTGCCGACAGCAGCATGGAAGCCGAGGTGTCCCAAAAGGGATCATTGGATTGACTGCCCTTCGGCGTGGTCGCCTTGAACAGATTGGTGACAAGCCGTTGGATGTCGTTGTCGCTTTGCAGATAGACGAAGGGATTGTAGCAATGGCTCTTTTCCATAGAGATCAGGTCAAGCACCCGGACTTCATAACCTTTTTGTGACAGCAGCTCGCCCACATCTCGAACGATCTCCCCTTTGGGGTCAAGCACGAAATAGGAATTGCGGCAGCACTGCATCAGATTCGGCTTGCAGAAAAACCTCGTCTTGCCGGCACCTGAACCGCCGATTACCAGCGTGTTGAGGTTTCGGCGGTGCTTCTTGGCGTTCAGCCCGATTGCCACATTCTGCGTCAGCAGCTTGTTTTCGCTCTTGGGCTGCTGTGCGTACTTTTTGTTCACGGCACTGGCGGTGCATACCTTCCTTGTCGCCCGGGATGAACAGTTCTTTCTCGAACTCCTTGCGGACTTCTTTCAGCTTCTTCAGACCTTCCTTCAAGCCTTCAGCCGTACGTCCCATGCCTACATATTCCCACATGATGTGGCCCAGTTCCTTGTGGATAGAGTCTACAGACTTCTTACCCTTAATATTCATCATCCAGTCAATCTTGTCCTGAACAGCCTTTTCTGCAGCTGCAAATTCGGGCAGGTCGGTAGAGAAACGGGGAACTGTAATCTGGTCGGCCAGGTAATTCTGGATAGTGTAAGGCAATACGAAGTAACCGTCGGCCAGACCTTGCATCAGCGCAGAAGCACCGAGGCGGTTTGCACCGTGGTCGGAGAAGTTACATTCACCGATAGCGAACAGACCTTTGATGGTGGTTTGCAGTTCGTAGTCTACCCAGATACCACCCATTGTATAGTGGATAGCCGGATAAATCATCATCGGGTTATAATATTTCACGCCATTGATTTCTTTTGCCAGTTCGCCCGGATTAACGTCGGTGATTTCTTCATACATATCGAAGAGGTTGCCGTAACGTTGAAGGACAACATCGATGCCCAAACGGTTGATAGCTTCGGAGAAATCGAGGAATACGGCCAAACCGGTGTTGTTTACACCGAAACCTGCGTCGCAACGTTCTTTAGCGGCACGGCTGGCAACGTCACGCGGAACCAGGTTACCGAATGCCGGATAGCGGCGTTCCAAGTAGTAGTCGCGGTCTTCTTCAGGAATATCGCTTCCTTTGATTTCGCCCTTCTGGAGTTTCACAGCGTCTTCTTTCTTCTTCGGAACCCAGATACGACCGTCGTTACGAAGAGATTCGGACATCAATGTCAGTTTAGACTGCTTGTCACCATGTACCGGAATACAAGTCGGGTGGATCTGAACGTATGCAGGGTTAGCAAATACGGCACCCTTGCGGTAGCAAGAAACAGCAGCCGTACAGTTACAACCCATAGCGTTTGTAGACAGGAAGTAAGCGTTTCCGTAACCACCGGTAGCGATAACTACTGCGTGAGCGGCGAAACGTTCCAATTTACCTGTTACAAGGTTTTTGGCAATGATACCGCGGGCACGTCCGTCAACGATGACAACGTCCTGCATTTCATAGCGGGTGTAAAGTTTTACAGTACCTACGTTTACCTGACGGCTCAGTGCGGAGTAAGCACCCAGCAACAACTGCTGGCCTGTCTGACCTTTAGCGTAGAAAGTACGTGAAACCTGTGCGCCACCGAAAGAACGGTTGTCCAGCGTACCGCCGTATTCGCGAGCGAAAGGAACACCTTGAGCTACACATTGGTCGATGATAGCGTTTGATACTTCAGCCAGACGATATACGTTAGCTTCGCGGGCACGGTAGTCACCACCTTTTACTGTATCATAGAACAGGCGGTAAACCGAGTCACCGTCATTCTGATAGTTCTTGGCTGCGTTGATACCACCTTGTGCAGCGATAGAGTGTGCACGACGCGGAGAGTCCTGAATACAGAAGTTGAATACTCTGAAACCCATTTCACCGAGTGAAGCAGCGGCAGAAGCACCTGCCAGACCCGTACCCACAACGATGATATCCAAACGACGTTTATTAGCGGGATTCACCAATTTCTGGTGAGCTTTATAGTTGGTCCATTTCTCAGCCACCGGGCCTTCTGGAATTTTTGAATCTATCTTGATCATAATATTATTTACAATTTAATCATTTACAATTTACTATTTAGCAAGCACCGCCACAAATCAGTGTTTTCACGAAGAATACCACTACTACCAGTGCGAAACCGAGTAGCGTGAGCTGGGCCGGCAGCGGCGGGGAATCTGCGGCGCTCCTGCGCGACCGTTACCTTGCTGCGGACGGCACGGAGAATGTGATCAAAGTGCTTGAAGAGCTGGAGGATGAAAAGCTTAACGATATCGATTTTATTGAGCTTAACGCCTGCACAGGCGGCTGCGTTGGCGGCGTGCTCACGGTGGAAAACCCATTTGTCGCCCGCGCGCGGCTGCAAAGGCTCCGGCGCTACCTGCCCGTTTCCTGCAATCATTTGGAGGATGACGAAATTCCGCGGGAGATGTATTGGCAGCGCCCGCTGGAGGCGAGCTCTGTTTTGAAGCTGGCGGATAACGTAATTGATGCGATGAAGCGCATGAATGAATTAAACGAATTGCACGAGCGGCTACCGGGGTTGGATTGCGGCACCTGCGGCGCGCCTTCCTGCCGGGCACTCGCAGAGGATATCGTGCGGGGCATGGCCAGCGAGCAGGATTGTGTGTTCTTCATGAGCAAGCAGGCGAAATCCACAGAATTTGAGAACTACATACCTGCCCCCTTCCGCAAGAAGGAAGAGAGAGATACGGATTAGAATCCTACTGAAATCAGCTAAAAACCTGGCCGGAAGGATGTGGAGAAAATGACGGTAGAAGAGCTTGCACAGCGCCTGGAGCTGCGTGTGGCCGTGGGTGGGGAGGCGCTTTCCCGCGAGGTGGCGGGCGGCTACTGCGGCGACTTGCTCAGTTGGGTGATGTCCCGCGCGCAGAGTGGCGACGTGTGGTTCACCGTAATGGGCAATGTCAATTCCATTGCCGTGGCGATGCTTGCGGACGTGGCCTGCATCGTGTTGTGCGAGGATGCGCCGCTCGATGAGGACGCGCGCGCGCGTGCACAAGAAAAAGGGATTGCCGTGCTGGTGAGTGAGGAGAATGCTTACCGGCTCGCCTCCCGGTTATCTGTTCTGATCTGACGAAACGGCAAACACGGGTTTGCCGCGTAAGAATATGCCGAAAACGGGGCAAAAGGGACTCATGCAAAGTGCGGGGCGTTTTGCATGGAGTCCTTTTTGTTTTGTGACGAAATTGTCATCCGCCGGTCACCGGATATTCACCTTGCGCCTTTATACTGAAGGCAAAGCAGATGGGGAAGGGAATCGTTCGCCTTGGGTTGAAACACGAATATATCAACTCTGCCCTTCCCCAATCGAAGTGAACATTTTTATGCTGAAAAAAGTGGAGCAGAGTAGGAGGAAAGATATCATGATGGAAATTTTACGCGTAGAGCACCTGAACAAAATCTATGGCAGCGGAGATACCGCTGTGCATGCGCTGGACGACGTATCGTTCACGGTAGAAAAAGGCGAATTCGTTGCGATCGTCGGCCCTTCAGGCTCCGGTAAATCAACATTAATGCACATTCTTGGCGGCGTGGACAGCCCAACTTCGGGCAAAGTGTTCGTCGTTATGAAAAATATTGTTACTTTTGTATATCGTTAACCAACATAATATATTATGAAAAAAATCAGGTTTATGTTTGTGCTGTTGTTGACAGCATTCTTTTTTTCTGCATGCGACAAACCCTATGATGATTCGGAAGAAGGCATGGATGACGGAACGGAGATTATCGGCGGAACGGATAAGGACATCGGTTCGGATG
>ENA-UPWM01000852-UPWM01000852.1-human-gut-metagenome-genome-assembly--contig:-NODE-852-length-13640-cov-18.086928_pt1 | contig 13640 bp, 8 predicted proteins | sample MGYA00250051_ERZ773379 | MGnify/ENA primary metagenome ERZ773379 (study PRJEB29103, sample SAMN06112020) | human gut metagenome | biome: human gut; feature: ankylosing spondylitis patient; material...
GAGACCTGCAATAAGCGCACCATCAATCAGTTCATCCACCCCGACGTGCTCAAGACCTGCCAGCTGAGCATGGGCATAGGAAACCACTTTTTATTCGACTTTTCGGCTTCTTCTGGATTATGTGCTGTAAGCAAAATTTTACTATAATTTACTTCCTGCCACTGCCGAATGAATCGTTGATTATCTCCTGTACTGGTTCCCTTTTTCAATGTTGCAATATCCCTCATGCTTGGATTGTTTTCAAACGCCTCAAACCAACTCGGACTTATCCAATAAGCAATCAGCCTTCCCGGAATCTTTGCAAAATCATCCTGATTTGCGGTATAGCGATTTTCTCCTGCAAGGAACATCTCCTCTTTTCCCTGCTGAGAAGTCGGCTCGATCAGACGGCAATAGGTGCCCTTATAACCATCCACATGGTTTGCACAGCGCACAAAGGCAGTAGTCTGCACCACCTCGCCGCCGATTTCTTCAAAGGCTCTTGCGCCGAGATGTGCCATGTTGACGGTTTCGGTCAGCATCATCTTTTCCCGGAGCTTTTCAAAGCTGGACAGGAACATCCAACTATGCTGGGTGATCATTGCCTGATAGCCATTGTCGGCAGTCATCTGGCGGCAACGCTCAATAAACACGGCAAACAGGTCGGCTTTGCTGTCCGGGTAATATTTCTTGACAAAATTGTTGACCTTTGCGCTCAGATTGCTGGTTCCGGCATAGGGGGGATTAGTGCAGGTGACCCAATACTTCCGTGCCATGGTCTCGCCAAGGTCAATGAGTTTTGCCAGTTCCTCGGCAGTCTCCTCCACACCAGTGCTTTCCAGCGAAATCTGCACCTCATCGTCAATGCCGCCCACAAACCGGCGCAGCAATGTCCAGTTATACTCCGGCACATTGAGGATGGAACCGTACTCCTTGGCATCGGTGAGGATGTCCAGCAAGCCCTCCAGTTGCATTTTGGCGGTGTTCTTTTCCAAGTCCGAAAGGCCCGCCCCAAAAAACTTGAGGTGAGCCCGGTTGATAGGGTTGCTTTCCTGAATGGCGTAGACGTGGCAGGTGTTTTCGCCGTTGAGAATGCGGCGGTTGTACTGCCGTGCCTTCATCATCACGGCAAAGTATGCCAACTGATAGGCACGGTCGTCAATGTCCAGACCGTAGAGGTTGTGTTCCAGAATGCTCTTAGCGGCATCCCGCTGGCTGTAGCCCACACTTTCGTAGATCTGCATCAGCACGTCAAAGGCGTACACCAGAATATGGCCGGAGCCCATGCAGGGGTCGATGAGGGTCAGGTCCTCCGGGTTCAGAGCGGCGTATTCTTTACGAATTTCTGCAAGCTTTGCCTGCACCTGCGGCTCCTGCGGGGCTTCGTCCAGATAATACTTCCAGTTTTTCCGCAGGTCGCTGTCCGGGTGACCCTCTACCCACAGGCGGCCAAGGCTGTTTTCCACCATGTAGCGGACGATCCAGTCCGGGGTGAACAGCTGGGTCACGGCGGGAATTTCCTCTTTGGTGATCTTGCCGTTTTTGGCAAAGGCGGCGGCTTTCGGCTCGGTGTTGTAATACTGGTACAGCCAGCCGATGATCTCCACCTGACCGCCCTGCTCCACGTTGAAGTCGTTTTCCGGGATGTCGTGGGTCAGCTTGTACACCACGCCCTCCTGATCCACCACCGAAAGGTTCAGCAGAACCTCGGTGTAGTCGGTGGTCTTTTCAAACAGACCGGGCAGGATCTCATTCAGCGCATTGCACTGCTTGATGAACAAAAAGCGGAACAGCTCGTCCAGCTTGTTGTCCTGCTTCCACTGGATGATCCGGGCTTCTTCCTCGGCGGTAAAGGGCAGGTCGGCATCAAAGGGGGTGGTGACCAGATCCGGCTCCACCTTGCCGCTCTCGGAGCTAAGCACCCGCAGGTGGGAGGGCAGATAGTCGTTGACCTCCATGAACCGCACAGCGATCAGGCGGTTGAACCATGTGTATGCAACCTCTTCCATAACATACTGATAGGCAGTCCGGTAGTCAGAGTCTTTTTCCTTATCCCGGATCACCTCAACCAGCTGCCGCCGCTGCTTGATGGCCTCGCCTGCCACCAGATACGGCTCCGCTGCGCCAATATCGTAAAACTGGGCATCCAGCGTACTCTGGGGCAGAGGGTCTGCAATGCCCTTTTCGGTAATGCCCATCAGTCCGGCACGGTAGCAGATATCTGCGATCAGCTTGTTCCGTGCCCAGATGGCAAAGTTTTTAATGGCTGTTTTGTTCATCATTCCATCCTCATATTATAAGTTTCCGATAAACAGTTGTGCTTGTTGGATCAGTGCAGTCCAATCTTGGCTGGTAACCACTTTTGCTGCTACTGTAACTGCCACTTTCATGCCAAAATCATTAAAGAATTTCTGAACTCCATTTAAGGCTTTCTGCATCCGGTTCTTTTTAGGTGTGGGAGACTGAATCTGCTCCTGCAATGATTCGAGATCATCCTTTACACTGTCCACTTCTTCAGTGTCAACATCCTTGATTTCAGACAGAGAGGAGATAATTTTTTCAATCAAACCGTTCAAATCTTCACCGGAGACGCCATTATTGTTTGTGTTGATGGTGATATTTCCACTTTGCTGCTGCACAACATTCCCATTCACAGTTCCAATGTTCTGGGTCATGACTCCTGGATTTTCCTCTTGCATAAGAATAATTTCCTTTGAAATGCTATCATTGATAAAATCAATCAGCGGTTTTATGGAATCATTCAGGTAATTCTGTATAACTTCTTCCATTTTGCTGCTTCTACATGGATACCTGCGTGAATGATACACAATACTCTCCGTTTCAGAATTTGCAATATATGTTGCATAGTCATATATTGCTTTGATATGTTCCTTTTCGTCAACGGGGATCTGTATTTCGATCCAGCTTCCATCCTCAAACAGAAAACATTCTCTAAAATCATACTCTGTTCTATCTGCCACGTCATGTACAATGCCACGCAAAGTAGGCGTACTTTCAATGAAATCCACAAACCGGCAAAGATTTACATCAGCATTATGCTCATCGCTATTCAGTAACTGGCTAGATTTTCTACGAAAATCCAAACTCAGAAATTTCAAATCTTTTAATCCGTTCATATATTAACCCCGCAGTACGGACAGTACGTCATAGATTCTCCTACACCATAAATCACTTTTACATGTCGATTGCAGCAATCGCACTTAAATGGAACTTCTGTTCCATCTTGGCTACGCAATTTTGAAATTCCAACCTTCTTTAAGGGTTTATAAGTCATTTTTACAATTCCGCGATGTCTGTTTGTTGATTTTGCTAGTTTTCCAAACATCTCATTTAGTTGGTCTGCAACGTAGTTTCTTGCAATATCACATACCTGCTGTACTACTTCCTTTGACCAGAACGCACCAGAATCCTTTGTTAAACCGCAATAAGGACAGAACAGTTCATTGACCATTCCTTCTTCAGTTTTGACTTCATCGGCACGTAGGCCAAAAGACGATGCACAAAACGGACACTCGAATGTGACATAGCCATCGCTATCGCACTCCATACAGATTTTAAATGATGTATCCGACATACACACCTCACAGTTCCACATTCACGATCGAATCATCGGCAAGTTCCTTCAGCAGGCTCTGCCGCAGGGCATCCAGATATTTATCCACATCCTCTGTGCTTTCCAGCCGCCAGGACGCTGCCCGTGCCACCGTTTTGATGGAGAGATTTTTAGTGGTACGCACCTTGACAGCAGGCTGCTGTACCTTCGGCTGCGGCACGGTGACGGCCTCGCCGCGCTTGCGGGCTTCCTCTTCCAAACGCTTCTGTTCCGCTTCTGCCTGTGCAAGTGACTGCTGTGCCAAGCGGTTGTCCTCGTCTACCATCTCGTTCAGCAGGCGGATCTTCAGCGCATCGGACTTATCCTGATAGCTGCGCAGCACCGACACATTGTTGCAGTGCACAGCACCGTCCAGCAGCTCCTCGAACCGCTCCATGTAGCCACTGTGCTTTGCGTCCTTGTAGGGCTTGTCGTTCAGCACCTCCAGCACACGGTTGCGGTCTTCCTTGATGGTTTTTACCACCGGTTCCGACTGCTCTTCCAGAATTTCGTTGTACAGGGTCATGAACTTTTCCCGCAGCTCCGGCAGCTTGGGGATCTCACGGTAGGGTGTTTTCATGCCCACGATGCTGCGCATCTGCCGGACAACATCTTCCAGTGCGGTGTTCACGATATAGGTCTTGCTGTCATCGTAAATGCCCAGCATATCCAGTGCACGGCGGAAGATCTGCTCCTGCTCGCTGTTGGGGCTGAAGAATTTCTGCACCGGCTCAAAGTCCTCGCCAAAATCCAGCAACTCATCCTGCCCGTCGCTGACTTCCTTGAAAAATTCCAACGGAGCATTGATCTGCAGCAGGCTGCTCATCAGCTTTTTGCCCTCGGCAAGGACCTGTCTGCCGGGGTAGGCGTAAAGCTGATACCGGGGCTCCAGACGGTCGATGGAGGTGATGGTGCGCTCGCAGTAGCGCCGGAACTCGCTCATCATGGTGTCCTCGTCCTCTGCCGTGGGCAGCACGTTGAACAGCTCCTTCATAATGGTGCGGACAGCCTTTTTCTGCTTTTCCGGCACCCGGACACGGACCTCCATCAGCAGCTTGTCCACAAACTGCTTTTTGGTGATGTATCCCACAAGCTCTTCCTCGGTGCGATTATTGGCGTTCACACTTTCGCCGTTCACCGTAAAGGCAAGGTCACCCCGTTTGAACAGCCGTGCCACCAGCCACTGCACATCGTCCTCCACAAAGCCGTAGGGGGCTTTCATGAACCGATCCTTGATGGTTTTCATGGAGGTCTTCATGTGCATCCGGGAATTGCCGCCGATAAATTGCAGCACATCGTCCAGTGCATGGACGTTTGCCTCCGAGCTATCCTCCAAGGTGAGGGAGAGCTGGTTGCTGCTGTGGAACAGCTTGTGGATGTCGGTCTCGCCCATGGGGGCGGTAATGTAGGACAGTTTATGGTAGACCGTCTGCACCAGACGACCGATTGCCTCGTTGATGCGGCTGTTCACTTCCTTGCCGGAGGTACGCAGCACATCGCCGTTTACATAGATGGTGGCATCCTTCAGTGCCTCGGTCAGGTAGAGCTTGGCGTTGCTGTTGCGCTCCCGCATCTCCACTCGCTTTGCTTCCTTGATGGCCTCATACTTTGCAAGCTGCACCGAGGTGTTTTTGCGCAGGAAGCGTTCGATCTTCAGGTAGGCGCGCATTTCGGTCAGGAAGGAGTCATCGTTGGGCAGTGCCACAAGCACTTCCTTGCCCTGCCCGGAGATCATCCGCAGGGTAGAGTCCTCTACGCCGCCCTCATACCACGGGGTCAGCACACGCAGCCCGATATCGTAGCTATGGTTTGCCTTGTAGGGGCGGTCATCCACCGTCTGGTTGAACGGGAAGGTGTACCGTCCGCCGAATGCCGGATACTGGTACTTTTTGCTGGGGAAGATGTCCTCAAAGATCATCTCAGCGATCTTCGTGAGGACTTCCGGCATCTCCACGTTTTCTTTTTCGATTTCGTTATTGATCTCCTGCTCCTCATCGGTCAGGAACACATAGACGCTGCCATTTTTCTGGATCAACATCTGGCGCATCAGCACCTTCAGGGCTTCCTCCACCTCTGCTTTCAGGGCAAGGCGGTCATCGTCGATGTTGGAGATCATCAGGCTGGTGATGTTGTCCACATTTGCCTCGATCTCCACCACATATTTGATCAGGAACAGGGTCTTCAGCACGTTGATGGCAAAGACGTCCTTTTCCTTCTTTTCCGGGTTGATGTAGCTGTTATCATAGGCACGAATAATCACGCTGCTGTGGCTGTGGTCAAGGAAGTTTTCCAGTGCATCGTAGAATTTATGGAACGGTACGATGGCACCGGTTTCTTCGTTCATCAGCTGCATGGCAGACTCTTTGAACAGTGCCAGCATAGAGCGCTCACCCTCGGACAGATGCTTACCGGATGCACCGTGGGTACGGATGCTGGTCAGCACACTTGCCAGAAGGTTGAACTGATAGGGCACAAAGGGGTACACCTCTGCAAAATCCTCCGCATTGGCATACAGCTTTTTCTCCACACCGTCGTTGAAAACAATGAGATTCTTGATGATGGTGCCCTTCTGGTCGTAGATCAACCGCAGGCTCTGGGCTGCGGTGTCGGTCTTTTCCAGAATACGCTTTTTGATAACGGCATCCACGTTTGCAGAAGACAGGGACAAACGGGTGTCAAAGCGACCCTGGATCTTAGAGAAATCGTTGCCCTTCACCTTAGTGATGGAGTCGATATCCTGCTGAGAGGTCACAATGACCCACGCCTTGCCCTGACATTCCTTGCCCAGTTCCTCGGTCACAGTCTGGAGGTTCAGCATCAGCTTGGAGTCATCGCCGATATACTGACCGATCTCATCCACCAAAAAGACAACATGATGGTTGCTGCCCTTCTTATCCAGATAAGCCTTCACACGCTTGGCAAAGTCTTCGATGCTGATCTGGTAGGGCTCCATTGCCTTTTCGCACCAGTTGCGGGCGGCGGGCTCGCTCATGCCCATATCCACCAGAACCTCCACAACGGTGTCCTGAATAAAATCAAAGTCTTGCCGGGAATCCTCCCACGCATCGCCATAGGCATCCTCAAATTTTTCCTTGAACGCAGCAAGCTGGTCTGTCTCATCAAGGTGGCGTTCCAGATCCGCAAGGTAGGGCATGGAGCCGCAGAATCCCTGCATTTCGTTGAACACCTTCAGGAACACGTTCACGATGGCATCCTTGTTCTCCTTGCTGTTGGATTCGCTTTTGGAGTCGATATTGAACAGGATCACATCCGTTGGCGTGTCTGCTGCCAACTTCATATCTGCCAGAACCATCTGGTCTGTGATTTTTTTATCGTCGATGAAGAAATCCAGTGCGTGCTTGTTGCCCACCTGCTTGTTTTCCAGCAGATAGGACAGGATCTTCAGAAAGTGAGATTTACCGCTTCCAAAGAAACCGGAGATCCATACGCCCATTTTCGGCGTGGTGCCCAGAATACCTTTTTTATAAGCCGCAAAAAAATCCGCAAAGTGCCGCTGCAGTTCACGGGTTACCACATACTCTTCCAGTTCCTGTGCAACATTGGTCTCTGCGCCCTGACCGACTACGATAACACCCTGAAGTTCACGGTCGATCTCCTTACGGAACATCTCCTTGATCTGCATAGCTACTGTATCCTCCCTTTATTTCACCAGCCGGAATGCCCGGTAATAGTTATCGTCCTTGATCTCGTTGAACAAAATCAGTTCCTGTTCGTTGTAGGTGCCCGGAAAGAACATTACGACCGGGCAGCGGACAAATGCCTGATGCAGGTTGTTCAGAACCTTATGGGACCGCAAAATCGGATAGCACTTTCCGATACCCGTCAAAAACACGATGGCGTTCTCCGGCGTATGTTCCTTGATATACTGCACGATGAGGCTGTCGTTGTCATTGATCTTCATGGCGTTGGTAACCGCTTTGGTGATCCGCTCCATCCCGTTTTTCTTTTCAAAGTCATAACACTTTTCCAAAAAGTGCTTCTTCTCCAGAAAATCAATGATGACATCGTAGAGATCAAATACCACCAGATCAAAGTCATCATCGCCACGGGCATTTTTGCCTTTCATATACTCGATTCGAGCACGAACTTCCAGCTCTTTTTCCGGTGGATAGTCGAAAACCCAGTAGTTCACCTCGTTGGCTCTGCCGGTTCCCTTGCGGAAGGACGTTTTCCGGATTGCCGCTTCCATCTCATCCAGCCGGTCGCTCAGGCATCCATTCACAGTTTCCATCTTATCTTACCCCCGTAAGCGCATTGACCATAATGGCATATCCATTGTCTTGCAGCCAGCGTTCCAGCGCAATGTCCAAAATCGGGCGCAGGATCTTGCGTGAGCTGCCCTTGTTTCCGTCCAGCATTCCTGCCTCGTAGAGCTGCGTTTTGTATGCCGCTCCCAGCCGATGCAGCGTGTAGTCCTGAAAGGCTGCTACTTTCTCGCTTTGCGCCTGCTTGTCCTTGAAGAACACCCGAATGTCCGCATCAGTCAGTTCGTCCACTCCAAGGATCATCTTTTCCCGCACAACTTCGTACACAAAGTCAAAGAAAAGCGTATCGTGTGCAAGTGCTGCTACCAGCGCAAACATCTTCTGCGTTGCAATATCGCTGCTCAGGAAAACCGGGTAAAAGCTGGGGTCTAGCATCTTTATGCGTGCCGTGACGGTAGAGCAGATCATCTGCGCCCGCGCCTTTGTGGATGCACTATAAATGTTTTCCTGCTCGTTCAGGAGCTTAATATCCGAAAAGCTCTTGCCCTCTGCCAGCAACTGGACCGTTTTCCGAAATTCAATAAACCAGAATGAAAATTTCACGGCTCCTGCACTATATGGTTTTCTGTTCATCTATATCTTCTCCATTTTCATTCTTCGATTTGATGTATTTTCCGCTCTTGACTCTAGCATCTTTTGGTTTTGAAGCATCTGCCGGAATGATCCATTGATGTCCAACGCGCTGTGCTCCTTTGATACGGCCTTCTGTACATAGGGTTTGCACTCGTCTTGCACAAACGCCCCATTTTTCAGAGATTTGTTTAATTGATACGTATTCCATAGTAACCCTCAACATCGCTCATTCACGGATGTGGCAGTCTATAATAAACCATTTTTATTTTACTCTAACAAACGAACGAAATCAATGCAAAGGTCTTACAAATCTCGGAATGGTTTTTGTATATCAAATACACCTTTCCCACTCGTTCAACAATAAGCGTGGAGTCTCTTTTCAAGGTTCCGCTCCTATTGTTCGAAATATAAATGCTGTTGTTTTCTTCCCGATAACGTTCATGTTTAACTAGAGCTAAAATTGGCTGAATACCGACTGAAAGGATGCATTGTTGTGGCAAACTGCGCAAGGCTGACATCATGCGAGTCGTCACCCTGATCCAAGTGGTAGAGAATCGCAAAGCATATCTCATACCCTCAATCATTGAATATTCTTCTAACGGGCGCTATAATAAAAGAAAACGGTAAGGAAGTGCACCTATGCTCTACCCCGGACTGTACGAACAGGTCATCAACAACGCACTGAACCTCGAGCTTGCAGAGATCCCGGAAGCCCGCAAGTCCACTGCGCCCATCGACACGGCGGAGGCTGCCAAGGTGCTGGCGCAGTATCTGACCGACGTGGTACAGAAGGGTCTTGAGAACGTACAGGACAACGGCGGCGGCATCGAGGCGCAAATCCAGCTGGCAAACCAGATCGTGACCACCATCCAGAGCACCACACAGGAAGCTGACTTTGCCGCGCTCAGTGTTGACCAGCGGGCAGAGCAGCTTCTTGCGCTTTTGCAGCAGAACGACCCGCGCCTTGCTACAGGAAAAAGCGCAAAAGACCTTGACCGCCCGGAGACCTCCATTGCGCAAAGTTCCCTGTTTACCGGCGCTATCCATGAGCCGCAAATGTACACGGAGCTGAAAAAGGAGATCGTTTCCGCCGACCGCATTGATATGCTGGTCTCCTTTATCAAGTGGAGCGGCTTGCGCCTCATCATGGACGAGCTGCGGCAGTTTGCGCAAAGCGGCGGTGAGCTCCGCATCATCACCACCTCATATATGGGCGCTACGGACGTGAAAGCCATTGAGGAGCTGCGCGCGCTGCCCAATACGAAGATCAAGGTCAGCTACGACACCAAGCGTACCCGCCTGCACGCAAAAACCTATGTGTTTTACCGGGACACCGGCTTTACCACAGCGTATGTTGGTTCCTCCAACCTGTCCAATGCGGCAATTTCCAGCGGTCTGGAATGGAACGTCAAGGTGACCCGAAAGGACCTGCCGGAGACCATCGAAAAGATCGCAGCCACCTTTGAAAGCTACTGGAATTCCAGCGAGTTTGAATATTACGATGAAGGGCAGCGGGAGCGGCTGGCCCGTGCTCTGAAAGCCGAAAAATGCAGCGAGGCCGACCATAGCGGGATCTATACCCTGGATATTCTGCCCTATTCCTATCAGCAGGAAATCCTGGACCGGCTGGATGCCGAGCGCACCGTTCGGGGGTATAACCGCAACTTGGTGGTCGCCGCCACCGGCACCGGCAAAACTGTGATTTCTGCACTGGATTACAAGCGCTTCTGCAAACAGCATCCGGGGCAGCCCTGCCGTCTGCTGTTTGTGGCACACCGGGAGGAGATCCTGAAGCAGAGCCTGTACACCTTCCGGGCGGTGCTGAAGGATGCCAATTTCGGCGAGCTGTATGTGGGCAGCCACAAATCCGACAGCATCGACCATCTGTTTGTTTCCATCCAGACCTTCAATTCTCAGGAGCTTGCCGCCAAAACGGCAGCGGATTTCTACGATTACATCGTTGTAGACGAATTCCATCATGCAGCTGCACCCACCTATCAGAAGCTGCTGGAATATTATCAGCCGAAGATCCTGCTGGGGCTGACCGCTACCCCGGAACGCATGGACGGCAAAAGCGTTCTGGACTATTTCGGCGGGCGTATTGCCGCCGAAATTCGTCTGCCGGAGGCCATCGACCGGAAGCTGCTGTGCCCCTTCCAATATTTTGGTGTCACTGACACGGCAGATCTGAGCAGCCTGAAATGGCGCACCGGCGGCTACGATAAAAATGAGCTATCCAACCTGTACACCCTCAGCGGCATGGTGGCGGAGCGCCGCGCTGACCTTGTGGTGAACTCCATCCTGAAATATGTCACTGATATCGACGACGTGAAGGGTCTGGGCTTCTGCGTTTCCATCGCTCATGCCCAATTTATGGCGCGCTACTTTAATACCCACGGCATCCCGTCTATGGCACTGACCGGCGATTCTCCTGACGAGGAGCGCAACGCCGCCAAGCAGCGGCTGGTTTCCGGGAAACTCCGATTCCTCTTTGTAGTGGACATTTACAACGAGGGCGTGGATATCCCCGAGGTGAACACGGTGCTGTTCCTGCGCCCTACCGAGTCGCTGACCGTGTTTTTGCAGCAGCTGGGGCGCGGCTTACGTCTGGCAGAAAACAAGGATTGCCTGACCGTTCTAGATTTCATCGGACAGGCCAACAAAAAGTACAATTTTGAGGAGAAATTCGCAGCACTGCTCTCCAACACCACCCGCAGCGTCAGCCGGGAGCTCAAAGAGGGCTTTGTCTCTGCACCTAAAGGCTGCTATATTCAGTTGGAGAAATATGCCGCAAAATATGTGCTGGATAATATCAGCGCCTCCTATGACCGCGCCTCCGGGCTTGTGGCGCGGGCGGCTGCCTTTACCGAGGATACCGGCCTGCCTTTGACACTGGGGAACTTCCTCGACTACTACCATCTCGACCCCCGGGCCATCTACAGCAAAAAGGTCTGCTTCAGCAGGCTGTGCGTCCGTGCAGGGGCGGCATCCGATTTTGCAGAACCTTTGGAAGAAACTATGACCAAAGCCTTTGCACGTTTTGCGGTCATCGATTCCCGCAGGTGGATTCGTTTTTTGCTGGGGCTTCTGCCGAAATTGGATAACACCGACTTTGCAGCCCTGCCACCGGTAGAGCAGCGGATGCTGCAGATGTTCTATGTGACCCTTTGGGGTAAGACCGCAGAAAGCTGGGAGGATGAAGAAGTTCTCGATAACCTGTATGCTCTCTCGGACAGTCCCGTTTTGCTGGGGGAACTGCAGGCACTTTTGCAGTATCAATATGACCGCATTGATTTTATCGACGAGCCGGTGGGTGTGGGCTTTGATTGTCCGCTGGACCTGCACTGCACCTATACCCGCGACCAGCTGCTAGTAGCGCTGGACTTTTTGAAGCCTGCCACTGTCCGCGAGGGCGTGAAGTGGCTGCCGGAAAAGCAGCTGGACGTATTCTTTGTGACCCTGAACAAAGCAGACAAGGATTACTCGCCCACCACCATGTACAAGGATTATTCCATCAACGAGAGCCTGTTCCACTGGCAGAGCCAGAGCACCACCGCCGAAAACTCTGCCACCGGGCAGCGGTACATCCATCACCGGGAAAAAGGAAGCCGGGTGTTGCTGTTCGTGCGTGAGTTCAAGGCAGATGCCCGTTTTGGTGGTGCAGGAGCGTATACCTATCTGGGCATGGTGAACTATGTGAAGCATGAGGGCTCCCGTCCCATGAATATCACATGGAAGCTGGACCGCCCGATTCCTGCAAAGTTCCTCAAAAAGACCAACAAATTGATCGTGGGGTAACATACTATGGACGATATGCTGGCTCGCACCATAATTGAAACTCTTGCAAAAGGTATTAATCCTTTAACCGGTTGGATTCTGTCTGAAAATGATAGTTGTGCTCAGGAAGAAATTCAAGAAGCATTAAAAATCGTATTGGAACATTGCTCCATTGAATCTACCGCTGAATATCTGAAGTCTCTTCCTCGAAACAAAAAGGCAGAGCGTTATTCTCGCGCTGGAACAGCATGGTCGCAAAAAGAAGAACGTGAATTATTGCGGCTCCACCAGCAGGGGAACAGCGTCAAACGAATTTCTTTGATTCTAAAACGTTCTACAGGAGCAATCGAATCCAAATTGAGAAAACTGGGTTGTCCGCTCTATTATGAAAAATAATTCAGGAGATTTTCATGAAAATGATTCGCGTTGTTGCAGCCGTGATCTGCGACGATATTCAGACGAAACATAAAATTTATGCCACCGCCCGCGGCTACGGCGAGTACAAGGGCGGATGGGAGTTCCCGGGCGGCAAAATCGAGCCGGGTGAAACCCCGCAGCAGGCACTGAAACGAGAGATCCGGGAAGAGCTGGATACCGAGATCGCGGTAGGCGATTTGATTGGTACCATTGAATACGATTATCCGACCTTTCATCTTTCCATGGACTGTTTCTGGTGTGAGGTAGTCTCCGGCAAACTGGTGCTGAAAGAAGCCGAGGCTGCACGCTGGCTGACTAAAGAGGAGCTTGATTCTGTTCCGTGGCTTCCGGCGTGGAGAAAATGGGCAAGACAGAGAAGGAACAGGCTGAAGCCATGAGAAGGTATGTCCGTGATGATGTGATGCAGCACTATGCGGAAGGGTTCGGAAAAGGCCTGAACAAAGAGGATATCGAGTATTACGGAAAGATCCATTTTGAGAGGAAGGGAGCTGACCGGTACGACATGCACGCACATATCATTGTCAGCCGGAAGGACAGGAGCAACACCAGGAAGCTAAGTCCAAAGACCAACCACACCGGGAAGAAGAACTGCGGAAACGTGAAGGGCGGTTTTGACAGGACAGATTTTTTCCGAAAGTGTGAAACCTCATTTGACAAGTGCACAGGGTATGACCGGGCCCCGGAACAGACCTTCGACTATCTCAATACCATGAAGAACGGAAGCCCGAAAGAAATCTTCCAGAAAAAGGAGTGGGCGGAACGTGTAAACCATGAACGGCTTGAGAAGATGAAAGCCGAATGGAGCCGGGATCTTCAGGAACCGCACCAGGAACAAGGCAGAGAAGAGATCCAACAACAGGGAAACAGTATTTCCCAAGTTCCGGAAATCAACCAGGCACCGCAGCGGAAGAAGCAACAGGAGGAAGAACTCGACCAGCCCAGGAAAAGAAGCCGGGGGTTTGGAATGGGTATGT
>ENA-UPWM01000871-UPWM01000871.1-human-gut-metagenome-genome-assembly--contig:-NODE-871-length-13506-cov-16.970958_pt1 | contig 13506 bp, 9 predicted proteins | sample MGYA00250051_ERZ773379 | MGnify/ENA primary metagenome ERZ773379 (study PRJEB29103, sample SAMN06112020) | human gut metagenome | biome: human gut; feature: ankylosing spondylitis patient; material...
GGCCGGGGCGTCCTTTAGACACAGCACCTGAACGGACCTAAGCTTTGCGGACCGGCAGGAACTCATGAAGCTACCAATGCGTTAGCCTGGCGACCGGCGTGACGCGGAGGGAATGTTGTTGATCGCCTGCACCCGGAGACACCTACGCTGAACTCTTTTCGGACATGGGTTCGACTCCCATCGCCTCCACCACACAAGAAAAATCCGAACCTCTTCCCATCGGGAAAAGGTTCGGATTTTTCATTTGCTGCATTTCTTACAGCGTCATTTTCATTTCCAGTCTCAGCAGCGCGGCTTTTTTATCGATGCCGCCTGCATATCCGGTCAGGCTGCCGTTTGTTCCGACAACGCGGTGGCAGGGAATGATGATAGAGATCACATTGTGACCGACAGCCCCGCCCACAGCCTGCGCAGACATCCGGGAAAGACCGCGCTCTGCGGCCAGCTGCCTTGCCAGTGCACCATAGGTCGCGGTCTGGCCGCAGGGGATGCGGCGCAGCAGCGCCCACACCTCCTGCTGAAAGGCAGAGCCAGCGGGATGGAGCGGCGGGGTGAAGTCCGGCTCCTGCCCGCCGAAATAAACATCCAGCCAGCGTCTGGCCTCGGAGAGCACAGCGGTCTCCTGCTCCTGATGCACCGCATCCAGGGTGCGGGCAAAGTATTTCTGCCCCTCGAACCAGAGGCCGGTCAGGCCTGTGTCGTCAGCGGCCAGCAGGATGCCGCCCAGAGGAGACTCGTAGTGCTGTGTAAAGATCACCGTTTACCGGATCTCAATGCCCAGCTTGAACTTCAGGTTGCCCAGCACCTTCTTGACGGTGCGCTCGACCTGCTCAGCGGAGATCTCCGCGCTGGGGTCAGACAGGGTCAGGGAGAAGGCCATGCTCTTCTTGCCCTCGCCCAGGTTTGCGCCGCGGTAGATATCGAACAGCTTGACCTCGGTGATGAGGGGGCTTGCCTTCTTGATGGTGTCCTCGATCTCGCCGCAGGTGACCTTTTCCTCGCAGACAAGGGCCAGGTCACGCTTGACGGCAGCGTAGGGGCTCAGCGGCTTATAGCGCAGTTCACCGTCCACACAGGACATCAGAGCCTCATAGTCCAGCTCACCCAGATAGATGTTCTGGCTGTCCTTCTGGTCCTTTGCGATCTCCAGCTCGCCGTTGATCTCATTGGAGAGCTTACCGAACACGCCCAGACGCTTGCCGTTGCAGTAGACGGCGGCGCTGATGCCCGGGTGGAGCCACGGGGTGGTCTCGCGCTCATAGGTGAAGGTCAGGTCAAAGCCTGCGGCCAGCGCCTCCATTGCACCCTTGACGGTGAAGAAGTCCTCCTCGGGGCCAAAGGCACCAATGCAGAGGGTCTGACGCTCATGGGGATGCTCGCTGATGGGCAGCTCCTTGGCCAGATAGACGGGAGCCATCTCGAACAGGCGGCCCTCGGCATTGCCCTTCTTGAGGTTGTCCACGATGACATTCAGCATGGACGGGGTCAGCAGGGTGCGCATGATGGACAGGTTCTCGCTGATGGGATTCAGGATGCGGATGGCCTTGCGGGCAGCATCCTCAGCGGGGATGTGCAGCATATCCAGCTCCGCGTTGGAGTAGAAGGCCAGGGTGGAGGCCTCATAGAAGCCCTGTGCAGCCAGCAGGCGCTTGGTCTTGAGCTGCTGCTTCTGTGCATAGTTCAGGCCGCCGTTGGTGACAGAGGCGGTGTTCAGGAAGGTGGGGTTGATGTGGTCATAGCCGTACTCACGGATGACCTCCTCCGCCAGATCGGGGAAGCTCTCCACGTCCTCACGGTAGAGAGGAGCAGACACATCCCAGCTGCCATCGGCCTGCACATCCACGGTGAACTCCAGGCGCTGCAGGATATCGATCATGGTCTGCTCGGGCACAGTGATGCCCAGCACACCGCAGATCTTGGCAGGGGTAGTCACGATGTGCTTGCGCTCCAGCGGACGGCCATCGGTCAGGTCATACTCGAGGGTGGTGATATCGCCGCAGTCCAGCTCCTGGATCAGGTGCAAGGCACGGGCCAGGCCCAGCTCGGGAGAGTTGCGGTCCACACCCTTTTCATAGCGGGCAGAGGAATCACTGTTCTGGCCCAGGGCACGGCTGGTCTTGCGGACGCAGTCACGGGCGAAGGTGGCGCACTCGAACAGCAGGCTGGTGGTGTTCTCATCCATGCCGGAGTTGGCACCGCCCATGATGCCGGCCAGAGCCACAGGCTTCTCGGCATCGCAGATGACCAGATTGTTGGGGTTCAGGGTGAACTCCTTTTCATCGAGGGTCACGATCTTCTCACCCTCGTGGGCACAGCGCACATCAATGGTGCGGCCGACGACCTTGTTCAGGTCAAAGGCGTGCATGGGCTGGCCCATTTCCAGCAGGGTGTGGTTGGTGATATCCACCACGTTGCTGATGGAGCGCAGGCCGCACAGGGCCAGATGACGCTTCATCCAGCGGGGAGATTCGCCCATGCGGATGTTGCGGACGTAGTGTGCCATATAACGGGGGCACAGGTCGGGGGCCTCCACCTGGACGGTAATGGGAGCATCCGGCTCACAGACAGCCTTGTAATCCATGGCGGGCATGTGCAGGGGCTTGCCCAGAATGGCAGCGACCTCGCGGGCAATGCCCAGCACGGACTGGCAGTCAGGGCGGTTTGCGGTGATGGAGATATCGAAGATATAGTCATCCAGGCCGACAACGGGTGCAATGTCGGTGCCGGGAACGGAATCCTCGGGCAGGATGAGCAGGCCATAGACCTCAGAGCCCGGGAACAGGTCATCGTTCAGGCCCAGCTCCTCGCCGGAGCAGAGCATACCGTTGGACTCCACGCCCTGCATCTTGCGGGCCTTGATCTTGATGCCGCCGGGCAGGGTGGAGCCATCCAGAGCGGCGGGCACACAGTCGCCCAGCTTCATATTGGCGGCACCGGTGCTGATGCGGATATCGTGGCCGTAGTCACCGCAGTCCACCACACACTTGGTCAGGTGGGTGCCCTCCTGCTTTTCCATCTCCACGATCTTGCCAACGACCACCTTGCTGATGCCTGCATCCAGCGGGATCAGCTCTTCCACCTCAAAGCCGCAGGAGAACAGCTTCTCCTCCAGCTCCTGAGCGGTAACGTCGATATCAACGAATTCTTTTAACCAACTGAAAGGTACTTTCATTGTCTGTTCTCTCCCCTCTTATTCATGGAACTGCTTGAGGAACTGCAGGTTGTTCTCGAACATCAGGCCGATGTTGTTGATGCCGTACTTCAGCATGGCGATGCGCTCGATGCCAATGCCGAAGGCGAAACCGGAATACTCATCCGGGTCAATGTTGCAGTTCTCCAGCACCTTGCGGTTGACAACACCGCCGCCCAGAACTTCGATCCAGCCGGTGTGCTTGCACAGGGGGCAGCCCTTGCCGCCGCACTCAAAGCAGCTGACATCGACCTCCACACTGGGCTCGGTGAAGGGGAAGTAAGAGGGACGCAGGCGGGTGCGGGTGTCCTTGCCGAACAGCTTCTGCACAAAGGTGTTCAGCGCGCCCTGCAGGTCGCCCAGGGTGATGCCCTTATCCACGACCAGGCCTTCCATCTGGTGGAACATGGGGCTGTGGGTGGCATCGGAATCGGAACGGAACACACGGCCGGGGATCAGCACCTTGATGGGCGGCTTCTGGCTGTCCATGGTGCGGATCTGGCCGCCGGAGGTCTGGGTGCGGAGCAGGAATTCGTCGGACAGGTAGAAGGTATCCTGCATATCGCGGGCGGGGTGATCCTTGGGCACGTTCAGGCGGGTGAAGTTGTGGTCGTCGTCCTCGATCTCAGGTGCGTCGGCCACGGCAAAGCCCATGCCGGAGAACACGTCGATGATCTGGTTGGTGACCAGCGTCAGGGGGTGCAGACCACCCACCGTGCGGGTCTTGGCGGGCAGGGTGATGTCCACGGTCTCAGCGGCGTTGCGGGCGGCCAGCTCGGCCTCCTTCACCTTGGCAGCGGCGGCATCGTAGTCTGCCTGCACCTTCTGCTTGAGCTCGTTGATGATCTTGCCCATGGCGGGGCGCTCTTCGGGCGCGACAGAGCGCAGATTCTTCATCAGCGCGGGGATCTTGCCGTTTTTGCTCAGATATTCCTGCCAGAACGAGGCCAGCGTCTCCTTGGAAGAGACCTGACCGAGGCTCTCTGCGGCCTGTTTGGCCAGCTCGTCGATCATTGCTTGCATGGAAATTCTCTCCTTCTCAGTTCGTGTTTTCAAAGCGGGGCAGCAAAAAAGGCCCCGTCCCCTGCCGGGCCATTTCTGGCCGGACAAAAGGGACGAAGCCTTTGCAAATCCAATGCTCCGCGGTACCACCCGGTTTCCGCCCTGCACAAAGAAGGGCGGCTCTCAAACGCCGTAACGGGGCGCGCCGTCCTGCCCTAATAGAAACCGTTCGGGCAGGCCGCTCAGGAGCGAACTTCGGCACACACCCACGCGGAAGCCCTTTCAGCCGGTGAAGCTTCTCTCTTTGCTGTGGAACTGCATGCGTACTCTCTCCGTCGCTGCGTTTTCAAGATATTCAGGTTTCATAACCAGATATCATCTTACCACACTTTGGTTCTGTTTGCAAGCCAGGGCGGCACTTTTTCCCTGAATTTTACGGTTTTGCTTGTATTTTGGCCGAAAGTATGGTATTGTAAGCGTAACGTTTTACTGAAAGGAGGGTACACCCAGATGGGTTGGAATGGCTGCATCTTTTTCAAAAAAGGTCAGATTTAATACTTTCCGGCTCGAAGTGTACCCTTTTGTCTCTTTCAGCAAAGCGTGGAGCATGATTTTCAGCGCCGCGCAGCTTTGCTGTGGGGCGCTTTTGTTTTGGGTACACTTTCTATTTTGAATCATTCACTATAAATAGAAAGGGTGTTCCCAATGGATCATAGACTCAATTTAAAAAAGCAGCTCGCCTGCATTTATACTTCTGATCTCTTCTCCGGTCTGCGCATCACGGATGCGGTATGGGTGGCCCTGCTGGCGGCCCGGGGCTTCTCCCTGTGGGAGATCGGCCTGGCCGAAAGCGTGTATCACATCGTCAGCCTCTTCTGCGAAGTGCCCAGCGGCATGGCGGCAGACCTGCTGGGCCGCCGGAAGACCCTCCTGTCCGGCGGAGTCTTGACCGTGACCTGCAATCTGTTGATGGCTTTTGCGCCGAACCTGTTCACCATCTGCCTTGCCATGGGGCTGAACGCGCTGGCTATGACCATGTTTTCCGGCACCTTCACAGCCCTTGTCTACGACAGCCTGAAGACCGAGGGCCGCGAGGACGAGTACATCCAAGTCTCCGCCAACAGTTCCCAGATTTCCATGCTGGCCAACGCCATAGGTTCGCTGGCCAGCCTTTTGAAGCGCTTCCTCGGCTTTGCGGGCTTTTACCTGCTGAGCGCTGCGTTCGAGGGCGTTTCCACCGCCGCCCTTGCGCTGATGGAGGAGCCCATCGTCACCAAGGCACAGGCCAGCCGGGGAAAGCAGACCCTCCGCGCGCTGCCCGGCCAGTTCACCAAACTGGCGCGCAACAGCCTGAGCATCCTGCGCACCACGCCGCTGGCGGCCAAGCTCATCGTTTCCAGCGCCGTCGTCTCGGTGCCCAGCTACCTGACCAAGATGTTTTTGCAGCAGCGGCTCGTTGAGCTGGGCTGGCCCACGGAGCTGCTCTTCCTTCCCCTGCTGCTGGGTGGTCTGGCCTGCGTTGCCGGCACTGAGGTCGGCCGCAGGATGAGATGCCGCTCCATGCGGCGGCTCTACACAGCCTGTGCCCTGCTCTGCGGTGTGGGCACTCTGCTGGTTGGTACTGCGCCTGCCTGGGGCGGCATCCTGGGCATGATGCTGGTGCAGGGTGTGCTGGAGGTCTATCTGCTCCACGAGAGCCAGAAGCTGAACGACGCCATTCCCAGTGACCAGCGGGCTACCCTCATCAGCGTGGACAGCATGGCCTACAGCCTGCTGATGATCCCCGCAAGTCCTCTGGTGGGTGCCGTCGGCGATGCCTTCGGGCAGGCCGGTGCAGGCCTTGCCCTGCTGGGCGGGGTCATCGTGCTGAGCGGCGTGGCGCTCTTGGGCAGAAAGCCGCAGGAATCCTGATACAGCAAAAAGCGGATGCGTTCCGGTGGGAGCGCATCCGCTTTGTTATTTTGCTCAGAACCGCCGCCAGGTATCCGGCATAAAGAACACCAGCATGGGGAAGATCTCCAGACGGCCCGCCAGCATATCAAAGATCATAACCAGCTTGGCGGGATTGGAGTAGCTGCCAAAGTTCATCATGGGGCCCACCTGGGCAAGGCCCGGGCCGATGTTGTTCAACGTGGCGGCAATGGCGGTGAAGTTGGTCACCATGTCAAAGCCATCCAGACTGATGAGGAAGAAGGATGCCGCAAAGATGAAGATGTAGGCGGCCACAAAGACATTGGTGGCGCGGATGGTCTCATGGTTGACCACCTTGCCGTCCATCCGGACGGGGGCCACCACCTGCGGGTGAAGGGCCTGCTTGAGCTCCTTGCCCACAGTCTTGCCCATCAGCAGGAGGCGGCTGACCTTTATGCCGCCGCCGGTGCTGCCTGCGCAGGCACCCACAAACATCAGCATGACAAGGATCTCCTTGGAGAGGGTGGGCCACAGGTCAAAATCACAGCTGGAGAATCCTGTGGTGGTAATGATGGAGCCCACCTGGAAGGCGGCGTGGCGCAGGGCCTCGCCCAAGCCGTTGTACATGCTGTAAATGTTGGCCGTGATGATGACCACAGCCACACCGATGATCACAAAGTAGGCGCGCACCTCCTCGCTGGCGGCAGCGCGGCGGAAGCGGCGCATCAGCAGCAGGAAATAGGCGTTGAAGTTGACGCCGAACAGGATCATAAAGATGGTCACGACCCACTGGACATAGGGCGACATACTGGCAAAGCTGTCATTGCGGAAGCCGAAGCCGCCGGTGCCCGCTGTACCAAAGGAGGTCAGCAGGGCTTCAAACACCGGCATCCGCCCGGCGATCAGGAACATGAATTCCAACACCGTCAGGAGGAAGTAGATGCCGTACAGAATTTTTGCCGTGGACTGCACCTTCGGCACCAGCTTATCCACCTGCGGGCCGGGGCTTTCGGCTTTCATCAGGTTGACATGGGAACCGCCGGTCAGGGGCAGCAGGGAGAGCAGGAACACCAGAACGCCCATGCCGCCGATCCAGTGGGTGAAGCTGCGCCAGAACAGGATGCCCCTGGGCAGGTCCTCCACGGCGGGCAGGATGCTGGCACCGGTGGTGGTAAAGCCGGAAACGGTCTCAAACATGGCATCCACCGGGTTAGGGATGCTGCCCGTGAGCACAAAGGGCACCGCGCCCACCACACTGATGAGCAGCCAGCAAAGCGCCGTGGTGGCAAAGCCCTCCCGCATATAGAAGATCTGGCTCTTGGGCTTGATGCGGTGGAGCAGAGCGCCCGCCACCGCAGAAAGCGCTGCCGTGAGCAGGAACACGCCCAGCACCATCCACTCACCGTAGATCAGGCTGGCCATGGCAGGCAGCAGGAGCAGCGCAGCTTCGCAATAGAGGATGTAGCTCAGCAGCCGCAGAACGATCGCATAATTCATGCCGCGCCTCCGTTAATCTTCCACGATGTCCCGCAGGTCATGCAGGCCGTGCTCCAGCGTGACCACGATGACGTTGTCGCCCACCTGGATCTCATCGCCGCCGCGCGGGATCTTGATCTCGTTGCCGCGGGTGATGCAGCAGAGCAGCAGGTTCTTTTTCAGGTGGAGCTGGCTCAGGGGCACACCGGTGGCGCGGCTCTTCTCATGGACCGTGAATTCCAGCGCCTCCACGCGGTCGTCCAGAATGCGGTACAGGGTCTTGATGTTGCTGCCTGCCTCGTTCTGCAAAGCGCGCACATACTGCACGATGTAATCGCAGGTCATGTACTTGGGGTAGACGATGCTGCCCAGATCAAGCCCGGCCAGGATATCGTCAAATTCCAGGCGGTTGATCTTGGTGACCAGCTTGCCGTTGGAATGCTTCTTGGCAAAGAGGGTCAGCAGGACATTTTCCTCGTCGATGTTGGTCAGGGCCACAAAGGCCTCGGTGGAGGTCAGGCCCTCGGAGAGCAGGAACTCGCGGTTGGAGCCGTCCTCACACAGGATCTGTGCTTCGGGCAGGGCCTGGGCCAGCACATCGCAGCGGGCGGGGTCCCGCTCCACGATCCGCACCCGGACATGGTTTTCCAGCAGCTCCTGGCTCAGATAGAAGGCAATGGCACCGCCGCCCACGATGAGGGCATTGCGCACCGGGCGCACGGCCAGATGGATGCGCTGGAAGAACGCGTGGGCCTTTTCCTGCGTTGCAAGAAAGGTGACCTGATCGCCGGTCTGGAGCACAAAATTACCGTTGGGGATGACGACCCCGCCGTCGCGCTCCACGGCGCAGACCAGGATATCGCTCTTGAGCCGGGTGGGGATCTCCCGGATGGCCACGCCGTCCAGTGCCTGTGCCTCGGTCAGGGTGAACTTGATCAGCCGCACCCGGCCTTCCGCAAAGGTATCGATCTTGCTGGCACCGGGGAAACGCAGCAGGTGGGAGATCTCCCGCGCCGCCGCCATCTCCGGGTTGATGATGGCCGAAATGCCGATCTGTTTTTTGATGAAGTCCAGCTCATGGCTGTAGGATGGGTTGCGCACACGGGCAATGGCGTGGCAGTGGCCCGCCTTTTTGGCAAACATGCAGCAAAGCAGGTTCAGCTCGTCCGAGCCGGTGACTGCAATGAACACGTCCGCCTCCTCGATCCCTGCCTCGGACAGCGTTGTGATGGAGGAGCCGTTGCCGGTAATGCCCATCACGTCATAGGCTTCGCTGATATGCTCCACACGGGCCTTGTTGGTATCGATGACCGTGACATTGTGGCCTTCCTCGCTGAGCTGACGTGCCAGCGCTGTGCCGACCTTGCCGCAGCCCACCAGAATGATCTTCATAGAAAATGTCCTTTCCGTCCCTCCCGCCTTGCGGGAAGGATGCTTTCTCAGTAGCGCTCCACGCCGTCCTTGGTGACCAGGGCGTAGACCAGCGGGGCCTCCTCGGGCTTTTCCGCACCATAGACCAGACCGCTGCGGTACTCCGCAGCAGCGGCTTCAAACTTATCTGCCGCACCGTAGAAGGTGGCCAGGCTTTCGCCCTTGTGCACATAATCGCCGCGCTTTTTGTGCAGGGTGATGCCGGCCGCAAAGTCCAGCGGGTCTCCCTTCTTCTGGCGGCCAGCGCCCAGCAGCACACTGGCAGAGCCGATCTTCTCGGCATCGTTGGCCACGATGTAGCCATCCTGCTCGGCCAGCAGCTCAAAGCTGGCTGCAGGCTGCTCAAACAGGCTGTAATCGTCCAGCACACGGGTGTCGCCGCCCTGGGCCGCAAACATCTCCTTGCACTTGGCAAAGGCAGAGCCGTCCGCGATCACAGCCTGTGCCATGGCACGGCACTCCGCCGGGGTACCCTTGCCTGCCAGCACCAGCATATTGGCGGCCAGCTGCAGGCAGACCTCGGTCAGGTCGGCAGGGCCCTTGCCCTTGAGCACGTCCATGCTCTCCATGACCTCAAGGCTGTTGCCGATGTTGCGGCCCAGCGGGGTGTCCATATCGGTGATCATAGCGGCCACCCGGCGGCCATGGTGGGTGCCGATGGCGACCATCAGCTCAGCCAGCTCAATGCTCTGGTCCACGGTCTTCATAAAGGCACCGGTGCCGGTGGTCACATCCAGCAGGATGGCATCAGAGCCGGAGGCCAGCTTCTTGGACATGATGGAGGAGGCGATCAGCGGGATGCAGCTGACCGTGGCGGTCACATCCCGCAGGGCGTACATCTTCTTATCCGCCACGGCAATGCCCTCGCTCTGGCCAATGACCGACAGCCCGATCTTGTTCACCTGGGCAAAGAACTCCTCCTGCGAAAGGGCAGTTCTGGTGCCGGGCACGCTCTCCATTTTATCAATGGTGCCGCCGGTATGGCCCAGGCCGCGGCCGCTCATCTTGGCGATCTTTACACCGCAGGCCGCCACCACCGGGGCGATCACAAGGGTGGTCTTATCGCCCACGCCGCCGGTGGAGTGCTTATCCACCTTGATGCCGGGGATGGGGGAAAGATCGACCATCACGCCGCTGTGGGCCATCACGTCCGTCAGCTCGGCAGTTTCTTCGTTGGTCATGCCGCGCAGGTAGACCGCCATCATCCAGGCGGCCATCTGGTAATCGGCCACTTCCCCACTGACAAAGCCGTTGACAATGGCTTCCAGCTCTTCCCGGGTGTGGGTACCGCCATCGCGCTTTTTCGCGATCAGATCATAAATACGCATCGCAATTCTCCTGTCTGACAGTATGACTTTCAATAAATTCCATTATAACAGACTTTTTGATAAAGGCAATCCACATTCCGTCTCCTTTGTCGGTTTTTGAACGCCAAGGGCGCAGCTGCCCGGAAAAGCAGCTGCGCCCTTGGAACAAACCTCGCTCAGCGGGAACCCTTGTCGTAAGGGATACCCTCAGCCTTGGGGGCCATGCTGTTTTTGGAGGTAAAGGCCAGAATGATCATGGATGCGATGAACGGCATCATGTTATAGATGTTGCTGGACCAGTGGAGCTGCGCCAGGAAGGTGGAGTCCGCAATGTTTGCCAGGCTCTTGAACACGGCAAAGAACATGGCGGCGGCACAGATGTTGAAGGGCTTCCACTGGCCAAAGATCATAACAGCCAGTGCAAGGAAGCCCGCGCCAGCCACGCCGACCTCAAAGTTCCAGGTCTGCACCGGGGGCACGATATATGCCAGACCGCCGATAGCGCCCAGCGCACCGGAAAGCAGCACACCCGCGTAGCGCATCTTGTAGACGTTGATGCCCACAGAATCGGCTGCCTGAGGATGTTCGCCGCAGGCGCGCAGGCGCAGACCGAAGCGGGTCTTGTACAGCACCACATAGCTGATGACGAGCAGCACGATGCCCAACGGCACAAAGATGCTCAGCTCCAGGCCGCCGATGCTGAACAGGAACGGCTTGTTGGAATAGTTCAGCTTGGCGCTGCCGCTGTCGCTGAAATACTTGGCAATGACCACGGCAATGGCGGTGGCCAGCAGGTTCAGGGCCGTGCCGCCGATGGTCTGGTCCGCTTTCAGGTTGATGGAAGCAAAGGCCAGCAGCAGGCTGTACACGATACCGGCCAGCGCAGCCACCAGGACCGAGATCAGCACCACCAGGAACGGCGACATGTCGGCCGGAAGCATGGTCAGGGTCAGAACACCCGCCACACCGCCGATGACCATGATGCCTTCCAGCGCGATGTTGATGATGCCGGAGTGCTCACTGAACATACCGCCCAGTGCCACCAGCATCAGGACGATGCCATACAGCAGGGTATATTTGATCAAAAGCAGCATCTTATTTGCCCTCCTTCTTGGTCTCAGGTTTGGCAGGGGCAGGCTCTGCGTTCACATTGGTCTTGTCCGCATTCTTGAACAGCAGCTTCTGGATCTTGCCGCGGAACAGCATGGAGAATGCACACAGGTAGATGATGATGCCGCTGATCAGGTCGGCGATCTCCGTGGGATAATACTTGGTGGAAAGGAAGGTGCCGCCCACCGAGATGTGGGAGATGAACAGGGCCGAGAAGATGGTGCCAATGGGGTTAGAGCTTGCCAGCAGGGCAACGGAGATGCCGTTGAAGCCCATGGCGGGCAGGCTGGTGGAGTTCAGGGGGTTCCACTGGCCCACGTTGGACAGGTAGAACAGGCCCGCGCCAAAGCCTGCCAGCGCACCGGCAATGGCCATGGAGAGGATGATGTTCTTCTTTTCGTTGATACCGGCGTAGCGGGCAGCACTCTTATTCAGGCCGACCGCCTTCAGCTCATAGCCAAAGGTGGTCTTGTTCAGCACCACCCAGATCAGGATGGCCACCACAGCGGCCAGGAAGATGGCAATGGTGGTGCTGTTGGTCTGGAACAGCTTGTTCAGGCCGAAGTCCGGGATGACAGACTGGGCGAGATCCGCGTTCTTGCCCAGGTTCAGGGTGCGGGTGTTGCGCACATCATACATGGGGCCGGTGCCGTTCTGGTAGACCAGCTCATTGACAAGGTACAGGCCGATCCAGTTGAACATGATGGAGGTAATGACCTCGTTGATGTTGAAGTAGGCCTTGAAGAAACCGGGGATGGCACCCCACAGACCGCCCAGAATGGCCGCAGCCAGCAGGCAGACGAACCAGGGCAGCTTGAGCATGATGGCGCAGTAGAGAGCACCGTAAGCGCCCAGCGTGTACTGACCGGCGGCACCGATGTTGAACAGGCCGGTCTTGAAGGCAAAGCCCACGGAAAGGCCGGTCATGATCAGGGGCGCGGCGTTGGCCAGCTCCTTGCCAACACCATAGGGGGCATCATGGAAGCCGCCCTTGAGGATGCGGACAAAACCGTCTGCCCATGCGTGGGCCGGGTTGATGGCCAGCAGCACGAGGAAACCCACAGCCAGACCGATCAGGATACACAGCAGAGCAGCCATCACGCTGGTGACAGAACCCTGCAGCCCGTTGTGGGAAAGTTTTTTGTTTTTCATTTCTGCTTACTCCTTTCCCTGCTTGCGGGCACCGGCCATGTACAGGCCCAGCTCCTGGACTGTGGTGGTCTTGGGGTCAAACTCGCCCACGATCTCACCCTCGTACATCACAAGGATCCGGTCAGAGAGGTTCATCACCTCATCCAGCTCCAGACTGACCAGCAGCACGGCCTTGCCTCTGTCGCGCTCATCCACGATCTGCTTGTGGATATACTCAATGGCACCGACATCCAGGCCGCGGGTGGGCTGCACTGCCACCAGCAGCTTGGGGTCTTTGTCGATCTCACGGGCAATGATCGCCTTCTGCTGGTTGCCGCCGGACATGCTGCGCACGATGGTAGCGCTGCCCTGGCCGCTGCGCACATCATACTGGGCGATCAGCTTATCGGAATACTCCCGCACCTTTTCACTGCGGATAAAGCCGTTGTGCTGGAACTCGGGCTGCCAGTAGCGCTGGAGCACCATATTGTTCTCCAGGCTGTAATCCAGCACCAGACCGTGTTTGTGGCGGTCCTCAGGGATATGGCTCATGCCGTCCTTGGAGCGCTGGCGGATGCTCTCGTTGGTGATCTCCTTGCCGTCCAGCAGCACCTTGCCGCTGTTGAACTTTTCCAGACCGGTCAGGCCGTAGACAAACTCTGTCTGGCCGTTGCCCTCGATGCCCGCCAGACAGACGATCTCACCGCCACGCACCTGGAAGGAGACGTTCTTGACGGCATCCTTCTTGTGCTGGGCGTTGTGCATGGTAACGTTCTGCACATCCAGCACCACCTCGCCGGGGGCGGCGGGCTTTTTGTCCACCTGCAGCTGAACATCGCGGCCGACCATCATGCGGGAAAGCTCTTCCTTTGTGGTGTCCTTGATGTCCACAGTGCCCATATACTTGCCCTTGCGCAGAACCGTGCAGCGGTCTGCCACTGCCATGAT
>ENA-UPWM01000873-UPWM01000873.1-human-gut-metagenome-genome-assembly--contig:-NODE-873-length-13505-cov-27.329759_pt1 | contig 13505 bp, 8 predicted proteins | sample MGYA00250051_ERZ773379 | MGnify/ENA primary metagenome ERZ773379 (study PRJEB29103, sample SAMN06112020) | human gut metagenome | biome: human gut; feature: ankylosing spondylitis patient; material...
CCCTTCTTGTTCTTGATCTTGCCGTTGTTCAGCACGGTGCAGACGATGTCGGTGTCGTTCACGGTCTGGATCTGCAGCTTGATCAGGCCGTCGTCCAGCATGATGGTGCCGTTCGGCTCCACGTCCATGGGCAGATCTTTGTAGGTGATGGAGCAGATCTCGTTGGTGCCCTCCACATCGCGGGTGGTCAGGGTAAAGGTCTGGCCTGCAACCAGATTCTCAACGCCGTTCTTGAAGTCCTTCAGGCGGATCTCGGGGCCCTTGGTGTCCAGCAGTGCGGCCACGGGCTTGCCCAGCTCCTCGCGCAGAGCCTTCAGCTTTTCAAGGCGTCCCAGATGCTCCTCGTGGGAACCGTGGGAAAAATTGAAGCGGGCTACATTCATGCCATTGGCAATCAGATCGCGCAGCACACCTTCCTTATCGGTGGAAGGACCAAGGGTGCAAATAATTTTCGTCTTTCTCATGCAATATACCTCCGTCAACTCTCTCTTACCTATATCCGGCACAGCATCCCTGCAGGCTGCTGTGTATGACCAATGGGAGTAAAAGCTCCCGGTACAGCGGGTCGGTTTATATGGCAGAGCGGGAAAACCCAAAACTCTACCACCTATTATTATAATCATTCCGGCGCAAGAGAGCAAGAGGAATTTTTGCTTGAATACAAGTTTTTGCATCTGTTGATGCCCAAAGAAAAGATTGTAAAACTTTTAACGATGCGCCGCAGCTTTCTGCGTGCTGTCTGACAGGGGAAAACTGCTGCAAAACGCAAAAACTGATAAGACCGCACAAGGCTGCTTCCTCTTGCATCCGAGGAGCTTTTTGCTTATAATAAGGATAATAAAGTAGTACTGTTCCGGGACGCGCCCCGGAGAAATGGAGTGACCATTATGGAAAAACGCGTTTTTCTGATCGTGCTGGACAGCTTTGGCATTGGCGCAGAGCCGGATGCCGCTGCCTTTGGCGATGCAGGCACCAACACCCTGGGTGCCATTGCGAACCACCCCAATTTCAATTGCCCCAATCTGCGCAAGCTGGGCTTGTTCAACATTGACGGCGTGACCGCAGGGGAGAAAACGGATGCCCCGGCGGCTGCCTTTGCCCGCCTGCAGGAGCAGAGCATGGGCAAGGATACCACCATCGGCCACTGGGAGATCGCCGGTGTGGTCAGCCCGGAGCCGCTGCCCACCTTCCCCGAGGGCTTCCCGGAGGAACTGATCCGGGAATATGAGCAAAAGACCGGCCACAAGGTGCTGTGCAACAAGCCCTATTCCGGTACGCAGGTGCTGAAGGACTACGGCGAGCAGGCCATGCGGGAAAACGCCCTCATCGTCTATACCAGTGCCGACAGCGTTTTTCAGGTGGCCGCCAACGAGGAGCTTGTGCCGGTGCAGGAGCTGTACCGCTACTGCGAGATCGCCCGGGAAATGCTCAAGGGCAAGTACGGCGTGGGCCGCGTGATCGCCCGCCCCTTCCTGGGCAACAGCGCGGATACCTTCTACCGCACCACCAACCGCCACGACCTGAGCCTGAAGCCGCCCCGCGCCACCATGCTGGATCTGCTGAAGGATGCCGGTAAGGACGTGATCGCCGTGGGCAAGATCTACGATATCTTTGACGGCGAGGGCGTGACCGAAAAGATCAAGACCACCGGCAACACCAACGGCATCGCCTTTACCAAGGCTCTGCAGACCCGGGATTTTGAAGGCCTTGCCTTCGTGAATCTGGTAGACTTTGATATGCTCTACGGCCACCGCCGCGATGTGGCAGGCTACGCTGCCGCCGCTACGGAGTTCGACCGTTTTCTGGCCGATTTCCTGCCGGGGATGCGGGAGGGCGACCTGCTCATGATCACCGCCGACCACGGCTGTGATCCCTCCTACACCAAGACCACCGACCATACCCGCGAGTATGTGCCGTATCTGGTCTGCGGCAAGGGTGTGAAGGCGGGGACGGATCTGGGCACCAAGCTGTGCTTCGGCACCATCGCCCAGACCATCTGCGAATATCTGGAAGTGGACGCCTCCACGCTGGACGGCAAGAGCGTATGGCAGGAGATCCGGGCATAAAACGCCACAGAAGTAAGAAGAACAGGAGCGTGAAACGATGCGTATTTATGATCTGATCGCAAAAAAGCGGGATGGCGGCACCCACACCCGGGAGGAGCTGGAGGCCATTGTCAACGGCTTTGTCAGCGGGGAAGTGGCCGATTATCAGATGGCCGCATGGATGATGGCGGTGTATCTGCGCGGCATGACCAACGAGGAGACCGCCGAACTGACCGATGTAATGGCGCACAGCGGTGTGATGGTAGACCTTTCGCCCATTCCGGGCATCAAGGTGGACAAGCACTCCACCGGCGGCGTGGGCGATAAGACCACGCTGGTCATTGCGCCCATCGTGGCGGCCTGCGGGGTGAAGATCGCTAAAATGAGCGGCCGGGGCTTAGGCCACACCGGCGGCACCATTGATAAAATGGAGAGCGTGCCCGGCACAAAGACCGCCCTCTCGCGGGAGGAGTTTTTTGCACAGGTGAACCGGATCGGTCTGTCGGTCATCGGCCAGAGCGAGGGCATCGCCGTGGCAGATAAAAAGATGTACGCCCTGCGGGACGTTACCGCTACCGTCAGCTGCATCCCGCTGATCGCCTCCAGCATCATGTCCAAAAAGCTGGCCTCCGGCTCGGACGCCATCCTACTGGACGTCACCACCGGCACCGGTGCCTTTATGAAGACCGTGGACCAGAGCATCGAGCTGGCACAGCTGATGGTTGCTATCGGTACCCACCATGGCCGCCGGGTAGCCGCCATGATCACCGATATGGACACCCCGCTGGGGCACAACATCGGCAACAGTCTGGAAGTGATGGAGAGCATGGACGTGCTCAAAGGCCATGGGCCGGCAGACCTGACCGAGGTGTGCCTGCAATTGGCGGCCAACATGCTGGTACTGGCAGGCAAGGGCGATGCCGCCCACTGCCGCGCTATGGCCGAGGCTGTCATTGCGGACGGCTCTGCCTTTGCCAAGTGCAAGGAAATGTTTGCCGCACAGGGCGGCGACATCCGGGTGCTGGATGATTACAGCCTGTTTGCACAGCCCGCCGCCAGCTACGAACTGCTGGCCGAGCAGGACGGCTACATTGTGGCCAACGATGCGGAAAAGATCGGCTCTGCCAGTGTGCTGCTGGGCGCAGGCCGCCAGAAAAAGGGCGACCCGCTGGACTTTGCCGCCGGTATCACCCTGCACAAAAAGCGCGGTGACTACGTCCATAAGGGCGAAAGCCTTGCCACCTTCTACGGCGCTGCGGACAAGTTTGAAGCTGCCGCAGCCGAGTACCGCAGCGGCCTTGTGTACGGCGCTGAAAAGCCGGAGGAAGCCCCGCTGGTGTACGCCCTTGTCACCAAAGACGGCGTAGAGCGGTACTGAGACCGGACAGCAGGGGAGAACCCTGTTTTCCGCGAAAATGCAAGGTCGGGCAGCCCGCAGGCGGCCCGACCTTGCTCTTATAACAATATTTTTTCCGCTGAGGATGCCCAAAGCGTACGCGGTGGGCATTCTAAATCGTTTCGTCCCAAGGGGACTGCTGCACAAAGCTGTGTGGCAGTCCCTTTTTGCGCTTTCACGCTGAGAACAGGCCATCTTGCACAAAAGAACTGTCGCTTTTTAAGCAATTCGCTGTATTTGCGGGACAAACGGTAGAACTTTGCATCGGGATATGGTATACTACACTGTACTTGTATGCCCCGGAAAAAGGGGCTGCCAAAGGAGAAAGGACTTGTTATGAAGATCATTCTGGTGGGCGGCGGCAAGGTCGGCACGGCTCTGGCGCGCCAGCTCAGCGAGGAAGGCCACAACGTGACTGTGGTGGACACCAACAAAGCGCGCGTGGAGCACCTGACCGAAAGCTACGACGTGCTGGGCATTGTAGGCAATGGCTCGTCCATCACCACCCTGTCTGAGGCGGGCATTGAGGATGCGGACGTGTTCATTGCGGTCACCGGCTCGGACGAACTGAACCTGCTTTGCTGCATGTTCGCCAAAAAGGCGGGCCACTGCCACGGCATTGCCCGCGTGCGCAACCCGTCCTACAGCCACGAGCTGGACTTTATCAAAAAGCAGATCGGCATTTCCGCCATTATCAACCCGGAAATGGCAGCGGCAAAAGAGATCTCTCATCTGCTGCGTTTCCCCGGTGCCAGCAAGATCGATACCTTTGCGGACGGCCGTGTGCGGCTGATCAAGTTTGCGCTGCCCGATGCACTGGACGGCGTGGCCATCCGCGAGATCCCCACCCGGCTCAAGAGCGATATTCTGGTATGCGCGGTGGAGCGTGAGGGAGGGGTCATCATCCCCAACGGTAACTTTATGCTGCAAAAGGGCGATCAGGTCACCTTCCTTGCTACGCAGGAAAAAGCTCACGCCTTCTTCCAGCAGCTGCATCTGCCGGTGCAGCCGGTACGCAACGCCCTCATCGTGGGCGGCGGTGCCATTGCTTACTACCTCAGTCAGGAACTGCTGGAAAACCATGTGCGGGTGCGCATTGTAGAGCGGGACGCTGCCCGCTGCGTAGAACTGGCTGAGCAGCTGCCCGGCGCACAGATCCTGAACGAGGACGGCTCCAACCGCGAGTTTTTGCTTTCCGAGGGTCTGGAATCCACCGAAGCCTTTGTGGCGCTGACCAACATCGACGAGGAGAACGTGCTGCTGACCCTGTTTGCCAAAAAGCACTCCAACGGCAAGCTGGTGACCAAGGTCAACCGTCTGGAATTTGACGATATTCTGGCCGGGTTGGATCTGGGCAGCGTGGTCTACCCCAAGTACATGACCTGTGACTACATCGTGCAGTACGTCCGCGCCCTGCAAAACGAGGCAGGCAACAACATCAAGACTCTGTACCGCATACTGGATGACCGCGTGGAGGCGCTGGAGTTTACAGTGCACGAGGAGAGCGCCGCTACCGGTGTGCCCCTGAGCCAGCTGCACCTGAAAAAGAACCTGCTGCTGTGCTGCATTACCCGCGGCAGCAAGATTTTGATTCCCCGCGGCGGCGACCAGATACAGGTGGGCGATAACGTCATCGTGGTCACGCTGGAGCACGGTCTGCACGATCTGCGCGATATCGTGGAGCACTGACGGAGGCGGACTATGAATTATGCGATCGTTTTCCGTCTGCTGGGCTATGTGCTGATGATCGAGGGCGCGTTGCTGCTGCTGCCCGCCGCCGCCAGCTTAGTGTATGGCGAGTGGATGGTGCTGGGCGTGTTTCTGCTCACAGCTGCCGTCAGCGCTGGCATCGGCTACGCCCTGCACACCATCAAACCCCGCAGTAAGGTGTTCTATATGCGCGAAGGCTTTGCGGCTACCTCGCTGTGCTGGGTGTTCATCTCGGTGATGGGCGCGGTGCCCTTTGTGCTCACCGGCTGCATCCCGAACCCCGTGGATGCCCTGTTTGAGACGGTCTCCGGCTTTACCACCACCGGTGCCAGCATCCTGCCCGCCGTGGAGGGGCTGCCCAACGGTATTCTGTTCTGGCGCAGCTTCACCCACTGGATTGGCGGCATGGGTGTTCTGGTGTTTCTGCTCTCGCTGCTGCCGCTGACTGGCGGCTCTCACGTCAACCTGATGAAAGCCGAAAGCCCCGGCCCGCAGGTGGACAAGCTTGTGCCTAAGGTGCAGTCCACCGCTAAGATCCTGTACGGCATCTACTTTGCCCTTACCGTGCTGGAGCTGGTGTTCCTGCTGATTGGCCGAATGCCCCTGTTCGAAGCCATGCTCACTGCCTTTGGTACGGCGGGTACCGGCGGCTTCGGCTTCCGCAACGACAGCTTTGCCAGCTTTTCGCCCTACATCCAGTGGGTCGTGACCATTTTCATGATCCTGTTCGGCGTCAACTTCAACGCCTACTTCCTGCTGCTCATGCGCAAGTTCCGCCGCGCTGCTGCCAGCGAGGAGGTGCGGGGCTACTTTGTGGTCATCGTCGTGGCAGTGGGTATCATCACTGCCAATATTTATAGTATGTACAACAGCTTTGGCGAGGCGTTGCGGCAGGCCGCTTTTCAGGTGGGCTCCATCATCACCACCACCGGCTTTTCCAGCTGCGATTTTGACCTGTGGCCGACCCTCTCCAAGGAGATCTTGGTCATGCTCATGTTCATTGGCGCCTGCGCCGGCAGTACCGGCGGCGGCATCAAGGTGAGCCGTTTCCTCATTCTGGGTAAGACCCTGGCCAAGGAGCTCAAGACCGCCCTGCACCCGCAGGTGGTAGCGCCCGCCCGCATGGACGGCAAGCTACTGAACCACGAGACCATCCGCACCACCAACGTGTTTGTGGCGGCGTATATCTTTATCTTTGCGGCCTCCTTCTTCCTCATCAGCCTGAACGGCTTTGATATGGTGACGAACTTTACCGCCGTGGCTGCTACCCTGAACAACATCGGCCCGGGCTTGGAAATGGCAGGCCCCATGCAGAACTTCGGCTGCTTTGCAGACCCTGCAAAGCTGGTGCTCATCTTTGATATGCTGGCCGGCCGTTTGGAAATCTTCCCCATGCTGGTGCTGTTTATGCCGGATACATGGCGGCGGTTCTAAGCCTTTTTGGGTACGGGACAAGCATAAAAATATTATTTCGGAACACCGGAGTCTCTATGGATGCTCCGGTGTTCTTTTTTGTGAAAGAAGTCGGAAAGGCAGATGGCAACGGTTAGAAATGCCTTGCGTTCAGCGCCGCATTGCAGTATGATTATAATATCAATTATCTGACCCTTACCCCTGAGCAGGCAGAACCTTTTTACAAACGAAATCGTTCTGCATGATAAAGAAGAGAGCAAAAACAATAAAACATACAGGAGGAAATTATTATGGGTTTGATCAAAGCAGGTATGGGCGCACTGGGCGGAACTCTTGCAGACCAGTGGAAGGAATTTTTCTACTGCGATTCTCTGGATAAGGATGTGCTGATGGTCAAGGGCCAGAAGCGCACTTCCCGCCGCAGCTCCAACCACGGCGAGGATAATATCATCACCAACGGCAGCGGCATCGCCGTGGCAGACGGACAGTGCATGCTCATCGTGGAGCAGGGCCGCGTGGTGGAGGTGTGCGCCGAACCGGGCGAGTATACCTTCAATTCCTCCACCGAGCCCAGCGTGTTCACCGGCAACTTCGGCGACAGTCTGGCAGCCACTTTCCAAACCGTAGCCAAGCGCTTTACCTACGGCGGCGACACCGGCAAGGATCAGCGGGTGTACTACATCAACACCAAGGAGCTGGGCGAGATCCTGTACGGCACCGCAACGCCCATCCCCTTCCGCGTAGTGGTCAGCGAGGAGCGGGGCTACAAGCTCTCGGTGAACATCCGCTGCAACGGCAGCTTTACTTACCGCATCTGCGACCCGCTGCTGTTCTACACCAACGTGTGTAGCAACGTCTCCACCCAGTACGATGCCTCGGAGCTGGCTCCCCGCCTGAAGAGTGAGCTGATGAACGCTTTGCAGCCGGCGCTGGCTACCCTTTCTGCCAACAAGGTGCAATATTACGAGATCCCTGCCCACACGCTGGAGATCTCCGAGGCGCTCAACGAGCAGCTGTCCAATATCTGGCGCAAAAAGCGCGGCATTGAGGTGTTCTCCTTCAACATCAACTCTCTGTCCATCCCGGAGGAGCAGCAGAAGAAGATCACAGAGTGGGAAGAAAACGCCATGACCACCGACCCCACCACCGCTGCCGCCCGTCTGGTGGGTGGTCAGATCGACGCCATGAAGACCGCTGCCGGTAACACCGCCGGTGCCATGACCGGTTTTATGGGCATGGGTATGGCAGCCGGTGCAAACGGCATGAACGCTCAGAACCTGTTCGCCATGGGTCAGCAGCCCGCAGCACCCCAGCAGCAGCCTTCTGCCGCCGACAGCTGGAAGTGCAGCTGCGGCGCTATCGCCACCGGCAAGTTCTGCCCGGAATGCGGCAGCAAAAAGCCGGAGCCGAAGCCTGCAGACAGCTGGATTTGCAGCTGCGGTGCCACCGTCACCGGCAAATTCTGCCCGGAGTGCGGCAAGCCCCGCCCGGCGGCAGCAGAAGGCTGGACTTGCAGCTGCGGTGCGGTGAACAAGGGCAAGTTCTGCTCCGAGTGCGGTAAACCCAAGCCCACCGGTACGCCCAAGTATAAGTGCGACAAGTGCGGCTGGGAACCGGCCGACCCTGCACACCCGCCCAAGTTCTGCCCGGAGTGCGGCGACCCCTTTGACGAGAACGACCGCAGCTGAACCCGGCACACAATAACCGATCACACTGCGGGGCAGGGAAGGAGCCTCTGCTTCGCAGATCATAGGAGGAAACACTATGGCAGGAATGCTGGAATATAAGTGCCCCTGCTGCGATGGTGCTATCAAATTTGACAGCACCACCCAGAAGATGAAATGCCCCTACTGTGACACCGAGTTCGACGTGGATACCCTCAAGGGCTATGACGAGGAGCTGAAGGACGAAAAGCCCAGCGAGATGAACTGGGCCACCCCCGGCGGCAGCTGGGCAGAGGGCGAGACCGCCGGTCTGCATACTTATGTCTGCAAGAGCTGCGGCGGCGAGATCGTGGGCGACGACACCATGGCAGCCTCGGCCTGCCCCTTCTGCGGCAACCCCATCGTTCTGACCGGACAGTTTGCCGGAGACCTGCGCCCCGACCTCATCATCCCCTTCAAGCTGGATAAAAAGGCTGCCAAGGCAAAATTGCAGGAGCACCTCAAAGGCAAGACCCTGCTGCCCAAGGTGTTCCGCAGCCAGAACCATATCGACGAGATCAAGGGCGTGTATGTGCCCTTCTGGCTGTACGACAGCGACGCCGATGCCCAGCTGCGCTTTACCGCCACCCGCACCCGCTTTTGGTCGGATGACGACTACGATTATACCGAGACCAGCTACTACTCCGTGCGCCGGGACGGCGTGCTGGGCTTTGACGCGGTTCCGGTGGACGGCTCCTCCAAGATGGAGGACGACCTGATGGAATCCATCGAGCCCTTTGCCATGCAGGACGCCATCCCGTTCCAGACTGCATATCTGGCAGGCTATGTGGCCGATAAGTACGATGTGGACGCCCAAAAGAGCATCCAGCGCGCCAATGAGCGTATCCGTCAGTCCACTGAGGACGCCTTTACCCAGACCGTTACCGGCTACGACTCCGTGAAAATGGAGAACAGCAGCATTCAGCTGCACGGTGGCAAGGCAAAGTATGCCCTGTTCCCGGTGTGGGTGCTGAGCACCAGCTGGCAAGGCAACAACTACATCTTTGCTATGAACGGCCAGACCGGCAAGTTTGTGGGCAACCTGCCGGTGGATAAAGCCGCCGCCCGCAAGTGGACGCTGGGGCTTACGGCAGCTGTTGGTGCTGCATCCTATGCGGTGATGTGGCTGCTGTGGCTGGCCGGGATTCTGTAAAGGAGGGACGGAAGATGAAAAAGACTGTTACCCCGCTGCGCTCCCTCTGTGCTGCGCTGGCCGCACTGGTGCTGCTGCTTGCGCTGGCCGCACCGGCCTTTGCTGCCGAAAATGGCTTTGCCGACCTGTATTACCGCGTGAACGACAGCGCAGAAGTCCTGACCGAGGACGAGGACGGCGAGCTGGAAGCTTCGCTGGAGGAACTGAGCGTCCGTCAGAGCTTTGATGTGATCATTGCTACCATCGACTCGCTGGAAAGCGAGGGCTGCACCAGCATGGAGGAATATGCCGATGACCTGTATGATTACTGCCAGTTCGGCTACGGCGAAAACCGGGACGGCGTGCTGCTGCTGATAAGCACAGGCGACCGTAAGTGGCATATCTCCACCTGCGGCTACGGCATTACCGCCTTTACGGATGCCGGCATCCAGTACCTTGGCGAGCAGATGACCCCCGATATGGCAGACGGTGATTACGCCGCCGCCTTCCGCACCTTTATCCAGTGGACGGACGCATATGTCACCGCCGCCCGCGAAGGCCACCCCTACGATGTGGACAACATGCCCAAGGAGCCGTTCTCGATCGTGTATCTGGGCGTGGCGCTGGTCATTGGCCTGATCACGGCACTGATCGTGACCGGCGTGATGAAGAGCCGGCTCAAGAGCGTGGCACCGCAGCGGGACGCAACCAGCTATGTGCGGCAGGGCAGCATGAAGCTGACCAACCAGCGGGATCTGTATCTGTACCGTGAGGTGCACCGCACCGAGCGGCCAAAGGAGTCCAGCTCCAGCGACTCCGGCGGCAGCTCCACTCACACCTCCTCCAGCGGCTCCACCCACGGCGGCGGAGGCGGCTCGTTCTGAAAACGTTCCCCGCAAGATAAAATCTCAAAAACCGATCCGCAGCAGCCGGACGCACCCGCGCCCCGGCAACCGCTGCGGATCGGTTTTTACTTTTCTGCTGCCCGACACAAACAACTGATTTTTTCTGCGCCTTTGGGGCTATACTTCCAGTGCAGACGATTTTATATGCAGCAAGGAGCAGACACATGGGCATTTGGGAAAATCTGGGCATGGGCGGTTACCGGGGCTTTTCGCGCCCGGCGGCGCGGCTGTTGCAGCAGGCGGTGCAGCTGGCGGGGGATTTGGGCTGTGAGCAGGCCGATACCAGCCATCTTTTGCTGGCAATGCTGCAGCAGCAGGGCGCTGCGGCGCAGTTCCTCACCCGGAAAAACATTACCGAGCCGGAGGTGCGCCGCCAGCTGGCGCAGCGGCGCAGCGCCCCGGCACAGCGGCTGGAACGGCAGGCCATGGCACCGGACCTGCGCCGCACCATGGACTATGCGCTCATTGGGGCGCAGAACGCCCACGTCAGCCGGGCAGAGCCGGAGCATCTTCTCTGCGCCATGCTGGAAGATGACGGCTGCGCCGCCGGGCTGCTGCTGGCGGAGATGGGGCTTTCGCTCACCGAGGCGGTGCGGGAGTGCCGCCAGCTGAGCGGACAGTTTGTGCTGCCCGCCCAGCCCCGGGTGTCGGCCAGCATCCCCCGGGGCAGCCGCGCCAGCGATAAATACTGCCGCGATCTGACCCGCCGCGCCGCCGAAGGGGAGCTGGACCCGGTGTTCTGCCGGGAAGCCGAGCTTGACCGCATGGTGGAGATCCTGTGCCGCCGCCAGAAAAACGACCCCTGTCTGATCGGCGAGCCGGGCGTGGGCAAAACGGCGCTGGCCGAAGGTCTGGCGCTGCGCATTGCCGCCGGGCAGGTGCCCAGAGCGCTGCAAGGGCGGCGGCTGCTGGCACTGGATATGGCCAGCTTGGTGGCGGGCACCAAGTACCGGGGCGATTTTGAAGAGCGGCTGAAAAACCTGCTGGAAGAGCTGGTGCGGGACGGCACCGCCATCCTGTTTATCGACGAGTTCCACACCATCGTGGGTGCCGGTGCCGCCGAGGGCGCCATCGACGCCGCCAGCATCCTGAAACCGGTGCTTGCCCGGGGCGAGTTGCAGCTCATCGGCGCCACCACCAATCAGGAGTTCCGCACCCATATCCAGAAGGACGCCGCGCTGGAACGCCGCTTTGGTCGGGTACAGGTGGAGGAACCCACCCCCGCACAGGCGGTGGAGATTCTCAACGGCCTTGCGCCCCGCTACGAGCGATACCATAACGTGCGCCTGCCGCCCCAGACCTTGCAGGCGGCGGTGGAGCTTTCGGTGCGGTATCTGCCCGGGCGCTGTCTGCCGGATAAGGCCATCGACCTTGTGGACGAAGCCTGTGCGGCGGCGCGCATCCTTGCCGAAAAGGAGCAGCGCACCCAGCCGGTGCTCACCCCGGAGGATATCGCCCGGGTGGTGGCAGCCGCCAGCGGCGTGCCCGCCCAGCGGGTGGGCGAGCAGGAGCGGGAGCGTCTGGACAAGCTGGAAAGCCGCCTGAATGCCGAGATCGTCGGTCAGCAGCGAGCGGTGGCGGCCGTGGCTGGAGCCATCCGGCGCAGCCGCACCGGTCTGGGAGAGCCGGGGCGTCCCATCGGTGCTATGCTGTTTTTGGGGCCTACCGGCGTGGGCAAGACCGCACTGGCGCGGGCACTGGCGGTCAGCTGGTTCGGCAGCGAGAAGGCACTGCTCAAGTTCGATATGTCGGAGTATCAGGAGCAGCACACCGCCGCCCGGCTGCTGGGTGCGCCGCCGGGATACCTCGGCCATGACGAGGGCGGGCAGCTGACCGAGGCTGTGCGCCGCCGCCCGTACAGCGTGGTGCTGTTTGACGAGATCGAAAAGGCACACCCGGATATCCAGAATATCCTGTTGCAAATTTTGGAGGACGGTCAGCTGACCGATGCCATGGGCCGCAAGGCAGATTTCCGCAACACCATCGTGCTGCTTACGTCAAATTTGGGTGCACGGTTTCTGGCGGGGCAGAACGCGCCGCTGGGCTTTGCCGCCGGGGCAGAAGCGGTGTTTGAAAAGCAGTCCGCACAGGCTGTGGAGGAGGCCAAAAAGTGGTTCCGGCCGGAGCTGCTGGGGCGGCTGGACGAAGTGATCGTGTTCCGCCCGTTGGCCGAGGAAAACCTTTGCGCCATTGCAGAAAAAATGCTCTGCCAGCTGGAGCAACGCGCCGCCCGTAGCGGCTACCGGCTGCGCCACACCCCGCAGGTGGGGGCGGCACTGGCTGCCCGGGCGCAATCGGCCTACGGTGCGCGGGAGCTGCGCCGTCAGGTGGACAGGGCGGTGGAACAGGCACTTGCAAACCGCATTGCTGCCGGAACTGCCTGCGTGGGGCAGCACTGGACGGCAGACTGCGCCGCCGATGGCAGCATCGTTTTGCGGGAGGATGAGACCATAACCCTATAAGAAAATAGCGTTTTTGCTTGCAACCGGCACGGTTTTCGACTATTATAGAGGAAATAGAGTTACAACAGGGAGGACCCCGATGCACACGCTGTTTCTTCTGAACCCCGCAGCCGGAAAGGCCGACTGTACCCGCACCCTGCCGCAGCAGATCGCGGCGGCTGCTGCCGGTGCCGGGCTCGCCCCGGAGGACTACACCATCCGCGCCACCACCCACGCTGGCCACGCCCGGGAACTGTCCCGCGCTGCCGCCGCTGCTGCCCAAAAGGCCGGGGTGGAACTTCACATTTTTACCGCCGGTGGTGACGGCACCTTCAACGAGGCGCTCACCGGCGCTCACGGCTTTGACAAGACCGCCGTGGGCTGCCTGCCCTATGGCAGCGGCAACGACTTTCTGCGCACCTACGGTACAAAGGAGGAGTTTCTGGATCTGGACGCCCAGCTGGCCGGCGGGGTGGTGCCCATCGACCTGATGCGCACCAGTCTGGGGCTTTCTGCCACCATCTGCGCCGCCGGTCTGGACGCACAGGTGGCCTACGGCATCCCCAAGTTCCGGCGCATCCCGCTGTGCGGCGGCGAGGCAGCCTATGCGCTGTCCATTGTTCAGCAGCTGTGCAGGCATATCGGCCGCAGGGTGGAGTACGTCATTGACGGCGAGGTGCTGACCGTGGACTGTCTGATGTGCGCAGTGTGCAATGGCCGCGCCTACGGCGGCGGTTTTATGGCCGGGCCGGAGGCACAG
>ENA-UPWM01000875-UPWM01000875.1-human-gut-metagenome-genome-assembly--contig:-NODE-875-length-13460-cov-32.438317_pt1 | contig 13460 bp, 12 predicted proteins | sample MGYA00250051_ERZ773379 | MGnify/ENA primary metagenome ERZ773379 (study PRJEB29103, sample SAMN06112020) | human gut metagenome | biome: human gut; feature: ankylosing spondylitis patient; material...
CTGTGGCATAGGACCATCTGTAGCAGCACAAACCAAGATAGCACCATCCATCTGAGCAGCACCAGTAACCATGTTCTAGATGTGGGGAATCACGTCTACCAGCCGGATTGACCCGAGTACGCAATATTCGACCATTGATGATATAAAAACACAGACAGATGCATCCAGCGGTAAAAGTTACGACCCGTTGTTTGCCGGTTATTTCGGCAAGGCACTAGGTTCTAGTGTTACAAACAATGCTTATACGCGTATACGTAACTGCAATATCCTGCTTCGTGACATTGATGCTTCCTCGGTTTCGCAGGATACCAAAGATAAGGCAAAAGGGCAGGCCCTCTTTCTACGTGCCATGCAGTTGTTTGATTTGGTTCGTATGTATGGTTGCGTACCTATTGTGACAACAGTGCTGAATGCTGAGGTGACCGATGCAGGACTGCCAAGAGCCTCTGTGACCCAATGTGTGGAACAGATTGTGAAAGACTTGACCGATGCGGCCGCTTTGCTGCCGGATGAATGGGGAACAAACGATTACGGACGTCTCACACGTGGCGGAGCATTGGCATACAAGAGCCGTGTGTTATTATTCTATGCCAGCCCCATCTTTAATAAGAATTGGAATGATCCGGGCAACCTTCGTTGGCAAAAAGCCCTGGAAGCTACTCAGAACGCTATTTCCGGTATTACTGCCAGTGGATTGGACGGTGTGACGGATGCTGCAAGCTGGAGTAAAATATTGGCGGATGACGATAATGAACATTCTAACAGAGAAACATTAGTTGTCCGACTATTGGCTAAGGAAAGCAACTCGTCATTAGGTTACAAGAATAATCGCTGGGAGAAGAATATCCGTTTGAGTTCTCAAGGAGGAAGCGGTGGAAAAGGTGCTCCTATTGAGTTGATCGATGTATTCCCTATGGCTGACGGTACACTTCCTGATGCCGCTCATCAGGTTACCGAAGGTAGTTTGCGCTTTATGGAAAACCGTGATCCGCGTTTCTACCAGACATTTGCCTTTAATGGTTTGAAGTGGGGACATAAAGATGTCACCAATGATACGGTCTGGGCTTATCGTTGGCGAACTTCGGAGTCAACTACCAGCGGCTTTGCCTATAGTGAAGGAGTAAATATAACCAGTCCGGTATTCGTACGTAAGATGAGTGGACTCAATACTGCTTCTGCCAACAACTACGAAGCTTCGGGAGTGCATATCTATGATTTCCGTTATGCGGAATTGCAATTGAATCTTGCCGAGTGTTATGCGGCAACCAATCAGATTGATTTATGTAAACAGGCAATCGGGAAATTGCGTGCGCGGGTTGGGATTCCTTCCACTAATAATTACGGTTTGGATACTTATGTGTTTGACCGGGCATCGGCGTTGGCTGCCTGTTTGCGTGAACGTCAGGTCGAACTGGCATATGAAGGCAAAAGATATTGGGATATTTGGCGTTGGATGCTTTATGATGGAGGACGGGGAGAAGCTATGCAGTTGAGTACCACTAATACCTGTTCATTCCTGGGAGTAACTCCGTTGACCGAAAGATATCGTAGCCTTCAGACAGATCGTCATCAAGGCACGCTCCGACTCATTGAGCTTGTCACGCTCGGCAGCTACGAACTGGCCGATATCCTGAGCGGTTTTGAAGGCATCGTTGAGCTGAATACGGGGTGCAGGACCGTACTGTTCCCGCCAAACGCCGATCGGCTCTCCGATGTGGATGTAACTTACGAGTGATTTCTTCTCCAGTTTCTGCACCTCGGTTGCTTCTGGAACTTGGTATTTTACATGTAATTCCTGATCGCGCATGGTCGTAGATACCATGAAGAAGAACAGGATCATGAAGATCACGTCCGGCAGCGAGGCGGTAGAGATCGGGGGCAAACTTTTGTTGCCTTTCTTTTTAATTACTGCCATACTACTTTTTTCCTCCTAAATCTCTGGGTTCTGCTTCCGAGATACTCATGGGAACGGCTTTGGCTACGATACCGCGCTCCGCTTCTCCGAGATCCGAGAATTTCATTTGGAATTTATTCTTCGAAACTTCGTCACGGATTTCGTTGATCGCACGCGTCAGCTCGTTCTGTACCATGATGTAGATCTGATATTGGGTATCTTTGGTCGTTTGCAGCGAGAGTACGCCTTTTCCGACCGGATAGCTCCATTTGCTGCCGTCGGGGAGCTCGAACTCCTCGACCTCTTTTTCGGGCAGGTTGGGATCGTCCATCACATTGAGGAGGAAGTCCTTCGCCCGGTCCTTCAACTGGTGGATATCGACGTACTCCTGTTCGCCGGCCCTGCCCACGAAGATATCGCCGCGGCCGTTCACCAGAACGGGCAGAAGGTTACGTATCTTCACCTTCATATCCTCGACCTTTTGATCCTCGGGGGGCATCGGCGGCAGGTTACGGGCGATACCCGTATCGACGTTCATCGTCGTAGCCACCAGGAAGAATATGAGCAGCAAGAAAGCGATGTCGGCCATTGAACCGGCATTGATCTCCTGTACTTTTCTTTTATCTATAGGCATCGTTCAAACTCTATTTGAAAGCTTTGTATATCTCTGTGAAAATAGCTGTCAGAACAGCGGCACCCAGAGCTACGTAGGTTACCAGAATGCTGGCTTCCGTGATAACGGTTTCAGGATGCGGGAAGAAGCCTCCGTTCGCGACGTCCGGAATTTCGATCGTATGTCCGCGGGCGATCAGGTAGGCTGCCGCGACGATGACGATGATCAGAAGTGTCGAAAGCAGCGTTCCTTTGATGCCTTTGGAACTGTTGACCATACCCCAAACGGCCGTGAACAGTGCTGTTGCAATACCGACTGCGATCAGGATATAACTCCAGATGAGGTTCAGGTTGATCGCCTCGTTGCTGCCGCCGGCCACCATTGCATATACGGTCAGAATCACCGTAATCAGCAGGATGACGCCCAGCAATATGTTTAATATTTTTTTCATAATAGGGAATAAAGTCTTTATAAGTGCGAATTATTTCTTGTAAGCCGTCAGGATATCCATCAGGGTGATGGACGAATCCTCCATATCGTTTACGAGCGAGTCGATCTTGGAAACGATATAGTTGTAGAACAACTGAAGAATAACCGCAGCGATAAGACCCAGCAGGGTGGTCAGCAGGGCGACCTTGATACCGCCGGCAACCAGCGTCGGAGAGATATCGCCCGCAGCCTGGATGGCGTCGAACGCCTCGATCATACCCACGACGGTACCCATAAATCCGAGCATCGGGCTAAGTGCGATGAACAGACCGATCCAGCTCAAACCCGACTCCATGCGGCCGGTCTGAACCGAACCGTAGGAAACGACGGCTTTTTCAACGCTGTCCAGACCCTGGTTGTAACGGTCCAGACCCTGATAGAAGATCGATGCCACCGGACCGCGTTTGTTGCGGCAAACTTCCTTGGCAGCTTCGATACCGCCTTTTTTCAGCGCTTCCTCGACCTGGGCGATCAGTTTCTTGGAGTTGATGGTCGAAAGGCTCAGGTAAAGCATACGCTCGATAGCTACGGCAAGACCGAATACCAAGCAGAGGAGCACCGGAAGCATCCACTCCCAACCGCCTTCGAGGAACTTCTGCATCAGCACCTGGTGCATCGGCTGGCCTTCGGCAAGCTGAGTTTCCGAAGCCGGAGTTTCGGCCGTTTCGGTCGCTGCGGTTTCTTCGACTTCTTCAACGACTGCGGTTTCCTCGGTTGCAGGCGTAGTCGTCTCCTGGGCGAAAGCATTAACAGTACCAAGCGAGAAGATGGCGACTGCTACAATCAAAAAAAGTTTTTTCATGGTTGTTTAATTAAAATTTTGATTAGTTGATCGTTTTTTCGTTTGCGTTTTTTATTTCAAAAAATGTAAATTTTTTTCATCCTGGCTTGCCCGTCACGGTTCGAATCCGATCTTTGCCGGCTTTTTCAGCGATCCGACTGCCGATTCGAAAAATCGTCCCGATTTCTCATTTCGACAGCAATATTCTTTGTAATAAATTGAAAAATAACGTATTACCTCCTCATGAACAGGTCGTGTACCTTTGCCTGGCGTCCTGTCGATGCGATTTTTAGCTCCGAAATATACAAATTTATTTTCGTACGCACAATGTTTTAGTCGGTAAATTCTCCTTTGAGGGGCGTGCGGAGCAGGTCGAGCGTTTGCTCGCGGGGCAACTCGAGCCCGAGGACGTACATCAGTTTGGCGACGGCCGCCTCGGTGGTCATGTCATGGCCGCAGAGCACGCCGATCCGTTGCAGGCGGAGTCCCGTTTCGTAGAGTTCCATCATGACCCGACCGCCCCGGCACTGCGTGACGTTGAGGACGATCAGTCCCCGGTCGATCGCCTCTTCGAGTACGCGGATGAACCATTCGCAGGTCGGGGCGTTTCCTGCGCCGAAGGTTTCGAGCACGACGCCCCGGAGTCCCTCGGCCGAGAGCATCGCGCGCAGGGTCCGTTCCTCGATGCCGGGGAAGAGCTTGACGACGGCGATACCTCCGCTCAGGCGGGCGGCGATGTGCAGGGGTTCGTCGTAGCGCTCCGGCTGGAGAATGTATTCGGTGTGGTAGGTGATATTGACGCCCACGTCGGCCAGGGCCGGATAGTTGTACGACCAGAAGGCGCTCAGGTCTTCCGAACTGCGTTTGGTCGTGCGGTTGGCGCGGAACAGACAGTTCTGGAAATAGAGCGACACTTCGGGAACGGCGGGGCGGCCGTCGATGCGGGCCGAAGCGATTTCGATGGCCGTCATTAGGTTTTCGCGCCCGTCGGTGCGCAGCACGCCGATCGGAATCTGGCTGCCGGTGAAGACGACGGGTTTGGCCAGGTTTTCGAGCAGGAAGCTCAGGGCCGAAGCGGTGTAGGACATCGTGTCGGTGCCGTGCAGCACGACGAACCCGTCGTAGCGGGCGTAGTTGTCGCGGATGATCGCCGCCAGGTCGAGCCAGTTGCGGGGGCTGACGTTCGACGAGTCGATCACGGGGTCCATCGTGAATACCTCGATGCCGATGTTCAGGCTTTGGAGGGTCGGGAACTCCTCGAAGATGCCGCTGAAGTCGAACGGTACGAGGGCGCCGGTCGTCGGGTCGGGCTTCATGCCGATCGTGCCGCCGGTATAGATAATCAGGATCGAAGGTTTCATATCGATTCGGTAGGGCTTGAATGGTCGTTTGTCGTCTGTCGCGCCGCGTCGAAGCCGAACATCCGCCGGGCGTTGCGGGTCGTGGCTGCCGCTACCTCTTCGGGTGTCGTGCCTTTCAGCGCTGCGATTTTGTTGCAAATATAAGGAATATATCCGGATTCGTTTCGCTGGCCGCGATAGGGAACCGGCGTCAGGTAGGGACAGTCGGTTTCGAGCACCAGGTCGTCGAGCTCCATTTCGCGTACGGTATCGGCCAGCCGGCTCTTTTTGAAGGTCACCACACCGCCGATGCCGAACAGGAAGTCGCCGCACTCCTTCAACTGCCGGTAGGTGTCGGCGTCTTCGGCGAAGGCGTGGAAAACACCCCGCAGGCGCAGCCCTTTTTCGCGGGCGGCCTTCGTTTCCGTTTCGACAGTGCGGCACATATCTTTCCAGGCCGCCCGCGTATGGATGGCGACGGGAAGGTCATAGGTCGCGGCCAGGCGGCACTGTTTCGTGAATGCCTCGAGCTGTTCGGCCTTGAAGCGGTCGTCCCAGTAGTAGTCGAGTCCGATTTCGCCCACGGCGCAGAATCGTCCGACGCCTTCGGGTGGCGAGCAGAGGTAGCGTTCGACCAACGCCAGCTCTTCCCGCCAACGGGGATTGTCGTTGATGGAGGTCGGGTGCAGCCCCATCATCGGGGTGCAGTGGTCCGGATAGCGGCGCACGGTGTCGAAGAGGCGCCCGTGGCTCTCGGAGTCGATCGCCGGCAGCAGCAGCCGCTCCACCCCGGCTTCGCGGGCGCGGCGGATCGCCTCGTCGCGGTCGGCGTCGAACTCTTCGGCGTAGATATGCGAGTGGGTGTCGATCAGTGCTATCGGGAGAGGCATTGCGGAGAGGTATTTAGTCGATAAAGGCAGGAGCGTCGCGCAGAGGGGCGGCGCATGGCAGCAGTGAAAGCGGAATTATGCGGTCGTTTTTTTGTCGTCGTCTTCCATCGCGTCCCAGAAGTCGTTGTCCGGCTTTTTGATGTGAATCGTCTTGACCGATTGCATGCCCAGTCTGAAATCGTAGATGTATTCGGCCAGTTGCTTGCCGTCGATCAGCACGATCGTCGCCGCTCCGTTCAGTCCCTTCACGTAGTCGATCGCCCCGCTGGTAAAATAGGAGGTCGTGATGAAAACCCCTTTGTGGGATTGCGCGACGGCGAGTGCGCCGACGAATTTCTGCACCTCGTCGCGTTGTACCGCATAATTCAGCCCGTAGCGTTTGGCCTGGATGTAGATCCGGCCGAAACCCAGGATATCTTCCTTGATAATGCCGTCGATGCCCCCGTCCTTTGATGCCCGGGTGACTTGCCCCGAACCTTTTACTTCTCCGCCATACCCCATCGCCTGAAGCAGTTGTACCACGAGGCGTTCGAAAGCGCGGGGAGATTTGCCGATGATCGTTTCCAGAATCTCCGCATAGACCGATTTACGGATGTTGTCGAACGACTGTTCGAGGGCTTCTTGCGGCGTCAGTTCCCCTGATGGCGTATCGGAGAGAGCCAATGCTTCCGTCGTGGTTCCTGCTCTGCGGGACTTGCGCGGGGTGCGGGCCTGTACCGTCTGTTCTACGTAATCGTTGATCTCTTCCGGCGTATGCTCGGACAGCATCTTCAGCCCCTGCGGGTTGATGCGGTAAAGCCCGCGCTGGGGTTTATCGACCAGTTGTGCGAGGTAGAGGTAGCTCAACGCCCAGGAGATCCGGTCGTAGAAAATATACCCGTTGCCCGAGGGGTACATCGCATTCTTGTCGTTTTCGTCCAGACGGAACTGTTCCGCCAAAGGTTGGAAGAAGTCTTTCGGTTTCAGCGTTTGACCGTTGCCGAGCAATTTCAGGGCCTGTATTCTTATCGCGTCGAATTTCGGGATAGCCATATTGTCGGTGAATTTTGCAGGGTAAAGATAGTGATTTTCCCGGCGAATATCAATTTTTACTGCGGTTCCCCGTCGGGATGCGTCGGAAAATCGCTTGCCGCAGGAATTCGAGAGGCTGTTCCCGACGGGTACATGGATCAGATCAGTTTCATATATCGGTTCCCCGGGAGCTGTCGGACGGCTCCGGCCATTTCGAGTCCCAGCAGCAGGGCCGAAAGTTCGCCGAATCCGAGCCCCGAGAGTTCGCAAAGCTCTTCTGCGGATATCGGGTCGTCGGTGCGGAAGCAGCCCAGCAGCCCCTCTTCGTCGCGCGTGAGTGCTGCGGGAGCCGCTGTCGGCCGGTCGATCAGATCGCCTGGACGGTTCTGGTCCCACATCATTTCCCGCACGATATCTTCGCCCGTGCATACCATTTGGGCACGCTGGGTCCGAATCAGCAGATTGGTTCCGGCCGAGGCGAAGTCCGTCGCGCGTCCCGGGACGGCCATCAGCATGCGGTTGTAGCCGTCCGCCAGCCGTGCCGTATCCATCGACCCGCCTTCGGCGGGCGATTCTACGACGACCGTACCGCCGCTTATGCCTGCCAGCAGACGGTTGCGGGAGTGGTAAAAGTTGCCGTTCTGTCTGGTTTGGGAGTGCAGCTCCGAAACGACGGCTCCGCCGTGTTCGATCATATCCCGGGCGACGGCCGTGTGCTGTGCGGGCGTGATGCCGGGAAGGGCCGAGGCGATGATGCCGACGGTCGGCATGCCGAAAGCGAGCGCCGCACGGTGACAGGCCGTGTCGATGCCGAAGGCCAGGCCGCTCACGATCACCGTATCCGCCACCCGGTCCGCCAGTTCGCCGATCAGCCGGTCGGCCATCTGTTGCCCGTACGGAGTCATCCGGCGCGTGCCGACCATCGTAAGCGTCGTCTTGCCGAGCGCTTCCGGGGAACCCAGAACATACAGTACATGCGGATAGTCGGCGGTTTCGCGCAGCAGGGCCGGGTATTGTGCGTCGGTGGAGGCGATGATCTCGATCCCGTGTTTGCGGCAATGTTTGACTTCGCGCTCTGCGTCTGCGAACGCTTTCTTTTGGAGGATCGCCCGCGCGAGTTCCGGTCGGAGTCGGGCTTTTTCGATGAGTTCGTCGGCCGAAGCGGAGAAAACCGCCTCTGCCGAACCGAATACGTCGAGCAGATGGACCGCCCCTTTCGGGCCTATTCCCGGCGTGAGGGTAAGGGCTATGTCTGGAATTTCGCGCTTCATTTTCCGTATCCGGCAATCCCCGAATGAGTTCGGCTCCGCCTCTTTTGGGCGAAACCGTAGGTTCCGGACCCGCTTCGGGGCTTCGGTTAGCGGTTGTAAAGATAGGTTTTTACCGATAAAAATGCAAAGTTGCCCGGAAGTTTTGCAGAAAAGAGAAATCTTCGTATATTTGCAAACCCGATCCAGGGAATCAGGGTCTGATGGCCGAGTGGCTAGGCAAAGGTCTGCAAAACCTTGTACAGCGGTTCGAATCCGCTTCAGACCTCACAGAAACCGCGTTGCAGATGTCTGCAACGCGGTTTTCTTTTTGTTTTGTCATACATTTGTCATACGGCTGTACGGCATATCTTCAAGGTCCTTGATTTGGTCGCTCATTGATAGTGCTGATTTGTTTTTTGATTGATAAAATATTTGGCCTTCTTGATACGTAAGTTATTTTGGAGAATTGTTTGGGTGCGTAGATACTTTATCCTAAGCGGTCTTTTTTATTGTTAGCTTTATTAAATTCTTTTGCTGAGAAGTTTTTTTCGGGTGATACTCATGGCTGACTATAAATTTAGGCGATGTTCCTTTGTTATGAGGCGGTGTTTTAGTTGAGAAATACCGATATACTGATTGTGGGGTATATGTAAAAATTCACTTATAATTTAATTTTTCTGCAAATTTTAGTATCAAATCTCTAAAAAGGTATTATCTTTGCATATCCAAAATGCACTTATAAGTGAAGAAATCGCTGGAGATCAGACGCCTAGATATCTATGATGCTGTCGGGGTCTATACTATTCAGTTTTTAGATAAAGCAGAAACTGAATTTATGGACTTTATGTCTAAATATAAAGATATCGCAGACCCTATACTTAAAGAAGATTTCAATCGTATAATAGCGATCTTGAGAAAAATAATTGCCAAAGGGGCCTCCGAACGGCTTTTTAGAACATGTGAAAGTAAAATCAATGATAGGGTTGTTGCAATTCCACTAGATATAAGGAGAAGAAAAAAAGGTAGTGGAACATTACGATTATATTGCTTGCGGATATCGGATGAAGTTCTAATCCTTGGTAATGGAGGTATAAAATACGGCAATGCATATAACGATAATGAAGAACTGAATACTTATGTCTCCGATTTAGCAAAATTAGACCATGTTATAACAAAATTTACGGGGCAAGGTAAAATAAAGATTATCGATAAGACCGTTATATTGAAGGATAAACTTATTATAGAAATTTAATATAAAAAGCATATAGCTATGAAGACAGAAAAATTATTTAATGAATGTTTGGCAAATGTCCCAAACGATATTACGATAGAAATAGATCTGTCTTTTGATATTGCCAATAAGATAGATAAGATATTATCTGATAGAAAAATATCACAGAAGGATTTTGCTGCTATGATAGGTAAAAAAGAATCTGAGATATCAAAATGGTTAAAAGGTACTCATAATTTTACCTTAAGAACTATTGCGAAGATCTCAGCTGTCTTAGAAGAACCTATTATTGAAGTTGCCGGGGAGCATAAAACTAACAATGAATATGTTTTTATTAATTTGATAGATTCATCTCCGAAGACTAATATATCTAATAGATCAAAATCGATTTCCATACGAGATAATTCAGATTATACTCCAGTATTGTGGAATAATTTTTCGTTCTGCACAGCGAATAATGATATGATAAACTAGAATATGAGACAAGATAATAAAATACAGGTTCGTTTGGTTTCCGTTTCTGAAGTCAAGTTTATGTTAAACTTGGATGAGGCTTTATTGGCAAAATCAGAACCGAATGGACCTAATATTGGTTTTGCGCACGCAATTTCGGTAAATAAAGAGGAGAGTATGATTACTCTTATTTTTGGTGTGCAATATGCTGTAGAGAAAACGCCTCTTCTGGAATGTCGCTATGCGTTTACGTTTAATGTAAATCCTATAGACGCTGTTGTAAAGATTGAAAAAGATAAGATAGAGATTAAAGAATTAATGCCTCATTTTATTAATGTTGCAATTGGAACTATGCGAGGCATTATCGTTGCTAAAACTGCAGGTACCTCGTTGGCAAAATACCCGTTGCCAATGCTTGATGCACAAGCTGTATTACACAGTATGATGGCCAACATGCAGAAACGGGAGCAATAGTTCAATTCTGTACAAAATATTAATCATGAATATCTGTTATCTATTTATTAGATGGCAGATATTTTTGTATATGGCTATATTATGTTGAAGTTCATTATTGTTGAGTGTTAAGATAGGAATATAACTAAAAAGTCTTTTTAGCGTTTTATGTTATATGACTGTGTTATATAGTCCAATAGCTTTATTCGCATGTCGATTAATGCCTACATAGGTTAGCGAAGCATCCTCGTAACGCTTGAACTTATAGATAGCATCATTCATCAGCGCCGAATTGAAGACGTCGAGCGACACAAGCAGCTCGAAATCCGAGATCGACAGCCCCGTTACTTTCTTGAACAATCCGGGTTCCAGTTGCGTGATGACATCATAGAGGCTCCGCTCGCGGAAATCCGTCAGGTACATGAATATCGGTACGCGCGTAGCAAATTTGATCAGTTTCTCCTGAATCTGCTTCCGCAGGCTCTTGTACTCCTTCTCCTCCTCGGTCAGTTCCCGTTTCTTCTGCGGGGTCATTGCCTCGTCCGGGGTCTCCTTTCGCGCCTTCTTGACCGCCTCCGATTTGTTGATGATTGTCTCGATGTCCTGATTCAGGTTGCGAAATCCCTCGATGCGCGTCAGCGCAGCCATTGCCTCGGCATTCCCCATCAATCGCCGCAGCGTTGCATTGTCGACATTGACCAGCAGGGCGCTCTCCCAGCGACGGGCCAGCAGAGTCGCCGTCGTTCCGCTCATGGCAATGTCGAGAATCCCGGCGGCATCGATCTGCTTCATCGAACTGCCGTCGTAGGCCAGCACCGGAAGGAACGAGATAAACTCCTCGACCTTGCGTTCGGGATTATTCTCCTCGACATTCAGCCGGCAGCTGTAATCCGCAATTTGCCGCAATGCCCGGTTGGGAGCAAAGTCGAATACGTAACACTCCTGTTTCAGAATATCCACCCGGTTGGGCGAAACGCCGTCGGCATTGCATACCGTCCAGGGCGTCTGCACGCGAAAGGCCGCCTGGAAGTAGGTTTCGGGGCTTGATGAGTTGCGCAGCATGAAGATACCCGACCAGGGCTTCACCGATACACCCGTCGTCAGTTTGCCGCACGATAGCGTGATGGTCTTCGTCTCCAACGGATTGCCCATGGCCTTCAGCACGGGAGCCAGCGCATCGACTCCGATTCCGGCACTGCTTCCTGCAGCGACCACCACCCGATAATCCTGATAGAAACGGTTCTGACGCTCGGCAAGCAGATTCCGCATGGCATAACACGACGCCACCGACGGCAGGAACCAGAATGTGTGTGTCAACACCGAGAGCAGCGGGGCGTGGGAGAAGGGCATCGGAGGCCGTGAATGCCCCAGCTTCAAGTCGGAAACAATATTTTCGACATAGGCGCCGCGAATCAGGTCCAGCCACTTCTGCACCTCGTTTTTGAAGACGAACCGGGCGTCGTCGCCGTTACCTTCGGCCCGAAAGAAGAGATTGAGGTCGAATTCGTCGAACTCGCCGTCGATGGCAACCTGCCGCAATTCGTCGGGCAGTTGATAGGTCATCATCACCATGCGCGGCAGGGCGGCGTAGGGGTTTGGCCCGTCGGCATCGTTCCACGACGCCTTGGCGCGTTGCTCGTCCGAATAGGTCCAGTTGTAAACCTGCTCCTCGATGAACTCTCCCGAACTGATGGCCCGAAACGGTGTTCCCGACAGATAGAGATAGGCTCCCGTGGTGATGGGCATCGCCTCCTCGTCAAACCAGTCGCGGCCTTCCCCTTCGGCAAAGGCCTGTTCGCGGCGGTCTTCGTTCTCGAAGAGATCCTTGGCATGGTCGCGCCAGGCACCGTAGTGATATTCGTCGAGAATCACACAATCCCAGTTGATGGCATGTACCCACTCGTTCTTTAACTTGATGCCGCCCGACTTGCTGCGTCCGAGAAAATCCTGAAACGACCCGAAGCAGACGATCGGACGGTTGTGGTCGGCCGTCTCGTAGTTCAGTTCCGAATTGCGCGACAGGAACTGCCACCCTTCGAAATCGACATGCGTGCGCAAATCCTCTTCCCAGGCACTCTGCACGGCGGGTTTGAAGGTCAGGACCAGCAGCCGTTTCCACCCCATGCGGCGTGCCAGCTGGTAGGCTGCGAAGGTCTTGCCGAAGCGCATCTTGCAGTTCCAGAGGAAATGCGGCGTGCGGTTGTTGTCGGCACGGCAGGCACGGAAATATTCGCAGGTCTTCTCCACGGCAGCCTCCTGCTCGGGGCGCATGGCAAAATGCTCCGTGCGTTGGAATTCGGCTTCACGCCGCTCCCGCACGGAGCGTACCGCCGCCCGGACCTCGCGAACCGTACAACGGAACCACTCTCCCTCGGGATTCTCCACTCCCATTCGACGCAGCACGCGGTGTACCTCGTGGTCGGTAAACGAGGTGCCGTCGCCACGCATGGCCGACTCCTCGAAGACAATGCGGTAGGGGCGCGCTCCGGGCCGCAGCGTTGGATATTGCTGTGCCACGCGATGCTGCACATCGACGGAGGTGTATCCGACCTTCAGCAGCCCACGGTATTGCGGGTGGGTATCTTCGTAGGCATAGATGGTCGGATGCGCTGCCGGGCGGGAGGGGAAAAAGAACATCTCTTAATTGTCTTTAATGAAAAGATCTCTTAATGGTTTGAGAGCTTCCTTTTGTTTATCTAGGATAATATCAATGTTTATATTTTGTACAATATTTTCAGCATCGTACCCTTTTGAGTATACTTTTCCTTTTTTCTCGAATAGATTACTTATTTTCATATACGCATCTTTACCTGTTAGTTTTTTAGGTATATCTTTTATTTTTAGATATCTACATAGACCGGATAGGTCTGATAATAACCAATCTTCAATACAAGTCTTTACCGGAATTTGTATCACTTTCCCTTTCCCAACTATTCCTTGCATCTCTTTTTTTAAATTAGGCCAGTTGATAGGAGGGTTTGCTTCCTGCGTCAGGAACGTCAGGGCCATTTTGTTTTTGAGCGTGTAGGGAATGTCACATGATATAGGTGATGTG
>ENA-UPWM01000910-UPWM01000910.1-human-gut-metagenome-genome-assembly--contig:-NODE-910-length-13228-cov-14.276481_pt1 | contig 13228 bp, 12 predicted proteins | sample MGYA00250051_ERZ773379 | MGnify/ENA primary metagenome ERZ773379 (study PRJEB29103, sample SAMN06112020) | human gut metagenome | biome: human gut; feature: ankylosing spondylitis patient; material...
CCTCCTCGCACTAGCTGCGGGATGCAGCAGCGATGCCGATCTGCCACCTTATCCAGATGGCAGCAATGGAGATGCAGCGGGCGATATTGTAACTCACGCTTCATTCAATTTTCGACGGTCTGTCAGATATCTCCCCTTACAGGAACCGATCCAGCTCCGCCTCCACGTTCTTCCGGTGCTTCACCTGCGGCGCACGGTGCAGCTGCCCGTGGGACATGACCAGCTCTACATGGCGCAGCGCCCGCAGGTCGGCCAGTGGATCCGCCGCCGTAACGATGAGGTCCGCCGCCTTTCCCGGTTCCAGCGTGCCGGTCTCCTGACCGATACCCACCAGCTGGGCGCTGCGGCCGGTGGCGGTGTACAGAGCGAAGGCGTTGGACACCCCCACATACTTGTGGAAGTAGTACAGCTCCCGCCAGAAGTCGTACTGGGTGATCCACGGGCAGCCCACGTCGTTGCCCAGCACCACCGGGATATCATGCGCCAGCGCCGCCTTGGCGCAGTCGATGATGCCCTCGAACACCACGTTGCCGTTGTACTGCTCCACCTCCGAAGCGTTGGAGACAGACCGGTCAAACAGCGCATAGGGCAGGGCCGGGGAGATGGTGGTACACAAAAACGCCCCCCGCTCCCGGAACAGCCGTAGGATATCCGCATCGGGCTTGGCGCCGTGCTCAATGGAATCCACGCCGTTCTCCAGTGCCACCCGTACGCCCTCCGGTGACTCCACATGGGCCGCCACGGTGTAGCCCATCTCATGAGCCCTCTCGCACACCACCTTCACCATCTCCGGTGGCATCTTCAGCTCGCCCGGCACGCCCTTCTCCTTGGCGTCCAGCACACCGCCGGTGATCATCAGCTTCACCAGATCCACGCCCTGCTGCCGTCCCTTCTCCAGCTGCTCCAGTGCCTCGTCGATGGTGTGGGCCGCCACCGCCACAGACCCGGCCATGTGGCCGCCGGGGACGGAGATGCCCTCGTTGGCCGCCAGGATGCGGGGTCCCACCCTCCGTCCGGCCCGAATATCGTCCCGCAGCCGGGTGTCGAAGTCCGCCAGACCGCCCACCGTACGGATGGTGGTGACGCCGGAGAACAGTTCGTCCTTGGCAAAGCCCGCCACCATGCCGTAGGCCACCTTCCGGGTCAGGCCCGTGGAGAGGATGGTCTTTACCAGCTTCTCGTTGTCCCGCTGCTTCTTCTGGGGCTTGCCGCTGCCCGCCAGATGGACGTGCATATTGATGAGTCCCGGCATCAGATAGCCGCCCTTCAGGTCCACCACCTCATAGCCCGTCAGATCCGTCCCCTCCGGTACGATGTCCGTGATACGGTCGCCGTCGGTCCGCAGCACCAGTCCCTCACGGGGCTGCATCTCCCGTGTGCCGTCCAGTAGCTTGCCGCCACAAAATGCGTATTTCATCGCTCTCCCCGTCCTTTTCTCTTTCTATCGAGTGTTTTCTGTCCGCTATGTCTTAGCTTCTATGGATCCTTTACGGTACAATATAAGCTCCACCGCCCCGCCTGTCAATCGTTTTGCAGAGAAAATCCCGGTAAACCCGGCGCAGGAGGCCCGGAGCCGATGCTCCAGGCCTCCTGTCTCACAGGGCGCTTATCCCGCCGTGGTCAGCATATTCTCCAGGAAGATACCGTATCCCTCCGCCGGGTTTGCCACCAGCACATGAGTCACGGCTCCCACCAACCGTCCGTCCTGCAAAATGGGGCTGCCGCTCATCCCCTGCACGATGCCTCCAGTGGTCTCCAGCAGCTCCGGGTCCGTCACCCGCAGCAACAGATCCCGGCCGTCCCGACTCCGGGGGTTCACTCGCAGGATCTCCACCTCATAGGCACGGGTATCGCTGCCGGAAATGGTACATAATATAGACGCCTCCCCGGCGTGTACCTCCTCCGGCTCTGCCACCGATACCGCCTCGCCGGAGATAAAACCCGCATCCTCCACCGTGCCAAAGATGCCCTCGTTGCTGTTGACCGTCACCGTGCCTACATCCCGCTGCACGGTAAAGTCCCCCTTCAGCTCGCCGGGGTCGCCCCGCTGGCCCTTCTTCACCGCCTTCACCATAGTCTCCATAATAGAGCCGCTGGCCAGCGGCATCAGCTCCGCCGTGTCCACATCCGTGATACCGTGGCCCAGATCGCCGTAACTACCGGTGGCGGGATCATAGTAGGTCAGCGTGCCGACACCCGCCATGCTGTCCCGGATCCACGCACCCAACCGGATGCCGCCGTCCTCGCAAACCACTGGACTGGCCGTCACCTCCAGCGTTTTCCCGTCCCGCTGCACCGTCAGCTCCGCCGCCGTTTCGCCGTTTTCCGCCAGCATGGCCTGTAAATGCTCTGTGGAGCGGATCTTCTCACCATTGAAGGTCAGCAGGATATCTCCTTCTTTCAGGCCGCACTCCTTGGCCGGGGAGCGAGTCTCCTCCGTTCCCTGCACCGGCGACACGGATACCACCAGTACACCGTCGGCAAACAGCTTGATGCCCACGGCCTTGCCCACGGGGATCAACTGCCGCCCCTCATCAGCCCACGTCCGCTGCCATCCCAACGACAGGGCCAGCACCATCGCCAGCAGTACGGCAGCGCCCCGCCGCACGCCTCGCCTTGCTTGCGTTTCATGCATCGGATCACCTCTTATTTTTTGTTTTCGTCGCCGGCGACACCATTACTTTGCGCCGCAGCCGCCGGTTTCATCGGCGTTAAATTCCGCCAGACATGGCAATCATCCCGCACGACTGTCACGCCGCCGCTTTTGCGCCGCAGGAAAAATTTTCCGCAGTGAAGCGCCAGCTTTTAGGACACCTCCCCCGTTTTTCTCCGTTGCAGCCCCGCCCGCTCCTATGTTATAGTAGAGGGGAAAGGACGTGAAGCCATGAAAGGAACCACCCGCCTGCTGGCCCTGTGCGGCGTACTGACCGCCTTGGGCGTGGTGCTGCTGTGTCTGGGGGGCATCGTCCCCTTTGCCCTGTATATCTGCCCCATTCTGGCCTCCATCGCCCTGCTGCCGGTGCGCTCCCGCCCACGGTACGCATGGTGCTGCTATGGGGCCATCGCCCTGCTGGGTCTGCTGCTGTGCCCGGATAAGGAGGTATCGCTGCTGTTCTGCTTCACCGGCTACTACCCCCTGCTGAAGCCCCGACTGGACGCCCTCCGCAGCCGCCTTCTCTCCCTGACGCTGAAGCTTCTGTGGGCCGCCGTCTCCATGGCGGCGCTGTACGCCCTGATCCTCTATGTATTCTGCCTGCCCGCCGTGGTAGAGGAGTTCGCAGCCACCGGCCGCTGGCTGCTGGCCGCCACCATCGCCATGGGCGTCGCCCTGTTCTTCGTCTATGATGTGCTGCTGGGCCGTCTTATGGCCCGCTGGCCCGCCAAGGTCTGAGGGGCAGCGCCGTCTCTTGTAACCTTTTCGCCCGCCGCCGGGCCTCTTTTTCACAGAATATGGGAGTCAACGGTCGTTTCCGCCGTAGGCTCCCCTTTGCTTTTCCCGACACTTTCCCATCTATATGTCCCATTTCCGTCACAGTGCCTTGTGCATCCTGCCCAAAATTTCCGGGCGTTTTTTACCATTCTGAAAATTTTGTTATCAATTTGTAATTTTTGTGTAGCTTTTTTGATAGAGTTGTGGTATGATATCTCTCGTAGTTTTCCAAAACCAACGCAGAAAGGATGGCAAAAGCATATGTCCAGAAAATTTGCCTGTCTCTATCTGGCCGTTGCGCTGCTGGTGTCCAGCATCTGGATCGCCAGCGCCGATGAACGTGATACCGTACAACAGGAGGTGCAGTACAGCGCCGCTGTGGAGGCGCTGGATGCCGCCGGGCTCACCAGCCGCTCCAGCAATGTCCTGCCCAGCGGCGAGGGTCTGGCTCTGGCGCTGGAGTTGGGCCTGCCGGAGGAGGAGACCATCTCCCTCTCCCAGCTGCCCACCGAGGCCCTCAAGACCAGTCAGGCCCAGGAGGACGCCGCCCGCCGCAAGCAGGCGGACACCGCCGCAGCCGCCGCTGACGCCGCCGCCAAGGAGGCCGCCCGTCAGAGCCTGCTAAGCGAGTACGACGGCGTGCAGCTCACCGAGGCCGTTCGGCTTCGCAGTGCTGCCGATAACGACACCGCCACCTCCCTCACCATCGACAGCGGCAAGGTGGCCCGCCTCAACGACTATCAGGACGGCTGGTACCAGGTCACCTTCGGCCAGTCCACCGGCTACATCCCCGCCGAGTATGCCCAGCCGGTCCACTATGCCGACTATGAGGGTACCTCCGCCACCAACACCGTGCGGGAGGAGCTCATCGCCTACGCCTACACCTATTTGGGAACGCCCTATGTCTACGGCGGCTCCAGCTACTCCGGTACCGACTGCTCCGGCTTCACCATGGCTGTATTCGCCAAGTTCGGCTACTCCCTGTCCCACGGGGCCAGCGACCAGTATTACACCGCCACATCTGTCTCCTCCGAGGAGCGGCAGGCTGGTGATCTGGTGTTTTTCGATACCTTCGGCGGCATCAGCCACGTGGGCATCTATTTGGCCGGACATGATGTGTCCGAACTGGACGGACATACAGGTTTCTTCCAGCTGGGGGAGCACCTGGGCACGCGTCCAGGCTGCTTTTTCGTATGCTTTGACATCTCCGTCGAACGGCATTTCGCGCGTATACCAGGCCATGTCAAGCAGTCCGAAGCTGACTTGTCTCAGGCAGGCATATGCCACATTGAAGTTGCTGGCATCAATAATGCGCTGCAACAGTTCTTCGGGCATGGGTTCTCCTGTCTGGTAATGACGGGCAAATGTATTAAGAAATTCTTTTTCAATGGCGAAGTTTTCCATGATTTGTGACGGAAGTTCCACAAAATCCCAGTAAACATTGGTTCCGCTTGTGCTCTGGAAACGGGTATTGGAAAACATTCCGTGCAGGGCATGTCCGAATTCATGCAGGAAAGTATTGACTTCGGAGAAAGTAAGCAGGGCCGGTTTGTCTTCTGTCGGTTTGGTAAAGTTCATGGTGACAGATACATGAGGCCGGCTGTTGGTTCCCTTTTCTTCGATCCACTGTTCCTTGTAGCTGGTCATCCAGGCTCCGGACCGTTTGCCGGCACGGGGATGAAAATCTGTATAAAGCAGGGCCAGATAGCTTCCGTCCTTGTCGAATACTTCGTAGGCCTGTACATCCGGATGATAAACCGGGATGTCGTGATTTTCCTTGAATGTGATTCCGTACAGGCGTGTTGCCAGGCCGAAAACTCCTTTCTTGACCTGATTCAGTTCGAAGTAGGGGCGAAGAAGTTCTTCGTCCAGACTGAACTTCTCATTTTTCAGTTTTTCGGCATAGTAGCTGAAGTCCCAGGGCATCAATTGGAAGTCATTTCCTTCCAGACGGTGGGCCAGTGCTTCAATCTCGGACACCTCCTTGTGAGCTGTCGGGGTATAAGCTTCCAGTAGCTGATTCAGCAAATGATAAACATGCTCGCTGTTTTCGGCCATGCGTTTGCGGAGAACATAGTCTGCATAAGTCTTGTATCCCAGAAGCTGAGCCAGTTGCATGCGCAGATTGACCAGCTGTTTGACGATTTCCAGATTGTTCAGTTCGTCATCGTGCGTACATTGCGTATTGTAGGCCATGTACAGTTTTTGTCGCAGATCACGCCGGCTGCTGTACTTCATGAACGGTACATAGCTGGGAGCCTGCAGGGTTATGATCCATCCTTCTTTGCCTTTTTCCCGGGCAGTCTGTGCAGCTGCTTCGATGGCACTTTCCGGAAGACCTTCCAGTTCATGCTTGTCAGTCAGCTGGAGTTCAAACTTATTGGTTTCTTTCAGATGGTTCTGAGAGAACTTCAGGGTAAGGCTGCTCAGTTCCATACTGATTTTCCGGAATGTCTCTTTGTCCTGATCCGACAGATTAGCTCCGTTCCGGATGAAGCCGTCGTAAGTCTTTTCCAGCAGTCTCATCTCTTCTGTTGTCAGATTCAGCGTATTGCGCATTTCATAAACCTGACGGATACGTGCAAAGAGTTTTTCGTTCAGGCTGATGTTATTGCCGTGTTCAGAGAGTTCGGGCATCATCTTTTCGGCGATAGCATCCATTTCATCGCACGTTTCAGCGCTGATGAGATTAAAGAAAACCGTTGTAACTTTGTCCAGAAGTTTACCGGCATGTTCCAGTGCAAGGATGGTATTGGCGAATGTCGGTGTTTCCGGATTGTTTATGATTTGTTGGATTTCTTCGTCTTCTTGCCGCATTCCTTCACGCATGGCCGGCTCATAGTCTGAAAGCTGGATGCGGTCGAAGGGAGTGGCATCGTGTAAAGTATGATAGGGTTCTAAAAATGGATTTGACATATGGTGTGATTATTCTTTAGTTAATGAATGAAGAGTAAATGAGTTTTCATATTCCTCGGCTAAAGGTTTCAGCTCCGGAATAATGATTTTCTTTCGGCTGAGTTCGGCCAATCCTTGTTGCTGGAATTCGTTCAGCACTTTAGAAACGTTGATGCGCGTGTCATCAATCAGTTCGGCAAGAACTTCCATCTTTATGTAGAGAGTTTTAGGGCCAGTCTGACTGGCACATCTCAGCAACAGGAAATTGATTATTTTATTGCGGGTATTTCCGATGTGTGCATTCCATAATTTGTTGTAAATGGTTTGCGCCCGGTTGCTCAGGATGTTGAGATAATTCAGCCGGAATATTTCATAATTATTTAATTGTGCCACCACATAGGATTTGTCAATAATCAACGCGGTGACTTCGGTAAGCGCTTTATAGGAAGCCGTATAGCTGGTATGCATTCCGAAGAGCGAATAGGGTTCTATGACGTGTGGTCCCGTAAATGTTTCCTCGATTGTATAGGAATGACGGGAGTCGGCAGATTCGGACTGTACAGAACCGCTCAGGATGAATATCAGTTGTTTACAGGTTGTTCCCTGTTTGACGATGCTGGTGTTGGGTGTATATTTGTGAAAATGCAATTTAACTTTTTCTAGTATGGTAGTGAAATCATTCTTGCATATTCCTTGAAAAAGAGGAAGCTGCAAAAGTTTATCGTACATTGTTTCTCCCATGTCTAATTAACTTTTTAAGTTATATTTTAACAAGCAAAGGTAACCATTTATTCTGTTTTTCAATTCATTCTTTTTATTGGTTTTACCTTTTTTATTGTTTCTTACCGTCTGATAATGTTTAAAAGGAGTGTTGCAGATGAATAAAAAAGTAATATCTTTGCAGAGAGTAAGTAAAAAACGAGGTGTAAATTATGGGAACATTTAATTTTCAGGAGTTCTTGAGTGCCTTTATTGTATTGTTTGCAGTAATTGACATAATAGGTTCAATTCCAATTATTTTGGATTTGAAACAAAAGGGACGTTCGGTGAATGCTGTCAAAGCGACAGGAATTGCGTTTGCTTTGTTGTTAGGCTTTTTTTATGTCGGCGACGGAATGTTGCGTTTGTTTCAGGTAGATATTGCTTCATTTGCGGTTGCAGGTGCATTTGTTATTTTCCTGATGTCGCTGGAAATGATTCTGGATGTGGAAATATTTAAAAATACCGGTCCGATAAAGGAGGCAACATTAGTCCCGCTGGTATTTCCTTTGCTGGCAGGTGCTGGAGCGTTTACAACGTTATTGTCTCTACGGGCTGAGTATGCACCGCTGAATATCGTGCTGGCATTGATTGTCAATATGGTGTGGGTATATATTGTATTGAGGCTGACAGACCGTATCGAACGTTTGCTGGGGAAAGGTGGTATTTACGTGATTCGTAAGTTCTTCGGTATCATTCTGCTTGCTATCTCTGCCCGGTTGTTTACGGCTAATCTGACTTCTTTGATCGAGCAGTTCCAGGCCATGAAATAAAAGAAAGGATATTGGGAATATCTGAAAACAGAGTTTAAATAAAAAAGGTGTGCGACGTTTATCTTCCGTAATGCGTCGCACACCTTTTTGCTGTTATCGGATTCTCAGAAAGAGAAGGTTATTTCTTGATATACTTTTTCATGCCTTCCGTGAAGAAAGTATTCGTTTTTCCCTGTTCGTCAGAATAGATAAAATAAGCATCCAGTTCTGGGTGGGCTGCACAGATTGCTTTGGCTGAATCCAGTCCCAGGACCATGAAAGAAGTAGCATAAGCATCGGCTGTGGCGCAATCCCGGGCAACAACTGTTGATGACAGAATGTTGTGCTGAACGGGATAGCCGCTTCGAGGGTCGATGGTATGTGCGTATTTCTTTCCGTCTTTGTAATAGAAGTTGCGGTAGTTGCCGGAAGTCGCCATACCTACGTTCGTGATTTCCAGAATGGTCTGTAACTCTTGATTGACGGAAAGAGAGTCGTCGATCGGTTTGTTGATACCGATACGCCAGGTTTCCATTTGGGCATTCTGGCCTTTCATTGACAATTCGCCACCGATATCAATCATGTAATTCTTGATACCTTTCCGGTCGAACAGCCGGGCGACACAGTCTACTCCAAAGCCTTTGGCAACCGAACTGCAATCCAGCATGACGCGCGGGTCTTTCTTGGCGATCTTTCCGTTTTCCAGATTGATCTTGTCGATGCCGATGAATTGTTTGAGGCTGTCAATCATGGTTGAATCAGGAAAGGATGAATGCTTGAAACCAAATCCCCAGGCATTCACCAGCGGAGCAACCGTAATATCAAATGCTCCGTGTGTTTCTGCCGAGATTGATTTGGACAACAGGAAGACACGGGTAAACATACTGTCGACTGTGTTGTCCGTGTTGTTGTTGATGTGAGTGATAATTGATTTTTTATTGAACGGAGAAAGGGAGTTGTCCACTTTCTGTAATTCCGCCTCGATTTCTTCTTTCAGATTTTCTTTGTACTGGTAAGTGATTTTATACATGGTTCCGAATACCAGTCCCTGGTCTGTTTGATAAGGAGCCTGCTTCCGAAGGATCAGAACAGTACCTACAATCAGTACCAACAGGAACGGAACCTGCCATTTAAGTTTTTTGTTTGCGGGCATAATTCAGTTGGGTTTTAATGATTTGCTAATAGATGTTCAAACAATATTTTTACACCGATTCCGATCAGTACGAGACCTCCGAAGATTTCAACGCGCAGGTTGAAGCGTTTCCCGAAAAATACTCCGATCAGACTTCCGGCCAGAGAAATTACGAATGAGGCAATTCCGATAGCTGTCAGCGGATAGAGGAGGGAGGACAATGTGCGGAAGCCGGTGAAGGCAAAAGAAATTCCTACGGCCAGTGCGTCGATACTGGTTGCAACAGCCAGTGTCAGAATGACTTTCATTCGGGTGGGATCGAAACTCCGCTCTTCTTCATCCTTGAAATGTTCACGGATCATACGGATTCCCAGAAAGGCAAGCAAGGCGAAAGCAATCCAGTGATCATACGTTTCGATCAGGTGATTGAAACGGCTCGCCCCCAACCATCCAAGAAAAGGCATGGCTGCCTGAAACAGGCCGAAAAGAAAAGCCATTTTCAGGAAGATCCCCCATCGGATGCGGTGAAGAATGATACCGCTAGTAATAGAAACGGTGAAGCAGTCAATGGCAAGGCTTACTGCCAAAAGCCAGATTTCCAGTATACTCATGATCTAGAAAGGAAGATTATAGATTAGGTGATACATCAGGTTGAAGCTGCTTCCGGCATTCTTTCCGAAACCGGGTATGTACCAGGGTTCCGAATTCTCATGGTTCTTGACACTCATGCGCATTTTGTAGCGTACGCTCCATCCCATACAAAAGCTTTTGTAGATTTTGACTTTGATGCCAACCAGCCCCTCCAGCCACGAAGCGTTGCTCTTTTGTCCGTGGTATGAATAGGGAACTTCGATGAGACCTCCGTAATTGGGATCGGTCATGGCCGGTCCGTCCACATCATAACTGAAAGAAGTCATACCATAGCGAAGGCCTACATACAAATATCCCGGCAGATGAGTTTTTTTGTACATGATATTGTAATCCATTCCGATCCGGAAGAAAGGAGCTGAGGTCTTGTAATGCAGATTCGTTCCGTCATTGATCGCATCAGCTTTTCCATAACCGATTTCCAAAACCGGAAGGAACCGGTTTTTCAGGTTGCTCTGGATTTGTATTTCGCTGCTGAGTATGTCGCTTCCCAGCAAATGGCTTGCTAATCCCGCTATTTCCAGACCGACAGCTGTTCCCTGATATAGCGGAGTTTCTTTCTTCTCTTCCTTCTTTACCTTCGTTGGGGCAGGAGTTTGTCCTGTTGCAGGTGCGGAAATCAGAAGAAGACTACTCGCTATCAGCAGCTGTGAAATAAATTCTGAAATTCTCTTTTTCATTATTATCTATGTTCGGGTTAGTAATTGTAAGCGAGTCCAGCTGGTGATGGGTATACGTAACATGCTCTACCTCATGGAACATCATGGTGCCGCAGTCCAGATTGATAAAATAAGGAATATTGCGATGCTCCAGTATGACCGTGTCTGGTCTTCGCCCCTGATATGCAATGACGAAACGGGTCTGACTGTTGTAGCTGAGCGGAAGTTTGAAACTGCTGGCGTTGCTTTCACTGTTGATCAGTGTGTCGCTGATCAGACGATCCAATGACCTTTCAGCAGCTGACGTATGTGGTAGAAATCTCCAAATGCGGTTCCATCAACAAGGCCGCCCACAAGCTGTTCCTGTCCCAATCCGGTATTTCCACCGCCGTGCGGGAACTGGAGGAGGAATTGGGTATCAAATTCTTCGTCCGCAGCAACCGGGGCGTGGAGTTCACGCCGGAGGGCAAGGAGTTTCTGGGCTATGCAGTCTCGCTGCTGGAGCAGAAGCAGCGGATCGAAAGTCTGTACGGCGAATCCCGCAGCACCATTGCACCGGTGCATTTCAGCGTTTCCACCCAGCGGTATCCCTTTACTGAGGACGCTTTCCTGGAAATGCTCCAGCAAAACCAGGAAAACCGCTACCAATATACATTGAAAGAGACCAGCATGGACGGCGTGATCGACGATGTGTATGACCACCGGGCGGACATCGGCGTCATCTTCCTGACCAAATTAACGGAAAAGATCGTCTGCCGCCTGCTGGACGGCCGGGAACTGACCTTCCACGAGCTGGCGGCGGTGCCTCCCTGTGTATACGTCCGGAAAGGACATCCCCTCACCCAGCTGGAACACGTGTCGGAGGCAGATCTGGAGGGCTATCCTTACAGTTCCTTTGAACAGGCTCAGGGCGTAGCCGTGGACTTTTCTGAAGAGCTTCCCATGGTATCCATGCGTAAGCCCTCCAAGGCCATCATTGTCAACAACCGCTCCACCGCCATGAATGTTCTGGCCAATACGGACGCTTACAGCACTGGCAGCGGCCTTCTTGCAGAGCATCTCTCCCCTGCCAATGTGGTCACCATCCCTCTGGCAGACAAGGATCCGGTACGACTGGGCTGGATCTATCCGCAGAACGCCAAGCTCTCCTCTCACGCCGAAGAATTTGTCCGCCTTCTGGAACAGTCTATTCAGCGTTCCATTGCATATACCTCTTCCCTGCATCGTCAGATCGTCGGCAAATAAGCACATATAAATAAATGAACCGGACGATTTCGTCCGGTTTATTTTTTGCGCAGGTTCTTTTCGCCTGAAACACAGAACCTTGCAGACAACAGGAAAACGCCGGCCATTGGCCGGCGTTTTCCATTAGGAGAGTGCGAGAGTAGGAGAGATCCAATGTTTGATTACTGCTGTGCCTCAGCGGCTTCCTTCTCCAGCAGGGCCTTCTTAGCGGCCACGTTGGACTCAGCGCAGTCATACTCCCAGTTCCAGGGATCCTTGCGGCAAATGCCATCGGCGAAGGGGATGAAGATGGACAGGATGCCGAAAGCAGCCAGGAACCAGCAATACCACAGAGAGCCAAGGATGTTGGCGGCGCTGATGGTGGTGCCGTTGGTAACGGTAGCGTTGCACAGGGAGGAAGCTACCAGGAGCTGCGCGCCGTAGGGGATGATGCCCTGGAACACGCAGGAGAACATATCCAGCAGAGAAGCGGTGCGGCGGGGGTCGACCTTGTACTCGTGAGAGACCTCACGGGCCATGTCGCCAGCCACGATGATAGCCACGGTGTTGTTAGCGGTAGCGCAGTCGCAGAGAGAGACCATAGCGGCAATGCCCACCTGAGCGGACTTGTTGCCCTTCATGACCTTGCCCAGCTTCTGGATGATCCACTCGATACCGCCGTTCTTGGCGATCAGCTCAGACATACCGCCGCACAGCAGGGTCAGGAAGAAGACCTCGTTCATGCCGCAGAAGCCGTTGTAAACAGCCTGAGCGAAACCGGCCAGATCGATAGCGCCGGTGGCGATGCCCACGATACCGGCAGCGAAGATGCCGATGGTCAGCACCAGGAACACGTTCATGCCGACCAGAGCCAGGATCAGAACCAGCAGATAGGGAATAACCTTGATGAAGCTGTAGGACAGGTCGCCGATCTCGGTAACGGTCTCGGGACGGCCCACGATCAGCAGCACCACGATGGTGACCAGAGCGGCAGGCAGAGCGGTGAGGAAGTTCACGCGGAACTTATCACGCATCTCGCAGTGCTGGCTGCGGGTAGCGGCGATGGTGGTATCGGAGATCATGGACAGGTTATCGCCGAACATAGCGCCGCCGATAACTGCGCCCAGAACGACCATCATGTTCAGGCCGCCCTTTTCCGCAACGCCGACAGCGATGGGAGTGATGGCGGAGATGGTGCCCATGGAAGTACCGGTAGCGGTGCCCATGAAAGCAGCGATGACGAACAGGCCAGCGGCCAGGAACTGGACGGGAACCAGGCTCAGGCCCAGGTTGACGGTAGCGTCACGGCCGCCCATCTCAGCGGCCACGGTGGCGAACGCGCCGGCCAGGATGTAGATGATCAGCATGGTCAGAACGTCCACGTTGGCAGCGCCCTTGGCGAAGGTATCAAACTTTTCGTTGATGCTGCCCTTGAACATAATGAAGGCCACCAGAACGGCCAGGAACATCGCGGTAACAGAGGGGAACTGATAGAATGCCATGTCGACGCCCTTGGACTGGTAAACCAGACCGGCGCCCATGTAGACAACGATGAATACCAGGAACGGGAGCAGCGCGAAACCATTCGCTTTCTTGTTGTTCAGGCAGCGTCCATCTGGCCGATATGGAATATCGCATCCTCACCCTCTTCGTCCGCTACCCGAACACCTTCTTCACAGCCAACGAGCTCTACCAGAAGATATGGGGCAAGGAAAGCCTCGGCGATGTG
>ENA-UPWM01000927-UPWM01000927.1-human-gut-metagenome-genome-assembly--contig:-NODE-927-length-13154-cov-11.958171_pt1 | contig 13154 bp, 10 predicted proteins | sample MGYA00250051_ERZ773379 | MGnify/ENA primary metagenome ERZ773379 (study PRJEB29103, sample SAMN06112020) | human gut metagenome | biome: human gut; feature: ankylosing spondylitis patient; material...
TTGCCGTTCCGTGGCGGTTTTGGCTCCGCGCCACATGCGGGCACCCTTGATGTCGATACCGATGAAGTTGCGGTTGGCGACAGGACCCGCTTAAAGACCGTCCCGTTGGCAGAGCTTCAAGCCCTTTGCCGGCGAACGGCCCCTCCGGGAATAATCCAATCCTCTTGGCGGCATCCGTATTCCGGTGACGCAGGACTGTTGAGCGTAAAGGAGGCACAGCTGTGAAAAAAAGATGGACCGCGTTTTTCTTGGCGTTTCTTCTGGGGCTCGGCCTGACTGCCTGCGGCAAAACACCGGGGCCGGACACAAATACGGATGCGCCACCCTCTGCTGCCGAGGATATCCGGCAGCAGACCTCCGCACCGTTCAGCGCGGACTACTGGACCGCTATGCGGCACGAGAGCTATGATGCCATGAACGACTGCATGAAAACCAGTGCTATGCCCACGGAGGCGTGGTGGGCGGACCTCTATCTCAACGAAGACGGAACGGCCCAGTTTCGGGATGTGTTAGGCTCGTACTACAATACCAGCCTGCTCGACGGAAACTGGTGGCTGGGCGCGGACAGCACCCTGCGGTTGACGGGAACGATGAATACCGGCGAGCCGCTGACCTTGGACGGTCGGATCGAAAGCACCGATTCTCTGGCGATCGAGACCCCTTACGGAGATACCTTCTACTTTGCCCCGGCAGAGCGGCCGGGCCCCGGCGGAGAGATGGGGATCGCGGACCTCTACGGAACGTGGCGCATGACCCACTATGAGGAGGACGGCCGGGAATACAGGCCCGGAGAGGAACATATCGCCTCTATGCTGTGCTTTGATCGCCTGTGGTCCGATCTGTTGGAGGGCTATGTGATGCGGGCGGACTGGTACCACGCCGCCGGGCTGGATACGGACACCCCGCAATACCGGTCGGAAAAGCACCTGCTGGCGGAGCAGATAGAGGAACCGCTGATGCCGGGGCTGCCCAATGAGACTTGGAGCGTGCGGCTGACCGACGAGGAGACTGGCGCGGCGTTTTTCGCCGCCCTGACGAACCGGAATAGCCTGCTTGTGCGGATACCTTATGAAAAGAACGGGGGCGAGGGGGGCCGTACCGTCACCTATATGCGCTCCAGCGGCTTCCTGCCGCCGACCTTGGAGAATGCCATGATAGGGGAGCCGGAGAAATCGCTGATCTTCTTCTGGCGGGACCCGCCCGCCGAGGTGACGGAGCCGCTGTCGGTGATCCCCATGAACGCATTGGAACCCAACGGACAGAATAAGCTGCTGCTGGTGGGCCGGTGGTACGAAACGGACATCCAATTCAGCGTTGGAACGCCGGTGCTGAACGATGACGGCACCCAACAAAGTTGGATCTCAGAGAAGATGGTGTATGAGGGGAAAATCAAGATCAATGAGCCGATGTTCTTCTCCCTCGCCATTCCGGAGGATACGGCGCGGGTGTGCCTGTTTATGAAGCGGCCCTGGGATGTGAGCTGGTTCACCTGGCCCATTACGGATCAGGCTCCGTTTTATGTCAGTGGAGACACCTTCCTGACGGGAGGGAGCTGAGGCCTCGTTTTCCCTAAAAAAACAGGCAATTTTATAAGATGCGATCAAAAGCGAATGCTGAAATCAAATACAACAACAGGAAAAGGAGAGTAGAATTATGGGACTGATCAAAGCGGCAATGGGCGCGGCTGGCGGCGTGTTGGCCGACCAGTGGAAGGAATACTTTTATTGCGAGGCGATCCCCTCTGATGTGCTGGCGGTCAAGGGCAAAAAGAAGGTCACGGGCCGTTCCAGCAACACCAAGGGCGATGACAACATTATCACCAACGGCAGCCTGATCGCCATTGCGGACGGACAGTGCATGCTCATCGTGGAGCAGGGTAAGGTGGTGGACGTCTGCGCCGAGCCCGGCGAGTACACCTACGATATGTCCACGGAGCCCAGCATCTTCTCCGGCGATCTGGGCGAGAGCGTGAAGAACGTGTTCCAGAATATCGGCAAGCGTTTCACCTTCGGCGGCGAGGCCCCCAAGGATCAGCGGGTCTACTACTTCAACACCAAGGAGCTGACGGGCAATAAGTACGGCACCCCCAGCCCCGTCCCCTTCCGGGTGGTGGACCAGCGGGCAGGCATCGACATCGACATCGGCATCCGCTGCTTCGGCGAGTACAGCATCCGGCTGAAGAACCCCCTGCTGTTCTACACCAACGTCTGCGGCAACGTCAGTGAGGACTACAAGACGGAAAATATTGCCGGTCAGATGAAAACGGAACTGCTGACGGCTTTGCAGCCCGCTTTCGCCAAGATCAGCGAAATGGGCATCCGCTATTCCGCCCTTCCCGGCCATACTCTGGAGCTGGCTGACGCCCTCAACGAGCAGCTTTCCAGCAAGTGGCGGGATCTGCGCGGCATGGAGATCGTCTCCTTCGGCGTTTCCAGCGTGAAGGCCAATGAGGAAGACGAGCAGATGATCAAGGAGCTGCAGCGCAATGCGGCCTTTATGGACCCCACCCGCGCGGCGGCGCATCTCGTCGGCTCTCAGGGCGAGGCGATGAAGGCGGCGGCCGCCAACACCGGCGCCGGTCCCGCCATGGCCTTTATGGGCATGGGCATGGCCGGCCAGATGGGCGGCATGAACGCCCAGAACCTGTTCCAGATGGGCCAGCAGCAACAGAATTTTGGGTGGACTACTGATGTCTGTTGTAGCAGTCGCTATATTGCTGTTTGTTATCCATCTGTTATTCCCTCGTTATCTGGCAAGTGAAACTGCCTTCAGTCTTATTATTGGATTTATTCTTTTTATATTGATTGGTGTTCAATCTTTTCTTGGATGTGGAGCCTGTTCTGTAAAGAAATATGTTGATTTGTCTAATCAGAAAGTCCAGAATCTGATAGAGTCGGTTCGGCAGATAACCTGTCAAGTATGCGAAAAATCGGAAATACAGGCTATGCTTAAGGAAGAATATCCGTTTGTAGAAGAGTCGTTGATTAGTGAATATTTAGAAGAACTGAATATGGAACAGTTGCAAGAAAAACCTGAAAGTATAGTGCTTGGCATAAAAGCACAGCTTTCCAGCTATATTATACGGCGTTGGATATGGGGAGTTGTCTTTTGGTTATTAGCTGCAACCGTATTGGGCTACAGGGCCTATCAGGATCAGAAAAGACTTGATTATTTACGTTATCGGAATATGATGAATATGTAACCTTATAAATTGTGACAAATATGAGTATAAAAGGAAATGAAAACCATATCCTTGTTGGGTTGGGAGGAACTGGTGGAAAGGTCTTGAAAGCTTTTCGTAAGCGTTTGTTTCAGGAATATTCTTCTGAAGAGCGCGCAAAGCTATCTATTGGCTATGTATATGTAGATTCTACACGCGAGATGATGCAACCTAATGATATTACTTTCAGGGTATTGGGGCAGGATGCTTCTTTTGGTGAAAGTGAGTTTGTATATGTTCGGGGAGTAGAATTGAACAGTGTCTTTGCTAATCCTAGTGGTTTCCCGGGGTTGAAAGGTTTTATCGGTGATCCGGAAGTCATGCAGAAGACAATAGGGAGTGTTGAAACAGCTGCAGGTCAGAAACGTCGTGCCGGACGTATTTTGTTTGGAAGTTCGGTACAAAATTATTTGAGTACATTACGTTCCCAGTATATAAAGGCAAAGGGGATTAGTGGGAAAAATACACTAAATATCCATATTTTTACCGGACTGGCCGGAGGTACGGGTTCTGGTTCCATCATTGATGTATTGGCACAGACTCGCTGTGAATATCCAGATGCCCATATTGTTTTATATGCGATGATTCCAGAGCCCACAGTTCCCATGGGATGTGATGCAGGGCGTTATCAGGCGAACGGATATGCCGCATTGGTTGAACTGAATGCGTTGATGGCTAAAAAATATATGCCGTATGATGTGACCGGCAAATATGAGCGTGTACCTTTGGAAAATGTGAAGGCAGTAGTTGACAACTGTATTCTATATACAAACGAGAATGAGAATGGACTGACCATTGATTCTCACCAACAGTTACCGCTAGTCGTTGCCGATTTCTTATACAATTATGTTTTCTTGGAGCAGAATGACAATACAGGTGAATTTATCCGTACTTACTCTCTGGAAAATATTGAGGACTGGAGAAATGAATTTAATGAAAAGGCTAAAGATGGGGTAGTTGATCCGGTTCGCTCTAAGAAATATAGTTCTTTTGGCATTAAACGTGTAGTTATTCCGGAAGAAGAGATCATTGAATATTTTACATTCTCTTTCGGGCGTCAGGCTTTGTTACAGTTACGGTATAATAACTGGAATGATGACATGGGATTCCGCGATACACCTGCCAATATTGACTTCCATTCTTTTGTGGCGGAGGCGGAAAACCTGGAGCGCTGGCGTATGACCGACAAACACCTGACGCTGGATAAATCTATTTTGGATTCTGACCAGAAGAAATGGACCAGCTTTGCTGAATACTGGGGAAGTGTAATTCCTGTATGGGCAGAAGAAGCTAGTCGGCAGAAAATGCCTTTAAACGAACTGGAAAAGTTCTGTTCCGAGGGTTATGAAAAGTATTTCCGAAAGGTTGGCGTCAAGAATTTCTTCGAGGGTAAGACACAGGCTCGAGACGAACATGCCAGTGAAATTTGTACGCTGATAGAGGAATATATGTATGATAAATGGAGTACAGGTGATCTGTCTTTATATAATTTGTTGCAACTGATTGACCGAATTGTAGAAACTGTCGATCTTAAACGTAAGGACTTTGAGGGACGTATTACGACTTATAATCAGCAGATTGAAGAATTAGAAAAGACCAAAGCTTTGAATCAGTTGGATTGGGCAAATAAAGGTTTTATCGGAGGATTACTTTCGAAAAATAAAATTATTCAGGCTCATGCCACAATCATGCAACAGCTTTATTTGAAAAAGACAGAGCTGGAAGGTATGCATTTTGGTGTAAGTATGCTTTCTGTCCTGCTGAATAAAGTCAATGCATTACGCGGGCATATTGAACGTTTTGTTTACGTTATTAATGAATCCCTTGAAGATGCGAATAAGCAGATTGGTACACGTTGTCAGGATAAAGAGGGCATTTCTAATCTGAAGGAAACCATTATTCGTTTCTATGACAATCAGGGAGTGCAGAAGTTTACAAAGAATATTATTCGTGACAAGGCTCGCCAAAAATCAATTGCTGATGAGTTCCGTAGTGAAATTATAAAGTTGATAGGTACAGAACGTAGTTTTGCACGAGCTAATGCAGCCATTTCACTGGATAGTATTTCGAATTTGCTCGATACTGTAGTCCGTCGTAAGGTTATTACTATCCATGATGAAGTCTTAGTTGAAAATACAGAGAAACTTATCAATCGGAATATTCTGGAACAGCTTAATGAACAATATCGGTCAGATGATGAACTGAAACTGTTTGCAAAAGAACTGATAGAACAGAGTGGAGTATTCCTGTCCTTGAATGGTACAGAACTGAATCGTGCTGTCAAAAATAATCCGTTGCCTCAGATTCGCCATAATATTGACCGGAAAATTGTATTGATCAATTTGCCAAAGGTAGAGGGAAATGAGCAGGTACAGCGTTTTGCCGGTAAATTAAAAGATGCTTTGATGAATGCTGTGACAGGAGGAGTGCTGGTAAAAGTAGATATGAATGGGCTTCGTAAGAATGAAATGACGATTGTATGCATGGATTATTGCTTCCCGATTCGTGCCGTGAAAGGTTTGGACGTTCTGAAAATGAAATACGATTATCTATTGAAGGATCCTAATGAAGCACGCCAGAACCGGATTATTCTTCATACGGAAGGAACAGGAGAAAGTTTCCCCGATTTGTATGTAGCAAAAGAAAAAATGCCATCGGAAATACGCAAAGAGTATACTCCTTATCTGATGACTGCATTTGCTTTAGGAATCATTAAATATGGTGATAGAAATGATGGAACTGGATTGAAAGCGTATGGTACAGTGGAAGTGGATGACTTTGGCATTGAAGTATTGAAGCCTATAGCCGATAAGTTTACGGACATTCCTTATGCTGCAACCTTTACGGAAGAGTTAGGTAAATCATGGGAGGAACAACTGACTACAGCCTTGCGTACGGATTATCTACATGTGGATAAGCGTAAAGAACTGGTTACCAAAATTCAACATTTAGTAAAGGATGTCATTTTGCCAGAGTGTGGCGGTAATACAGGCGCTGAATCGTTCTTGTTCTTCAGAGAGGCTGGCTTGAAGGCACTTGAGTTGGTTAAATAGATTAAAAAGAATATGTTACATGAAACGAACCTGTTATATAATGATTGAAATGATTATATGGCAGGTTCATAAAATAGATCATTATGGTACAGAATAAATTGAATAAAAAAGGACGTTGCATGAATATTGGCAACTGTTCGAAGGCTAATGCTAAAGAAATCATAGAAGTTGGAATTGGAGAAGATTTTATATGCCCTGAATGTGGGGGGCAATTGGTAGAAGTAAAGGAGATAAACGTGCTTCCTTACATCATAGGAGGGGTAGTTGTTGTTGCTCTCGTTGTAGCCGGAATTGTTTGGGGACCTCAGGTTATTAATGACTTTAAGACGGAAGAAAAAACTGTTGTTGAACCGGATACGGTAGAACAGGTTGAACAGGTAACAGAAGCTGCCCCAAAGCAAACTGTTGACGAAACAACTGCGGAGTACAAAGATATACCGGTCGAAACGCCCCCTGTTGTCAGTGTTCAGAATGGGCAGGGAACAATTGATTTTGGTTATGCGAAATATGAAGGAAGTATCTCTAATGGGAAGGCGAATGGATTGGGTAAGTTGACTTATACTCAAAGTCGTCGGATCAGCAAGAGAGATACTCGAAACCGAGTTGCTGTTCCGGGAGATTATATAGAAGGTAGCTTTGAAGATAATGAACCTGTAACAGTAAAATGGTACGGCTCTGATAAGAAGCTGAAAGGTGCGGTAATGATTGGATCAAATGGTCTTTAACTGATATAATCTATTTTGCTTATGTTTCCTTTTCGGAGTATAGGAGTAGCTGTTATGTTGTGTGTGGAAAGTCTTGCTTGCGCACAACAAGGAACGAGTTCAGGACACTTGGGCTTGTTACGTCGACAGCTGGAAATGCGTAAGGTTGCTTTAGTCACAGATTCATCATTGCATTTAAAAAGCTGTCCTCAGAAGGAAATGTATGTGTTAATGGATAAAAATGAGTTAAAGAAAGCAGGATTGAAACTTTTTCCTGTTGAAATGGAAAAAGTTTTTCATCCTGCTGTATACGACTTTATTGAGCGTACCTTTTTGCATTTATCATTGTTGCAGATGAAGTCACAGAGAGAGGTGCTATTGCGGCAAGATCAATTGTCCTTATTGGTGAACGGGCTAAATTATAAGGATTGTTCTGTCGATTTTTGCAGTATTTTAAATGCATTGGATTTAAAGTATCCTTTTTCTCTTACAGCCGATTCAACAAGGTATCAGGCTTCTTGGCAAGGAGTCGGAATGAAAGTAGATTTGCTTTTCCCGAAGCAGTATGATTTGCTCTTAGGATATGATAAATATGAGTTGACACAAAAGCTCATTACAAACCTAAGTATCCGTCAGACTGATTTTCGGAACGCTCCTGTGAAGTGGAAAGAATCATCTTTACAGAAGATCAGAGGAAATGTTTTCTACGATCGAGGAGATGTTTTTATGATTCCTCAGATGAAGAGTGGAACTTATCTGATGAAGAAAGGCACAGCATGGAGTTATCTTTTTAATGCTTATTTCCCGGAGGAGTCAGTATTGAACTTATTTTCTCATGCTCATCAAATGAATTTTTTGTTACCTTTTTCCTTGGCCGTGAAAGGATATAATTCTTCTGCAGCAAAAAGTATTGGCTTGGCAGATTTTGTTTCTTTGATGATATCGGAAGGATGTCGCCCTTACGTAGGGATTGAAACGATGGATAGTAAACAGATAACAGGAACTGTTATATACCTGAACCGTGATTTGATGTATGAGCATTTGCTTTACTTCCAGTTGCCGCTTGAGGTATTTCATAAAAAAGATAATGTAAGGATAAAAGTTGTATTGTATCCTTATATTCCTTTGAATAATCTTGAGAATTTGTATGCCGATGAATCTTCTTCTGCTGTTGTTCAGTCGGCTGATTTTTCATATTAATTTAATATGTAACGTGTCATGAGAAAAGTGCTTTTATATATTCTTTTGCTGTTTTGTCTTCCTGTTTGTCTTTCTGCTCAAGTGGCGTATATGGAAGAAAAGGCAAAAGTAAATAAAATCAAGAGGAGCTCCCTATATCTCTATGGTGAGGGAATTGCGGCTACGGTAGAAGAAGCTACAGCTATGGCTGAAACGAGCCTGAAGAATGCTATTTTATCTGAAATGGGAGAAAATGAAAAGCTTCAGGATTCGGATCAGATTCTGATAAATTCAATAAAAAAGCATTCTGAGAAAATTCAGTTAAAGCGTGGGGCTATGGAGCGGGTATTTCTGTACGTAGAGAAGAAAAACTTACTCTCGTCCGATAAGGTTGTTGTACTGGATGTTTCTTCTTCTACAGTACCATCACAGGAAAAGCCTGCGACTGAAGAAGCGAAGGTAGATGATTCCGCGCCTTCGGGTACAAGCTCTTCGGAAGTCTTTACTCCCGTTTCAGAACAAGTACCTCCAATACAAGGTGAAAAAGTGAAGGTAGATAGTCCGTTACTACAGGAATTGCTGGAGCAGAAAACGGTAGATGGTCTGGAGCTGTTTATGAGAACTCAGAAGGAAAATCATAAACTGATGTGGGGAAACGTAAAATCTTCACTGAATCCATCTTGGTATATAGTGGTTTTTTCTGATACAACGATAAAGGCTGTCTTTGATAAAGAGAAAAATGGGGTACGTGTTAATTTGTTGAATGGAAAAGAGGAACAAATGTCTTTATATAATACCGATAATAAAGTCTGGTTTATTTTATATGAATAAAAAATAATATAAAAATGAAAAAGATAATTGCTTTAGGAATTTGTTTGTGTATGGCTGTATTGGTCCATGCACAGTATGAAACGACTTTGGTCGTAACGGATGCTCCAAGCACTGCTGTAAAAGCAAGAATGGAACAGAATGGTACAAAGCTGCTGACGGAATTAAATAATGCGCAAGGAGAGAACCGAAATCTATCTTTGGCTGGAATTAACATCAATAATCAGGCTGCTGAATCTTTGATGATAATGTGGGAGGTTTGTCCTTTCCGTTGCGATGAAGTGGAAATCGTAGAGCGTTGTTTGCATATTGGAAATAATCAAGGTTTGCAGGTCCGTAATATTCCTGTTATTATGGAGCCTCGGGCAGGAGAACGTTTTGATGAAGACCAGTATCAAGAAATTGTCTTGAACTTTGACAATAGTGGTCAGATTACAAATCTTTGTTTCTCTATTGCACAGAATCTATATACTCAGGTTATGAGAAGTAATTTGGAAGTTACTGATTTACGCCGTCGTTCATTGGTCTTGGATTTTGTAGAGCAGTTCCGTACAGCATATAACCGTAAGGATATGGTTTTTTTGGAGGATATTTTTAGCGATGATGCATTGATCATTACAGGAACAGTAAGAAAACGGGTGAACAATGACGGTGTACAGTTTGTTTCGGGAGTTTCTTATAAAGTACAAGATAAGCGGACTTATTTGAGTAATTTGTCGGCTGTATTCAGAAGAAACCAGCGTATCAACGTGGTGTTTGACGATGTAAAGGTGATGAAGCATCGTCAGAAAGATTATATCTATGGTGTGAAGTTAGTTCAGCATTGGAATGCAGATACTTATAGTGATAAAGGATATTTGTTCTTGCTTTGGGATTTTAAAGATGAGGCTAATCCTAAAATTCATGTACGTACCTGGCAGCCTTATGATGCTACTCCGGAGAAAGAGGTTTTCGGTTTGAACTCGTTTAATGTATCGAAATTATGAGAAGTGTAGTGGAATATAGGATTTATATCTTGGCTTTTGTTTGTCTTTGCCTGTGTTCTTTGTCGGCTATGGCCCAAGATATTCGTATTACTCGTACCGCCGATAAGTCGTATCCGGATCAGTATATGGCTAAAATTGAATTTATTTCGGCTTGCGATAAATTGGAGTTTAGTGAAAATACGGGTGTAGAAGTTTCTTCTCCTAAAATGTTGAATGGTAAATACGTCTATTCTGCTGTTTTGGATGTTGCAGATGGAGGTAGCTTGAGCTTTATGATTTGGAAGCGGGGTAGTGTGGACAAAAAACAACTGGATGTTTCATTGGAAGAAAATATGTGGGCTTCTTTTAATGTGGAGGTCGTAGAGCTTCCGCTGAAAATAGAAAGTGTGGAGGTTACTGCTCCCCATATGACTCATGCAACGCCACAAATGGCTTTGATTTCGGTTGTAAGCAACAGTGAGGAATTACATCTTGAATTGTTGAGGGATGGTTCCAAAGCAGGGAATGCGAAGTTGGATAATGTAGCCGGAAAGAAAGATGGTTCGTTTGAGTATTTGTATCATGTTAATTTGGCTGATGTCCCTGCTTCTGCTAACTATACTCTTAATTTGTCGGTTAGTAATAATCCGGAAATGAAAGCATTTCAGATAGGTACCTTAGCTCAAAAGGATGGTGTAGAACTTACTGTAAGTGTTAAACAAGAAGCTTCTTGTTTTCAGCATAGTGAGAGCTTAGCTGAAAATGCATTTATCAATGGTTTGTATCGAGATGCTTATTTTGCTTATAAGGATGCCTTGGAATGTAAAGATAAACAAGATGAGGGAATTATTAAGAAAAAGATGAAGAATTCGGCTATTTTATCGAATGCGAAAGAACGTGTCATGAGCCATGTAGAGAAGGCTGAAAATTTTCGTCAAAATGGCCAGATGGATAGTTGTATGTTCTATTATCAGGATGCTAATCAATATGCGGCAGCTATCCTGAAAATGAATTCAAATGATTCATATTGTACCAAATTACGTCGTGATTTTTCACGTATCCGTAAAGAACTTCCCCGAGTTGTATCTGGAAAAGTTGTCGATCGGGCTAAAATGGATTTGAATAAGAAAAATCCTCCTTTGGCTAATGTATATGTAGTGCTATGTAAATATGGAGTGAAGTATAAGAAAATTGATGGGGTTTCAGTTGCAGAGCCCAATTTAAAACAGCTTCTTGAAACGAAGACATTGGTAAAGACAGATGCAAGTGGACATTTTGAAGCTTTTGTCCCAAGAGATACAAATTCCGGTGTCTATGTCCTCCATTTTGTGGCAGATGATAAGGAAGTCGGTATTGCATCGGTCGATGCGGCAAGTTATCGGCCAACCGATGCTGACATACAAAAAGGAGTAGTGGTGCGTTTTATCTCAAGTAAAAAGATTAATGCGAATTGATATAATTATTTATTTAATGAAAATGAAAAGGCTATGAAGAAATGTTTTGTAAAGGCCGTTTTACTTGCTATAGTTGCGGTATTTTGTCTGGGAACGGTTGCGCAGGCTAAAGACAAGAAAAAGAAAAAAGAAAAAAAAGAATTTGTATGGAAAATGCCGGAAAAAATGACTGGGATTAAGGATTTCGATACATATCTTTTAACTTGCGATACCTTGTGGAACCGAATTACTACTTATCGTGATTCTATTCACTTTTTTAAGATCGATACAGTTTTGGTTTATGATAAGACGGATAATACTCCTTATTATGATATCCAGATTCGTGATGAAGAAGGTACCAAAAGAAGTTGGGTACAGTCTTTGCAGCAAGGAGCTGATATGATACTAAGTGGTACTAATATCGTACTAGATGTTGCTAATATTTCGTTGTTAACGGTATCTGCAGGAACCTCTTTAACGGAAAATCCATTGCTGGCTTTTTCACATGGAAAATATTTAAAGGCTGGTCCTAAAATTGTGGGATTAGGCTATCAAGAAGTTAGGGAAATAGTGAACCGTACCAAGCAACAAATGCGTACGATGAAGCAGATTCACCAAAGTAAAGTAGATAAGTCAACTGATACAGATTATTTGGTAGAAATACCGGAAGGAACGGAAATTAATCTGGAGGAGTGTGTGGATTTGGCGACTGTCGATATGGGAACTTCTCCGGCACAGGAGTTACCTGAATTGCTAGTTAATAGTGATTTAGATAATGATTTGGAGGTTCCTGAAGAAAAAAAAGATTAATATTTATCTGTCTGATAAATAAAGAGGAATATTCATCTAATAGCATAAAATTAGCCGACTGATTCATAACAAAGTGTTGCGAATTAGTTGGCTTTTTTGTATCTTTAGATATTCCCCCGTAAATAAGGTTTGGAAGCCAAAATGGGGAAATCTCCCAATAAAGATATGGTTAAGATACAAAATATTTCAGAAATTCATTTTACTTTGAACTGTACATAATTTGGTATTCTTGGCAGGCTTCATTCGATGTTCCCGTTTGAGAATATGTCAAAAGCCATGGAGCTGTCGGACAATCGTCTTAGACACAGGAGTATTTTAGTCTTTCTGCAAAGATCGCCCTTATGGTCCTGAAGGCCTACATCGGATTCTCCGATAGACGATTGCTGGAACATCGCAACGCAACATACATTGCCAGATATCTTGTGAAATAATGATAGGCCCGTCCTTTTTCATAGCCAACTACAAGATAGTCAACGCTATCCGTAATGAGATGGCATCACGTTTTGACATTGAATCCCTTCAGAAGATACTTGCCACACACAGGAAACCATATCTAGAGAGCTTTTACGCGTGCATGACTGATATTACATGCTATGAGAGCCAATGCGTTTTCCTACTGTATGAAACTTCTTTGGGAAAATATCAAGTACTTCTATTGTTATATATGTCAGCATTGTAGAGATTATGCCATAAGATGTCCATGCAATAAATATTTAGATGTGGCAGAACCTTATCTGCTCTACTGCAAGAAAAAGAAGAGGGAAGTTTCAAGGATAAGGATGCTTATTCCGTATGCTCAGGCTTCTAATTATGTGAGAAAACAACGATAAACTACAATAAAAATGGCATATGAAGTGATTATTGACACTGTCCAAAATTTTGTGTAAATAGAAACAGGATTCAGTTGTAAGTTTGTTCTTATATCTGGATTAAAAAAAAAAAAATAAGCATAAATTGATTCA
>ENA-UPWM01000930-UPWM01000930.1-human-gut-metagenome-genome-assembly--contig:-NODE-930-length-13144-cov-13.059998_pt1 | contig 13144 bp, 10 predicted proteins | sample MGYA00250051_ERZ773379 | MGnify/ENA primary metagenome ERZ773379 (study PRJEB29103, sample SAMN06112020) | human gut metagenome | biome: human gut; feature: ankylosing spondylitis patient; material...
ACATTTTTATTTTTGCTTTTTGTCCTCCCATAAGTCCTCGCAGCTGTATCCCAGTACTTAGAAAGGGCAATAAAAAAGCCCCGCTTACAAAATGTAAACGGGGCTTTCGCCTTTTTCTGTATTTTTACAGGCCTCAGCATGTAAAAAACATGTATCAATATTCACTTTATTACTTTTAATTTTTTTAGATTACTTAAAGCGTTTTAAACGCAGGGCATTGCTTACTACCGAAACCGAGCTCAGCGACATTGCGGCCGCAGCGATCATCGGGTCAAGCAGAGGTCCGCCGAAAATGTGCAGCACTCCTGCGGCTACAGGTATACCAATAATATTGTAGCCAAAAGCCCAGAACAGATTTTCTTTAACGTTGCGGATCGTAGCCTTACTTAAACGCAGGGTAGTACTGATATTACGAATATCTCCGTTGACCAGCACGACCTGCGCCGATTCTATCGCCACATCAGTCCCGCCGCCAACGGCAATGCCCAGATCAGCCTGCGCCAAAGCCGGTGCGTCGTTGATACCGTCGCCAACCATGGCGACGATCTCCCCACCCTGCTGGAAGCTTTTGATCAGCTCGGCCTTATGACCAGGCATCAGCTCAGCTACTACTTCGTCCACGCCAGCCTGCTGCGCAATATAAGCAGCAGCGCGTTTATTATCGCCGGTCAGGATAACGGTACGGATATTCAGCTCGTGCAGCTTCTGCATTGCTTCCTGGGTTTCTTCCTTCAACGTATCGGCGATAGCAAAAATACCGCATAAATTACGGCCGATCGTCAGATAAACGATCGTTTTACCAACTGACGCTAATTTTTCGCCAAGTTCTATGGCATTCGGAGGAATCATTGCCACAGGCTGTACAAAGGACAAATTTCCCAACCGTACGTTGGTATTTTCACAACGGGCAGCGATACCGCCGCCTACCGTAGTTCTAAAATCTGTACAGGTCGGAAGTTCCATCCCTGCGGCCCGTTCTTTGACAGCTACTGCCAGCGGATGAGCTGAACCTTGTTCAATTGCCGCCGCCAGCCTTGTTATCGCTTCTTCTTTGGCTCCGTTCCAGCCGATAACGTCTGTTACTATCGGTTTGCCCTTCGTAATCGTACCGGTTTTATCAAAAATCGCCATTGTTACATTATGGGATGTTTCTAAAGCTTCTGCATTTTTGAACAGCACGCCTTTTTCAGCACCCTTACCTACAGCGACCATGATTGCCGCCGGTGTCGCCAGTCCCAAAGCACATGGGCATGCAATAACAAGTACGGCAACAAAGACCTGAATGGCAAACTTACTGCCAGAGCCGGCAAACCACCAGCTCAAGCCGGCGACTAAAGCTATCACCAGCACTATCGGCACAAAAACCGCCGCAATTTTATCAGCTGTTTTGGCAATCGGCGCTTTCGATCCCTGAGCCGCTTCTACCATCTGCATGATCTGCGACAGCATCGTATCCTTACCGACTTTTTCAGCTTTAAAACGCAGATACCCGTCGGTAACTACTGTAGCCGCAAAAACATTTTCGCCGACACTTTTACCTACAGGCATACTTTCACCGGTCAGCATCGATTCATCAATACTGGCATGTCCATCTGTGATCACCCCGTCGACCGGTATCTGATTGCCTGGGTGGACGATAACTATATCACCAGTCAGTATCGCTTCACGCGGAATCTCTACTTCTCCGCCGTCCTTCCAGATAAAGCCTGTCTTCGGCGCCAGGTTAAGCAGGCTGCTGATAGCGTGTCCAGCTTCACCTTTCGCACGCAGTTCTAAAAACTTACCACATAAAACAAAGGTCAAAATAGCACCGGCAGACTCAAAATAAAGACTATGCACAGCATGCGGATTTATTCTTGCCAGAACTTCGTAGGTTGAATAGCTGCTGTAAATAAACGCAGCCCCCGTACCTAAAGCAACCAGTGTATCCATCGACGGAACACCATTTTTCAAGCTGATGATACCATTTTTGAAAAACGGACCGCCGGCATACAATATCGGCAGCGTTAACAACAACTGCACAAAAGCATAGACATCGCTCATCTGATCCGGATCTATCGGTACAGGCAAAAATTTACCCGGCACCATCGGCGCCATCGCCAAATATAACAGCGGCACAAAAAAGAAAGCCGCCACTTTCAAACGTTTCTTTAAATCAAGGGCATCCTGTTCCGCCCTCTGTTCAGCTGTCGATTCTTCGCCCGGCGCATCATGGACGACACCAAAGCTCATTCTGGTCACAGCTGCTTCCAGCTGCTCTATCGTCGCCTGATTTTCATCATAACGCACCAACGCCGACTGAGTCGCCAGATTGACTTCCGCTCTGTCGACACCTGGAACCTTCTTTAAAGAACGTTCCACGCCATTAGAACAGGCAGCACAATGCATTCCTGAAATTTTAATAGTTACTGTTTTCATAAGCTTTATTTTTCAACAGTGAAACCAGCTTCTTTTACTGCCATTTCCAACTGCTCCACTGTAGCCGGGGCTTCATATTCTACAACTGCCATGCACTGCTCCAGGTCTACTGCTGCGTGTTTTACGCCCGGTACATCCTCCAATGCCATTTTTACACCGGCAACACAACCTGCGCACGACATACCAAAAATATACATACTCGCTTTTTCCATAATTTATGCCTCCATTTCGGAATTTGATCCAGTGCTGCCAGTAAAATCGACAGCTTAAATTTTAAGGTTAGCAAAAACTGCCCCTCTACATCTTATAACTCAATCTTAACAACCTGTACAGGCTTTGTCAAATAATAACTCTGCCTTACAGAAGCTTGAAATTATACGCAGCAGGCAGCAATTCATTCCTTAAATCTATTATAACATATGAGTCATTATTCATATATCTTTTTCTGAAAAACCTTTGTGAATTATTTTTCTGCCTGCCGCAGTATTACCACATTTACCTGCTTTTTCTAACTGTCCTGCTTTATTTTTCAACTTCTGTCTATTTTACACAAACCAGTTTTGTTTTATACTATATTTTGTAGATTTAACTGAAGAGGGTGTTTTTTATGCGTAATGACAATATTACAAGGCTGACGCTGGCAGGTATGTTTGCAGCTTTGGCTTTCGTTTGTTTTACTTATCTGCGGATCGAGATCCCCATGGGTGGCGGTATGACCGGCAAAATTTATATCGGTCATGCTTTTATCCTCCTGTCTGCTCTGATTCTGGGGGCAAAATACGGAGCGCTTACAGGTGCAATAGGTCTGTCCCTTGCAGACATTTTAGCCGGTTATACCACATCAGCACCGCCGACTTTTTTAGCCAAATTTCTATTGGGACTGGCGGTAGCCTTTATTGCTCATAAAGTTTTTAACCTGGCTGCGGCAGATGACAAAAAAGCGACTAAGATCGTAACTATAGCGGCTGTTTTCGGCTGCCTGGTCAATGTTATCACCGAACCGCTGATTCGCTATGGCTTTAAAGTCTTCGTTTTAGGACTTCCGCACCAGATAGCCTATCTATCTGCAATCAACTGTGCTGTTTCCATGGCGGTAAGCGCTGTGCCATCTGTTATTTTCTCGGAGTTTGCGATGACGACGGGCTCGCCGCCCTCCATGACAGCCACGCAGCTATTCGTAGTACCAAGGTCAATACCAATGATTTTGCTCATAAATGAAGTCTCCTCTCAAAAGAACTTGTTTATCTCATGCTTAGATGTGAAGCGGATGTCTATATTCAAAACCCCTGCGGGTCTTTGCGGATTTACTCGGCCACCACGACGGTCGCGTGGCGGACGATCTTGTCGCCCAGCTTGTAGCCTTTCTGGTACACCGTGATGACGGTGCCGCTCTCCTGCCCGTCCGGGGCGGGGATCTGCTGGACGGCGTTCATGAAGTTGGGGTCAAAGGGCTTGCCCAGCGCCTCGATCTCCTCCACATGGAGGGCATCCAGTGCCTTGGCGGCTTTGTCCAGCGTCATGGTCACGCCCTTTTTGTAGTTCTCGTCGGTGGTGGGGGCGTTGGCTGCCATCTCCAGCGTGTCCAGGATGGGGATGATCTGGTTCACGGCGAAGGACACGCCATCGTTGAACTTCTGGTCAGCCTCGCGGGTGGAGCGCTTGCGGTAGTTCTCGTACTCCGCTGCCATCCGGAGCAGCTGGTCTTTGGCCTGTGCGGCGTTCTTCTCGGCTGCGTCGAGCTTTGCCTTTACGGCGTCCATCTCGCGTGCCTTCTTGTTGAACCAGCCATCTTTCTTCTTGGCGTCTGCGGGTTCTGCCTCGGCCTCCTTCTCGGGGGCTGCGGCGGTCTCGGGCGCTTCCTGAGGTGCGGCTTCGGTCTCCTTTGCTTCCTGCTCGGGAGCTTCTGCCGTCTTTTTGGTCTCTTCGCTCATTCCAGATCCTCCTTATATATCACAGTCCGCCGGGGTGCGGCCATCTGCGGGGTGTCTTTTCGTTTGCCGCTCATGCCCTCGCCAAGCTCGTCGGCGAAGAGGTGGAGCAGCGGCATCAGCTTCTGGAAGGGCATCCGGGTCGGCCCGATCAGGGCCACCGTACCCCACAGCCCGCCGCCTACCAGGTAGCGGTCGCTGACGATGCACAGGCCGGGGATCTGAGGTTCCAGATCCTCGCCCAGCAGCACGCTCTCACTGCGGTCTGCCGGGGGTGCGATGATGTGGGCCGCCTGCTCTTCGTCGTTCAGCAGGGTGAGGATGTCGCCCACCTTGCCTTCGAGCTGCGGCCAGTTGAGCAGGTACTGCTCACCGCCCAGAAATACGTGGGGCTGTGCGGAATCCTGCAAGATCGCAGCGGCTGCGCTGATGACCGGAACCAGCTCCGGGTCGATCTGGCTGCACAGCTCTGCCAGCAGCCGGTTGGACAGGTCCACCGGCGCAACGAAGGTCAGGTTGCGGTTGAGCAGCGCGGCCAGCGCAGCGGCGTTCTCGCGGGAGAGGCCGGTGCGGACCCGCGCCACACGGGTGCGAACGTAGCCCGCCGTCGTGACGGCCAGCACAGCCGCCGCGCTGCGGCCCACCTGAACGACTTCGTAGTGGGCGACGCAGAGGTCTTCGGTATCGCCGGACTTACGCTCGCCGTAAGCCGGTTTGTCGCCGAACTGGCGGCGCGGTTTGTCGAATGCAGGGCGATTGTCCGCCGTGAAATGGGGATTGTAGGAGGCCCGCCCACGGGGCCCCTCGCTGGACGGTTGCTCCGAATCGGCAGCATCACGCTGTAAACGCGGGCGACGCTCGACACGCTCCGCCGTAGCAGTCACGGTACGCTGGCGCTTGTCGCGTCCGAAACGCGAAAGTACCGTGGTCGAGTCGTTTTTGTTGTCTTTCATACGTATTTGAATGAGTTTGTGGGGCAAAGGTAATCCATTTTTCCGGATTACGGCATATTGCAGACCCGATTTGGCGATAAAAGACAGGGGCCGTTACAAATTCGCCGCTTTTGCCTTATCTTTGCACCCGTAAACGACGTCCGGCAGGGGTTGCCGGACATCCCCGCCCCGCACCTATGAACATGAACCGCGAAATACTGCGCATCGCGCTCCCGAATATCGTTTCGAACATCACCGTACCGCTGATGGGAATCGTGTCGACGGCCATCGCCGGGCACTGGGGCGCGGATTCGGCGGCGACGATCGGCGCACTGGCCATCGGGGTGTCGATCTTCAACTTCATCTACTGGAACTGCTCGTTCGTGCGCATGGGAACCAGCGGACTCACGGCACAGGCGTTCGGCGCCGGGAATTTCCGCGAATGCACCAACATGCTCGTAAGGGCGATGGTCGTGGCGGCGGGCATGGGATTGCTGATGCTCGCCCTGCAATACCCGCTGGGCGAGCTGGCCCTGTGGGGACTGAACGGCAACGAAATGACGCGCGAATATTTCTACGCCCGCATCTGGGCCGTACCGGCTGGCATCCTCCTGTTCGGGTTCAACGGCTGGTTCACGGGTATGCAGAATGCCATGATACCGATGTTCACGGCTATTTCGGTCAACGCGGTGCATGTGCTGTGCAGCCTTTGGTTCGCCTTCGGCATGGACATGGGGATCGTCGGCATCGCCTACGCCTCGGTGATCGCACAGTGGACGGGCGTGGGACTTTCGCTGCTGCTGCTCATGCTGCGCTACCGCAAGGTGCTGACGGGCATCGACTGGGCCGAGGTATTCGACATGAAACCGCTCAAAACCTTCTTCATCGTCAACCGCGACATCATGCTGCGTACGCTCTGCATCGTGGCGGTCTACACCTTCTTCACGGGGGCTTCGGCCCGCATGGAAGACCCGGTGCTGCTGGCCGTGAACACCCTGCTGTTGCAGCTCTTCACGCTCTTCTCGTACATGAACGACGGCTTCGCATATGCCGCCGAAGCGCTGACCGGACGGTTCATCGGCGCCCGGGACGTAAAGGCGCTGCGCGACTGCCTGCGGCGCTGCATCGCATGGGGCACGGCCGTGTCGGTACTGTTCGTGGGAATCTACATCGTCTGGTGGCGCGACCTGGTGGGGCTGTTCATCGACGATTCGGCCGCAAACGCCGCGACGATCGTGGAGGTCGCCGGACGGTATATCGTATGGATCATCCTGATCCCCGTAGCCAGCGCCATGCCCTTCATCATGGACGGCATCATGGTGGGCGCTACGCAGACGCGCGTCATGCGCAACTCGATGTTTTGGGCTACGGCAGCCTATTTCGGCATCTTCTATATCGGGCATACGCTCATAGGCAACAACGCCCTGTGGCTCGCCTTCACGCTGTACATGTTCCTGCGCGGCGTGCTGCAATACTTCATGACGCACAGCCTGCGGACAATCTACCGCAAAGCCGGCGCATAAGGAAGGGGCGGTGAATCCCCGGGCAGGGAGAGGCCGGAACGGCCCGGGAGAGGCAACGTCCGGAATCAGGAAGGTTTCCTGCGATAACAGGCCGCATATCCGGGGATAATCACTAAATTAGCGGAACGGAACCCCCCAAAAACCCGCCATGATCTTATCCGAAAACGCACTCTATATCAAATATATCCGACTGAAAGAGGCCGGAGATTTGCCGCACGAATACCCCTATACGGTGCCCGCGCTGGCGGGGTTCAGCGGGTTGCGGTTCCGCCGCCCGGTGACGTTCATCGTGGGCGAGAACGGCATGGGCAAATCGACGCTGCTGGAAGCCATCGCCGTAAAAGCGGGATTCAATGCCGAGGGCGGGTCGAAGAACTTTCGGTTCGCAACGCGCGAGACTCATTCCCCGCTATACGGGAACCTCGTGCTCGGACGCGGGTTGCAGCCGCGCGACGGCTATTTCCTGCGTGCCGAAAGTTTCTACAACGTCGCCACCGAAATCGACCAGATAGCCGACGGCATACACCGCTATTACGGCGACAAGTCGCTCCACAGGCAATCGCACGGCGAAAGCTTCCTGAGCCTGCTCGAACACAGGCTCCGCGGGAACGGGCTCTATATCTTCGACGAGCCCGAGGCCGCCCTCTCGCCGTCGCGGCAGATGTATATGCTGTGCCGGATAAAACAACTCGTGGAAAGCGGATCGCAGTTCATCGTCAGCACCCACTCGCCTATCGTCATGGCCTACCCCGGCGCCGACATCTACGAGATCGCGGACAACGGGCTGCAACTCACCGAACTGGAGCAAACGCCGCATTACCTGCTGATGAAACGCTTTTGCCTCGACCACGAAGGTATGCTCCGGCAGTTGGGGTTCGGCATCCCGGAATCTTGAAGCGCGGGTCGCGCCACAGGCCGAATGTCCCGGAGATCGGCACAACCGCACAGGCATTTCGCACGGATGCCGCACAGGATTTGCACGGACGTCTCGCACGGATATTACCCTACGAATTCGACGGCACGGACATCACGACAGGCACATCGGCGCATGAAAAATCCCGGCTCCGTGTTTCGGAGCCGGGATTCCTGTAAGCGCAGGGCGGCAGCGCCGCCCCCGCAGGGAAGTACTCTTCGCCTTTGGCTTCCTTGAGCAGGGTATTGTACTTGTTGTACTTGTCCATCATACCCTCCTCGTCGCGCAGGCGGAAGCAGATCGACTTGAGGAAGTCGAGCGTGTTGACGTCGTCCTTCTTCAGCTCGTATGCCTTTTCGAACCAGGGCACCGCCTCCATATAGACCGCATTCACCTCCTTCAGGTCGGTATCGTAGGCAGTCTGGCTGCTGTACTGCTTCTCGTTCATCACCTTGTTCATCTCGTCGGCCTTGATCGTGTAGAACACGCCCAGGTAATAATTGCCTTCGAACAGGTCGGGCTTCAGCTCCACGACCTTCTTGAACGATGCGATGCTCTCGTCGTAGTTTTTCAGCGCATAGAAGATACGGCCGCGGCCGAACCAGAGGTCTACGTTCTCGGGGTTGTCGGCAATGGCCGAGTCGATCAGCGTTACCAGGTCGGCAGGGTCGCCCACGCCCTCTTCGGCCGTGTAAAGCTGCATCAGGCCGTCGAGGATACGCTCGTTCTTCGGGAATTTCCCGATACCCGTGATCAGGGCGTCCTTGGCCAGCATGACGTTGTCCTGGCTGACGTTCTTCAGGCCGTAATAGCAGTGGAAGAGGTAGTAGTAGATGTTACCCTCCTCGTCGGTATACCCCAGGTCGATCGCTTTCTTGAGGTACTCGGCACCCTGTCCGAACGACGAGGGGTGCGCCGAACCGTCCACTGTGCGCAGGTAACCGGCATAGTAGAGCAGCGCGGGATCTGCGGCTGCGCCGTAAGCGGGGCTCGACTGTGCCCGGAAAGCCGTGGCATAGGCATCGGCGGCGGCAACGTACTCGCCCGTGTCGATACCCGTGTTACCAACCTGCGAACAGAAATCGCTGATCTGCTGCAACCCGTCCTTCGCCTTCGCAGCGCTCTTGGGGTCGATCTCGTAAGCCTTGTTGTAAGCCTCGATGGCCATGGCGGGAGCCTCTTTCAGCACCCAGTCGGTCTGCGTCCAGGTAACGACCTTGCCGTCCTTGATGTAGGCGATGAAATAGGGGTACTCCCACGCTTCGTAGGGAACGTTGAGAAGCGTCACCTGCTTGGTGGCCGAAGGTTCGCCCACGGCCAGCTTCAGCATCGCGGCGTCCATGTTGACGAAGAGGCTCTTCGTCGGTTCCACGGCAGCCTCGTACAATGCTTTGCCACGGTTGATCCACGTGGAGGCGGCCTCCGAAGAGGCTGCGGCAGAGTCGGCGGCGATGTCAGCGTCGTTCACGCCGCCCACGGTGGTGACGCCGGTGAGCTGCTGTGCGCAGCTGACGGCGCGCTGTATCTGCGGGTCCGTGTCGAGGGTGTAGTCATAGTAGCTGGCCTGCTCGTCGGCAGTCAGCGGGCGCTCCACGTCCACGGTCAGGCCGGTGCCGTCGAAGCAGGAGCCGTCGCCGCAGATGAGCTTTGCCACCGTGACCACGACAGCGCTGCCGTCCGAGAGGCGCTGGGGGCTGCTCTGGATGGTGCCTTTGCCCATCGTGGTGCTGCCCACGAGGCGGGTGCCGCACAGGGTGCGCAGGCTGGACGCAAAGAGTTCTGCCGCACTGGCGGTGTTCTCGTTCACGAGGCAGACGGTGGGCTGGCTGATGACCGAGTCGCCGGTGCTGCTGCCCAGCAGGGTGCGGTTGCCTGCCTTATCCTCCGCGTAGGCCAGCACGCCTTCCGGCGCGACGAGTTCGATGCAGCTGATGGCGTCGTCAAGGATGCCGCCGCCGTTGTCGCGCAGGTCGAAGATGAAGCTCTGGGCGCCGCTGGCGGTCAGGCTGCGGAGCGCAAAGTCCAGCTCACTGGGGGTGGAGTTGTCGAACTGCCAGATCTTGATATAGCCCACATTGCCCTGCACCAGCGCGGAATCGACGCTGTTGGCCGTAAAGCCGGAGTGGGTCAGATCGGCGGTGTGCTGGGCGTTCTCGCTGTCCAGCCAGCTTACATTGACGCTCGTGCCGCTCTCGCCCCGGAGTTTGTTCTGGACAGCCTCCACGCTGCCCAGACTTTTGATGTCTGCGCCGTCGATGGTGGTGATGTAATCGCCCCGCTGGAGGCCGGCCTCCTTGGCAGGAGACTCGTCATACACTTTGATGACCTTGGCGTAGCCGGACTGGTCGATGGCCAGCTCCACGCCGATGCCCATCAGCTTGCCGCTCTGGGCGTTGAGCAGGTCGGTGTAGGCCGAGGCGGTGTAGTAGCGGGCGTACTTGTCGCCGGTACCCAGCAGATAACCGGCAGTCAGACGGTCGTACAGCATGGTCTCGTCGATGTCGTAGTAGTCGTTGGCGCGCACATAGCGGTCTACCTCGGCCACCTTGTTGTACATGCTCTCCTTTTCCTTCACGCTGGTGACGGTGTGGTCAAACAGCCGCATCGCCACCAGCATCGTGATGGAAAAAGTGACCGTCATTGCCAGAATGACGATTGCCGCCTTTTGCAGCGGTCAGGAACGTATTTAAATGTTTTTTATGGTGAGCAAAGTTAACAAAAATGTCAGTATTTTAAAAATTATTATCAATAAAATTGTGCTACATGCCAAAACTTGTCCGGCTTAGCCATGTCAGTGTTTATCGTTGGTTTACACAAATGCTTTGTCTGCTTGGTTTTCCGCCAATATCATGCTTCCGCCAGAGCATCTGCCTTATTCATATTCCTTTATAACCAGATGCCTCGGCAGCGTTATCACCTTTAGCCGCTTGAACCACACTCTTGCCGAATTGTTGAAGTAGCGCGTTACGTGGCTGCTTATCATGTAGTATTTTAGCGCATACTCGTCCATGTGTTCGGCAAATGCGGCCTTTATCCTTGAGCATTTCTCGTTTATGGCGTTGTCCGTGGGATTCACCAGCCGGCTCACGGTCTCGTTTATCTTTTCTATGTCCAGGCTGCTGTTGGTCGTGGCCTTATACAGGCGCGTTATTTCCTCGCTGTGGTCGACGAGGTCTTTAAACTCAACACCTTCGGGATGATTAAGGAAGAACAGATAGAGAGCCTTGTGCACGGGCGTCATTATAACCTCTTTGCCGTAGTCTGTCAGTATGAAGTGGTAGTCGCTTGTAATTCTCAGCCGGCTCAGGCTCGTTTTGGCTGCCTCTATGCGCAGTTCTTCCAGCACAGGCACCGATATGGCACGCAGAAGCAGGTCTGTGCGTCCCATGCGCTGCAGTTCCATCACCATCTTCTTCACCTCATTAGCAATAGCCTGCGCTTTGTCGTTGTTTGTTTCCATGTCATTCACTCTGCAAAAATACTTTAATATTTTTATTGTGTAATAATTTTTTTCGGCATTTTTATCTCTGCAAGCCTTGCGCTCTGCTGCGCCTTATATAAAAGATGATTATCTTTGCTGTCGCAAAACACAAGGCATATGGAAGAAAGAAAGTTTGGTACGATAGATTTTGGCGAACCTGTAGACCTGTCGCAGAACATCATCAAGGTTGTCGGCGTGGGCGGCGGTGGCTGCAATGCCGTTCAGAACATGTATGAAGAAGGCATCGACGGCATAAGCTTTGCCGTGTGCAACACCGACAGTCAGCCGCTTGCAAGGTCGGCCGTTCCCGTTAAGCTGCTTCTCGGCAAGCGCGGTCTCGGCGTAGGCGGAGTGCCCGAAAAGGGACGCGAGGAGGCCGAGTCGAGCCTTGAACAGATAAAGAGCCTGTTTGCAGACGAGACAGAGATGGTGTTCGTAACGGCCGGAATGGGCGGCGGCACCGGCACGGGTGCAGCTCCGGTGGTGGCCGGCGTGGCGCGCTCCATGGGTCTTCTTACGATAGGCGTGGTTACCATTCCTTTCTTTTTCGAGAAAGAGAAAAAGATAATAAAGGCCCTTAAGGGCGTTGAGGAGATGCGCAAGAATGTTGATGCGCTGCTCATAGTGAACAACGAAAGCCTGTGCGACGTTTATGCCGACTCGAAGATTCCGGTGAAGGAGGCATTCAAGTATGCCGACAACGTGCTGTGCAATGCCGTTAAGAGCATAGCCGAACTGATAACCGTTGAAGGCAACATAAACCTCGACTTCTGCGATGTTGAGTCGACAATGAAGAACGGGGGCGAAGCCATCATGGCCATCGGGCGCGCCGGCGGCGAGCGCAGGGTGGAGAAAGCCATATTCAATGCGCTCGACTCACCTCTGCTTTACGGCAACGACGTGAGCAAGGCCAAGCGCATACTGCTGAATATATACACCAGCGAGGAGCATCCCCTGCTTGTCAATGAGCTTGAGGAGATTGATGCATTTATGGACAAGCTTTGGCATAACCTTGACGTTATATGGGGCGTTTCAGACGACAATTCGCTGGGTGAAGATGCCAAGATTGCCATTCTTGCAACGGGCATGGACGACGAAAGCTGTGATTTCTGCCGCACGGAGACAGAGCGCCAGTATTCAGACGATGAGCATTATCATGAGCTAATAAAGAAACTGTATAAGCCTAAGAACAGCAAAATGCGCAGGCCGTATCATGTTCCGGTTGCTGATGTTGCTGAGGCAGATTCGCCGTCAGATGCCATTCTGCCTGATAATGGAACAGGGGCGGATAGCGAGAATACGGATATGCCGGGCACGATACAGCTTGAAGTAAAGCCATGTGATGAAGAAGCCGTAAAGCCTGCTGCCCAGCCTGTTGTTGAGCAGGCAGAAGAAGTGGTGCATGTTGGCAGTGCAGAGCCGGTCGTAGAGCATAATGACAACGAACAGCAGATAACGGCAATAGACTTAAAAGGTGTTGAGCCCGGTGTTGATACGCCACAGCGAAGGACCGTGAAGGGCATTGTTGACAAAATAGCAGGAATCATTAACAACATCCTGAAAGAGTAGTCTGCCCGCAAATAATATAATATTGATGCATTGCTAAATTGTAAATGCCGCCAGACAAGGCTTGAATTAAGGGCCTGTCTGGCGGCATTTATGCTATTTTTATGCTGTATATGATTTTCCGTAAGAGCTGATCTGGCTGCATCCTTCTGCTTTCTGCCGTCATGCTTTTTTGCCGTTGGCTCTTCTTCATTCACACTTTTGCCTCACTGTCTGACGTCATGCTTTGGCCATTCGCTTTTTGAGCCTTTTATACACAATCACCACTGCCGGCACAAGGAACAGGTCGGCGGCTATCCATGCCGTTGCAATCCGAATCTTTTAGCTATACGCTTGCGTATGCGGTTCTGCTTGATGTTCCTGTAAATGGCGTTCACATTGCC
>ENA-UPWM01000939-UPWM01000939.1-human-gut-metagenome-genome-assembly--contig:-NODE-939-length-13063-cov-10.859926_pt1 | contig 13063 bp, 14 predicted proteins | sample MGYA00250051_ERZ773379 | MGnify/ENA primary metagenome ERZ773379 (study PRJEB29103, sample SAMN06112020) | human gut metagenome | biome: human gut; feature: ankylosing spondylitis patient; material...
ATCGACCAGCAGTTTAAGCGTCTCGGCGAGGTTCGTCCGAATGCTCCCAAGATGTGTTCAGAGTTCTGGAGCGGCTGTTGTAAGAACAGCACTAACTACACCTTGAATTGTTGGCTGAAATTGAACAATATTATTTCCTATGGTTTCAACTAATGACGTAATATCCATATAGCATCTGACTCCTTTCGCTTACATTACAAACTTAACCCTAAGCCATTTTCTATACTATCTATAATATACTTCTCCAAACATCTGTGTCAATAAATCTACTTACTATTCATTTTGAAAACGGTATGCATCCTCAAAAGTTACAGCACCATTAATTCTTTTCACTTCATCCGTACACTTTGCTTGCAGCTTCTTTAATGCCTCTTCATCCACTCCATGACTATACGCAATCACATGAGACAGCTTAGAGGTTTCCACCGCCAGCTTATACATCACACGAGCCATTCGGTTCTCGCTATCCTTCACTGTGGAATGCATCACTGAGGAGATAGTGGAAAGCATATAGTTTTCGATTTTCTCTGATGTCAGATAGCCGATATAAAATTTCAATGCCTGATTCAAAAATTCATTCCTTGATTTCACATCTGCCTGCTCCAATAATCCGTCTATCTGCTCCAGCAAGTCTTCCTCAATATAAAATCCCTTCCTTACTTTTCCTTCGCCTGCCACTCTCATCCTCCTTCTCTACTACTCCTCGCAGATGTCTACGATATGGTCACATAATTTCTGCGGTATCACACTTCTTTCTCTGGCTCCTTTTAATCCCTGCGTCCCAGTCTTGCTTCCTCTTGGAGCTGCCACGTGACACGAATCTCCGTTATGACACATCGGCAAGAACTTCGGATCGGGATGATTCGTCCAAATGTCAGTCGGCTTCATCCGGTTGTCACCGTACTGGCAATATGTCACGGTGTATCTTGACAGACCTTTCATCCATTCCATCTTCCGCATACCACCTCTGGGATTTTCAATAAAATAATACTTTGGCTGTAACTCTTCAATAAGTTTCAGCACATGCTGATCTACCATGTCACAAAATTTTGCATATGCACTGACCGGTTCCAGACTTCCGGTTTCAGGATTTTTTCTTCTGTGATGACTGATTGCTGCAATACTAAATGTGGAACAGTCCGGACTCGCCCAGATGACATCCGGCTTTCCAAAAAGCCTTAAGATATCTTCTGCGGCTACCTTACTGATGTCTTCATACAAATCAATGTTCTCAAAGTCCTTGGACCACTCCACACTGAATACTTCATGCCCTCTGCTCTCAAAGGCTTTCCCGATACTCCGTGTTCCTGCAAATAATTCTAAAACTTTCATAGTCCCATACCGGTAGTGGTGCGCACCTTACCCCGCGGGACTACTCAATTCCTTTCTTTTTTCTTCAGCTTGCAAGCATTTTTTGCAAAAGGCATAAATTAAAGTTCCCTTAATGCCTTTCAATTCTTGAAAATAATAAAAATTAGCATAACTTCTTCCAAATCTTCAAAAAAGTTATGCCATACCACAAATCCCCCAACGGCTCTGCCGGTGGGTGTTTCACGGGTTAGGCCGCCCTGAAGCGGCATAACCCCTTTAACCTGCACTATTTTCGACCCTAGTTTTACAGCCCTCATTTACCCCCGGATTTCTTCTCTTTATGCTGTCATTTCCGACTACTTCGATTATATTTCCTCAAATTGGCTCACACAGGGCAGCATGAATGCTTATCGGTCACTTTATCTACTTTTGCCAAACGAAGGCACAAATCGGCTCACGAACGCTCACAGGGGGTAATTTCCCCTACTTCACTATCTGCGTTTACTCATTCTAAGAAGATACCCCGGTAGTCATGCCAGTGTTTCTTGCCGGAGTTTTGTTGCTTTTCTTAATAGCTGCAGGCACATCACCCCTGCTGTCAATGTATTCTCTTACGGCCTGGGGAACATATTTCTCATACATTTTTCCAAGCACCTCCGTCATCTCGGACTCAAAGTCGGCATCCTTCTTGCCCATATACTGCTTGATTGCATTGAGTTTTTCTTCTTCATACTTAATTGTTACTACTGCCTGTTTCATATTCTCTTACCTCCATAAACAAAAATAAGGCGGCACCTATTTCTTTTCTAAAATAAGTACCGCCTTGCGTTCCTACCCATATTCATTTTTAACTTTGCTTACCACTCCCTCCTACGTTTTTCTCCAAATCACTCCCAAAACCACTTTTTTACCCGCACACGCCTTCGGCGAGTGCTGTGCATCTTTAAAAATAGGCAAAAGATCGGGCAAAAACTAGCCATTTTTTGGTCTAATTTTTGCCCTCAAACCACAACATCTTGTGGTCAAACCCTACTATTTCTTCTCTTTTCCACAATACTGCATCATTATCACGCACTCAACATGAAACGTCGAAGGAAACATATCGACACAACAGACCTTTTTCACTTCATATCCTCTCGCCTGTAAAACTTCCAGATCTCTTGCCAGACTGGTCGGCTTGCAGGAAATATAAACCATTTGAGGCACATTGTAACGGATGATTTTTTCCAAAGCTTTTGGATTGATTCCGTCCCTTGGTGGATCAAGTACAATATAATCCGGCTTTTCTTCAATGCTGTCAATGACTTTGAGCACATCCCCTGCGATAAATTCGCAGTTATGTAAACCATTTAACTGTGCATTCTCTTTGGCAGCTTCCACCGCTTCCTCAATGATCTCCACACCGATCACTTTTTTGGCTACCGGAGAAAGCATCTGTGCGATCGTTCCGGTTCCGGAATACAGATCGAATACAATTTTACCATGCTCCGCAATATCTGCGTCTGTTCCGCTTGGAAGTGCATCTCCGATAAACTCTCTGGCAGTCTGATATAGCACCTCTGCACCCAGGGAATTTGTCTGGAAAAAAGAAAATGGTGTGATCTTAAAGCGAAGCCCTAACAATTCCTCGTAAAAGAAATCCTGTCCATATAAAACATCCGTGCCTTCATTCGTCACGGTATCTGCCACATTGTCATTTCTCGTATGCAGAATACCTGTCATGATACCTTTGTAATCTGCTGTAAGAAGAGCAGCTTTCCAGCCCTCTAATAATTCCTCTTCCGTTCCTGCAAATGCGTTTTCCTGTGTATTGTTCAACGTACTTTCAACTTCATCCATCTGTGCTCCGGCAATTCCCGGAAAATCCGTCTGCGTTGTAGTCACCAGATCTACTAATATTTCCCCTGTTTTGACTGCCTTACGGACAAGCAGATGTCTTAAATATCCGGTGTGACGCAGTTTATGGTAATAGGTGATATTTTGTTCACGAAAATAAGCAAGTGTGACAGACAGGATCTTTCTGAAATCCTCATCCACGATCTGGCAGTTTTCCACCGTCACAATATCATAAAAGCTTCCACGCTTATGCATTCCAAGTGCTAACGGTCCATCCTTAAATTCATCCCCAAAGGAAAATTCCATTTTATTGCGGTATCCGGTCTGCCTTGGACTTTCCTTGATTCCCAGAAACTGGTAATCCCGGTTTTCCTGATCGATCACATCATCCATTAATTTTTTTACCTGTTCTGCTTTCATCTCAAGCTGCCTGTCGTATGGAAGTGTCTGATAAGTACATCCTCCACATTCCCCGGCATGGACACATCCTGTTTTGTCCCCTTCCAGCGGTGACTTTTCCAATACCTCTAAAAGTCTGCCCTCTGCTTTTCCCTTGCGGATTTTATTGATGGAAGCAGACACTTTCTGTCCCGGTATCGTATTTTTTACAATAACCTGTCTGCCATCCTCTGTTCTGATAATTCCCTTATTTGGAAAGTCTACGCGCTCGATCACGCCTTCTATGATTTGTCCTTTTTTCATAAATTCCTCGCATTTTTATTTCATCAACTATAAAATTGTCCATGATTCCATTGACATTTTATTAACTTCACAGTTTTCTATTTCTTTTATCTGTTACACAAGAAAAAAGGGCTGCATCCGCAGCCCTCCAGATTATTTTTATTCTTCTTCTTTTTTCTCTGCTGGTTTTGCCGGCTCTTCTTCGTCCTCTTCATCTTCGAAGAAATCGTCATCATAATCATCTTCAAAATCGTCTTCAAAATCTTCCAGATAATCTGGTGTAAAGAAACGATATACACCATATACTGCTGCTGCAACAGCTGCAATAATACCGATGATTGCAAAAATCCATACAACTTTTGATGTTTTCTTTTCTTCTGCTTCTTTTTTGTTTAATAATTCATTCAACTTTGTCATATTGATCAGGTCCTCTTTCTTATTGAGTAAGTCGTTTAACTTTGTCGCATTGATGAAATCTTCCACCTTGTTCATAGTGTTCCGCTCCTTCTTTTATTTATACTTTTTAGGATATGCAAAACCTAAACACAATACACACCAGAAAAATCTACGTGCACCGCTCATTGCTTACGCTCATTATATCATATCCTTTACTTTTCGAATATAAAAAATTTACATTTTTCAAAAATTTTATATATTTTTTAGAGTTTCGGATACACAAACGTCCCTGCTTACAAATAGAATCAGATACGCTTTAATTTTGCAAAAGAGGCAAACATTTTTTTCACACCATATCCTTCGAAATCCACGGTCACCTCGTAATCTCTTCCGCCATCCATGATGTTTTTCACAACTCCTCTGCCAAACTTGATATGCGATACGGTGTCCCCGACACCATAGTCAAGCTCTGACTTTACAACACCCTTTGTGACAAGTGCCTTTGCCTGCATGCTCTGTCCGGAAGGCTGCTGGCGCAGTGTTGTTCTTTTCGGTCTTGCTGTTGTCTGGTTCTGTAAAAAAGATGGGAAACTGCTCTCTTTTCCAAAAGAAGATTCTCTTGCAGATGCCGGCTTTCTCAGTTCACTTTCCAACAGTTCAGACGGAATCTCCCGAACAAACCGCGATACTTTATTATATTGCGTTTCGCCACGAATCATACGTTGTCTTGCACAGGTAATTGTAAGTTCTTCTTTGGCTCTTGTGATCCCCACATAAGCCAGGCGTCGCTCCTCTTCGAGATCCTCAGAAGAACTGTCCGAAGTGATGGACATATAACTTGGGAACAATCCATCCTCCATTCCGGCAAGGTAAACTTTCGGGAACTCCAGACCTTTTGCACTATGTAATGTCATTAAAACAACATAATCACTGCCATCATCGAGACTGTCGATGTCTGCAACCAGTGCCACTTCCTCTAAAAAACCACTGAGTGTCGGATGTTCCTCGCCTTCCTCGTAAGCAACCACTTTGCTGATCAACTCATCGATATTCTCAATACGCGCCTTTGCCTCTTCGGTATCTTCCGCTTCCAATTCTTTCACATATCCGGTTTCGTCTATAATCTCCTGCAAAAGTTCAGAAACGCTGATAATCTCTACTTTACTGCGCATCACCTGAATAAAATTCACAAATGGCTTGATCTTTGCAGCACTCTTGCCGAGTGTCGGAATATCGTCTGCCATTTTCAATGCATTATAAAAACTGATGTCTGCCGCAGCCGCATAATCTGCCACACGGTTTAAGGTTGTTGCACCGATTCCACGTTTTGGCACATTAATGATTCTGCGGACAGCAAGATCATCTCTTGCATTATCGATCGTTTTCAAATAGGCAAGCAGGTCTTTGATCTCTTTTCTTGCATAGAAGTTCACGCCGCCGACAATCTTATATGGAATATTGGATACGATAAATTTTTCCTCAAAAAGACGGGACTGTGCGTTTGTGCGGCAGAGAACAGCGCAGTCACCGTAATGATATCTGCCGTCCTTCACACAGGCATTGATATCCTTTGCGACATACTCTGCCTCTTCATAGCCTGTCTCAAACTGCTTGAAACCGATCTTTTTCCCCTCTTCATTGTCTGTCCAGAGTGTCTTTCTTTTTCGTCCCATATTGTTGGAGATCACTCCGTTTGCAGCATTTAAAATATTCTGTGTAGAACGGTAATTCTGTTCCAGTTTTATCGTCACTGCCTCCGGAAAATGTTTTTCAAAGTTCAGGATATTATAAATATTCGCACCGCGGAACTTATAGATAGACTGGTCGTCATCACCAACGACACACAGGTTCTTATACTTTCTCGCAAGAATACTGATCAGTTCAAACTGTGCCGTATTCGTATCCTGATACTCGTCCACCATAATATAGCGAAAGCGTTCCTGATAGTAGTCTAACACCTGGGCATCCGTTTTAAACAATTCAACCGTCTTTACGATCAGATCATCAAAATCAAGTGCATTATTCCGCCGCAGTGCATCCTGATACTCTCTGTAGATCTCAGCCTGTTTCCGTTTCGCAAAATCCCCGGAAGCAGCCGCCCGGAGAGAAAATTCCTGTGGATCTACCAGTTCATCTTTTGCCTTGGAAATCGCAGCAAGCAGACTCCGCTCTTTGTAAATCTTGGTATCCACATTCAGACGCTTACAGATATCCTTCATCAGTGTTTTCTGGTCATCGGAATCATAAATTGTGAAATTAGTGTCAAACCCGATGCGGTCAATATGACGTCTTAAAATGCGCACACAGGTAGAATGGAACGTTGATACCCAGATGCTCTCAGAGCCATATCCCACAAGCTGGTCGATCCTCTCACGCATCTCACCTGCTGCTTTGTTCGTAAAGGTGATCGCCATAATATTGTATGGATTCACGCCCTTTTCTTCGATCAGATAAGCGGTTCGATGTGTCAGAACCCTCGTTTTTCCGGAACCTGCACCCGCCAAGATCAGAACCGGTCCCTCCGTGTGAAATACCGCTTCTCTCTGCTGTTCGTTCAATGTATCATAAATGCTCATAGACATCTCCATTTCCGTTGTTGTTTGTAATATTCAATCCCTTTTTTATTACAATATCATATTCCCATCTATTGTAACACATTATCCCTGCTTATGAACAGTAAAATCGAACATATTTTCTTTTTTAATAATAAAAAATAACCGTCCTTTGCGTCAGAAAAAATCTACGACCGTCCACATTCAAATTCATACAATTAAATTCAATTGTATCTTGTCATCTAGTTTTCAATACTATATAATCTGATGTAGAGAATACGATTGAACCAGTAAGAGTAAAAGCAGGTAAAAAAATGAATACAAAACAATTTTTAAGTGATATATTAGATGAATTTAACAAAATCGACTATGTAAAACCGGAAGATATCCCAAATATCGATCTTTACATGGATCAGGTGACAACATTTATGGATTCCCAGCTTGCCACATCCAAGCGGCATGAGGACGATAAGATCCTGACTAAGACCATGATCAACAATTATGCAAAAAACGATCTTCTTCCTCCACCTGAAAAGAAAAAATATTCCAAAGAACATGTGCTGACTTTGATCTTTATCTACTATTTTAAAAGTATCTTAAGCATCAGTGACATCCAGAGTATCTTAAATCCGATCACGGGCAGATATTTTGGAAAAGGCAGCTCCGAGATGAGTCTTGAGGATATCTATAAAGAAGTGTTCGGTCTGGAGCATCAGGAAACCTTAAATATCATGAAAGACCTTGCAAAGAAGTTTAACACCTCCATGAAAACTTTTGAGGGCATGGAAGGTGAGGATGCAGAGCTTTTACGGACATTCAGTTTTATCTGCATGTTAAGCTATGATGTCTACCTGAAAAAAACAATTATCGAGCGCATTGTCGATCAGATGCTGCACGAAGAAAAAGATCCTTCCAAAAAAGAAAAATAAAACCCGGTGCTGAATGGAACACTGTCTATACCAGACATGATCCGTGCAGCTCCGGGTTTTTCTTTTTTTCCGGGTTTTTCTATTCTGTTTTACGCTTCGTTTGTCTCTGATGCAGCCATTCTGGCAAATACCATGTCATATCCGTCATTCCCATAATTCAAAGAACGGTTTACACGGCTGATGGTCGCTGTGGAAGCACCTGTTTTCTCTGCAATATCAAGATATGTTTTCTGGTCGCGCAGCATCTTGGCAACCTCAAATCGCTGTGATAAGGAAAGCAGTTCATTCACAGTGCAGACATCTTCAAAAAAAGTATAACATTCTTCTCTGTTTTCCAGGCTTAAAATCGCATCAAAAAGATGGTCTACTGCCTCGGTCCTTAGTTTCTTGCTCATTTTACCTTCTCCTTCTCATAAATCAAAATGATATCATCTTTTACTATAATCAGAAACTTCCAATCTACGCACATTTTATCATAGTAAAGTTTTAAAGTAAATATCTGTTTTACACACTAAAGTGTTACAGATGCAAATTCTATAATAGTCGAATCCAGTCGAAAAAGCAACACTTATTTTCATATTAACTATAACTTTAATTTATACCTGACGGCATCCTGTTATTCTCCCAGAAAAACAGCCAGAAAAGCGGTCAGACGCTCCATCTCCTGCTGGGTTCCGATGCTGATACGCAGATAATTGCTAATTCTCGGCTTTGAAAAATAACGCACGAAAATGTTATGCTCCCGGAGTGCTTCAAATATTTCTTTTGCAGGAACTCTTTCATGTGTTGCAAAAATAAAGTTGCTCATGGAGTCCCCAAAGGAAAATCCAAGCTTTTTCAGTTCGCACTTCGTCCATTCCCTTGTAGCGATGACTTTCGCACAGGTTTCCTCAAAATACTCCCTGTCCCTGATTGCCTGCACACCAAGTACAAGCGCTGTCTGATTGAGCGTGTAGGAATTGAAAGAATATTTCACATCATTGATATACCGGATCAGCTTTTCATTTCCCATCGCGAAGCCAAGCCGCATACCTGCCAGGGAACGCGATTTTGAAAAGGTCTGTACCACGAGAAGATTGTCATATTTTTCGATCAAAGGCAGCGCAGACACCCCGCCAAAATCAATGTATGCCTCATCCACAACTACGATCACATTGCGGTTGTGTGCAATGATATCCTCGATCTCTGAAAGCGGCATCAGGATTCCGGTCGGTGCATTCGGATTTGGGAACACCACGCCGCCGTTTTCCCCATAATAGTCCTCTTTTCTGATCTGAAAATCATCATCTAACGCTTTTGTCTCAAATGGGATTCGAAGCATATCTGCCCACACATCATAAAAAGAATAGGTGATATCCGGAAACAGGATCGGCTTTTTGCTGTTAAAAAACGTCATAAATATCATGGCAAGCACATCATCAGAACCGACACCGGTAAATACCTGACTGCTCCTGATCCCGTAATAATCTGCGATCGCATCAACTAACACTTTGCAGGTCGGTTCCGGATAAAGCCGCAGCTTGTCTGTTTCAAAGTTCTTCAGTGCCTCTACCACTCCCGGTGCGGGCAGATATGGATTTTCGTTGGTATTCAATTTGATCATGTCCGGCTGGTTTGGCTGTTCTCCCGGAACATACGGTTCCACCGTTCTTACATACTCTTCCCAGTTACTCATAAATTTTACGCTCTCCACTCTCTCAATTTTCCTGATATATTTCACAAATTCATTACAATCTGCTCATTTCCGAGTCATTTCATTCAGTATACAATCCGTAATCTTCTGCCAGTTTTTCAAACGCAGTCAGGGCATTTTTTACCGTCTCATGGGAAACACAGTAAGCAAGACGGACATAGCCTGCACATCCGAATGCGCTGCCCTTTACCATGATGATATTGTATTTTTTACCTGCTGCAACAAATTTTTCTTCGTCTGCTTCCGGAGATTTTACCCACATATAAAAAGCACCTTCCGGTTTGATGCAATGGAAACCGAGCTTTTGCAGTCCCTCGTATAACATCTTTCTGTTTTCATCATAAAATGCCAGATTGGTTTTCTCATCCAGACATTTTGCTACCGCTTTCTGAAGCAAAGACGGTGCATTTACAAAACCAAGGGTACGGTTGGATACAACAATGCCGTCAATGACCTGATCTGCATTTTCCACCTCATCCGGAACAACCACATATCCGATACGCTCACCCGGAAGGGAAAGAGACTTGCTGAAGGAATAACCTACAATCGTATTCCTATAGTATTTCGTCAGGAAATCCTCCTGATTTCCATCGTAGACAAGTTCACGGTAAGGCTCATCGGAAATCAGATAAATTTCGTGTCCAATCTCTTTTTCCTTCTTTTCCAGAATCTCAGCCATCTTTTTCATGGTTTCTTCATGATAGATCACACCGGTCGGATTGTTTGGCGTGTTCACGATCACTGCCTTGGTCTTTTCATTGACCGCTTTTTCCAAAGCAGCCAGATCCGGCTGGAATGTTTCAAAATCCGGCGCTACCTCCACGACTGCCGCATCAAAATTGGCCGCATAACTCTTGTACTCTCCGAAATATGGGGCGAACACGATCACCTCGTCACCCGGATCTAAGATCGTTTTAAAAATAATGTTCAATCCTCCCGCTGCTCCCACTGTCATCACAATATTATGGGAAGTAAATGCAGTTCCAAAACGCTTGTTTAAGTTCTCTGCAACCGCCTGACGAACATCCGGGTAACCGGCGTTGTCCATATATCCATGTAAAACCAGCGGATCGGTCTCATCCACCAGTTGCTTAATTGCCTCGTTCAATGCTGCCGGAGCCGGTGTTGCAGGATTCCCCAATGAAAAATCATACACGTTCTCTCTTCCCACCCTGGCGGCAAGTTCATTTCCCTCTACAAACATTGCACGGATTGCAGAACTTCCCTGCAATGCCTTCTGTATTTTCTGTGAAATCATATTCTCTTCCTCACTGTTTTCTTACTCTCGAATGTTTTTCCTGCTGTCTGCACCATATATGTACAGATCTACGGAACAATTATTACTTTACAACAATACTGTATGAAAGTAAATAGACAAAAAAAGAAAACTGCCACTGGACATTTTCCTTACGGATACTGCCCGGACAGTTTCTCTTCTATTTAAAAATACTCCCCTGTATTTTTATGCATTAACGGTATCTACAAACTTACGGAATGCCTTTCTGCCTTCCTCTGTGCACTTGTAAACACCTGCGTCCAATAAAACTTCCTTGAACACAAGACCGATTTCTGTCTGAATGATCTCATGTAATTTTTCCGGTGTAATCTCACCTTCCAGACCACTTCCTGCTGTAAATCCATACTTAGGCAGAAATTCCTCCACCCAGTCTGCATGTTTTGCAAGTACTTCATCCTCACGGATTTCTGCGCCGTCTAAGATTGCCTGTTCTAATGCTGCCATCTCGTCTTTTAATCTGGCTGGAAGCACTGCAAGTCCCATAACCTCGATCAGACCAATGTTTTCTTTTTTGATATGATGAAGTTTTGCATGTGGATGGTAAACACCCAGCGGATGCTCCTCCGTTGTGATATTGTTGCGGAGTACAAGATCTAACTCATAATCATTGCCGCGTTTTCTTGCAATAGGAGTGATCGTGTTGTGCGGTTCGCCCTCTGTCTCTGCAAAAATAAATGCATCTTCATCCGTATAACCTCTCCATGCAAGTAAAATCTTATCTGCAAGCTCGATCAGGCGCTCTTTTTGTGGTGCGCTGATACGGATCACGGACATTGGCCATTTTACGATTCCGGCTTTCACATCCTCAAATTCCTTGAAGACCAGCTCTTTTTCCACCGGTGCTTTTGCCATAGCGAACTCATAATGTCCACCCTGAAAATGATCGTGGCTCAAAATAGATCCACCAACGATCGGAAGGTCAGCATTCGATCCGACAAAGTAATGTGGGAACTGCTCTACAAAATCCAACAGTTTTCCAAAGGTTGCTTTCTCGATTTTCATCGGTGTATGCTCTGCGTTAAAAACGATACAGTGTTCATTGTAGTAAACATATGGTGAATACTGGAAAAACCAGTCACTGTGGTTGATCGTTACCGGAATGATCCTGTGGTTCTGTCTTGCCGGATGGTTCACACGTCCTGCATATCCCTCGTTTTCTTTGCACAGAAGGCATTTTGGATAACCGCTCTGTTTTGCAAGCTTGGCTGCTGCGATCGCCTTCGGATCTTTTTCCGGTTTGGAGAGATTGATGGTGATATCCAATGTTCCAAACTCGGTATCTGCAGTCCATTTCTGGTCTTTTTTGATACGATATCTACGAATGTAGTTTGTATCCCTGCTTAATTTGTAAAAATAATCGGTTGCTTCCTTTGGACTGATCTGATAGAGTGCCTGGAATTTTTTGATCACTTCGCTTGGTCTCGGCACAAGCATACTCATGATCTTTGTATCAAATAAATCTCTGTATGTGATCGTATCCTCCGGCATCAGTCCATCTTCTGCTGCATAATCGAGCATCTCATTTAAGATGCCTTCCAATGCTGCCTCTGCGCTCTCCTGTGTCATCGGAGTTCTCTTTGCATAGGCTGCTGCCACTTCATCGTCTAATTCATCCAGATGAAAAAGTTCTAACAGGCGGTTAATGGTAAATCTCCTGTCTTCCGGCTCCACCAGTCCGGTCACAAGACCATATTCTGTCAATTCTAAAATTCTTTCCTGAATCATTGTGTTATCCTCTTTATTTAAGAATTATTTAGATAATTGCGAAACTCTGATTTAGGTTGTAACAATTGTGAAGAATTAACAAAATTTTCGAAGACACGCTTCCGCTACGTGTCGCTCGCAACGGTACTAAGAACTCATCTCCTGTATTTCAATTCTGATAAATCAGAATGAAATACAGAATCTGACTTCTAAGAACCGGCGGCTCCCCAGTGTCTTCTCAAGCTTTTGTCAATTTTTCACAATTTAAATCTACTTATTTATGAGTTTCGCAATTATCTATAAGAATTATTAATCCAATTTTACTGGACCGTCACCGATCTCAACTACATAGAAATCAGCAGCGTAACCGATTTTATCTTTGTAAGCAGCACCTACTTTTTCAATAAAGGAATCCACTGCCTCATCCTTTACGATGCTGACGGTACATCCACCGAATCCTGCACCTGTCATGCGGGAACCGATCACTCCGTCTACTTTCCATGCCTCTTCCACCAATGTGTCAAGCTCGATACCAGATCGGAAGAGCACACGTCTGAACTCCAGTCACTTAGGCATCTCGTATGCCGTCTTCTGCTTGTAAAAAAAAAAAAAAAAAAAAAAAAAAAAAAAATCAAAACAAAAAAATAACACAAAAAAAAAAAAA
>ENA-UPWM01000942-UPWM01000942.1-human-gut-metagenome-genome-assembly--contig:-NODE-942-length-13043-cov-16.545427_pt1 | contig 13043 bp, 9 predicted proteins | sample MGYA00250051_ERZ773379 | MGnify/ENA primary metagenome ERZ773379 (study PRJEB29103, sample SAMN06112020) | human gut metagenome | biome: human gut; feature: ankylosing spondylitis patient; material...
AAGTCATGGCATTTCTCATATTAGAAGACCTTGTCGGAACTGTGGAGGTGATTGTGTTCCCGAACAGCTACGAAAAGCATCCCAATCGGCATATATTGGACGGGAAAGTAGTTGCCACCTTATTTTTCGAGCCTTCCACCCGTACACGCCTCAGTTTCGAGACTGCCGCCAACCGGCTTGGAGCACGTGTCATCGGGTTCAGCGACCCAAAGGCCACCAGCTCATCCAAGGGCGAGACGCTGAAAGACACCATCAAGATGGTAAGCAACTATGCCGACATCATCGTGATGCGCCACCACCTCGAAGGGGCCGCACGCTATGCCAGTGAAGTCACCACCGTGCCCATTGTGAATGCCGGAGACGGTGCCAACCAGCATCCCTCACAAACCATGCTCGATCTCTACTCCATCTACAAGACACAAGGCACACTGGAGAACCTGAATATCTTCCTGGTCGGCGACTTGAAGTATGGCCGTACCGTCCACTCCCTGCTGATGGCCATGCGCCACTTCAACCCCACTTTCCACTTCATCGCTCCCGACGAGTTGCGGATGCCCGAAGAATACAAAATTTACTGCCGCGAGCACAACATCAAGTACGTGGAACATACGGACTTTACGGAAGAAATCATTGCTGATGCCGACATCCTCTACATGACCCGTGTGCAGCGCGAGCGCTTCACCGACCTTATGGAGTACGAGCGGGTGAAGAATGTCTACATCCTGCGCAACAAGATGCTGGAACATACCCGTCCCAACCTGCGCATCCTGCATCCGCTGCCCCGTGTCAACGAAATAGCCTATGATGTGGACGACAATCCCAAGGCATACTATTTCCAGCAGGCACAAAACGGACTGTATGCCCGTGAAGCTATTCTGTGCGATGTACTGGGCATCACGCTGGATGAGGTGAAAAAGAGTAAAGGAGTAATTCAGTAGAATCGTCTAATAACTAATATTTCAAGATGTTAAGCGAAAAGAAACAGGAATTGCAGGTTGCTGCTCTGGAAAACGGCACTGTAATAGACCATATACCCTCCGAGAGACTGTTTACCGTAGTCTCCCTGCTCGGACTGGAACACATGAGCAACAATATCACTATCGGCTTCAACCTCAAGAGCAAGAAGCTGGGCACGAAAGGCATCATCAAGATTGCCGACAAGTTCTTCTGCGACGAAGAGATAAACCGTATCGCCGTGGTGGCTCCCAATGTAAAACTGAACATTATCCGCGACTACGAAGTGGTGGAGAAACGCGAAGTCCGCCTGCCCGAAGAGCTGCGCGGAATCGTGAAATGCGCCAACCCGAAGTGCATCACGAACAATGAGCCTATGCCTACGTTGTTTCATGTCGTGGATAAGGACAATTGCGTCATCAAATGCCACTACTGCGAAAAGGAGCAGACCAGAGAAGATATTGAGATTATATGAAAGAAGACTGGAAACCCGGAACCATGATTTATCCGCTGGCCGGTGGAAAACTCACCTCTGGCATCTACGCGGCCCGCACCCACAAGGTGCTGCCGGTGGAGAGCTGCCTTCTGCAGGATGAAATGCTGGATAAGGTGATGCTGGCCGTCCGCGCCGCCGCCAACGCCTGCCGCTACCAGCCCTTCAACGAGGACAAAGGCACCGGCCTGCTCCGCCACTGCCTGCTCCGCCGGGGCGTCGCCACCGGCCAGGTGATGGTGGTCCTGGTCACGGCCCAGCCCGTGCTGCCCGGCGCGAAGATCTTCGTGAAAGCCCTGCTGGCCGAGGCCGAAAAGCGGGGCGTCCCCGTCACCACCGTCGTACAGAACTACAATCCCCGCCGCACCAGCGTCGTTTTGGGCGAGGACGAAAAAGTCCTCTACGGCAAGGGCTTCATCCTCGACACCCTCTGCGGCAAGACCTACGCCCTCAGCCCCCGCAGCTTCTATCAGGTGAACCCCGTCCAGACCGCCGTGCTCTACGGGCTGGCCGTCGATGCCGCCCACCTCACCGGCAAAGAAGTCGTCCTCGACGCCTACTGCGGCATCGGCACCATCGGCCTGACGGCCTCTGACAAGGCCCGGCAGGTGGTGGGCGTGGAAGTGAACCGGGACGCCGTCCGGGACGCCATCGGCAACGCAAAGCACAACGGCGTGAAGAATGCCCGCTTCTTTGCCGCTGACGCCACCGCATGGATACGGGAAGCCGCCGACGCGGGCCAGAAGGCCGACGTCGTCTTCATGGACCCGCCCCGGGAGGGTTCGACGCCCGCCTTCATCGAGAGCGTGGCCCGCATGGCCCCGAAGCGGGTGGTCTACGTCAGCTGCAACCCCGAGACGATGGCCCGCGACCTCGCTCTCCTGACCCAGAAAGGCTACCGCGCCGAAGGCTTCACGCCGGTGGATATGTTCCCCCACAGCACACACTGTGAGGTAGTCGGGTCGCTGGTTCGTGTAAAATAAAAGAGGAAAAAGATATGTCATCGTTTTCTGGCATCAAGAACACCCTGCTGGCCGAGCAGGTAGAAGAGCAGCTGTACGAGTACATCACAAAGCTGCCCCTGAAGGCAGGCGACAAACTGCCCAACGAATTCAAACTGGCGGAGATGTTCGGGGTAGGCCGCAGCACAGTGCGGGAAGCCGTAAAGCTCCTGGTCTCCCGGAATGTCCTCGAGACGCGGCGCGGCTCCGGCACCTATGTAAAAGACCTCGTCCCCACTGACCTCGACCCTTTGAATCTGCGCAACGTAGAAGACAAGGTCACTCTGGCCATGAATCTGGTGGATCTGCGCCTCATCCTGGAGCCGGGCATCGCCGAGCTGGCAGCCTACAACGCCACCAACGAAGAGATCGAACATCTGAAAGACCTGTGTGACACTGTGGAATATAAGATAGAGCATGACCTCTATTACATCCAGGACGACATCGATTTCCACACCTACATCGCCCGGTGCAGCAAAAACAAGGTGGTGGAGCAGATCATCTCCATCATCGAGACGGCGGTGCTGATGTTCGCGAACCTGACCCACCGCCGCCTGCGGCAGGAGACCATCATCACCCACCGCGCCATCACAAAATCCATCGCCGAGCACGACCCCGTAGGGGCGCGCAGCGCCATGACGATGCACATTTCCTATAACCGGGCCGCCATCAAAGAGATCTACGATGCACGGAACCGGGAGCTGGAAAATCAGGAACAATGACACTGCAAAGAGGTGCTACGGCACCTCTTTTTTTGATTTTCAGGCTGCTGTTTCGCGGCAAAAGTTGTCTGACTTATTTTGCAAAAAAGTTTACATTTTCGATTCGATTCGTTCACGTGACGAAATCCTCCTTCATTTTTGAGCAAAATGCACAATCAAAAAATCGCGTAATGTGGGAAAAGTAGAAGCCTCCGGAAACAACTTGCTGTAAAAATCCAGAAGTGGTATCATGAAGCCAGAAAAAGTCGTGCGACAATTTTTCCTGTTCAAAGCATCAAGAAAAGGAGAAAACAATGAAGTTGAAAACCGGTATCATCGGCTGCGGAAAGGTCGGTGATTTCCATGCAAAGGCATACGCCCAGCTGGAGAACAGCGAGTTCACTGCCGTGTGTGACGCTGATCTGGAGCGTGCAAAAGCCTTCGCAGAGCGATACAATGTCCACGCCTACTCGGACATTGCGGAGATGATCCAGAAAGAACATCTGGACGTCGTCAGCGTCTGCACCCCGCACCCCATCCACTGCGACCCCGCTGTGACCGCAGCGGAGAACGGCTGCAACGTCCTCATCGAGAAGCCTCTGGCTTCCAGCCTCGCTGACTGCGACCGCATTATCGAGGCTGGCGACAAGAACCACGTCACCATCGGCACGATGGTGCAGCGCCGTTTCTACCGCCCCTGTATGCGCATCCACGAGGCCATCGAGGCCGGCAAGATCGGCAAGCCGGTGCTGGGCATGGTCACCATGCTGGGCTGGCGTGATAAGGCCTACTACGACAGCGACGCATGGCGTGGCACCTGGAAGGGCGAAGGCGGCGGCGTTCTGGTCAACCAGGCACCCCATCAGCTCGACCTGCTGCTGTGGTACATGGGCGACGTCGATGAAGTATACGGCGTCTGGAAGAATCTGAACCACCCCTACATTGAAGTGGAAGATACCGCCGTGGCCGTCGTCAAATTCAAGAGCGGCGCCGTGGGCAACATCGTGGTCAGCAACAGCCAGAACCCCGCCCTCTACGGCAAGGTACACGTCTTCGGCGAGAACGGTGCAGGCGTGGGCGTCCAGACCGACGGCGGCGCAATGTTCATCGCCGGTATGTCCACCATCACCGAGCCGCCCTACAACGACCTGTGGACCGTTGAGGGCGAGGCCGACGATCTGGAGGACTGGAAGAAGGGCGACTGCGACTTCTTCAACAGCGTGGACTCCATGTACTACTACCATCAGGAGCAGATCAAGGACTTCCTCCACGCCGTGGAGACCCACACTAAGCCCTTGGTGGACGCCCGCGACGGCCGCAAGACCGTGGAGCTGTTCGAGGCCATCTACCGCAGCACCCAGACCAACTCCGTCGTCAAATTTCCCATCCGCTGAGATGGGCAAAAAGGAGTACTGCTGCTTATGAAAACCTCTTATAATGAAGCCTGCGCCCGCGACTGCTCTACTCTGGAAAAAGATCTCGCCCTCTGCGAGAAAGCTGGCTTCGATTACATCGAAATACGACTTGATCTGCTCCGAGGCTGGCTCAAGGACCACACGGTAGAGCAGCTCAAGGAATTTTTCGAAACGCATCGGCTCAAGCCCCACGCCATCAACGCCGTCTACCTGCATCATGGGATGTTGCCGGACGAAACGCCCGACTGGGATGACCCCGCCATGCAGGACTTCAAGCTGGCCTGTGAGGTGGGCAGCGCCATCGGCAGCGGCTACGTCATCATCGTGCCGCCCCTCGACCCCAGCGGGGTGTTCACCGGTGATGCAGCCGCCGCAGAGCAGGAGTGCATCCGCATCCTGAAAAAACTCTCGGCGCTGGCCCGGCCCTACGGCATGAAGCTCTGCTTCGAGCTGGTTGGCCTGCGCAAGAGCTGTGTGCGCAGCATCGAGGCCGCCGACCGCATCGTGCGGGCCGTGGGCGAGGACAACGCAGGCTTCGTGTTCGACTCCTACAACATCTACCTTAATGGCCGCTGCAACGATTTCAGCGCCATCAAAAACGTGCAGCCCGAAAAAATCTTTGCCATCCACCTGATGAGCGCCGACGACGTCCCCGAAAGCGAGATGGGGCAGGACAAGCGCTGCTTTGCCGGCACCGGCGTCGTGGACACCGACAGCTTTTTGCAGACCCTGAAATGCTGCGGCTACGACGGCATGGTCTCGGTGGAGACCTTCCGCCCCGAATACTGGGCCAAGACCCCTGAGTGGGTCATTGAGAATGCCTATCGTACGACCTATGCCGCACTGGAAAAGAACCAGTGCCTCTAAACCTTAAAAGGAGTACATTATGTCACCTCTACATTTTGTGATCATGCTGATCATTGCGATCATCATCCTGACCGTCCTGACCCTGAAATTCAAGATGCATCCGGTCATGGTTCTGTTTCTGACGGCCACCTTCTGTGGTCTGGCCTCCGGCAAGACCCTCGTGGACACCTTTTCTTCCATCACCAAGTATTTCGGCTCGACTTTAGGCTCCATTGGTGTTATGATTATTTTTGGTGCAGTCATTGCATCGGGCATCAATGACACCGGCGCTGCCACCAGCATGGTCAACTTCTTCATCAAGAAGTTCAAGGGCAAGTGCCTCGAGCTGGCCCCGGCCCTGACCGGCTTCATCATGAGCATCCCCGTTTTCGGCGACATCGCCATCATCCTCAATGCTCCCATTTCTGCCATCCTTGCCAAGCGCAAGAAGCTGGGTATGCAGCAGGTCGCTCCCTTCGTTAACCTCGGCCTGACCCTGACCCACGGTCTGGTGCCTCCCACCCCCGGCATCCTGGCAGTGGCCATCCTGCTGGGCGCTGACATCGGCACCGTCATCATCATCGGCCTCATCTGCTCCGTCATCTCCTTTGCCGTCTGCTACCTCGGCCTGCGCCCCGTCTACGCCAAGGGCGAGTATGTTGCTCCGCTGCCCCAGTACACCGAGGGCATCGAGGCTGTGGAAGACACCAACGATGTCAACGCCCTGCTCATCAAAGAGGACAACACTCCCAGCTCCGGTGCTTCCTTCGCTCCCCTGCTGCTGCCTGCCGTCATGATTGCCATCGGCTCCATCGGCAAGCTGTTCACTGAAGAAGGTTCCGCCGCCTACAGCTTCTTCAACACCTTCGGCAACACCGTTCTGGCTCTGTTCATGGGCATCATCGCTGTCGGCTGCCTGATCTTCGGCCGCAAGGACAAGGTCGTCAAGAAAGCCAATGCTGACGGCACCGGCTGCAAGCTGACCGAGAAGAGCAGCTGGTTCGAGATCGTCATGAACAACTGGGTGGGCCGTGCTCTCCAGATCGCCATCGGCGCTCTGCTCATCACCGCTATGGGTGGTGCTATGGGCGGCATCCTCCGCGAGAACGAAGCCATCGCCACCATCGGCGGCATGATCGCCGAGAGCAGCTTCCCCGCTGTGCTCGTCCCCTTCCTGATGGCTGCTATCCTGATGACCGTCTGCGGCTCTATGACCACCGCTGCGATGACCGCTGCAGGCCTGATGGGCGGCCTGATGACCGTTCTGGGCCTCGACCCCGTCCTCACCACTCTGGCCATCGGTGCAGGCTCCATGGTCGGCTGGCATGTCAACAACAGCGGCTTCTGGATTTTCACCTCCCTGTACGGCTTTGATACCAAGCAGGGTCTGAAGTACTTTACCACCACCAACGCCCTCGGCGGCATCGTTGCTTTCATCGTGCTGGTCATCCTCCACGCTGTGGGCCTTGTCTAAAGCATCATTTGCACACATCAAATATCATGGAAGATACAGGAATTTGTTATGGAACTCACTAGTCAAAAAATGCGTAGGCTTGCTCCCGAGCTGGATCCGCTGCGTCTGGGTACCGGCTGGACGCCGGATGAACTTTCCAAGCCTCAGATCATCGTAGAAAGCACCTTTGGCGACAGCCACCCCGGCAGCGGCCATCTTGACAAGCTGGTCAACGCCGCCTGCAAGGGTGCAGCCGAGGCCGGCGGCCACGGCGCCCGGTATTTTGCCACCGACATCTGCGACGGCGAGAGTCAGGGTACCGACGGCATCAACTTCAGCCTCGCCAGCCGCGAGATGATCGCCAACATGATCGAGATCCACGCCAACGCGACCCCCTTTGACGGCGGCGTCTATATTTCCAGCTGCGACAAGGGTATGCCTGCGAACCTCATGGGCCTGGCTCGGGTGAACATCCCCTCGGTGGTGGTCACCGGCGGCACCATGCACGCAGGCCCGGAGCTGCTGACGCTGGAGCAGCTGGGTATGTACAGCGCAAAGTATGAGCGCGGCGAGATCGACGAAGCAAAGCTCAACTGGGCCAAGCAGAACGCCTGCCCCAGCTGCGGCGCCTGCAGCTTCATCGGCACCGCCTCCACCATGCAGATCATGGCTGAGGCTCTGGGTCTGGCCCTGCCGGGCAGCGCCCTGCTACCGGCCACCAGCCCCGACCTGGTGGAGTACGCCCGCCGGGCCGGCTATCAGGCCGTCGTCCTCGCCAAACAGGGCCTGCGCCCCAGCGACATCGTGACGATGGACAGTTTCGAGAACGCTATCATGGTCCACGCGGCCATCTCCGGCTCCACCAACGCCCTGCTCCATCTGCCTGCCATCGCCCATGAATTTGGCATCTCCATCGACGGCGACACCTTTGACCGTCTCCACCGCGGCGCAAAGTACCTGCTGGACATCCGCCCGGCCGGCCGCTGGCCCGCAGAGTTCTTCTACTATGCCGGCGGCGTGCCTGCCATCATGGAGGAGATCCGGGATGTGCTCCATCTCGACGCCATGACCGTCACCGGCAAAACGCTGGGCGAGAATCTGGACGAGCTGAAGGCGAACGGCTTCTACGGGCACTGCCAGCAGCTGCTGGACGAGGCGAATGCCCGCTGCGGCATCAAGCTGACCCGCGCCGACATCATCCGCCCGGCTTTCGACCCCATCGGCACCGACGGCAGCATCGCCATCCTGAAGGGCAATCTGGCTCCGGAGGGCGCGGTCATCAAACACACCGCCTGCCCCAGGGAGATGTTCCAGGCTGTGCTCCGCGCCCGCCCCTTCGACAGCGAAGAGGAGTGTCTGGACGCCGTGCTCCACCACAAGGTGGAAAAGGGCGACGCCGTCTTCATCCGCTACGAAGGCCCTCAGGGCAGCGGCATGCCGGAGATGTTCTACACCAGTGAGGCCATCAGCTCGGACAAGGAGCTGGGCCGCAGCATCGCCCTCATCACGGATGGCCGCTTCTCCGGTGCATCCACCGGCCCCGTCATCGGCCACTGCAGCCCTGAGGCCCAGACCGGCGGCCCCATCGCTTTGGTGGAAGAAGGCGACCTTATCGAGATCGACATCCCCGCCCGCAAGCTGAACATCATCGGCATCAAGGGGGAGCGCAAGCCCCCCGAAGAGATCGACGCCGTGCTGGCCCAGCGCCGCGCTGCATGGAAGCCGAAGCCCCGCCGTTACAAGCGCGGCACCCTGCGGCTGTTCAGTGAGCACGCCGTCAGCCCCATGAAGGGCGCCTACCTCGAGTTCAACGACTAAGCTATTTTCTCATTCTCAAAACCTCCATCCTCTGCTTTGCAGAAAACCGCCCGGACGGTCATCGTCCGGGCGGTTTTCCCTTTATATTTTTTATTCTTACAGCCCGAACAGGGCCAGCAGGCGGTGCCACAGGCGGACGAAGAAATTGCCCTCCGAGGCGTTATCTGCCGTCGTCTCCACCGGAGCCGTTTCGGCGGGCGTCTCGGCGGTCTTGTAGAGGAACTTCACTCGGCTGGACGCACCCTCGGGTACACCGGCAAAGCTGGTGTAGTCGGCGAGACGGCTGGTCATCTCTTCCACCACGGTCTGCAGGGCGTGGAGCTGATCGGCGTCCAGCGCACCGGTGAGCTGAGAAATGCCCTCGTCGTCGAACTGCACGAGGCCGCCGCTGAGCTGGTCGGTGCCGTTCTGGAGCTGGAGCACACCGTCATACAGGGCAGATGCGCCGCTGGCCAGCTGAGCGCTTCCGGCCTTGGCGGTGTGTGCGCCGTCAGCGGCCGCAGCCACGCCGTCGGCGTACTGGCCGACGCTGGACACGAAGAACTGTATCTGGCCCAGATTCTCTTTCAGGGCGCGGACACTGGCCATATCCTCGCTGTTGGCGGTCTGATAGACCAGCTCGTCGTGGATCTTCTGCTGGGCGTCGCTGTCGGTGAGCTTTTTCAGCCAGCCTACGATGAAATCGGGCGAGAAGCTCTGCATCAGGCGCAGAGCGGCCTCAAGGTCGTGGTCGGTCCTGGTGGCCGCGAGGTAGAGCGCGATGTCCAGCTGGCTGGCCTTGAACTGCGGAGCCTGCTCCCAGATGGTACGCACCATCTTTTTGCGGCCTGCCGCCAGCGTCTTGTCGCCCAGCGAGAGGATGTCGTCAATGACAGCTTCATACGTATCCCACGTCATAGGGGTGTCGATGAGGCCGTTCTCCATGAGGGTCTGGTTGGCGGAGTCCAGCACGCCGTCGGCCACCTGCTGTGCGCCGGAAGTCAGGGCGGCGTTGTTGGACGTCAGGGTGTCCAGCCCTTCCGTCAGCTGTCCGAGACCGCTGTCCAGCTGGTTGGCCCCATCCAGCAGAGCCAGCGAACCGGCGGCAAGCTGTGCCGCGCCCGCTTTCAGCTGCGACGCACCGTCCAGCAGCTGGTTCATGGCATCATTCAGCGCCGCGATGCCGTCGGTCAAATCGTTGAGGCTGTCGAGATCAAAGACCTCATCTCCCTGCCCCAGTGCCTCGGCGCTCGCCGCGCAGGCCAGTAAAATCTGGGGCGCCGTCAGCGACTCCACGTCGGCCTCCACGGTCACGCTGTCCTGTAAGTACTCGGCGACGCCGTTCACCTGTTCGGGAAGCAGGCCGTCGAGGGACTCCTGCACGCCCGGCAGGGTGACGAAGGCCGCGACGCTGCTCTTGGCCGCACTTTCCAGCAGGCCGTTCACGGCGTTGACGTTGCTGGCGTCATCGCCCAGCACGACGCCCACCGCCGTGACCAGCGGGGTGACGATGGTGCGCTCTTTGCCGTTCACGGTCACCTTGCCGGTCTCATGGTTGGTCAGGTCGATGGTGAGCACGAGGTGGCCGCTCTGGCCCAGAAGCTCGCTGAGCGGGGCGGTCCTGCCGTCCAGCGTGTAGGTCACTTTGGCAGAGATGGGCAGCTGACGGTCCGTGTCGCCCTTGTAGTAAACATCGGTGTCGTCGGTGTTCCAGACCAGCGTATCGCCGTTCCGGGTGTACTCGGCAAAACTCTCGGTGTTCACGATGTTTTTCAGGGTGGACCTGTCCTCCACACCGGCGAGGCCATCGGCATTGTAAAGATGCTCGCTGACGGTGGTCTTGGTGACAGAGCCGTCCGCTGCCATGACGGCATACACCGTCTCATCCTTCGAGAAGGGGGCCTTGGTCGCCGCAAAGGCGGGCTGACAGAGGCTGACCGTCAGGGTCAGGGCAAGCGCCGCAGAGCCAGCGCGGCGCAGAAAATTCTGAGTTTTTCTCATAGCATTCACTCCTTTGCAGCGTTGGGGGCGTTGAGCCAGTGGTAGGTGGTGCGGCAGATGAGGCCGTCCAGCAGCATCAGGCCGGCGGGCAGCACCAGCAGGATGACCACCATACTGATGAGCGCACCCCGGGAGATGAGCATACAGATACTTTCCAGCAGCTCCACCTTGCTGATGGCCGCGACGCCGAAAGTGGCCGCGAAGAAGGTCAGGCCGCTTGTCAGGATGCTCTGGCTGCAGTGCTCGAGGGCCTGCTGTGCCGCCGCCTTGGGCGAGCGGAGGGCCAGCCGCTCTTCGCGGTAGCGGGTGGTCATGAGGATGGAGTAGTCCACCGTCGCGCCCAGCTGGATGGTGCCGATGACGATGCTGGCGATGAAGGGCAGCGAGTCGTCGATAAAGTACGGGATGCCCATGTTGATGGCGATGGCCGCTTCGATGCTGGCCACCAGCAGAATCGGCACCGACAGGCTGCGGAAGGACAGCGCGATGATGACCAGCACCGCCGCGATGGACCAGATGTTGACATTTTTGAAGTCCTCGTCGGCGATCTCCACAAGGTCTTTCATCATGGCACCCTCGCCGGTGACAAGGCCCTCGGGGTCTGCCTCCTTGACGAGGCGGACCAGCTCGTCCACCTGCGCGTTCAGCGCGTCGCTGCCCGACTTATAACGGCCATTGGCGAGGATGAGCTTGTAACCGCCGTTCTGGACGATGTTCATCAGCTCGTCGGGCAGAAGTTCCGTCTCAAAGCCCGGGCCGGTGATGGAGTCGAGGCTCACCACCTGGGTGATGCCGTCCACCTCCTTTATCTCATCGCAGAGGGCGGACATCTGAGAGGCGGTCAGCTCCTCCCGGACGAGGATGAAGTGGTTGGTCATCATGCCGAAGTCTTCGCCCAGCTTGTTCGTACCCACGATGCCGGGCATATCCTGCGGAAGAGCGGCAAAAATGTTGTAGTAAATATCGGTCTTGCTCTGGGCCAGCCCGAAGGGGATCATCAGCAGGACGAACACCACCACCACGGGCATCGGGTGCTTCGAGACAAAATGGCTCAGGCGGGTGAGCTTGGGAATAAAGGTGCGGTGGCGGTATTTTTCCACCCACTGATCGAAGAAGAGAATGAGCGAAGGCAGGATGACGATGGTGCAGATGACGCCCAGCGCCACGCCCTTTGCCATGACGATGCCGAGGTCTGCGCCCAGCGTCAGCTGCATGGCACAGAGGGCCAGAAAGCCCGCGATGGTCGTCAGACTGGACGCCGTGATGGAGCTCATGGTCTTACAGATGGCGTTCTCCATGGCCTCTTCGTTGGAGGCACAGAGCTTCTTTTCCTCGTCGTAGCGGTGGAGCAGGAAGATGGAGAAATCCATCGTCACGCCCAGCTGCAAGACCGCCGCCAGCGACACGGTGATAAAGCAGACCTGACCGAGGAAAATATTCGTGCCAAAGTTATAGACCAGCGGGAAGAGCAGCCCCAGCATGAACAAAAACGGCGTGAGCCAGCTTTCCAGCGAGAGGAACAGCACCAGCAGACAGCCGCCCACGGCGCAGAGCACATACCAGGGCATCTCGCCCATGACCAGCTCTTTGGTGTCGCTCAGGATGACGCTGATGCCGCCGAAGAAGCAGTCCTTCCGGAGTATCTTCTTGATTTGGGCCACGGCCTGCATCGTCTCCTCGCTGACGCTGGAGCCGCCCAGCTGGACGATGAGGATGGTGGAGTCGTTCTTGCCGAACATAAACTGCTGGACATCCGCCGGCAGCATCTCCGTCGGCACTGCCGGGTCCAGCACGTCGCTGAGCCAGAAGGTGTTCAGCACGTCCGGCACCTCGTCGATCTCGGCCTTCATGGCCAGCAGCTCGTTGGTGGGCATCCCCTCCACGGTGATCATGTTGGTGGAGGCCAGATGGTAATCCGTTTCCAGCAGCAGCTGACCCACGCGGGAGTCCAGCTCCTGGGGCAGGTAAGAAAGGATGTCGTAGTTGATGGGCGTGGCGATGGCTCCCACTGCCGCCGGGATGAGCAGCAGGACCGCCGCGATGAGGATGAGCCTGCGCATCTTCACGATGGCCCTCGCTAATTTTTTCATTCATTTCCTCCCATTTTATCGTTCCGAAGAAAAACAACTTTTCTCGTTTTTCCGACACACATTATTATAGTACACTCACCCAGGGTGTCAAGAGACAGCTCTGCCGACGTTCTGCCTCTCCCTTTGCAAAACAAAAAGCGGGGCGCACAGGTGGTCAAGTCTGTGTGTCCCGCATTTTGTACTTTTTTGCACAGGCCGCCGTACCAGAGCGCCCCGCGCTGCGCGCAGTAAATGCCGTAGGCTTTGGCTTCGGCTGCAATACTGCCTGCAGTCCCAGCACTGCCAGCTAAAC
>ENA-UPWM01000944-UPWM01000944.1-human-gut-metagenome-genome-assembly--contig:-NODE-944-length-13037-cov-98.751235_pt1 | contig 13037 bp, 12 predicted proteins | sample MGYA00250051_ERZ773379 | MGnify/ENA primary metagenome ERZ773379 (study PRJEB29103, sample SAMN06112020) | human gut metagenome | biome: human gut; feature: ankylosing spondylitis patient; material...
GATGGGTTTCCCGCGCAAATGGACGGACATTCCCTTTGGGCCGAAGAACCCGCCGACATCCCGCGCCTGACCGAAGATGTGCCGAACCGCAGCAAGCGGATGAAAACGCTGGGCAATGCGGTTTCGCCGCCGCAGGTGTTCCCGATTCTCAAATACATTGCGGACATTGAAACGGGCCGCTGTCCGATGGGAGGTGAAGAACCTTGAAAGAATTGCAGGCAAAAGCCAAAGTCACCCAGACCATGACCCGTGACGGTCTGGTGGTAGAAAATCAGGCTGACGGAACTGTGGAGAACGTTTCCAGCCGGGAGGCAGAACAGGATTATTCCACGGATGCCGAGGGCAAAGCTGAAAAAATTCTGGAACGCGCCGAGGACGTAAAGGACAAGCACAAGGCAAAGAAAAAAGCCAAGCAAGCTGTGGAAACTGCCGAAAGTGAAGATGGCTTGCATGGTTCGGCAGCACGTCTGGAACTGACCGAGGAAGAACGCGCAGACCCGGAGTTGCAGCCGTTCATCCAAAAAGCCGAGAAGAAAGCTGACAAGTTGGATGCGGCCCGCGCCGCTCTGCCGAAAAAACGTGTCCCGGTCAAAGAAAAAGTCTACGATGCCGCCAGCGGCAAGGCGAAATCCACCCTGCGCTTTGAGCAGCAGGACAAAGGCCCGCCCAACCTGAAACCAAACCCGGCCAGCCGTCCAATTTCGGAAGCGTTGCTGTTCGCCCACGGAAAAATCCACGAAGTCGAACACGAAAATGTGGGTGTAGAGGGCGGCCACAAGGGTGAAGAACTGGTGGAGCGGCAGACCGCTAAGGCCATCCGCAGCGGCATCCGACACCACAAGATGAAGCCCTACAAGGCCGTGGAAAAGGCAGAACGGGAACTGCGTTCGGCCAACGCCGAGTATTTCTATCAGAAGTCGTTGCGGGATAACCCACAGCTTGCGCAGTCTGCCAGCAACCCCATTTCCCGGATGTGGCAGAAACGGCGTATCAAGCAGCAGTACGCCAAGGCCGCGCGGCAGACCGGACAAGCCGCCGCGCAGGGTGCAGCCGCCACCGCAGAGAACGGTTTCCGGGTAACAAAGCTGGCAGCCGAAGGCGGCGAACGGGTGGCCGAATTTGCTGCCCAGAACTGGAAAACCATTCTGATCGTGGCGGTGTTCGGTCTGCTGGCTCTGCTCCTGATAACGGGGTTGCAGTCCTGCACCGTGATGGCGGGCACTGCCGGGACCGGCGTGACGGCATCCTCTTACTTTTCCAAGGACAAGGATATGCTGGATGCCGAAAAAGCCTACGCCAAGCTGGAACAAAAACTGCAACGGTATCTGGACACCTACGAGGCCACCCACAACTACGATGAATACCATTTTTATCTGGACGAAATCGAGCATGACCCCTATGTGCTGATCTCGATTTTGTCCGCGCTCCATGATGGCGTTTTTACATTGGCCGAGGTGCAGGGTGAACTTGAAATGCTGTTTGAAAAGCAATACATTCTGACCGAGACCGTGACCATGCAGATACGTTACCGCACAAAAATGATGGTCATTATTGGCCCGTATGGTGTGCCGCAGGTTATCACCTACCAAGAGCCGTATGAATACTACATCTGTACCGTCAAGCTGAAGAACAAGGATTTGTCCCATCTGCCCGTGGAAGTGCTGACCGAAGAACAGCTCAGTGCCTATTCGCTCTATATGCGCACGCTGGGCAACCGGCCGGATTTGTTTGGGCAGTCGCAGTACCCCAATGCGTCCACCATCAAGCAGCCCACCTACTACGATATTCCCCCGGAAGCGCTTGAAGATGATAAGTTCGCTGCCATGATGGAGGAAGCGACAAAGTACATCGGCTACCCGTATGTGTGGGGCGGCAGTTCACCCAGCACCAGCTTTGATTGCAGCGGCTACATTTCGTGGGTGCTGAATCATTCCGGCTGGAACGTGGGCCGCCAGACCGCGCAGGGCCTTTACAACCTCTGCACTCCTGTTTCGACGGCGCAGGTCAAACCGGGCGACCTTGTGTTTTTCAAGGGCACCTACGATACCCCCGGCGTGAGCCATTGCGGTATCTATGTAGGCAATTCCATCATGCTGCACTGCGGCGACCCTATCTCTTACACAAACCTCAACTCAAAATATTGGCAGGAACATTTTTACAGCTATGGGCGTTTACCGTGACGCCAGAAAGGATTTTGTATGGCAAAAAGACTTTCCCGTATTGAGCGCGACATCGAACGGCTCAAAGAAAAAATCAGCGAATATCAGCAGCAGTTGAAAGAACTGGAAGCTGCAAAGACCGAACAGGAAAATTTGCAGATCATTCAGTTGGTGCGCAGCATGAACATGAAGCCGGACGAGTTTGCGGCCTTCCTGCGCAGCGGTGCGCTGAACGCTGCGCCCACCGTTACCCCGTACCACAAACAGGAGGATGCCGCCGATGAAACCTGATAACTGGAACCGTTTCGCTGCCGGACTGCTGGCCATCCTGCTCTGCCTCTGCTCCTTTTCCATGCCCGCTTTTGCAAGCGGCACTGACCCCGCCCCGGAACCTCTGCCGGAAATCGTGGACGAGGAACCGACTACGGGCGGCATGGAGCCGGAGGGTGTGCCCATCACGCCCAAGGGCAATGCAACACTGGTGGATGATTTTTACGGTGACAAGCAGCTTATCACCGTGACCACCAAAGCCGGGAATTATTTTTACATTCTGATCGACCGCGCCAATGAGGACAAGGAAACCTCTGTCCACTTCCTAAACCAAGTGGACGATGCCGACTTGCTGGCCCTGCTGGATGAAGAACCGCCGGACACCGAGTTCTGCACCTGCACCGTGAAATGTGAAGCCGGGGAAGTGAACGAAAACTGCCCGCTTTGCGAAAAGAGTCTGCGGAACTGCACGGCCCCGGAAGCCTTCAAACTCATCAGTAAGCTCTTTTACCTTTTTCGGATATTTATCAGCCAAGTTATGCTTCTGCCCGATATCTTCTTTTAAATTATAAAGTTGATATTCCGTCTGTTTACGATAAGGAGGTATTAACGCCCAATCTCCTTTTCGATAGGCATAATTGAACATACCTTCAATTACCAATTCTTCCCGACCCTTTTTACTTTTACCCAGAAAAGCCTTCAAGGTGTTCCGACTATCAAGTTTATCCGGATAAGTTTGTCCCAACAGTCCGGCAAATGAAGCCAACAGATCCATCTGACAAACAAAAGCGTCGGATACTCCTGGTTTTACCATAGCGGGCCAGCGCAACATAAACGGCACACGTACTCCTCCGTCATACATCGTCGTCTTCCAACCGCGAAGAGGGCCTGCCGGACGGTGCTTACCAACCAACTCTACTGCCTGGTCCTTATATCCATCATCCAACACAGGACCGTTATCGCTCGTCAATATTACAATCGTATTTTCTGCCAGTCCCAACCGGTCCAGTTCTTTCAAAAACTCATCAACACACCAATCAGCTTCGAGAATAACATCTCCGCGAGGCCCCATACCCGACTTGCCAATAAAACGTTCATTAGGTACTCTAGGCACATGCGGCTGATGCAGGCCATAATAAAGAAAAAAAGGACGCTCTTTATTATCTACGACAAATTGCTTCGCTTTTTGAAGAAATAACTGTGCCATATCCTCATCCCGCCATTGTGCTGCCTTTCCCCCTTTTTGGAAACCAATACGGGGCACTCCATTCACTATCGAACCGGCATGCCCGACACTGGGATGCATTCTTAATAATTCCGGATTATCTTTCCCCGTAGGCTCTCCAGGAAAATTTTTCCGATAGTCAACATAAAGCGGGTCTTCCGCCTCAAGCCCTATCACTTTATTATTCTCTAAAAAAACGCAAGGCACCCGATCATTCGTAGCTGCCTGAATAAACGAATAATCATATCCAATCTCAGAAGCTCCCGGATATACTCTTTTATTCCAGTCCACATTACCATCCCCCAGTCCGATATGCCATTTTCCTACGGAACCGGTTATGTATCCGGCCTGTTTCATTACCTTAGGCAAAGTAATTGCCTCTGTATCAATAATCAACTTTGCATTCCCCGGCAATATCTTTGCATCCGGATTTGTCCAGGGATACCTGCCTGTCATTACCGAATAACGACTGGGGGTAGAAGTAGCCGCCGTACAAAATCCTTGAGTAAAACGAATACCCTCATTAGCAATACGGTCCATACCGGGAGTTTGTATTGCATCAGCCCCATAGCAACTCAAATCTCCGTAACCCAGATCGTCAGCAACAATAAGTACTACATTGGGGTGTTGTTTATCTATAGATTTCTTCTCCGGTTGAAACTGTCCGGCCAACAGGGTAACAGGCATCGAAGAAATGCCTGCGAACGCATAAAAAGTCAAATTCAAGTTTTTCATATTTATTTATGTAGTTATTTAAATGTTTTCAAGTTGTTTTTCAGTCTCTACAAGACCTCCGGATATTTCTCATTTACTATTTTTTCCTCTTTGTAGTCATTAAAATAATCTCCGACAACATTGAGATATGCCTCTTGCTTCTCTTTTCTTCTCTGCCACACCCGGCAAAGCTACTAACAAAAGAGCAACACATACAAATGATGTTCTTTTAATATTATAGCTTCTTTTCATGCATTCCTCAAATTAAAGCCTTCACAAACCAATTCTTTCTAATGTTATTTCTTCACCCGCCCGTGTTTTTAACTCAAGAACTCCATTCTTTTCAGTAATCTTCTTCTTTTTCCCAGCAATCCTGAATTTTCCTTTAAAAGGATTGACCAAACGCAACAAGCCTCCTTTCTCAGAAACAACTTTAACCAAAGAAACATCTCCGTTTTCTAAACTGGCACTTACAACAAAGGCTCCTATGGCACGTAGCTTATCAAACGAAACATCTTTCCAATCGGACGGAATAGCAGGAAAAACACGGATAACTCCACTGTGACTTTGTAATAACATCTCCTGAACTCCGGAGGCAAAAGCCATATTTCCTTCTAATGTAAATGGACGATAAGTAAATCCGGACTTACCACTTCTACTTTGATCTCCATTTGCATGAAAACCATTTCTTAAACAAAAACACTCCGCAAATATACGTAAGGCCTTAGCAGCTCCGTTGCCATCAAAAGCCCGTGCCTTTAAATTTGCCAACCAACTATACGAATACCCGGTCCAACCGCCAGGCCCGTATTTATCTAATGTATTCAAACTAGCATCAATAATTTGAGAATCGCTTTTTCCATAAGATTTATCAAGCAATCCTAACGGATGAATTGCTAATAAATGAGAAAAATGTCTATGAGAATGTTCGTATGGATACCCTACAGCAATAGACAATCCCCCTTGAGCATCAAGAATAAAATCAGGTAATTCTTCCTCCAGTTTCTCCCAATGATCAGCTTCATCTTTCCGCCCTAATTCCCTAGCCAATTCAGCTGCTGCACGAAAAGCAAAACGAACCAATGCACGGTCAAAATTCGTCATCTCTCTAAACCAAGCATCCATACTATTATCTTTAAATTCCGGAGATGAACTTAAAGGTAAACTTCTTATCCCATCTTTCACTATAGTAAACTGCTCCAAATAAGTAGCAACTTCTTTCAAATAGGGATAACACCTGTCTATTAAAAATTGACCGTCCTGTGAATATTTCCAGAATAAATAAAAATGCTGGGAAAGCCATGCGGAAACAGTTGGGCCTAATGAATATTGACACCATCCTCCCATCGGTTGTCCCAGTAAAGTACAAACTCCCGGAACATTCAACCCCTCAGTTCCAAAATAGGTTTTCGTATATCTCTTATTTTCCTTCAGTTGATTCCACAAAGTATGTAAATATCCGTAACTTTCTTCCAGATAATTGCCAGTATAAAAAGGCCAGTAACTCAATTGTGTATTCAAATCGTGATGATAATCACCTTTCCAAGGAGGTAATTGCCCATTGTCAGCTGTCCACACAGACTGTAAAGATATCGGATACGAGTCTTTTCTAGAGATACTCCCCATTTTGTCACCAGCTTCCAGCTTCTTGATTAAGGTGCTTTTGGGGATTGTTTTGCTGCCTAACAGCTTCGCCGGTCCCACATTGTAAGCTAACGTGCCAAGCAAAATCGAATCAACCCCGAATTTACGGAACATGGCGACAAATTTGCGCAGGTCTTTCCGCAAAAGTTCATCCGCATCCCGTTTTGTCATGGTTCGTGCCGAATACTTCTCGTTTGGCAAAAGTTTGTGACCCCAACCGACGTATGGGTAGTGTTTTTCTGAGTGCCAGCCTTCAAAGTAGCGGCAGCATAAAAAAGCACGTTCCATAAGCGGCAGTCGGTAGATTGCCGCCTGCCCGTCCGTTCCCTCTTGGCGGCTGATCTGCGCGGACACAGAACAGACCGTCAGAAGTGAACAGAGCATTGTCATGAATACACGCATCATTTCAACAAGGGGCTGAAGTTGCCGATGGGAACGATGGTAAGATCGTCGTCCTTTACATTCCTGTTGTTGAAGTCAAATTCCAGTTCGTAGGAGTTGCTAAAGTTATCCTCCACCACCACGATGAAATTATGCGCCTCATCACCCGCCGCCGTGTAGTACAGGCGGAATTTTTCGTTCTCCAGCAGGTAGCGGTCGTTAGGCAGGAAGGTGATGCCGTTATCCATTTTGAGCGAGCCTTCCCCCTCGAACTGGAAATAGCGGATGGTATAGAGCGTACCCGAAAAGTCGCCCTCCTTTTTCAGTTCACAGCGGATTTCCACTGTCTGCCCCTTTACTACCTTGTTCGGCACGGGCATGACCTCCACCGTGAAGGGATAGGACTGCTGGATGTCCATGTCATCGTCACATGACACGAGGGTGAATGACATGGCGGCTATCAGGCATAACGCCACTGCCTTGAATATTGATGTTCTCTTGTTTCTGTTGTTCAGTATGTTCATTGTTCTTCGATTTTTAGATGGTTGTTTTTCTGTTTTTTCGTTGTCAGTTGCAGGTACTCGTTCAAGTCCTTGCAACCGTCATAGAGGGAGGAACGGTCGGTGACACGTTCCCCGTATCGCATGGTAAGTGCGGCAAGCGTCCGCCGTCCGGCTTCGTCACGGTCGAGGAAGCAGCCGATGCGCCCGTATCCGTCCAGCAATCCCGCCGCCTTCTCCACGTTGGCGACTGAGTTCAGCACAAGACAGTCAGCGTTACCGGTTACACCAAGCGTCACGGCAGAGAGAAAGTCCATGAAGCCCTCGAACACGAGGCACTCGTCAGCCGGGATGTCATTCGCCTTTACCAGTGATACAGACTTCGGAGGTATGCAACCCTTGAAATATCGGCTTCTGACTTCATAGCCACCTGCCATGTTCGGAAAGCCAACGGCAAAATACCGTTTCCCACGCACACCGTAGTTCAAGCGGCAGCAGTGACGGGATGCGATGGCGTAAGGGATGCCCCGTTCCTCTAAATACTCCGTCAGCAGTGAGCGGAGCAGCGGAGCGACCTCCACATCCTCAAAAACGGATTCGGTCGGCTTCGAGAGATAGACGGGCTTTTCCCATCCGGCAACCGTCATATTGGCGGCTTCCGCTATGAACTTCGCTTGCTTCATGAAGTCATCGCTTTGCAGAAACTCCCCGGCAAGCGTGAAGATGTCGCCGCCCTTGCCCAAACCGAAGTCGTACCAGAGCTGTTTCGCCACGTTCACACGGAAAGAGGATGTGCGCTCGCCCCTGTACGGGGCAAGATACCACAGCTCGTTACCGCTCCTTCTGACAGGCTCATGCCCCAGCCGTGCGAGAAAATCCGCAAGCGGCATCCTTCTGACAGCATCTATTTCCGTCCTTTCCATGCCCGTGTCAGTTGATGATGAACTTGATACCGACCCCGAACTGCGTGTGGAACTTCCGTGTGTCGCCACCCCAAAGGCAACGCTCCCGCAGGTTGGCAAGCAGGGCGATACGGTCTGCCACGTAACACTCCACATCGAGCGTCAGCGCACCGCCGTAGATGAAGGCGTCCCGGTCGTGCAGCGTGGAGCCGTCATGCAGCACCTTCTTCCCCCAATTTACCGCCTCATATCCGGCGAGAGCCGAAGCCCCGGCATAGACGAAAACAATCTTTCGGGCGTCCGACAGTATCTTGAAGTAATAGCCGCCCTCCGCCGTGAACTGCGCCACGGGTATCTTGGTGTCCTTGTAGGGATTGTTCTTCAACAGGTATTCGCCACCGAACACCCACTTGTTCCCCTTCTTCGTGTAGGTGGAGAGAGCCGCCCCGAAGCTGTACCCGCCGTCCTTGCCGCCGAGATTGAAGCCGTCCGCCATGTCCGCCCTCACCTCGATGCCCTGCATCTTCGGCAGACACCGCTGGGCGTGCGCCTGCCCTGTAAAAAGGGCAAGCGACGCGATGATTATTGCGATGTACTTTCTCATGGTCAGCGTACTTGAAGTTCGTTGATGGTACCCGCGCGTACCAAATCCTCGTTCTCAATCACGAAGGACTGGTGACGGCCGCCGTTCTTCTCGTTCAATTCCACCACGAGGCACTTGTCATCGGGGATGGTGAACTTCGCCATCGTGAAGACCGTGCGCTCGCTCTTTTTGCCCGGCACGAGGGTGGCGTAGTTCTGCGCGCGGAGCGGCAGAATAATCTGCTCCTGCACGGCAGTACGCTTCGCAACCTTCTTGTCCACGATTTTCCAAGTGATGTAGTCCACATCGAAAGGCACGTTGCTCTGGTTCTTTATCTCCGTGTGGAAATAAAGCAAGCCGTTGTGCGTGTAGATGCCTTTCAACAGGTATTGGATGCCGAAACGCTTGCAGCCGATATGCTTCACCTCGCGCTTGTTCTGTTTGTGGATGGACTTCATGATAAGGCGCACCAGCATCGGGCTTTCGCTGCCCAGCTCTTTCAGATAGATTTCCTGCGCGTTGTTCGGGCGGTTCACCGTGCTGCCGTCATGGATGAAGTCGCACATCTCCACGTTGAGCAACAGCGGTTCGGCGGCGTACTTCACGTTGAAGGTGTAGAAACTGCCGTCCTCCGTGATGACGGACATATTCGTTTCGTTGGGAAAATTCCTTACGGTAGCCTTCACACGGATGATGTTCTCCGCTCCGTCGGCTTTCCCGGCAATCAGGTCGGGCGAGCCTAAATCGACATAGCGCACCTCCGCCGGAAAAATGACGTGGACGGTCTTGTCGTAGGTCACTTCCAGACCGTGCGGCGGTATCATGCGGTCGAAGGTCAGCTTGCGTGACAGCCCGTGATATAGGTCGCCGTCCGCCTCCTTCTGCGGATAGACCTCCTTCGTCAAGGTCGGTTGTTCACTTCCGTTGGTCGTTTCAACGGTTACATTCTCCTGCGCGTTGGCAGTTATGATGCCCATAGCGAGGGCAAACATGATGATTACTTTTCTCATTACTTTTGGATTTTAGTGGTAATTTTTATTGTTTTCAATATTTTTCTTGGTAAAGCATGACCCTGTACCCGGCTTTCAGATGCACCTTGACGGTTCGCATCTTTTTGGCGATGTACTGGCTCGTGCCTTGTATCAGCCCCTTGCCCAAGTCGGAGGCGAGCTGCGCCCCGGCATTGGTGGAGATGTTGATGCTGCTTCCCAGCGAGCCGCCCATGTTGGCGGCGACCTCCCGGACGGCGTTCATCTCCATCGAGTTCGGGATGAAGATGCCGGGCTGTCCGTCCGTGTCATAGACCGCAAGCTCCACGGGGATAATCGTGCCGTCGTATTCCAGCGAGGTAATCTCGATGTCGAGCCGCTCACCCTGTATCTTGCCCGTGCCGACCACCACCGCACCCCGGGGTATTGTCCTGCCTGCCACCGCCATAGGCTCCAGCAGGCGCAGCCTTACCGTCTGCCCGTCCGTCACGCTCTGCGCCCCATGCACGCACGCCGGTATGGTGTTCCTGTCCAATACCTCCGCCGTGCCGACAGCCGTGTTGAAACCCCGGTTGCGTTCCTGCGATAAGGCGGCGACAAACTCCGCGTTACTCATAGGCTGTGAGAGTGAAGAAACTACTTGATGCTCCACCTGTCTGATAGGCATTGCCTTGTTCTTCTTCCCTTTCTGCACGGTAGTTGGCTCTGCCCTCTGTTCCGCCGATGGCTGTCCTCCGTTCTGACCGCCCATGTACTTTGCCGCCAGCTCGTAGGACTTCTCCATAAGAGCCACCTGCTCGTCCATAGAGGAAGCCTTGCCCCTCTCGCTTTCCAGTTCCGACTCCAGCGATGCGATGCGCTCCAACAATTCGTCCATCTCCGCATTGTCGTTTTTCGGCTGGTCGTAGAAGTTTCCGAGCGTGGCGTTCAGGTCACGGTAGGCGGCTGCGGAGGACTGGATGGTCTGCGGCGTGGCTGGCTTTGCCCTTTCTTCCTTGCCGCCCGGATTGGCGAGGTCGAAGTCCACTCCGTTCTCCGTTCCCGCTATCTCGCGGTCGAACATGTCGCCCAGCTGCCCGATGGCACGGTTGCGGCTCTCCTGACGCTCTTCCATCTCCCCATGCTCGTAGGCTTTCAGCTTGTCGCCGATAATCTGCCGGTTCGCCTTGTCAGCGTCGGGCATCTCGGTGTTGTATCCGTCCGTTCCCGGCGGTTGCTCCTTGCCGGAGGACGGGGCGAATATCAGCCACATCGCCCCGATGAACACCAACACCATAGCGGGCAGCACGATCATCTTCTGCCGTTTCAGCCGTTGCGCCTCTGTCAGCGGTTCGCGCTCCTTTTTCGGTTTCCCCGTTTCGGGAGCAGCTTTGTTCTCTTTCGTCGGTTCATTCTTTGTCTGTTCCATATAAATAAGGTGTTAAGTGATTGCCTGTTTCCGCCGGGGTCGGCAGTTCCACCCGTCCGGCGTGTCCCGTTTCCATATGTGAGCCGTCGTTCCTGCCGATGTCATAGACGGCTCTGCCGAAGGTGTAAAGGGCAAGCACCGCGAAGGCGGCGAACATCCCCAGCACGATGCGGCGGCGTGTTTCCGGCGGCAAGCCGTCCAGATACCCTTTGAGACTTGCCGCCAAGCGTTTCCGTTTGTCGTGGAGTTTCCAATACATGCCCCACATTGATTTTCTGATACTTTTCATGTCCTGTTACCGTTTGATAGTCTGTAAATCCTTGTTCTCAATGATGGTGAAACCCTCGATGGTAAAACCGTTCGGGTTGTCATCCGACCGCGATGCGTTCAGCAGGCGGCAGGTGGTCACGAGGCTGCGCTCGGTGACGTTGCTCTGCCGGATGATTTTCTGTGTGGCGTAGGTCACGGCACGGTAGGGATAGGCGTTGAAGTCGCACACCACGCTGTCCACCTTCAGCACTTGGTTGATGTTCCCGGCGATGATGCGGTTGTAGTACCCCTTCTCCGCGAAGTCCGAATAATAGTGGTACACGCTCTTGTCCGCCAGCAGCAAGGCACGTTTCACGTTGTGTTCAATCGCGCTTTTTTCAGGTGATAGCGTGAAGAACATCTCGTGGAAACGGCGCACATGTTCCCGTGCCTCCGCCGGGCGGTTCTGCGACAAATCCTGAGACAAGGCGAGCATCAGGCTCTTGCCGTTGTCCAGCACATAGATTTTCTCCCGTTGCTTCTCTGCGAAACGGTAGGAGTTCCACACGCTCCACACCGTCACCACGGCGCACAGCGAGAGGAAGACGATACCGAACAGGCGTATCTGCCTGAACGACGATTCGATGTTTCTAAGTGATTTGAATTCCATTTATATTTTCCAATTTATGATTGCACATTGATTATTTCAGCAATTTGCCGACACGTCCGACTGCGTTTCCTGCGGCTGCACCCGCCACGCTGCCCGCCATGCTTCCGGCTCGTCCCGCCATCTGGTTCACGTTGCGACCGTAACCGCCCATGCCTCCGGCTTGGATAATCCAGCCCGCAACGGTGGGAATGGTAAAGTAGCCGATGATGCCGATGCAGAGGAATACGATATACACCCCGTCGCTCGAATCCAGCGAGAAGTTCGGGTCTGCCTGCATCCGCTCGATGTCGTTTTGCAGCATCAGAACCTGTATCTTCGCCAGTATGGTGCTGAACATGTCCGATACCGGTAGCCACAGATAGACCTGTATATAGCGGCATATCCACTGCGTGAGCGTGTTTTGGAAACCGTCCCATACCGACAGGGCGAAGGCTATCGGACCGAGAATCGCCAGCACCACGAGAAAGAAGGTGCGGACGGTGTCTATCACGAGGGCGGCGGCTTGGAACAGCAGTTCGAGTATCTCGCGGAAGAAGTCGCGGATGCTCTTCTTCATGTTGTACATTCCCCGGTCGATATACATTCCCGCCATCGTCACCATGTCGGAGGGCGACCAGCCGAGTTCCTCCAGTTGCTTGTCAAATTCCTCGTTGGACACGAGGTAGGCGGTTTCGGGGTTGCGTACCATCGCCTCGTATTCCAGTTTGTCCTTCTGCTCCCGGTATCGGTTCATGTCCAGCGTTTCCGCCTCCAGCATCTTTGCCGTGCCCTGTACGACGGGTGAGAGGATGCTGTTTATCGTGCCCAGCACCACAGTCGGGAAGAACATGATGCACAGACCGATGGCAAAAGGACGGAGCATCGGGAATACGTCTATCGGTTCAGCTCTCGCCAGCGACTGCCATACCCGGTAGGCGACGTAGAACAGCGCACCCAGCCCGGCGATGCCTTTCGCCACACCAGCCATGTCCCCACACAGCGGCATCATCTGCTCATAAAGTGAACGTAAAATCTGATGAAGGTTGTCGAACTTCATAGGCTACCAGTATCTTTCGTTCATGTTCCCGTACAGCCCCATGATGCGGTCGAGGTCGTTCTTCTTTTTCGCACGCAGGTAACTCACGGAGATGTTCTTGTTCGTGTAGTAGCTCACGAGGTTGCGGTAACGCTTCATCTTCGAGTGGCAGCGTTCCACCACGTCCATGCGCTCCTTGTCGGTCATGGAGAGCGTGGTGATGTTCACCACGTTCCTGAGTTCCGTCAACACTTCGTTGCTTTCCTCCAGCAGTTTCGTGTAGCCGAAAGCGATTGCGGAAAGCTCTTCGGGTCTGAAATTCCCGTCA
>ENA-UPWM01000945-UPWM01000945.1-human-gut-metagenome-genome-assembly--contig:-NODE-945-length-13035-cov-50.264315_pt1 | contig 13035 bp, 8 predicted proteins | sample MGYA00250051_ERZ773379 | MGnify/ENA primary metagenome ERZ773379 (study PRJEB29103, sample SAMN06112020) | human gut metagenome | biome: human gut; feature: ankylosing spondylitis patient; material...
TTTTTTTTTTTTTAATGATACGGCGACCACCGAGATCTACACTCTTTCCCTACACGACGCTCTTCCGATCTATGCAAGCATCCGGGAGATCCTCGAATCCATCGAGGCGCAGAGCGATCTGCGGTTCATCTATGCGGATGAAGTAAAACCGATCCTGACCAAGGTCGTAACGGTCAGGGAGAAAAACGTAAGCGCAAACCGGATTCTCGACCAGATCCTGCCCGACGTCGGCCTTCAGTATTCGGTCGGCGGCACGCAGGTCCGCATCTACCAGGCCGCCAGCGGTTCGCGCGACGTCGCCCAAACGGTCAGCGGCACGGTGATCTCCGGCACCGACAACTCCCCGCTGGCCGGCGTGATGATCTACGTCGAAGGAACGACGGCCGGCACGATCACCAACGGCGACGGCTCGTACACCTTCACCATTCCCGCCAAATCGAAATACGTGACCTTCTCGTACGTCGGTTTCGACACGAAGAAACTCCACGTCGAGGACACCGAGCTGTTCAAACTCGTATCGCTCGCCGAGCAGAGCAACGCGCTCGACGAAGTCGTGGTCATCGGCTACGGCACGCAGAAAAAGGAGTCGATGGTCGCTTCGATCACCTCCGTAAAACCCTCCGACCTGAATATCACCTCCAGTTCGCTGACCACGGCGTTCGCCGGCAACATCGCCGGCATGATCTCGCGCCAGACCTCGGGCGAACCCGGCTACGACAGCGCCTCGTTCTACATCCGCGGCATTTCGACCTTCGGGTCGAGCAACTCGCCGCTGATCATCCTCGACGGCGTGGAGGTGTTGAGCAACATGCTCAACAACATGCCTCCCGAGTCGATCGAGTCGTTCTCGGTGCTCAAGGACGCCCAGGCGACCTCGGTCTACGGTTCGCGCGGCGCCAACGGCGTCATCCTCATCAACACGAAAAACGGCCGCAACTCGGAGAAGATGAACGTCTCGGTCCGTCTGGAAAACACCTTCTCGATGCCCACGATGGTACAACAGGTGGCCGACGGCGTGACCTACATGCAGCTCTACAACGAGGCCGTCTTCAACACCGCCAAGGAGACCGGAACGCTCCACGCCTACCAGCCGTTCTACTCGGCCGACAAGATCAACGGCACAAAGGCGGGACTCAACAAGTACCTCTATCCGAACAACGACTGGTACGACCTGATGTTCAAGGATTTCTCGGTCAACCAGAACCTCAACCTCAACATCCGCGGCGGCGGCCGTAAGGTCAGCTACTTCCTCAACGCAGCGGTTTCGAACGAAAACGGCATCATCGCCGACATCGAGCAGAACCCCTACGACGTGAAGATGAACCACCAGAAATACATCTTCCAGAGCAACGTCAGCGCCAACATCACCAAGACGACGGTCGTCGGCATCAAGGTCAACGCCCAGCTGGAGTACAACACCCGCCCGATCGAGGACATCGGCAACCTGTTCTACTACTCGATGCGCGCCAATCCGGTGCGTTTCCCGGCCACGCTCCCGGCCGAGGAGGGCGACACGTTCGTGCGCTACGGCAACAACGCCTCGTGGGACACCGGCGCCACCGACCTCAACCCGCTGGCCAAGCTGTCCCGCGGCTACGGCAAGCGCTACTACTCCTACATGACGACGGCCTTCACGCTGGACCAGAACCTGGATTTCTTCACCAAGGGCTTGAGCGCCAACCTCACGGCGTCATTCTACAACTACACCTATTCGGCGACCTACCGCACGGCAACCCCCTATTATTTCAAGGTCGAGGACGGCAGTTCGCTCAACCCCGACGGCACGGCCAATCTCATCACCAACTCGATCGGCGACACGGGCACGACCTACCTGACCAGCACCGACGGCAACGGCGGCCACCGCCGCTACGCGCTGCAAGCCTCGCTGAACTACGCCCGCAAATTCGGCAAACACGACGTGGGAGCCATGTTCGTCTACCGCATGAACGAGAAGAAGAACAACATCGCCGGCACGAGCGAGGAGAACCTGCTGCCCTACCGCGAGCAGGGCATGGCAGGCCGCGTGACCTACGGATTCGACAACCGCTACCTGTTCGAGGCCAGCTTCGGCTACAACGGCTCGGAGAACTTCGCTCCCGGCAAACGCTGGGGTTTCTTCCCCTCGGCGGCGGCCGGCTGGGTGATCTCCAACGAGTCGTTCTGGGACGGCATCCGCAAGACGGTCAGCAACCTGAAGATCCGCGTATCGTACGGTCTGGCGGGCAACGACGCCTTGGGCGAGCGCTTCCCCTACCGCTCCATCGTGGCCATGGGCGAGGAATCGGGATTCTACTACAACTGGAACTCCCAGGGCAAAGGCCCGAAGATCACCACCTACGGCAACCCCAACGCGACGTGGGAGGAGGCCAAGAAACTCGACGTCGGTCTCGAACTGGGACTGTTCAACGCGCTGAACATCGAAGCCGCCTACTTCACCGAAGACCGTACGGGCATCTTCATGCGGCGCACCTCGCTGCCTTCGTCGACGGGCCTGCTGGGCGTTACGCCCTACGGCAATATCGGACGTGTGAAATCGCACGGCGTCGACCTTTCGGCCGTCTACAACAAGCAGTTCAACAAGGACTGGTCGCTGAGCCTGCGCGGCACGTTCACCTTCTCGCGCAACGAAGTGGTCGAGAAGGATGAAGGCGACCTGATGTACGACTACATGTCGGTCGTGGGACATCCGGTCAACGCCATCACCGGCGTGCTGGTCGCCGACGGGCTGTTCACCTCGCAGGAGGAGATCGACAACTCGCCCAAACAGCGGTTCGGCAACTACACGGTCGGCGACATCAAGTACCGCGACCTGAACGGCGACGGCATCGTCGACGGCAACGACGTGACGACGGCCGGCAGCCCGACCGTTCCCGAAATCCAGTACGGCATCGGCGCGACGGTGAAGTGGCGCAGGCTCGACTTCTCGTTCATGTTCCAGGGCGCATCCAACGTATCGCTGCGGATGTACAACATGCACCCGTTCTGCGACGCCTCGCACTTCGGCTACGGCATCACGCAGTACATCGCCGACAACCACTGGTCGGAGGACAACAACCGCGCCGACGCGGCCTATCCGCGCCTGACCTCGCAGTTAAGCTCCAACAACACCCAGAGTTCGACCTTCTACATCCACGACGCCAAATACCTGCGCCTGAAAACCGTGGAGCTGGGCTACACCATCAAGAAACTCCGCGTCTACCTGTCGGGCAACAACCTCTTCGTCATCTCCCCGTTCGACTACTGGGACCCCGAAAAGGGCGGCGGCCACGGCCTGTCCTACCCGTTGCAGCGGACGGCGAAAATCGGCGTTCAATACCAATTCTAATCCAAAAGAAGATACCGTTATGAAAAAAATAGCAATGGCGTTAGCCCTCCTTCTCGCGGCCGCATCCTGCGATTTCCTGGATGTCGTTCCCGAGGGCAGTCCCACGCAGGACGACATCTACAAGACCCAGGCCCAGGCCGAAAAGATGCTCTTCATGGTCTACGGCAAGTGCCCCGACCTGTTCCATGCGCAGGCCATGCCCGACCTGAGCGGCGGCGACGACCTGATTTCGAGTTACTACGGATCGGTGCGTTATTTCTCGTGGAAGAGCCTCGTATACGCCACCTCGCAGGAGTCCCCGACGAACACCTACTTCAACATGTGGGGAACGACCTCGGGACTTCCGACGGGTAACTACTCGTACAACATCTACGAAGGCATCCGTTATGCCTACAACTTCCTGAACAACATAGGTTCTGTTCCCGACATCTCGGAGGCCAACCTGCGCTACTGGTCGGGCGAGGCGCACTTCCTGATCGCCCACCTGCACCAGATCCTGCTGGAGTACTACGGTCCGATCGTACTGGCCCGGGAGGAGATCGACCTGAATGCGCCGGCCAGCAGCGTGAACGTGCCGCGCAGCACCTACGACGAGTGCGTCAATTTCATCGAGGAGGAGTTCCGCAAGGCCGCCGACATGCTGCCCGACTACTGGGGTCCCATCGCGTACGGCCGCGCCATCAAGGCCACGGCGCTGGCCTACCGCGCCCGCCTGCTGCTCTACGCCGCATCGCCGCTGGTGAACGGCAATTCGGAATTCTACGCCGATTTCGTCAACAAGGACGGCACGCACCTGATCAACCAGACCTACGACGCCGAGAAGTGGAAACGCGCGATGGACGCCGCCAAGGAGGCTATCGACTGCGTGGAGGCTTCGAAGGAAACGGGAGCCTACACGATGGACGACCGCCAACTGGGCCTCTCCGTGTCGAAAAGCACCAGCACGACCGACCCGTTCGAACTGGGGCGCGCCAACTACACCTACATCTTCACCGGCGACGGCAACGCGACACAGTTCTTGAACCAGAACGAGTACCTGATGAGCCTGAACAAGTCGGGCTCGATCACCTACACGCAGAAGCAGTTCGGCTGCCACCTGGCCAACAACTACACGAAGGTGTCGGGCGCCTACCGCGGCTATTTGTGCCCGACGTTCGAGGCCGTCCAGATGTATTACACCCGGAACGGACTTCCGTGGGAGGACGACCCCGAGACGAAGGACATCGACCCGCTGGCCTACAACAAGGCGGCCGGGACGGTCGAGATGCACCTCCACAAGGAGCCGCGCTTCTATGCGTCGGTGGGTTATGACCGGGGCACGTACCGCTTCAACGGCGGCAAGATGACCATCAAGGCGCACAAGGGCGAGCCGCAGGGCTTCACCGGCAGCTACGACAACGAATACCAGTCCTACAACGGTTATTTCTGCCAGAAATGGGTCAACGAACAGTCGAAGATGACGCTCAACTCAAGCGGAAACTACTCCGTCAGCACCTACATGAGCTACGTCTACCCCTACATGCGCATCGCCGAGCTGTACTTAAGCTACGCCGAAGCCGACTTCGAGTACGACGGCACGTTGAGCGACTACGGCTACGAGTGCCTGAACAAGATCCGCTCGCGCTGCGGCCTTCCGACGTTCCAGGAGTCGTGGAGCAGGGCCGGCGGCATCCCCTCGGGCCAGAAGCTGCGCGACATCATCCGCCGCGAGCGTTCGATCGAGTTCCTGATGGAGGGACGCCGTTTCCACGACATCCGCCGCTGGAAGATCGCCGAAGAGTGCCTGCGCCCCATCCCGAAGGCCTGGAACATCGAGGGCGACACGCCCGAGAAGTTCTACAAGCTGATCGGCATGAAGGAGAACGACACGCGCATCTTCACCACGCCGAAACACTACTGGCTGGCGATCCCCAACTCGCAGCTCAACATCAACGGCCAGCTGGTTCAGAATCCGGGTTATTAACCATTAGCGAAAAGAAACGACCATGAAAAAGCTATTTTTAGCGCTCGCGCTGTCGGCGGCAGCTTGCCTGGCCGGGTGCTCCGACAACGAAGAGATCGGATACGACATCGGCTCGAAGGTGCTGATCCCGAAAAACGGCCTGCAACAGGTCGCCCTGACGGCCGATGCCGCAGCGATCGACTACGAGGTGTGGATCTACCGGAGCGGCTACAACGAAGGCGGTTCGACGGCCGCACTCTCGGTCGACGCCGAAGCGCTGGCCGCCTACAACAAGGCCAACGGTACGGCTTACGTGCTGATGCCCGAAGCCTGCTACGACCTCCCGACCGCCGCCGTGCGGCTCGACAACAACGCCCACACCGCGAAGATCGGCATTCGGATCGACGTCTCGGCGATCACGGCGGACAGTCGCTGCGTGCTGCCCGTTTCGGTCGGCAGTCCCGACACGGAGGTGAACGCGGCGGCCGCCACGGTGCTGATCTTCCCGGTCCGCCCCGCGACGGAGAAGCCTGAAAACGACCAATGACCCGGCCGAGGTTCACCATGGAAAGGAATACTTGTTGACTGGATGAGCTGTTGGATGAGTCGTTCCAGAGTGATGCAGTCTACTGCTAAGTCTCCTGTCTGGATGAGTTCTTGCAGACGGTTCAATAATGTATAGGTCCTGAAGAGCGATTCCTGGAATAAAGGATCGTCCTGTTCTTTACTATTCACACCTATTGTCTTCAAAATATCCAGCAGATACTGGATGAGTCTCAAGTTGTATTCATTTTCTGTTGCAGTCTCACCCAAATCTTTGAAAAGCAGAGACAAGCCTTCATCACCATCCATGCTTAGGAATTGGCGGGTAGGATAGAACTGCTTCTGCTCGTCAAGAGCGCTCAAGAGTTTGCTATAATTTTGAGAAATATAGCGTGTGTATGGATGACGGAGCACCATGAGCACATTGTGTAAGCGATAGTTGTTACTATGCTTGGGGTGACCTACGCCCTGCAACTTGATGAGCTGTTGCAGCAAACTGTAGAATGGTGTCTGTTGAAGCGGATATCCTAATGTTATGTTATATGATAACTTGTCGTTCTCAGAATAATCTGGCAACGACTTGATGTCTTCGTTTGTAGGAAGACTATGTATAACACTTTGCAACAATCCTTCATCGGCTAATACTATAGCCACTTTTTTCCCATATTTATAGCGTTTCTTTTCTTTAAGCCATTGGTTTACATAGCGGGCCTGGATGTTTTCAGTAGATGCCGAAATGTATGTAATGTCTTTATTGTTATCAAAGTTATGATAAATATCACGAAGATCATGAGGAGGCATATCATTCAATTCGTTAGGATAATATTTGAGATATTCACGAATGTAGTGACCTGCCTCATGATTGTTTTGCATATAATAGTCATCGTAGTCCCAATAGAAATGTGCTTTACCCTCTTTCATCAAGCGGTCGCAGAGTTTCCGTTCTACTACTTGCATCATATTAAAACCGACAAAGAGATATTTCTTGTGTTGGAATTTGATATTTTCATCATTTACAACTTTCCTGTATAGAGCCCCCTCATAAGCCAATCCTTGTTCTTCAAGACGCATGTTGAACTGCTTATAGATATCAAGGAAATGGCTCCATAATTGTAGAAATCTCTTTTTGAGTTCTGAGTTGTGATCATCGTTGAAATTGCTGAAAAATTTCTTAATCAGCGTTTTCTGTTCTTCTGTAAGATATGAGATGTCATCAAGTTCATGTATATTGCTAAGATTGGCAAAGAGTTTTTCTGCTTCTGCCATGTTTTTATCAATATCGTCAAAATCTGTGATAAGAAGTTGTCCCCATCCATAAAAATGGTCTAGGGTCTCATCAATACCAGTGCAGGCTACGAATGTTTTATGTAAATCGCAAACAAGTTTGATTGGGTCTCCAACTTTCAATGTGCTATGTTTGCGAAAAAGGTCGCTGATTGTAATGTAAGATGGCGACCAGATAGGATGATCAGTCAAACGGGCCAGACTCTCGTTGAGGAAAAGAGCGGCGCGTTTATTTGGAAACACGACGGCAATGTCGCTGAGATTGTTTCCGTATTTCTCGAGAATATCTCTTGCTACATATTTTAAAAATGCTTTCATATCTTAATGGACTTTTCAATGTTTGCAACTGTTCTTTATGTTGCCCTACTTTTTGGAAAGGGGCAATAGAACCATATTATTTTATTACTTCAACTATTCTGTTAGGGTATACATACCATAGATAACCTTTTACTCGGTGATGTCCCATACTTTTTAACAAGCCGATGTATTTTCTAACCTGTTCATGGTGTTCTACTTTCTGTTTACCGAATTTGAAGTCTACCACGATGGTTTCTTTTCTTGAGTTTTGCATCACGCGGTCTGGACGGTATTCTGCCACTTTTCCATTTTCAACTGTCAGGATAGAACATTCATTTAGTATGGTCAGTTCCTTATCAAACCATTTTGCGACCTTTGGTGATTCAAGTCTTTTCCTGATCATCTCCTTTATTTTCTCTGGTGTGAGGTCTTGATCGTATAAAAGTCCGTCTAACTCCAACTGTTTCAGGGCTCCATCAATATCATCAACCGTGCGGATTGTAGAAAAGAGGTTGTGCAAAATGGTACCCATTTTGATATAAAACTTCTGTTGCTCTTCAGTTTCATCACGCTTTATAAAGTCACGGCTCTGGTTACTCTGTCTGAATTCTGGCATTTCAGGCGTAACATTTATTTTAATTTCTAAAGGTTGAGAATAGGCTGAGAGCACGTTTGTATCCTTCTTCTCGTTTGATTTCTTGGAAGAATCAGGTACATATATTTCATTATAGCAGAAAGATATGTCATCTGTTTTGGCATCAGAACCTATTCCTGTTAACTCCATCTTTACATCATTAGCTTCAAGTCGGCTGGCTACCTTGTCGAGTACAGATTCGATAATGGCAGAACGATATGCACTATTAGCTCGTTTGCCAATTACAATCAGGTTGTGGCTGGCACGTGTGAAGGCTACATAAAGCAGATTCAAATTGTCGACTATGTTTTGCAGATGTTCATGATTATAATCTGCTTCATATATACTTTGCTTCATCAGTTTAGCACTGAAATCTATAGGTACCAGTGGAAGTTCGTTGTATGGAGCTTCTTGCGGTGTGCACCAGATAGTGTTGGCTTTTTCTAGTTGCCAGTCACAGTAAGGCATGATAACATGATCGTATTCCAGTCCCTTACTCTTATGTATAGTAAGGAATCTGATACCTCCATCGCCATCGCTATGAATGCTTTTTTCGTGAATACGGTTATCCCACTCTTTCAGAAATCCTGTGATATCACTACTGTTATCTGTGAGATATTTACTTAAGCAATCATAAAAAGTACAGATGTAGGCAGTTTGCTTGATCATGTCTTTTATTTCGCCAAGTTTAAGTTCTGCAAAAAGGCGTTCTGTGAGATCGAACAGTGGCATTTCCAGATACTCAGAACGATTGGTCAAAAGTTGTTCCGGCATATTTCCGGCTACAGAATACGTGTCACAAAACTTGTTGAGAGTTGCTAATGCAATATTGTCATTTGGGTGTACCAGTATGTAGAGAGCGTTAACCAATGTGCATACAGCTTGGGAGGCATCCAGCCTGAATGCCTCATCTGAAACCAACGGATAGTCGGAATGGTTCATAAAATACTCAGCAATGTCCTGTATGTTACGGTTGCTTCTTACCAGGATTGCTATTTTGTTGCAAGGAACACCTCTTTCAACCAACTTGTCTACAGTGTCCAATGTTGTTTGCATCATTCTGTCTTCAATATTTTCACCGCCCAGGAGCTGGATACTGATAGAACCATTAGGAACAGAATGGTGGTCTGGTACTTGCTGGCAGACATCGCTATATGCGCTTTCCAGCTGTTTACATTCCTCTGGACATTTATCCGTCAGGTCTTCAATCTCCAATTTTACTGCTTCTGTGAAAAAAGCATTGTTAAACTCTATGATGTTTCTATCAGAGCGGAAGTTGGTACCCAAAGTTTCTATGCTTACTTTTTTCGCGCTTTTATTAAATTCTTTATCAATATTATTGAGCAGTCTCCAATCGCCGGATCGCCATCTGTAGATACTTTGTTTTACGTCACCAACAATGAGGTTACCTGCATCTTCTCTACTCATGGTTTCTTCGAGCAGCACTTTAAAGTTCTTCCATTGGATGGTGCTAGTATCTTGAAACTCGTCAATCATTATATGGTCGAGTTGAGTGCCAATCTTTTCAAAGATGAATGGCGAATCGCTATCCTTTATCAGTGAGTTGAGCAAGGTCTGAGTATCGCTCAAAAGGAATCGGTTTGCCTCTCTGTTCATCTCCCTGACTTTTTTATCTATGCTTCCCAAAAGGCGGAGCTGATTAAGATGCTTTATGGTCAGATCGGTACTTTTGAAGATTCGGGTGAGTCTTGGACGATTATCTTCTGCAAACAGCAGAATAGGGTAGAGTACCGATTCAACATAATTGAAGATATCTGTACAATTTTTCACGTCAGATTTCTTGACCCATGCTTCCGGACTTTCCAGACATTTACTGAACGTTGCATTATATAGATCATCATCTGTATATTTGCCATTTTTCAGCTTGTTGAAATAACTCCAAATACCTCTCGTTTTGCCTGCTAAGTCGTCTGAGGTAAAGCCTTCTTCTTCAAGGGAATCGAAAAAAGTAGCAGCAATTTCTTTAAGCTGCTCTTTTGCCTTATTGCGCATTTTCTTCATTCGGTCGGTAAAATCCTTGAAGAAATCTTCTTGTTCCATCAATTCTGTCAGCTTGTCGGAATGAGCTTTGTAATAATCCTTGAATATGTTCTCACCGAATTTCTTGATCTGTCCTATGACATTCCGGCTGACTCCGGACGTTTTGAGGTGCGCCTGAAACCGCATGCCTCCAAAGAAGTGAAGCTGTCGCTTCCGGAGATTCCTGCGGATGGAAATGAGTATTATCTGAACTTGTATGCCTATACGCGTGAGGCTACGGAGTTGATTCCCGCAGGCTTTGAGGTGGCTCGTGAGCAGTTGAAGATTGGAACGGGGGATTTCTTTGCCGTGCAGCCGAAAGCAGAGGGACAGCTGACTGCCGAAGTGAAGGGGAATGTGCTGTCGTTCCAGTCAGGCCGGGTATCGGGTAAGATTGACCTGAAGAAAGGAGTGCTTTTCCAGTATGCGCTGGATGGCAAGTCTCCGCTGTCGCAGTATCCGGAACCGGCGTTCTGGCGTGTGCCGACCGACAATGACTTCGGCAACAAGATGCCGTTGCTTTGCGGTGTGTGGCGTACGGCGCATGTCAACCGTTCGGTACGCAAGGTGTCAGTGGGCGAGCAGGATGCCAATGGAATCCGGGTAACGGTAGACTGGATGCTGGAGGATGTGCAGGTGCCTTATACGATGGAATATCAGATCTGTCCCGATGGTTCGGTGGTCGTGACAGGAAGCATCGACCTGACGGGACGGAAGCTTCCGGAACTTCCTCGTTTCGGTATGCGAATGGAACTGAAGAAGGACTATGAACGGCTGGTGTACTACGGTCGCGGACCGGAAGAAAACTATACCGACCGTTGCAGCTCTACCTTCGTAGGGCGTTATGAAGATACGGTCAGCAATCAGTTCTATCCGTATATCCGTCCGCAGGAAACGGGTAACAAGACCGATGTGCGCTGGGTTTCACTGCTCGACGCTCAGGGATTCGGACTGAAGGTGACGGGCTTGCAGCCGCTGGCATTTACTGCCCTGCACTTTACGCCGGAAGACCTTGATCCGGGACTGACCCGCAAGCTGCAGCATACAGTGGACGTGATTCCGCAAAAGAATGTGTGTCTGCATGTCGACCTGAAACAGCGCGGACTGGGAGGCGATAACAGCTGGGGGTTCTCTTCGTACTCGCATCCCAAGGTACGCATGATTTGTCCGGCAAGGTTCCGGCGGCTACGATAGACACGGTTCATATTGTCGTACCACTCTTTCTTTGCGCTTAGGGCCTCTACCGCCGCATATTGCATCGGCTTGAACTGCCCGGAGTCGATATTGCTTTTTACCTTCAGTATCCATTGGACGAATTGGGCGTTGGAAGCCAGCATCGCCATACGCCAACCCGGCATATTATGAGCCTTACTCATGGAGTTCATCTCGATACAGATCTCTTTGGCTCCCGGTATGCTTAAGATACTTAGCGGATGCTCATTCAAGATGAAGCTATAGGGGTTATCATTACATATAATAATACCGTGCTTCCGGCCGAAGGCCACTAGTTTCTCGTATAGCTCTACGCTAGCGTTCGCCCCTGTGGGCATATTCGGGTAATTGGTCCACATCAGCTTTACGTTGGAGAGATCCATTTTCTCCAGTTCCTCGAAATCCGGTTGCCATCCCAGTTCCTCTTTCAGCTCGTAAGGGATCAAACGGGCCTCTACCAGTTTGCTGACGGAACTATATGTCGGATATCCCGGGTTCGGAACCAGTACGCCATCCCCCGGATTCAAGAATGCCAGCGAGATATGCAAGATACCTTCTTTGGAGCCGATGAGCGGTTGGATCTCTGTTTTCGGGTCCAAGTCTACGTCGTACCACGTCTTGTACCAGTCGGCGAATCCCTTACGCAGTTCCGGTATGCCTACGTACGGCTGATAACCGTGCTCGTTCGCTCTGCGGGCATGTTCACACAACGTCTCGATGGTCTGTTCCGAAGGTGGAAGGTCGGGGCTGCCTACGCCAAGGTTAATGACGTTCTTGCCTGCGGCGTTCATCTCGGCTACTTCCTTCAGTTTCTTGGAGAAGTAGTATTCCTGTACGCTACCTACACGGTTAGCGGGTGTAATGTTACACACTTTGTCTTCCTTCTGCATATTCGCCTAATATTTTTAAGTCTTTTGTTAACGGTCTGATAGCGTCCAACGCTTGTTTGTAACGGGTGAAATCCGTGAAAGTAAGGTCGATGTAGAACAAGTATTCCCATTCACGCCCGATAATAGGCAAGGACTGTATTTTAGAAAGATTCATGTCGTAAAAAGAGAGAACGGAGAGGACTTTGGAAAGGCTGCCGGAGGTGTGGGGAAGAGCGAATACGAGAGAGGATTTGTTTTTATCGGTTCCTCGAAGCATCTCATCCGCCGTCCAGCGGTCCGCTATAGCGAGGAAGCGGGTGAAATTCCGTTTGTTAGTTTCGATCCCCTCGGCAAGGACTTCCATCTTGTAGATCTGGGCAGCCAGTTTCCCGCATATCGCCGCATGTCCTTTCAGTTGGTTTTCCGAGATCCACCGGGCACTCATGGCGGTATCTTCTTTCTCTACCACCTTGGCGTTGGGCAGAGTATCGAGGAAATCGGTACATTGCATCAACGCTATCGGATGGGAGTTGACCTCTGTTACCTCGTGTATCGAGGTTCCCGGAAGCGCTACCAAGGAATGGGAGATACGTAGCTTGTACTCACCTGTCACGCTCAGTCCACTTTCACGGATCAACTCATGATTTTGCAAAAGACTTCCCGCTATCGTGTTTTCGATAGCCATCATACCGAGGATCGCCGGATCTTTCTTGATTGTCGTGATTACATCTCGAAAAGTATTACAAGGAATAATCTCTATTTCCTCACCTTCATGATAATTACGGGCGGCGATGTCGTGATACGAACCGGCTATTCCCTGTATTGCTACTTTCTTTTTCATCTTGTTTCTCTATTTTTACTCTAAACTGTTACAAACAAAAAAAGTCCC
>ENA-UPWM01000947-UPWM01000947.1-human-gut-metagenome-genome-assembly--contig:-NODE-947-length-13017-cov-12.101159_pt1 | contig 13017 bp, 8 predicted proteins | sample MGYA00250051_ERZ773379 | MGnify/ENA primary metagenome ERZ773379 (study PRJEB29103, sample SAMN06112020) | human gut metagenome | biome: human gut; feature: ankylosing spondylitis patient; material...
TACCGGGCCTGCTCCCCGGCGTAACGTTCCGTCTCGCCCAGGGCAGCATCCAGCCCAGCTTGAAATAGAACGCAGAGACAAAGAACATCAGGAAGAAATCAATCAGATGAAGATGCGTTTCTTCATCAACATCTCGCATGAACTTCGTACACCTTTGACGCTGATTCTGACTCCCCTGCAAGAGATCATTAACAAAATCAGCGACCGATGGACACGTAACCAACTGGAATATATCCAACGGAATGCAAACCGCCTGCTGCTTACACTCTACACTCTGAACTGGAAGACAAAGAAGTTCTTTTTGATGCCAACTATCTGGAATTGATAGTAAACAACCTCCTTTCCAATGCCTTTAAATATACGGAAAGCGGGCAAAGCATTACCGTAACTCTGAAAGAGGAGAACGGCTGGCTATTGCTACAAGTCAGCGATACAGGCATAGGTATCCCTATCAACAAACAGGGAAAGATATTTGAACGTTTCTATCAGATAGAAAGTGAACACGTAGGAAGTGGTATCGGACTTTCGTTAGTACAACGTCTGATAGAACTTCATCATGGACGTATCGAACTGGACAGCGAAGAAAACAAAGGCAGTACATTCTCTGTCTATCTGCCACAGGATCTGTCGGTTTACAAACCTTCCGAGTTAGCTTCCAATAACGAACAGAATGAAGAAGAGCAAGTGTATTCTACCAATTCGAAAGCAATGTATTTCATCGACACGGAGAAAGTGGAAAACGAATCTGTGGAATCCGGTGATAAGAAGCGCGGAACAATTCTGATCGTAGAAGATAATAATGAAATCCGCCGTTACCTGAGTAACGGACTGGCGGATTTGTTCAACACACTGGAAGCCGGGAACGGTGAAGAAGCACTGGAAAAACTGAAAGACAACGAAGTGGATGTGATTGTCACCGACGTCATGATGCCGGTTATGGATGGTATCAAGCTATGCAAGAACGTGAAACAAAATATTCGGACTTGCCATATTCCGGTTATTATTCTTTCCGCAAAGACCGATATCAAAGATCAGATGGAAGGTCTGCAAATGGGTGCGGATGACTATATCCCCAAACCATTCTCTCTTGCCATCCTGACAACCAAGATACAGAACATGATGCGTACACGCAGACGGATGCTCGATAAGTACGCCAAATCATTGGAAGTAGAACCTGAGAAAATCACATTCAATGCAATGGATGAAGCCTTGCTGAAACGGTCCGAGCGCAAGGATGAATCGTCCTCGGCCAATGCCGTGATGATGCGCTCTCTCGGTATGCTCTTTTCTCCGGCCTTCAAGGACGCGCAGGGGTATGTGTTCCAGTTGCCTGCCGTTCCGGAACTGGGCGTGGCCGACGGTTTTGACTTCTTCCTGCAGGATCGTTCCGGTCAGGGGCATGATCGCCTGATGCAGGTTATGAACGAGTTCCTTGCCAAGGCCAACGCAGACCCGCGTCTGCGTCAGGTTCGCCATAACGGCATGCCCGACGCGCCGATGGTTCAGCTGAATGTGGACTACGAAAAGGCCCGTACGCTGGGGGTGTCCGAATCGCAAATCAATACGACGCTTAATGCCGCCTTCGGTTCGTCCTATGTCAATGACTTTATGGATCAGGGGCGCCTGAAGAAGGTGTACGTGCAGGGTATTCCGGATTCTCGCGGTGAAGAGGCCGATCTTGCCAAGTGGCATGTCAAGAGCTCGATCAGCGGGCAGATGGTTCCCTTCTCGTCGTTTGTGACGACGAGCTGGACATCGGGTTCTCCGCGTCTGGATCGCTTTAACGCCATTGACGCCGTCAATATTCAAGGCAGTCCGGCTCCCGGCGTTTCTTCCGGTGAAGCCATGCAGGCCATCGAAGAGATTCTGCAGCAAATGCCGCACGGCTACTCCATCGAATGGAACGGCGTGTCGTATCAGGAACGTGTTGCCGGCAGCAATGCCGCTCCCTTGTATGCCCTTTCGGTGCTTGTGGTGTTCCTGGCTCTGGCGGCTCTGTACGAATCCTGGACGATTCCGATTGCCGTGATTCTGGTGGTGCCCACCGGCGTTGTCGGCGCTCTGGGCTTGACCTGGATTTGCGGCAAGGAAAACGACGTGTACTTCCAAGTGGGCTTGTTGACGACGGTCGGTTTGGTGTCCAAGAACGCCATTCTGATTGTGGAATTTGCCCGCGATCTGCATGATCAGGGGCAGGAATTGCTTGCTTCCGTGGTTGAGGCTGTCCGGTTGCGTCTTCGCCCGATTTTGATGACGTCTCTGGCTTTCGGTCTGGGCGTGTTGCCTCTGGCCATGGCCTCGGGCGCCGGCGCCGGTGCACAGTCGGCCATTGGTGTGGCTGTTTTGGGCGGTATGATCACGGGAACGTTCCTATGCATCTTCTTTGTGCCTGCGTTCTTCGTGTTGGTGACCCGTATTTTCTCGGGAAAGAAATCCCAACCGGTTGTCGCCGCCGAACCGAAGGCCGTGGAGTCTCAGGAATAAAAAATGAGGAAACAAATGCGTAAAACCTTATGTCTTTTGCCTCTGGCTTCGGCCTTGCTGCTTTCGGGCTGCATTTCCTTGGCTCCCGAGTACGAGCGTCCCGAGGCTCCCGTCGAGCAGGTTTGGCCGCAGGATGAGGCAACGAAAAACGCGGCGCTTCTGACAGAAGGGCTGCAGAAGTGGAGTGACTTCTTTACCGATGAACGTCTCACCAAGCTCATTGAACTTGGTCTGCAAAACAACCGCAGTCTGCGTTCGGCGTTCTATTCGGTTGAGCAGGCTCGCGCACAGTACAACGTAAGCCGTGCGGATCTGTTGCCGTCGGTGGCGGTGCAGGCCGAAGAAACGGCCGGGCGCACGCCGGCTTCGACGACCGGTACGGGGGTTGATGTCACGTCGCACACCTACTCGGCCAGTGCTGCGATGGCATCCTACGAGCTTGATTTGTTCGGACGCATCCGCAATCTGAACGAACAGGCTTTGCAGTCCTATTTCCAGACGCAGGCGGCGCAGCGTACGGCGCAGATGACGGTGATCACCGAAATCGCTCAGACCTGGTTGTCGCTTGGCGCCAGCAAGGATTTGCTCAAGCTCGCACAGGAGACATACGACAGCCAGTCCGAGAGTCTGAAGTTAATCCAGCAGAGCTACGAGCTCGGCGCTTCGAGCATGCTTGAAGTGCAGCAGGCCATGCAGACGGTGGCAACGGCCAAGGCCGCCGCCGTCCAGGCCTCGCGCTCGGTCGCACAGTATCGCAATGCGCTGGCGACGCTTGTGGGCACCAAAGTGCCGGCAGAGCTTGAGCCCGAAGGTTTGAAGATGGACATCACCAAGCCGCAGGTATCGGTGGCATCCAACATCCCGAGCGAAGTGTTGCTCGCTCGTCCCGATATCGCGTCGGCCGAAGCGGTTTTGCGTTCGGCCAACGCCAATATCGGCGTGGCTCGCGCCGCATTCTTCCCGAGCATTACGCTCACGGGATCGGCCGGATCCATTTCGGGAGAACTCAACGAGCTCTTTAACGGCGGTACGCATACGTGGAGCTTTGTGCCCAATATCACGCTGCCGATTTTCACGGGCGGCGCGAACATTGCCAATCTGCGTGCGGCTGAGGCCTATCAGAAGAAGTCGATTGCCGACTACGAACTCGCCATTCAGACGGCGTTCCAGGAAGTGGCCGATGCACTGGCGACCGAAGGCACGGTTGCCGACGAACTTTTGGCGCAGCAACAGTTGGCGGCTGCAACGGCCGAAACGCTTCGCTTGAGCGAAGAGCGCTACAAGAACGGCGCAGACAGCTATCTTGAAGTGCTCGACAGCCAGCGCTCGAACTTCTCGGCGCAGCAGGCCGTGATCAGTGCACAGCTGTCGCGTGCCGCCAGTCTCGTGACGCTCTACAAAGTGTTGGGCGGTGGTTCGCAGCTTGAGGAACCGGCCGAAACGACTCAGACGGCGGACGCGAAATGACCGTGTTGACGTCTGGAGCGGCGGGCAATCTGCGCGAGCAGATTCTGTCCGCCGCAGCTTCGTGTTTCCGCGAGCGTGGCATCAAAGCCACGAAGATGCAGGAGATTGCCAAACGCGCCGGCATCAGCGTGGGAAACTTCTACAACTACTTTGAAAACAAAGACGCAATCATTGACGAATTTGCACAGCGGGAAGTTGCTCGCCTTGCTCGCGAAATCGATGAAATTGTCAACGGCCGCGTTTCGCTGGAGGAGCAGAGGCGACAGTTTCGCGAGTCTCTGCGCAAACAGTTGGCAGTACAGCGCGCTCGTGTCAAAATTGAGACCCTCGAAGAGGCGGCCAGAAACAGCTCCATGGGCGAGATCGTCAAACGTTCGGATGCCCAGGTTCGGGAGTTGATCAAGAAAATGCACCGCAGCCGGTCTTCAGCGGATGTTTCCGATGAAGAAATCGAGGTGATGGTGGAAATGGATATGGCTCTTGTTGACGGTATGGCATTTCGTTTGATTGCGCATCCGGAACTCGATATCGAACGCATGATCAACGCCATTGTGAAAACCGTTATCCGCTGATTCGCTAAACTGCACGCTGATGGCTCTCTTCTGAGAGAAACTGCTTGGTTTCTTTGATGAAAAGCACCGGTATCTCAAAAATATCGGTGCTTTTCTCTGTGCCTGTGTGCCGGAAACCGATGCTGCTGAGAAAATCAACCCTTGCGGGCTTTGCGTGCACCATTGATGTGCCCAAAGCTATTCGACTGATTTAACACGGAAAAATCTCATACCTATGACTGAGACAACCGCAAATAAAAAGACGCCGATCTACAAGGTGCTGTACTTTCAGGTGATTTGCGCGATTCTGATCGGCGTTTTGCTCGGTCATTTCGCTCCGCATATCGGCGAAATGATGAAGCCTTTTGGTGACGGCTTCATTAAGTTGATCAAGATGATCATTGCTCCGGTGATCTTCTGTACCGTCGTCACCGGCATTGCCGGCATGGAAGACATGAAGAAGGTGGGCAAGACGGGCGGTCTCGCTTTGCTTTACTTTGAAATTGTCTCGACGATCGCTCTGATCGTGGGTCTTTTTATTGTCAACGTTGTGCAACCCGGCGTGGGTATGCACGTTGATCCGGCTTCCTTGGACAGCAAGTCGGTTGAAGCCTATACCAAGCCCGGCCAGATGCAGGGCACGGTGGATTTCCTGCTGCACATCATTCCTTCGACCGTCGTGGGCGCCTTTGCCGAGGGTGAGATTCTGCAGGTGCTCTTCTTCTCGCTGCTTTTCGGTTTCGCGCTGCACAAGATGGGCGGACGCAATACGCTTGTTTTTGAAATCATCGACAAATCTTCGCGTGTGCTCTTCCAGATCGTTGGCATGATCATGCGCGTGGCTCCTCTGGGTGCGTTCGGTGCCATGGCCTTTACGATCGGTAAATACGGTCTCGACTCGCTCATTCCGCTTGCCGAACTCATGGGGACGTTCTATCTCACCTGCCTGCTCTTCATTTTTGTGGTGCTGGGCCTGATCTGCCGTTGGCACGGTTTCTCCATTTTGCACTACATCATGTACATCAAGGAAGAACTCCTGATTGTGCTCGGCACCAGCTCTTCGGAATCGGTGTTGCCGCGCATGATGGACAAAATGGAAAAGGCAGGCGTGACAAAGTCGGTGGTTGGTCTGGTGATTCCGACGGGCTACTCCTTTAACCTGGACGGCACGGCGATCTATCTGACGATGGCCGCCGTCTTTATTGCGCAGGCCTGCGACGTGCAGATGACGCTTGTGCAGCAGCTCACACTTCTGGCTGTGCTGTTGCTCACCAGCAAGGGCGCCGCAGGTGTCACCGGCTCGGGATTTATCGTGCTGGCAGCCACGCTCTCTGCCGTGGGCCACGTGCCGGTGGCCGGTCTTGCTCTGATTCTCGGTATCGACCGCTTCATGTCGGAGGCGCGTGCCATCACCAACATGATCGGCAACGGTATTGCCTGCATCGTGGTCGGTCACTGGTTGAAGGAAGTCGATAACGACGCTCTGAAAAAGACGTTGGGGTCTTCGGTATCCAAAGAAATCAAGCATGCTGAAGATAACGTACGCGATGATCCGGAAACGATCGGTGTGCCTGCCGACATGCACGAGCGTGCCGAGCATCTCGATGAGACGCACTATGGAAAGGAACATCCGACTTCCAAGTAGTCTCTGACGAAAAAAGTTGTTTCACGCAAAAGGGCCGCCGCTTTGTCAGCGGCTTTTTTGCATCCTGAAGTTCAGCAAGACGATTGTGTGTGAACGGCCTTCATGCGTGTACGTGCGCGTCACCCGATTGGGCGTGACGACGGTATAGCCGCTTCGCTCGAAAAAGGCCCGCGCGGTCAGAGAGGCGTAGACGGTAAACGTGGAAACGGAGCGCTCAATAGCGGCTTCCGCTTGTGCGAGAAGTGCGGACCCGATGCCTTCTCCTTGCCGGTGAGCTGCGACAAAAAGGCGGTCGATAAGGCCGGTTTGAGGTTTGCAGTCGACAAAACCCGTAAGCGCTCCGTTGTCGTCGATGGCCACAAACGCGGCTTTGCCGGTGAAGGAGTCGAGCCACATGGCGGGCGTTACGTTTTCTTCGCGCAGCCAGGCGGCGACTTCTTCTTTGGAATAGTCGCGGCGGTTGACGGTTTTGACGGTGTGGCGGAAAAGCGCGAGCGCGGGCTCGGCATCGGCAGGCAGAAACGGGCGAATAAGCATGGATTGAAACGCAAACGGCAGCGAGGAGACGCTGCCGTTTTGCGAAATCACTAGGAGAAGATTATTACTTCAGACGAACCGGAATGAAGATGCGGCCATCGCGGCGCTGCACCAACACACGCAGGTTCTTGTTCTTTTCGAGAACACGCGCCAGGTCGTCGGTCTTCTTGATCTTAACGCCGTTGACGTTGACGATGATGTCGCCTTCACGGATGCCGGCCTTGCGGGCGGCGCCCGTCGATTCGGTGACGAGCAGACCTTCGGTTTCGGCCTTGGCTTTTTCCTCATCGTTGAGAGGACGCACTGTTACGCCGAGCTTATTGGCGGCAGCAGTCTTGGAAGCGTTCGACGAAGCGCTCTCGTTGGGAGCTTCCTCAACTTTGACGTCAAGCGTCATGTCCTTGTTGTTGCGAATGATGGAAAGTTTGGCGATCGAGCCCGGTGCCATACTGCCGATGATGACCGGCATGTCGACGCTGTCGTCAATGGCCCTGCCGTTAACGGCCGTAATGATGTCACCTTCCTGCAGACCGGCTTTTGCAGCAGGACCGTCTTTTTCAACCTGGCTCACGATAGCGCCCTTGGGCGTCTTCATGCCGAAACTTTCCGCAAGATCCTGCGTGACGCTCTGGATCACCACGCCGATACGGCCGCGTGTGACCTTGCCGTTTTTCACGAGTTGATCCTTGATCTGCATGGCCAGGTTGCTCGGAATGGCAAACGACAGGCCCATGAAGCCGCCGGAGGTAGAGAAGATCTGGGAGTTGATGCCTACGACTTCGCCCTTCATGTTAAAGAGCGGACCGCCGGAGTTGCCCGGATTGACGGCCACGTCGGTCTGGATGAAGGGAACGTACTGATCGCTCGGCAGCTTGCGGCTCTTGGCGGACACAATGCCGGAAGTGACCGTGTTGTCCAGGCCGAAGGGACTGCCGATGGCGGCCACCCATTCACCGACCTTGAGTTCATCGCTGTTGCCCATCGTGAGGTAGGGCAGATCCTTGGCGTCGATCTTGACGACGGCAATGTCGGTTTTGGCGTCAGAACCGAGCACCTTGCCCGTGAATTCGCGGTTGTCGGTCAGACGCACCTTGATTTCGTCGGCGCCGTCAACAACGTGGTGGTTGGTGAGAATCAGACCGTCGGCGCTGATGATGAAGCCCGAACCCGTGCCGCGGCGTTCAGGTTCCTGACGGGGACCGCCGCCAAAGGGGAAGGGAAAGCCAAAGCGGCGGAAGATTTCCGCGTGGCGTTCGTCAAAGCCAAACGGATCGGCGCCTTCAACGACGCGGGCTTCGCGCACGGTGGAAATGTTCACGACGCCCTTGCCGTATTTTTCAACGAGCTGAACAAAGTCGGGCAGCTGGGTCGTGGCGACGGTTGTCTGCGGGGCTAGGCCGCTGGCAACGGCGGGCGTCGCGGATAAAAGAGCGCCGGAAAAAGCAATGGCGGCAGCGGCAATCACTGCGGCAGGCTTGAGCGTTTTGGTGAACATTTTCTTTTATTACTCCGGTATCGAATGTCGGGCGCGCGAATCAATCCAGGGGCTATGCGACGCGCTCTGTCGGCACTCGTATGTTAAGTTGCGGCAAACAATAAAGGAAAAAGGCGTCGATGAATGTGGGGAACTGTGGCCGTCGGGTTAAATTTGTAACAAGGCACGCACAGCACCATGAATCGTTCACAGCTTGGCTGCTTGATTGGCGGCCGGACACAACGGAATGCGAACCAAGAACTGGGCGCCGAATCCTTCGGGCTCGCCGTCGTGCGGCGGACGAACAAAGCCGTCGTTGATCGTAATGGTGCCGTTGTGCATTTGCACGATGCGGCTGACAATGGCAAGCCCTAAACCGGTGCCGGACACTTTGGTGCCGAGCGCGCGATAAAAGCGCTCGAAGACGCGGGTTCGTTCTTCGGGAGCGATGCCCGGACCGTTGTCGGTCACCGTAATAACGGCATGACAATCGCCGTCGTCCCGCACGGCGACTTCAATGCGTCCTCCTTCAGGGGTATAACGAATGGCGTTGTCCGTAAGGTTGGTGATCATCAGCCCAATGGCGTCCTTCATGCCGAGCATGGTGACGTCGGTGCAGTTGTGCATGAGCGTGATGCCTTTGGCTTCGGCCGACACGGAGAGCTCTTCGACCGAGGCTTGCGCCACGGCCGCCAGATTGAATTCGCTCATGGGCTTGTCGTGGGCATCCGGATCAAGTCGGGCGATGGTAAGAAGCTGCTGCACGAGGCGGGTGGCGCGCGCCACGCCTTCCTGCAGGCGCGAAGCGTATTTGGCGCGCGTTTCCGGATCTTTGGCGCGGGACAAAAGCTGCGCCTGAAGCTTGATGGCCGCCAGAGGCGTGCGCAGTTCGTGAGCGGCGTCAGACGCAAAACGCTGCTGGGCGCTTAACGAATCGCCTAAGCGTCTCATCAGCGAATTGATGGCATCAACGAGGCTCTTTAATTCGTAGGGCAACCCTTCGGTGTCGATCGGCGTCATGCTCGAGGGCGAGCGTTTGGCCACGGCACGTGCCGTGCGGTTTAATGGCTGAAGCGCCTGCACGATCACAAACCAGATGGCAATCGCCAAAAAGGGAATCAGAATGAACATCGGCTGAACGATGTTCATGGCTGAAGAAACGGCCAGACGGTCGCGCACGTCCATGGGCTGCGCCACCTGCACAATTTTGGTGCCGACAGTGGCGGTGAACTGTCGCCATTCGGTGCCGGCCTCGTCCTTGATGTCGCTGAAACCCACGCTTTCGGCCAAAGGCAACGCATCCGTGCGGCGCGACAGGTAGACGCGGTTGGTGGAGGCGTCATAAATCTGCACCAGAAAGCGCATCTCGGGTGACTGTCCGACAAGAATCGTATGTTTGATGTCGTTGTCTCCGCGCTCAATCAACTCGAGCGCGGTGTGCCGGAGCTGTTCGTCAAAGAGTCCTGATAATTCCGAGCGCGTGGAGTGATAGGTGGCCCAAGAGGCCACAAGTCCCGCGACAATGAGCGCCGAAACGAGCGTGAACACGATTCGGCTGCGAATGCTGGCAGCCATGCGAAACTAGGTCTCAAGCAGGTAGCCCACGCCGCGCACGGTCTTGATGGCGCTGTCCGAAAGCTTCTTGCGCAGGTGGTGGATGTGCACTTCGATCGTGTTGGAGCCCACTGCCGAATCCCAGTCGTAGAGCTTTTCTTCGAGCTGACCGCGGGAGAGCACGACGCCCGCGCGATCGGCCAGGGCAACGAGAAGGGCGTATTCCTTGGACGAGAGCAGCACCGGTTCGCCGTTGTAGAACACTTCGCGGGTTTCGGGCTTGATGAGAAGTTTGCCGCGTTCGATCGTGGGCTCGCTGCGGCCTGCCGAACGGCGCAGCAACGCGCGAATGCGCGCGGAGAGCTCATCGAGGTCAAACGGCTTGATGAGGTAGTCGTCCGCACCGGCGTCAAGACCCTTGACGCGGTCGGACACGGTGTCTCGGGCCGTCGTCACCAGCACCGGCGTGTGGATGCGGCGCGAACGCACTTCCTGCAGCACGCTGATGCCGTCTTTGCCGGGAAGGCCCAAATCCAGAATGACAAGAGAAAACGGAGTGGTGCGCAGTGCGATCAGAGCGGAATTGCCGTCCTGCACCCAGTCGACGGCATAGCCTTCGGCTTTGAGCCCGTCGACGACACCTTCGCCGATCATTTGATCGTCTTCAACCAGAAGGATTCGCATCGTTGGTTACTTTCGTGTCAAACGCCCGTGCGGCGGCGCCTTTTCTTGGACGCAAAAACACCCCGCACCGGCGGTAAAAATGAAGTTGCCCAATAATAACGCGAAAGCTGTCCGGTTCGCCCGTCAAATTTTGTCTTATACGACAAAACGTTCCATGTGAAACATCAAACCGCAAGCGTGGGAACGATGCGGAAAAAACGGGGGAAAACGCTTGAGTGACCGACAGATCGAAGATCGGCGCGATCGCGGGCAAAAGGCTTGTAATAAAATCGAAAAATTAGCGCCACAAAATACGACGTCACGTTCGTATTTACACTAGCCATGAGGGAGAGAAAAAGTGACTGAAAGCGACGCAGAAAAGATTCAACAACAAGCGAAGCAGCCGGAAGTTCCGACTCCTGACCAGAAACAAGAGATAAAGGCGGCAGCGGTAAAGGCCGCCCCCGTCAAGAGCAGCCGCAAGACGGCGGCCAAGAAGACGACGAGCGCCGCGAAAAAGACGACCAAGGCCGTCAAGGAAGAGAAGGCGTCGGCCGCGGTCAACCTGGATTCCCCGTCTCTGTACACCAATCGCGAAATCAGCTGGATCGAATTCGATCGCAAGGTGCTTGAGACGGCCGAAGACCGTAAGGTGCCGCTCCTGGATCGCGTCAAGTTCCTGGCGATCTTCTTCAATAATCTTGACGAGTTCTACATGGTGCGCGTGATGAACCTGCAGCGTCAGGCGCGCAGCAACGTGCTGCCGACGGGGCCCGATAAGATGCCGCCCGCCAAGCAGCTCGTGGAAATCCGCCGCCGAGTGGGCGAACTTCTGGATGAAGCCGAAGAACTGTGGCTCAAGGATCTCAAGCCCGCTCTTGAAAAGAAGGACGTGCATTTCATCACGTACGACGAACTCACGGGCGTGCGTCGGCAGATGGTCGACAAGTACTTCGAGACCGAAATTCTGCCGGTCTTGACGCCTCAGGGTGTGGACGCCGGACGCCCCTTCCCGATGATTTCGAGCCGCAGCATCAACTTCGTGATTGAACTCCGAAGCACTGACCCAAGCGACGAGAAGTCCTACTTTGCGCGTCTCAAGAACCCGAACAACGTGCCGCGCTTCCTTTTCGTGCCCAAGGATCTGACGGGCGAAGAGACGATTGACTTTGCTTCCGGCGACGGCGACATCCTCATGATGGAGGATCTCGTTGCCAACCGCATGGGCATGCTTTTCCCCGGCTACAAGGTGAAGAACTACGGCATGTTCCGCGTCACCCGCAACACGGATGGCGAAATTGAAGAAGACGAAGCCGACGATCTGCTCGCGGCCGTGCGCGACTACGTCGAACAGCGCCGCTTCGGCTCCATCGTGCGTGTGGAATTGGCCCGCGGTATGCCGCTGGCGCTTCAGGACTTCCTGATCAGTCATCTGGACGTGCATCCGTCTCAGGTGGTGCGCCTGAAGATGCCGCTTGCCTTCAACGACTTCATGCGCTTGATGAAGATCGACAAGCCCGCGCTGAAGTACCCGCCTTTCCGTGCCAACACGCCCAAGCCCTTTGATCCGGAAGAAGATCTCTTTGCCGAAATCCGCGAACGCGATCTGATGGTGTTTCACCCGTACGACAGTTTCGGCTGTGTGCTGCGTTTCCTGCGTCAGGCGGCCGTGGATCCGGATGTCGTTGCCATCAAGCAGACGCTTTATCGCTGCGGCAGCGACTCGCCCGTCGTGCGTGCATTGCTGGAAGCACGTCGCCGCGGCAAGCAGGTGACGGCCGTGGTCGAACTCAAGGCGCGCTTTGACGAAGAGCAGAACATCAACTGGGCCGAAGAGCTTGAACGCGCGGGCGTCAATGTTGTCTACGGCTTTGCCGGTTTGAAGATCCACGCCAAGCTCTGCTTGGTTGTGCGCCGTGAACCCAAGGGCATGCGTCGCTATGCGCATATCGGCACGGGCAACTACAACGCGTCTTCGGCAAAGATCTACACCGACCTGGGGCTCTTTACTGCACGCGATGATATCTGCAGCGATGTGCAGGATCTCTTTAACGTGATGACCGGTTTCGGCGTGATCGACAATTACCGCCGTATCTTCGTTTCGCCCAATCATCTGCGCGCCAACATCACGCGCCTGATTCGGGAAGAGGCGGAAATTCATCGTGCCAAGGGCGGCGGTCGCATCATCATGAAGTGCAACCAGCTCGTGGACCAGGGCATCGTGCGCGAGCTCTATGAAGCAAGCCGCGCCGGCGTCAAGATCGAATGCGTGGTGCGCGGCATCTGCTCGCTGCGCCCCGGCATCAAGAACGTGTCCGAAACGATCAGCGTGCACTCGATTGTGGGCGAATTGCTCGAACACGCCCGCATCTACTACTTTGAGCACGGCGGCGAACCTGTCATGTACGTGGGCAGCGCCGACATGATGACGCGCAACTTGAACGGCCGCATCGAAGTGCTCACACCGGTGCTCGACAAGAAGCTCATGGACAACATCTTGAAGCAGATCGTCAATCCGCAGCTTGCCGACAACACGCATGCGTGGGAGCTCTTAAGCGACGGTAGCTACAAGAAGATCAAGCGCGAAGCGGGGGCCGTTGCGATGGATTCGCAAAGCCACATCAAGCGCGTGCTCAATCTCC
>ENA-UPWM01000950-UPWM01000950.1-human-gut-metagenome-genome-assembly--contig:-NODE-950-length-13003-cov-15.905307_pt1 | contig 13003 bp, 7 predicted proteins | sample MGYA00250051_ERZ773379 | MGnify/ENA primary metagenome ERZ773379 (study PRJEB29103, sample SAMN06112020) | human gut metagenome | biome: human gut; feature: ankylosing spondylitis patient; material...
TGCTGGTGCGGAACTCCACGCCCTCGGCCTGCATGATTCTGATGCGGCGCTCGATGACGGATTTGTCCAGCTTCATGTTGGGGATGCCGTACATCAGCAGGCCGCCCACGCGGTCGGCGCGCTCAAACACGGTAACGGCGTGGCCCCGGATGTTCAGGTACTCGGCCACCGAAAGACCGGCCGGGCCGCTGCCGATGACGGCCACGCTCTTGCCGGTGCGGGCCGGGGGAGGGGCGGCGTGGAGCCAGCCTTTGGCGTAGCCCGTTTCCACGATGGCGTGCTCGTTCTCGCGCACGGTCACGCTGCTGCCGGTCACATCACCGCAGGTGCAGGCGGCCTCGCACAGGGCGGGGCAGACCCGGCTGGTGAACTCCGGGAAGCGGTTGGTGGCGCGCAGGCGGTGGAGTGCCAGCTCCCACTTGCCCTGATAGACCAGGTCGTTCCACTCGGGGATCAAGTTGTTCAGCGGGCAGCCCGATGCCATGCCGCCGATCATCATGCCGGCCTGGCAGAAGGGCACGCCGCAGTCCATGCAGCGGGCGGCCTGGGTCTGCTGCTCCTCGCGGGAGAGCCAGACATGAAACTCGTTGAAATTTTCAATGCGCTCCAGCGGCGGGACATCCGTGCTGGTCTTGCGCGTGTAATCCATAAATCCAGTGATCTTGCCCATGATCCAGCCCTCCTTACTTCTTCTTCTGCACAGCGTAGAATGCTTCGATCTGTGCCTGTTCGCCGTCCAGGCCGCGCTCCTCCATGGAAGCGATGACCCGGAGCATCCGGTCGTAATCGTAGGGGAGGACTTTCTTGAACTTGGGCAGGTACTCGCTGAAGTTGTCCAGGATCTCCTTGCCGCGGGGGGAGCCGGTGGCTTCCACATGCTCGCGGATGAGCTCCTTCAGGGCGGCAACATCGTACTTGTGCTCCACAGGCTCCAGGCTCACGGTCTCCTTGTTGACCCGCTGGTAGAAATCCCAGTTCTCGTCCAGAACGTAAGCCACGCCGCCGGTCATGCCGGCCGCGAAGTTCTTGCCGGTCTGGCCCAGAACGACCACTGTGCCGCCGGTCATGTACTCGCAGCCGTGGTCGCCTACGCCCTCGACAACGGCGGTCGCGCCGCTGTTGCGGACGCAGAAGCGCTCACCGGCCACGCCGGAGACGAAGGCCTTGCCGCTGGTGGCACCGTAAAGGGCCACATTGCCGGTGATGATGTTTTCCTCGGGCTTGTAGCCGATGCCCTCGGGCGGGCGGACGATGATCTTGCCGCCGGACAGGCCCTTGCCCATGTAGTCGTTGCAGTCGCCGGTCAGGCTGAGGGTCAGGCCCTTGGGGATGAACGCGCCAAAGCTCTGGCCGCCTGCGCCGGTGCACTCGGCGGTGTAGACATCGTCGGGCAGGGAGCTGCCGTACTTGCGGGTGATCTCGCTGCCAAAGATGGCACCCAGGGCGCGGTCGGTGTTGGAGACCTCCAGCCGGACGCTCTGGGGGGCCTTGCTGCCCAGCTTGAACTTCTTCATCAGCACCTTCATGTCGAGGGTGTTCTCAAGGTGGAAGTCATAGGTGTCGGCAGGCACAAAGTGGACGTTGCTGTTTGCAATGGCCGGGTTGTGCAGGATGCAGTCCAGATTCATCTTGGCGGCACGGCTGCCGGCAGCACTGGGCTTGACATGGAGCAGGTCGGTGCGGCCCACCAGCTCGTCGATGGTGCGCACGCCCAGCTTGGCCATGTACTCCCGCAGCTCCTGCGCCACAAAGGTCAGGTAGTTGATGATATACTCGGGCTTGCCCTTGAACCGCTTGCGCAGCTCGGGGTTCTGGGTGCAGATGCCCATGGGGCAGGTGTCCAGGTTGCAGACACGCATCATCACGCAGCCCTCGCACATCAGCAGGGAGGTGCCAAAGCCGAACTCCTCAGCGCCCAGCATACAGCTGATGGCAACATCGCGGCCGGAGAGCAGCTTGGAGTCGCTCTCAATGCGGACGCGGCTGCGCAGGCCGTTCAGGATCAGGGTCTGGTGGGTCTCGGCGATGCCCAGCTCCCAGGGCAGGCCCGCATTCTTGATGGAGGTGCGGGGGGCTGCACCGGTGCCGCCGTCGTAACCGGAGACGAGGATGACCTGTGCGCCGCCCTTGGCAACACCGGCGGCAATGGTGCCGACACCGGCCTCGCTGACCAGCTTCACGTTGATGTTGGCGTGGCGGTTGGCGTTTTTCAGGTCATAGATCAGCTCGGCCAGATCCTCGATGGAGTAAATGTCGTGGTGGGGCGGGGGAGAGATCAGGCCCACGCCGGTGGTGCTGTGGCGGGTCTTGGCGATCCAGGGGTAGACCTTGGCACCGGGCAGATTGCCGCCCTCGCCGGGCTTTGCGCCCTGTGCCAGCTTGATCTGGATCTCTTCGGCGGAGACCAGATACTTGCTGGTCACACCGAAGCGGGCCGAGGCTACCTGCTTGATCTTGGAGTTGCTCTCGCTCTGGTAGCGCTCCTCGGGCTCGCCGCCCTCGCCGGTGTTGCTCCGGCCGCCCAGACGATTCAGGGCGATGGCGATGGTCTCGTGGGCCTCGCTGCTCAGGGCGCCGTAGCTCATGGCAGCGGCCTTGAACCGCTTGACGATGGAGCTGACAGGCTCCACCTCCTCAAGGGGGATGCCGCCGTTGGGGTCATAGCTGAAGTCCAGCAGGCTGCGCAGGTGCATGCCCTCGGCACCCATGTTGTCCACGGTGCGGGTGAAGTCTTTGAAGGCCTTGTAGTCGCCCGTGAAGCAGGCTTTCTGGAACAGATGGATGGTCTGCGGGGTGAAGAGGTGCTCTTCCTTGCCGCTGCGGAACTTGTGAGCACCGCCGTCGGCCAGCTCCATGTTGATATCCAGACCCAGCGGGTCAAAGGCGGCGTTGTGGGCAGCTTCCACATCCGCCTGAATGTCCTCCAGACCGATGCCGCCCACACGGCTGACCGTGCCGGTGAAGTACTTGTCGATGACATCCCTGGAGATGCCGACCGCCTCAAAGATCTGGCTGCTCTGGTAGCTCTGGATGGTGGAAATGCCCATTTTGGAGGCGATCTTCACGATGCCGTTCAGCACAGCCTTGTTGTAGTCATCCACGGCGGCGTAGTAATCCTTGTCCAGCAGACCCTCGTCGATGAGCTGGGCAATGGTGTCGTGGGCCAGATAGGGGTTGACGGCGCAGGCACCGTAGCCCAGCAGGGTGGCAAAGTGGTGCACCTCGTGGGGCTCGGCGCTCTCAAGGATGAGGGCCATGGCCGTGCTCTTCTTGGTGCGGATGAGGTACTGGGACACGGCAGAAACCGCCAGCAGGCTGGGGATGGAGACGTGGTACTCGTCGATGTCGCGGTCAGAGAGGATGATGATGTTGGCACCGTCCTTGTAGGCGCGGTCCACCTCCAGGAACACGCGGTCGATGGCCTTTTCCAGGCTGGTGTTCTTATAGTAATTGATGGACACCGTGGCGGTCTTGAAGCCGGGCACATTCATGTGCTTGATCTTGAGCAGATCCGTGCTGGTCAGGATGGGGTTCTGCACCTTGAGCACCTTGCAGTTCTCGGGCTTGTCCTCCAGCAGGTTGCCGTGGGCACCCACATAGACGCTGGTGGAGGTGACCACCTTCTCCCGGATGGCATCGATGGGCGGGTTGGTGACCTGTGCGAACCGCTGCTTGAAGTAGTTGAACAGCGGGGGGTGCTGGTCACTCAGGACAGCCAGCAGGGTGTCGGTGCCCATGGCTCCGGAAGGCTCGGCACCGGCCCGGGCCATGGGCAGGATCAGCTCCTTGATTTCCTCGTATTTGTAGCCAAAGACCTTCTGCAGGCGGGTCAGCTCCTCGCCGGTGTAGCTGGGAACCTTGATGTTGGGGATCTTCAGGTCCTTCAGCCGGACCAGATTCCGGTCGATCCACTCGCCGTAGGGCTCGCGGCTGGCGTAGTATTCCTTCAGCCTCTCGTCATCCACGACCTCGCCCTTGACGGTATTCACCAGCAGCATTTTGCCGGGGCGCAGGCGGTCTTTCATCAGGATGTTGTCGGGGGCGCAGGGCAGCACGCCAACCTCGGAGGACAGGATCATCCGGCCGTCCTTGGTGATATAGTAGCGGCTGGGGCGCAGACCGTTGCGGTCCAGCACCGCGCCCACCACATCGCCGTCGGAGAAGAGGATGGCGGCGGGGCCGTCCCAGGGCTCCAGCATGGTGGCGTAATACTGGTAGAAATCGCGCTTTTTCTGGCTGATGTTCTTGTTGTTCTCCCAGGGCTCGGGGATGGTGATCATCACCGCCAGAGGCAGGTCCATGCCGTTCATCACCATGAACTCCAGCGCGTTGTCCAGCATGGCGGAGTCCGAGCCGGAGGTGTTGATGATGGGCAGGATCTTGTTCATGTCGTCCTGCAGGATGGGGCTGGAGATGCTCTCCTCCCGGGCCAGCATGGCGTCCGTGTTGCCCTTGATGGTGTTGATCTCGCCGTTGTGCAGGATGAACCGGTTGGGGTGTGCGCGCATCCAGCTGGGGTTGGTGTTGGTGGAGAAGCGGCTGTGCACCATGCCGATGGCGGACTCGTAGTCGGGGTCCTGCAGGTCGGCGTAGAACCGGCGCAGGTCGTGCACCAGGAACATGCCCTTGTAGACGATGGTGCGGCTGGACAGGCTGGGCACATAGGTGCCGTTGCTGGCCTGCTCGAACACCCGGCGGATGATGTAGAGCCTGCGGTCAAAATCAATGCCCCTGCTCACACGGGCAGGCTTTTTGATGAAGCACTGCCAGATGGAGGGCATACAGTCCCGGGCCTTCTGGCCCACGGCATCGGGGTCTACCGGCACCCTGCGCCATGCCAGAAACTCAAGTCCCTCCTTGCGGGTGACCAGCTCAAACAGCTTCATGGCCTGTGCCCGCAGGTGCTCGTTCTGGGGGAAGAAGAACATGCCGACACCGTATTCCCGTTCGTTGCCCAGGCTGATGTTCAGCTCATCGGCCACCTTGGAAAAGAACTTGTGGCTGATCTGCAGCATGATGCCCACGCCGTCGCCGGTCTTGCCCTCGGCATCCTTGCCGGCGCGGTGCTCCAGCCGTTCCACGATGCTCAGGGCATCGCTGACCGTCTGGTGGCTCTTGCGGCCCTTGATGTCCACCACCGCGCCGATGCCGCAGGCATCGTGCTCGAACTGAGGGTCATACAGGCCAAGAGGCGTGGCGTTTTCCGTAAATTGATCCATTGCCTTTCCCATCCTTATCTCTCAAAATATCCTCCGGGCCGCGGCACATTCCGCAGCCGATCTTGCACAGAAAACAAAAAAGCGCCCCAGAAGGGTATAGAATACCCCTCTGGAACGCCTTTGTTCCGATGATTCTATTATAGCGGATGGTGAGAGATGTTCAAGTGACAGCTGCGCCAAACTTGATGCCCTGAAGTCCGGTCATCTTGTGCGGTTTGATGGAATGATGAACGCATTTCATCAAAACCTTGAAAAAACCGCCGCATCCGGCTGCCGGTCTGGGGCAGGGGATGCGGCGGTTTGCGTATGATTGCGGGGCGTTTCTGTCCTTAGTGCTTTGCGGCGCGCTGTTTGCGGTCGAAGAACCACCCGCATACCAACAGACCGATGCCAAAGATCAGAAGCACGGCAGCCAGCCAATCGGTGGTACCGGTCTGGATCAGGGTCACGGTCGTGGTGTTCTGCGTGGGCGTTTCCTCCGGCTGGGCCAACGACGCGGACGTGTCAGTCTGAGCCGGTTCCTCCGCAGGCAGCTCGCCGGGGGCCTCTGTTTCCTCGGTTTCCTCGGTTTCCTCGGTTTCCTCGGGGATCTCGGGTTCCTCAGGCTCCTCGGGGGTCTCCGGCCCCTCAGGCTCCTCGGGGATCTCGGGGGTCTCCGGGTCTACGGGAACGACCGGAACATAGGGGTCGTCCGGGCTGTTCTTCAGGTTGGTAAAGACGACCTTGGCGGTGTCGTTCTGGGGCACAACGCCGGTCTCTGCAGGGTTGAGATTCAGCAGGGTCCAGCCGTCCTGAGCGGTTTCGGTGATGGTATAGCCGATGCCTGCGGGCAGGTTCGAGAGCGTGATGCTCTCGCCGCTTTTCAGGGTGAAGGATGTCTTGCCGTTTTTGAACGGGACACCGCACCATTTGTCGTCGATCGTGGTGATGGCATCATCATCCAGCGTGAGCTCAAAGGTGAACACGGTGTCATAGTCGCTCGGCAGCAGTTCACCGACCGTCTCTTTGCAGACGGTCAGGCTGCCGATGCTGCCGTGTGCGGCCTTGAGGGACAGGGGGCCGGTGTAAGAATTGACGGGTGCGACGAGAACCATGTGCAGATCCGCTTCGTCCCCGTGGGCGTTCCAGCGGGTGGCTTCAGAGTCGTCATACCAGCCGGTAATGAAATCATAGCAGTCCGGGTCGCCATCCAGCTCCCAGCCGCGGCCGGTGGGGCCAAAGGTAATGGTGGCACCGTCTGCGTTGTAGATGTCGTCACCAGCAGATGTCGCGTGATTGTTGTACAACTCTACATCGTCTGAAAGGATTGCGGTGCCCTTGTTACAAAGTCCGCCGCCTTGATTACCGGCATGGTTATAGCGTACACTGCCGGCCAGCAGGTTCAGCGTCGCATGCTCATCGTTTTGGATACCGCAGTTGCTGTTGTATTCCACCTGCAGATTGGCACCCTTTTCCACGGTGAAGAGATTGCAGTTGAAGATACCGGACACCGTATTGTAGTTGGCAGTGACATTTGCGCCGCTTTCTATCAGAAAAGCGCCCTGCTTCAGCTTGCCCGTTTCTTGATTGTAGATGCCATGGGCACCGTTGTGGTTGGCGGTGACATTTGCACCGGACTCAATCGTCAGATCGGAATCGTAACTGTTGTAGATACCGAGCTTAGCATTGTTGTCCACTGAAACATTGGCATCATTCTGGATGTGCAGCTTACAGCTGTTCACGATGGCAGCCAGGCCCTTGTTCTGACATACGGAGACGTTTGCACCACTTTCAATGGTCAGATCGCCGCCGCCTGCATACACATACAAACCGCCAGAGCCGTAGCCCGGGTCATTTGTGCCGTTGCCGTCGCAGATGACCTGCGAACCGCCTTGGATCACGCCAATGCCGCCGACACCGAGGCCGGAACCGCCATTGTCGCGGATATCAAGGGTAGAACCGGAATCCACGTCAAGGCCATCAACGAAAACAGCGTAGCCATACCATGCGCCGGTGTTTCCGGTGGCGGTCAGGGTCGAGGATTCCATGGTCAGCTTACCGTCATAGCAGCCAATGCCGAAGCCGTAGCCATCAGAATCGGATTTGCCGTTGTCCATCACCACGACATTTGAACTGGACAGTGTGATGTCGATCGGATCAATCGTCATGGCCGCATGGGCACAGCCTGTGATCTCAAGATAAGAGTTGTTGATCTTGATCTCACGGTTAGGTTGTCCTTTAAATTCCGAGTCATCGGCGTAGATACCACTTGCACGATGATTAGAGACATTACGGATCACGGCGTATGATCCATCCAGATACAGGTTGCTCTTCTGATACAGATAGATGCCGCTGCCGCAGCTTCCATCCGGGATCAACGTAAAGTTGACGTTGTTCAGTCTCAGATTCGAGTTGCTGATCAGGTTGGCCGTTCCTCCTGCGCCACCTTCATGGGTATGAGTATGCGCATAGATATTCAGCGTAAGATCTTTAAACGTGATATCACTGTGCGATGCATACATACCGTTCTGGTTCAGCGTCAGCGTGTAGGTATTGCCGCCGGAAATGGTCAAGTTCTTACTATGGAACTCAAGGCCCGTATACCACTCAATGTCCTTCAGCAGGTCGATCTGATCACCATCCGTCGCGGCAGTGATTGCATCGTCCAGTGTGGAGTAGTAGTACGTATCGTCGATCTTGTCGATCTTGCACACAGGCGGGGTTGTGGTGCTGCCGGTGTCGTCCGCAGAGCCATCGCCCTCCAGTTCCTCGTCAAGAGGCTGGGGGGGGGGGGTGGGATTCCCTGCGGGCAGGTCATCCGTTGCTTCATCGCGGTCCGCATCCGCAGGGTCATCGTCATCCGATTCCTCGTCATCCGATTCCTCGCCACCCGATTCCTCGTCACCCGATTCCTCGTCACCCGATTCCTCGTCATCCGATTCCTCGTCACCCGATTCCTCGTCAAGAGTTTTGGGGGTGAGATTCCCTGCGGACCGGTCATCCGCTGCTTCTTCATCGTTGTCCGCATCCACGACAGCGAGCTGCTGTTCCCGTGAATCATCAAGGACGTCGGAAACGGTGGAAAGGTCACTCCAACCCAAAAGGGTGCCGTCCGAATCCGTGATGGTGGGGTCGGGGCTCAGTGCAAGTACACTCAGCGGCAGAACATGAAGCAGCAATCCGATGGTAAGTATCACTACGAACCATCTCTTTTTCATAATTTTTTCTCCTCCTCTTTCTAAAATATAGTACATTTTGTGTACTGCTAATATAGTAGCATCGGATGTTCGGAAATACAAGAGGTTCAAACGAATTTGAAACCGAAAGATTCAAATTTTTGAAGCGGCGGGGAACCGCGCCGGAGTTTCTCCGGAAAATGATTCCTGCACAGGAGTGAAAGCTTATCCATGCGCCGGAAATTCCCAGAAATTATGAAAAAGTTTCGACACAAGAAAAACTCCCGGGAAATCCCGGGAGCATCGCAGAAACAAAAGAAGAAATTCCCTGCGGCGGCAGTCAGCGTCCCAGAATGGCCCGCAGGTCCTCTTCCGGGGTCGTAATGGCTTTCAGGTCATAGCGGCGCTGCAATTCCTGCACGACCCCCGGAGAGAGAAAGGCCGGGAGGGTGGGGCCGAGGCGGATGTTCCGGATGCCCAAAGCCAGCAGGGCGATCAGGATGCAGACTGCCTTCTGCTCGAACCAGCAGAGCACCAGCGAGAGCGGCAGGTCGTTGACGGTGCAGCCGAAGGCATCGGCCAGAGCCAGTGCGATCCGGATGGCGCTGTATGCGTCGTTGCACTGGCCCACATCGAGGATGCGGGGCAGGCCAGTGCCGGGCACTGTGCCCAGAGGCAGATCGTTCAGCCGGAATTTGCCGCAGGCCAGCGTCAGGATCACGGTGTCGGGCGGGGTGAGCTTGGCGAACTCGGTGTAATAACGGCGGGTGGGCCGGGTACCGTCGCAGCCGCCCACCAGGAAGAAATGGCGGATCTGCCCGCTTTTCACGGCCGCAACGATCTCATTGGCGTGGGAGAGCACAGCGCTCCGCGCAAAGCCGGTGGTGACCGTTTTGCCGCCGTTCATGCCCGGGATGATGGTATCCTCCGGGTAGCCGCCCAGTTCCAGCGCTTTCCGGATGACGGGGGTGAAGTCCCGGTCCTCCCCGATGTGCGGCACCCCGGGATAGGAGACCACCGAGGTGGTAAAGACCCGGTCGGCGTAGCTGGGGCGCAGCGGCATGATACAGTTTGTGGTGAAGAGGATGGGGGCGGGGATGTCCTCAAACTCCGACTGCTGGTTCTGCCAGGCGGTGCCGAAATTTCCCTTGAGGTGCGAATAGCGCTTTTTCAGCTCCGGATAACCGTGGGCGGGCAGGAGTTCCGAGTGGGTATAAACGTTGATGCCCTTGCCCTCGGTCTGGGCCAAAAGCTGCTGGGTGTCGTAAAGGTCGTGGCCGGAAATGACGATGAAAGGCCCTTTCTCGATGGTCAGAGGGACTTCTGTCGGTTCCGGTTCGCCAAAGGCACCGGTGTTGGCATGATCCAGCAGTTCCATGGTGCGGAAGCTGGCTTCTCCGGTCCTTTGCACCAGGAGCCAAAGCTCCTCCATGGATAGCCCCGAGGTGCCCACTGCCTTCAGGGCGGTACAGTAAAATTTGTCCAGCTCCGGGTCGATGCGGCCCAGCACCCGAGCATGATAGTTATAAGCGGCCATTCCCCGCAGGCTGAACAGCACAAAGCATTTCAGGCTTCGCACATCCGGGTCAGGCTCCTGCCAGAGCTGCTGCATATCATAGTCCTCGGCAATGCCCGGACAGGCGGCGTGGATCTTCTCGATCAGCTGCCCGACGGTGTGCTCGTCAAAATTTACATTGGTGATGGTGGTGAACAGCCCCTGCATCAGCAGCAAAGCCTGCTCCGGAGCCGGAGCACGGCCTTCGCCAATGAGCTGCTCCGCATACCGGATCAGGGCACCGGTCAGCCGGTCCTGCGCCGCTGCGGTCGGAGCCGATTTCCCGCACACACCTGCCCGACCGGTACAGGCAGTCCCGTTGGCCGCCTGCTCACATTGGAAACAAAACATCTGCTCATCCATAAAAATACTCCCTTCGCTTTCTGGCAAAGGGAGTATGGACAACGGACAGAGGAAATATGCAGGAAAAAAAAGGGGCCGCACCCCTTCGGATGCAGCCCTCAGAAAAGGAATGCTTAGTAGGTGATGCCCTGTGCCATCATGGCGGTGGCCACCTTCAGGAAACCGGCGCAGTTTGCACCGACCATCAGGTTGCCCTCGGAACCGGCAGCAACGGATGCATCGTAGGAAGCGTGGAAGATGCCCTCCATGATGCCCTTCAGCTTGGCATCTACTTCCTCAAAGCTCCAGCTCAGACGCTCGGAGTTCTGGCTCATTTCCAGACCGGAGGTGGCCACACCGCCGGCGTTGGCTGCCTTTGCGGGTCCGTACAGGACACCGTTGGACAGGTAGACCTCAATGGCCTCGGGCGTGCTGGGCATGTTTGCGCCCTCGCAGACAACGGTGCAGCCGTTCTTGACCAGAGCCTCAGCGGACTCCTTGTTGATCTCGTTCTGGGTTGCGCAGGGCAGGGCGATGTCGCAGGGGACAGTCCAGACCTTGGAGCAGTCGGCAACGTAGGTTACACCGGCGTGGGTCTCGGCGTACTCCTTGATGCGGCCGCGGCGCACTTCCTTCAGCTCCTTGACGTAAGCCAGATCAATGCCGTTGGGGTCGTAGACGTAGCCGTTGGAATCGGACATGGTAACGACCTTTGCGCCCAGAGACTGGGCCTTCTGGCAGGCATAGATGGCAACATTGCCGGAGCCGGAGATGACCACGGTCTTGCCCTCAAAGCTGTCGTTGCGCATACACTTCAGAGCCTCGGCGGTGAAGTAGCACAGGCCGTAGCCGGTGGCCTCGGTACGGGCCAGAGAGCCGCCGAAGGTCAGGCCCTTGCCGGTGAGCATACCGCCCTGGAAGCTGTTGGTCAGGCGCTTGTACTGGCCGAACATGTAGCCCACCTCGCGGCCGCCGACACCGATATCACCGGCGGGGCAGTCCACGAACTGGCCGATGTGGCGGTACAGCTCGGTCATAAAGCTCTGGCAGAAGCGCATGACTTCCATGTCGCTCTTGCCGTGGGGGTCAAAGTCAGAGCCGCCCTTGCCGCCGCCCATGGGCAGGGTGGTCAGGCTGTTCTTGAAGATCTGCTCAAAGCCCAGGAACTTCAGGATGCCCTGGTTGACAGAGGGGTGAAAGCGCAGGCCGCCCTTGTAGGGGCCGATGGCGCTGTTGAACTGGACGCGGTAGCCGCGGTTCACCTGGACCTTGCCCTGATCATCGACCCAGGGCACACGGAAGGTGATGATGCGCTCGGGCTCGACCAGACGCTCGATCAGGCCGGCCTTCTCGTATTCGGGATGCTTCTCCACCACGGGCTGGATGCTCTCCAGCACCTCGCGGACAGCCTGCAGGAACTCAGGCTCATTGGCATTGCGCTGTGCAAGGCCATCGTAAACGCGCTTCAGGTATTCATTCGTCAGCATAATAGAATACTCCTTTTCCCATGATTTACACTCGCTCTGCCCACTATCACAGAGCGCTTTATCATTATAAAGCTTTGTGCAGCGATTTACAAGAGAGGAAATCGGAAAATGTTTCAGTGAAGCCAAAATAAAAATGAATCCGCTTCACAGTGTCAGTGCCCGGCAGCGCTGGGGATCTCCTGCAGCTCAAAGCGGTATTCCTGCGCGGCATCGGGATATTTTGCCCTGTCCACGGGGCTGAGGAACATGGCAAGGGGCCGCAGCCAGAGCCCGCCGTCCCCGTAGAGCTTACGGTAGACCACAAAGGGCTCCCCCGTTTCGGAATCGTTGGCAACGGCCTCTACCAGATAAAAGTCGCCCTTGAAGTGCCGGTATACCCGGCCGATCTTGAGTTCATTCGGCATTTGCGTTCTCCTTTACATTCCAGCCAAAATGGCATTCACGGCAGTCACAAAGGGCTCCATATCTTCAAACAGGACTTCGACGATGATGCTCCAGTTGATACCGTCGTAGTCATGCACCAGCCGGTGACGCAGCCCGGCGACCATATTCCAGGGTTGCTCCGGATAAGAGGCCTTGAACTCCGGACTGAGCTGGTAGACCTGTTCCCCGATGTTATAGAGCGGGGTCGTGACGGCCCACTGGGAAAATTCGTCCTCGAGCAGAAGCTCCGGCGTAATGCCGCGCTTGTGCATCTCGGCTTTCAGGCTTTCCCATGTGGCAACGATCTTTTTCAGGCGCTCCTTGTCCGATCTCTTCATGCGATCCTGACCCCCTCCCGCATGATGCTTTCATAGAAGGGAGTGCCGGTGTTGACCTCCCGGATCTCAAAGGCATCCACGTCCTTCTGGGTGCGCTGGCGCAGCTCCTCCCCAAAAGCAAAGATGTCCCTTGGCCGGAAGTTGGCACCGCCCACCACGATCACATCGATATCCGAAGCGGCAGTGGCTTCTCCCCGGGCGTAGGAGCCGAACAGCAGGGCATACTCGGCGTGATATTTGTGCAGCAGCTCCCGGATGACCTGCTCGATCTCAGTGCGGGAAAGCGTGTTCATGCGGACACCTCCAATCGGAAATTCTCTACCAATATTGTACCATAGAATGCCGGAAATGCAAACAAAAATCCCCCGCAGGCGGCTGGCGCTGGCGGGGGAGTGGTGCACGATTTACTTCTTCAGCAGCTTCTCGCAGGCATCGCCTTGCGGATGGCCGCGATTTCGTCGAGCGTCAGTTCGCGGGCCGGCAC
>ENA-UPWM01000955-UPWM01000955.1-human-gut-metagenome-genome-assembly--contig:-NODE-955-length-12979-cov-9.075802_pt1 | contig 12979 bp, 13 predicted proteins | sample MGYA00250051_ERZ773379 | MGnify/ENA primary metagenome ERZ773379 (study PRJEB29103, sample SAMN06112020) | human gut metagenome | biome: human gut; feature: ankylosing spondylitis patient; material...
GGATAAATAGTTGCCATTGCTTCCAAAGAAGGGTCCTGGAATATAACATAAGGCGGTACTTCCAACTTCTTGGAGAGCTTCTTACGCAAGTCTTTCAACATGGAATAGAGAGCCGGGTCTACCGCACAGGCGCCACCGCCGCGTGCCGGTGCTTCTTCCTCCACTTCCTCGAAATCATTATCTTCCGTAATCTTAAAGGATTTAGGATGCTTCAAGAATTTCTTACCTGCATCCGTTACTTTCAACAAGCCGTAGTTTTCGACTTCTTTGGTCAAATAACCGGCAATCAATGCCTGGCGGATAACAGCATTCCAAGTTTTGTCTTCTTCTCCCATACCGGAACCGAACACTTCCAAATCTTCATGCAGATGCGCCTGCACTTCCGAAGTTTCTTTTCCCTGTATAATATCTATAATATAGTCTGCTTTAAAATTTTCTTTTACCGCAAGAACAGTTTCTATTACGGTGCACAATAATTCCTGAGCTTCCACTTGTTTTTTCGGATTTAAACAGTTGTCACAATTTCCACAATTTTCTTCCGTATATTCCTCACCGAAATAGTGCCCTTCTCCAGTTTTTTCACACGTCCCGACCAGGTGCTTTTCACCAACAGCAACGTGCCTTACACCAATCTTACCTACTACAAAGCCGGCAGCAAAGTGAACGGTGAAGAACGCTTCAAGTCCTACTTCTCCGTCAACGTCAACAAGCAGTTGGCATTTGGCTTTAACATCGACTATCTGTACGGACGCGGTTATTACCAGAACCAGTCCACCTCGCACTTCAATGCAGGTCTGTTCGGTAGCTATATCGGCGAGAAATACCAGGTACAAGCAGTCTACAACAACTTTTTCCTGAAGATGAACGAGAACGGCGGTATTGCAGACGACCAATACATCACCCGTCCCGAAAACATGTCCGGAGGAAAGAAAGAGTACGAGTCCACCACTATTCCGGTCAAATTGGAACAGAGTTCCAACCGTAACAAGGATTTTTATATCTATCTGACACAGCGCTATCGTCTTGGTTTTACGCGGAGAGTACGGAACACACAAGAAGGCAAACCGACGGTATCCGCACCCAAAGCCTCATCCTCCCCGTCCTCTGAAGCCGAAATATCCGCTTCGAACAACGACATAGCATTGCCAAACGACAGCATAGCATCAAAATCGGTCAGCACACTTGCAGCTGCCAATGACAGCCTGCCGTCTGTTTCTACCGCAGACAACGACTCACTTTTCGAAGAAGAGTTCGTCCCCGTCACCAGCTTTATCCATACCTTGAAAGTAGAGCGGTCGCGACACCAATTCCGTTCGGGAAGCGAGCCCGAAGGATTCTTCCCGGAAGACTACAAGCTTTACAAGAATTACAGCAACGACTCCACCACGGCATTCAGTGTAAAGAACGTGTTCGGAATAGCCTTGCTGGAAGGTTTCAACAAATACGCCAAAGCCGGACTTACGGCTTATATCTCCCACAAGTTCAGCCGGTACGACCTGATGAATACGGACACACTTACCGACATGCGCCGCATCCGCTACACCGAGCAGGAAATCTTCCTGGGTGGCGAACTCGCCAAGCGCGAAGGCAAACTGCTGCACTACAACGTAAACGGTGAAGTGGGGTTGGTAGACAAAGCCATCGGGCAGTTCCGCGTCAACGCCAATCTGGACCTGAACTTCCGTCTATGGAAAGATACGGTGAACTTCTACGCCCGCGGTTATGTGAGCAACACGCTTCCTTCCTTCTACATGCGCCATTACCACTCCAACCACTACAACTGGGACAACGACAACATGGACAAGGAATTCCGTACGCGTGTGGAAGGCGAGCTGAACATTTCCCGTTGGGGAACCAATCTCCGTGCCGGCGTAGAGAATATCAAGAACTACACCTACTTCAACCAAAGCGCCCTGCCCGAACAGAACGGAGGCAACATACAAGTGCTGTCCGCCACACTGAAACAAGACTTCCGCCTCGGTGTCTTCCACCTGGACAATGAGGTGACCTGGCAGAAGACGAGCAATGAAACAGTACTTCCATTGCCCCAACTCTCGCTCTACCATAACTTCTACATACTGGCTAAACTCGCCAAGAAGGTGCTGACCGTTCAGTTGGGTGCCGATGTCCGTTACTTCACCAAGTACAACGCACCTGCCTATGCACCCGGCGTCCAGCAGTTCCATCTGCAACCTACGGACGATTTGGTGGAAATAGGCGGTTACCCCATCGTAAACGTATATGCCAACCTGCACTTGAAGCGGACGCGTATCTTTGCCATGATGTATCACGTCAACGCGGGTATGGGAAGCGCCAATTCCTTCCTGGTGCCGCACTACCCCATCAATCCGCGCTTGTTCAAAATTGGCGTCTCATGGAATTTCTATGATTAACAGATGACTGTATGACGAAAAGCAGACTGCTCAAATACGCACTTCTGGGAATTGCAGCGGCTCTCATTGCCCACTATCTCATCGAGAAAGAAGAGAAACCGAAAGGTCATCCGCGCGATTATGCCGAGATAGCTGCCGAAGGCATCATACATGCTTCGACGGAATACAACTCCATCAGTTTCTATGTGGATGATGACACCTTGTCCGGTTTCCACTACGAGCTGATAGAAGCTTTTGCACGCGACCACGGGCTGCAAGCGGCCATATCACCGGAAATGAGCTTCAACAAGCGGCTGGAAGGCCTGGCCGACGGGCAATATGACGTGATTGCCTACGGCATCCTCGCCACCAGTGAGCTGAAAGACTCCTTGCTGCTTACCACCCCTATTGTGCTGAACAAGCAAGTGCTGGTGCAACGCAAGCTTGAGAATATTTCCGACTCGTCATTATTCATCAAAAGCCAACTGGACCTGGCTGGAAAGACACTGCACGTAGTGAAAGGCTCCCCTTCCATACTACGCATCCGCAACCTGGGAAATGAGATAGGCGACACCATCTACGTTGAGGAAATAGAGAAGTACGGTTCCGAACAACTGATTGCCTTGGTAGCCCATGGAGACATCGACTATGCCGTATGCGACGAAAGCATTGCCCGTACCGCAGCCGACAGCATTCCTCAAATAGACATCAATACCGCCATCAGCAGTAGCCGGCAAAATTATGAGCGCCGAAGCAGCTGCAGAATTTGTAAAGGATGGCGACAACGTAGGTACCAGTGGTTTTACTCCGTCTGGTTATCCTAAAGCTGTGCCTCTTGCTCTGGCAGAAAAAGGCAAAAAAACTCCTTTCCAAATCAACGTTTGGACCGGTGCTTCTGTAGGTCCTGAAATGGATACCGCAATGACTCAAGCTGGTATCGTTGCTCGTCGTATGCCTTACCAAACTAACAATGATCTGCGTAAAGCTATCAACAACGGTTCTGTAAAATATACTGACCTGCATTTGAGCCATGTTGCTCAAATGACTCGCTATGGTTTCATGGAAAACCGCAGATGTGTAGACGTCGCTATCGTCGAAGCCTGCAAAATCATTGACCTTGGCAATGGCCAGGTTGGTTTGATTCCTACAACTTCCATGGGCAATTCTTCTTCTTATGTTCAATGTGCTGAAAAAGTTATTGTTGAAGTAAATACTTCTCAACCAGTAGAATTGGAAGGCATGCATGACTCCTATGTGCCTTTGGATCCTCCGAATCGTAAAGCTATTCCTGTTGAAAAACCGGAAGATGTAATCGGCACTCCTTATATTCCTTGCGATTTGGACAGACTCGTTGCAGTAGTTCCCTGCGATATTACTGATAAAGTTCGTCCGTTGGGCGAAATCGACGAAGATGCTCAAAAAATGGGTAAAAACTTGGTTGAATTCTTTAAATCTGAAGTTGCTGCAGGTCGTTTGCCCGCTAATCTGTTGCCGCTGCAGTCTGGTGTAGGTTCTGTTGCTAACGCAGTTATCAACGGTTTGGTTAACTCTGATTTTGAAGATTTGACTGTATATACCGAAGTTATTCAAGACGGTATGTTCGACTTGATCGATGCTGGCAAACTCCGCGTTTGCTCTGGTACCGCTTTGAGCCCATCCCCTGATTGCCTCAAAAAATTCTATGACAATGTAGAAAAATATAAAAAATATATCATTCTGCGTCCGCAAGAAGTTGCAAACAGCCCGGAAGTTGCTCGTCGTATCGGTGTCATTGCAATGAACACTGCTATTGAGGTTGACATCTATGGTAATGTTAACTCCACTCATATTTGCGGTACTAAGATTATGAATGGTATCGGCGGTTCCGGCGACTATGCTCGTAATGGTTATCTGACCGTATTCTTCACTACATCTCTTGCAAAAGGCGGAGCTATCAGCTCTGTAGTTCCTTTCTGCTCTCATGTTGACCATACTGAACATGACGTTGATGTTATCGTTTCCGAACGCGGCGTAGCTGACCTTCGTGGTTTGTCTCCAAAAGAACGTGCTTTGGTTATCATTGATAAAGTTGCTAATCCGAAATATCAACCGCTGCTTCTTGATTACTTCAAGAGAGCTTGCGAAGCTTGTGGCAATAGCCAAACTCCGCATATTATGGATGAAGCTTTCTCCTTCCATGATCGTTTCGTAAAAACCGGCACCATGGAAAAATAATTCTTAGTCAAGACGATTGACTGAGATTGTTGTCTGAAATATTTTGCCGGCAGATAGTTAGTTCTGCCGGCAAACTTTACAGCTTATCTGTAAATAAATTCTGTTGACGAGGCCTTCGGGCTTTGCCATATACACCGTCTATGACGGACACTCTCACCATAATTCGGTCAGTCCAAACCGGATTGTGCAAAAACAATATTCTTAAGGAGGATTTGAGAATGGCAAATGAAACTCTGAAAGCTGGATTTGACAAGTACATGGCTGGCGTAGAAGCTAAACTTGCTAAAAATCCCGAACGTGCAAACCTTGAGCCCAACAGGCTCTACACCCCTCTCGACATCGAAGGCTTCGACTATGAGAAGGATCTTGGCTTCCCTGGTGAATATCCTTACACTCGTGGTGTACAACCTACTATGTATCGTGGCCGTTTCTGGACCATGCGTATGTATGCTGGTTTCTCCACTGCGGAAGAATCCAACAAACGTTATCGTTACCTCTTGGCTAACGGTGGCAGCGGCTTGTCCTGCGCATTCGACCTTCCGACCCAAATCGGTTATGATTCTACCGATCCGATGGCTGAAGGCGAAGTTGGTAAAGTTGGCGTAGCTATCGACTCCTTGGCTGATATGGAAATCTTATTTGACCAAATTTCTTTGGATCAAGTTTCCACTTCCATGACCATCAACGCTCCTGCATCCGTACTTCTTTGCATGTACATCGCAGTTGCTGAGAAACAAGGCGTTTCCGCTGACAAACTGCGCGGTACTATTCAAAATGATATTTTGAAAGAGTATGCTGCTCGCGGAACTTACATTTTCCCGCCGAAACCCTCCATGCGTTTGATCACCAATATTTTCGAATATTGCTCCAAAAACGTACCGCTGTGGAATACCATCTCCATTTCCGGTTATCATATCCGTGAAGCTGGTTCCACCGCTTCTCAAGAAATCGCTTTCACCATCGCTGACGGTATCGCTTATGTTGAAGCAGCTATCAAAGCTGGTATGAACGTTGACGATTTTGCTGGTCGTCTGTCCTTCTTCTGGAACGCTCATAACAACGTACTCGAAGAAGTTGCTAAATTCCGCGCTTCCCGTCGTGTATGGGCTAAAGTTATGAAAGAAAGATTCGGCGCTCAAAAACCGAAATCTCAAATGCTCCGCGTACATACTCAAACTGCAGGTTCCATGCTGACTGCACAACAACCGAACAACAACATCGTTCGTGTTGCTCTGCAAACTGCTGCTGCTGTAATGGGTGGTACTCAATCTTTGCACACTAACTCCAAAGACGAAGCTTTGGCATTGCCGACCACTGAGTCTGTAACCATCGCTCTCCGTACTCAACAAATCGTTGCTTACGAATCCGGCTTGGCTGACACCGTTGATCCGTTGGGTGGTTCCTACTATGTTGAAGCTTTGACTAACAAAATCGAAGCTGAAGCTTGGGAATATATCAAAAAGATTGACGAAATTGGCGGCGCTCCTGAAGCTATCGCTAAAGGTTATATCCAAAAAGAAATCCAAGACTCCGCTTACAAATGGCAAATGGACATTGAAAAAGGCGACCGTATTATTGTTGGCGTAAACAAATTCCAACAAGAAGAAGAACCGCCGAAAAACTTGCTGCGTGTTGACGGTTCCGTTGGCAAATTGCAAGCTGATAAGATTGCTGCCCTTAAAGCTCGTCGTGACAATGCTAAAGTTGAAGAAACTTTAGCTGCTCTGGAAAAAGGCTGTGCTGACGAATCCGTTAACCTGATGCCTTTGATTCTTGACGCTGTACGTGCTTATGCAACTGAAGGCGAAATCTGCGGCGTAATGAGAAAAGTATTCGGCGAATATCAATCTCATACTGCTCTGTAATTTAGAGCCAACAATAATAGGGAGGTAAGAAATAATGTCTAATATTAGAGTTTTAGTAGCAAAACCGGGTCTGGACGGCCATGACCGCGGTGCTAAAGTTGTAGCTCGTGCATTGCGCGACGCTGGTTTTGAAGTTATTTACACCGGTATTCGTCTGACTCCGGAACAAATCGCTGAAGCTGCTCTGCAAGACGACGTTAAAGTTGTTGCTTTGAGCCTGCTTTCCGGCGCACACAACACCCTTTTCCCGAAAGTAGTTGAACTGCTGAAAGAAAAAGGTTTGACTGATGTTCTGGTTATCGGCGGCGGCGTTATTCCTGACGCTGACATTCCTGGTTTGAAAGCTGCTGGCATTGCCGAAGTATTCACTCCTGGCACTCCGACTGGCAACATTGTTGAATTCATCAACGCTAACGTAAAATAATTAAGGTTCTCAAAAATTTTGCAGGCCGGGCTTGTCCCGGCTTGCATAATACAATTTTTATTGGACCTCAACAAGGCGGTGTGATCATTGAATATTGTTGAAGGCGTATTAAACCATTCTCGTTTAGCATTAGCGAAAGCTATTACTGCCGTAGAGAACGAGTATGATAACGCTGTTGAAATAATGACAGCCATTTATCCCCACACCGGTAATGCTTATGTCATCGGAATAACCGGACCTCCGGGCGCTGGCAAAAGTACTTTGACCGACAAGCTTGCTAAAGAATATCGTAAACGCGGTAAAACAGTTGGTATTATCGCAATTGATCCTACAAGTCCTTTCTCCGGCGGTGCAATTTTAGGCGACCGTATCAGAATGTTGGACCTTACTGCCGATGAAGGCATTTTTGTTCGTTCCATGGCTACTCGCGGTAGTTTGGGTGGATTATCCCAAAAAGCGGGCGATGCTGTTAAATTGATGGATGCATATGGTTTTGATGTTATTATTGTTGAAACTGTTGGCGTTGGTCAATCTGAAGTAGATATTGTTAAAACTGCTGATACTACAATGGTTGTTGTTATTCCTGGTATGGGCGATGACATTCAGGCTATTAAAGCAGGTATACTTGAGATCGGTGACCTTTTCACGATCAATAAAGCTGACCGTGAAGGTACGGACAAGCTGAACATTGAGATTGAAATGATGTTGGAATTAAATCCCGAACATGTTGGCTGGCGTCCTCCGATCAATCGGACCATTGCCAGCAAGGGTGAAGGTATAGAAGCTGTTGTTGACTCTATTGAAGAGCACAAAGCATATTTGATTGAATCTGATCAATTGAGCAAAATACGCAAAGCTCGTATTAAAAACGAAGTTACTGCTATGCTTAATGACAGGGTCAACCGTTATATCGACAAGAATGTTGTAGCTACTTCCGAATTTGATATTTTAGTTGAAAAACTTCAAATTCGTGAAATTGAGCCGTATTCTGTTGTCGCTGACATTGTTGGTAAAGTTTTAAGATAAAACAACCAAAATTACTTTTAGGAGGAATTTGAAATGTTTAAAACAATTTGTGTTGACCATGTAGGTATTGCTTGCAAAGACCTGGATCTTTCCAAGAAATTCTACACTGAAGTTCTTGGCTTGAGCTGCACTGGTGAAGAAGCTGTTCCTGAGCAAGGTGTAAAAACCGTATTTATTCCCTGTGGCGAAACTTTGCTTGAGCTCCTTGTTGATATCACTGAAAATGGCGATGGCCCTATCGGCAAATACATCGCTAAAAATGGACAAGGTATCCAACATATCGCTGTTCGCGTTGATGATGTTCAAGCAGCTATTGATACCACTATTGAAAAAGGTGCTGCTATGATCGACAAAGCTCCTCGTGGCGGTGCTGGCGGAATGGATATCGCTTTCGTTCATCCGAAATCCGTAGGTATTTTGCTTGAGTATTGCGCTCCGGCAAAAAAATAATTCCGTAAAATACGGAATTACAAAAATCTTTTGAAGATTTTATTTTAAGTTGTTACATACTACACGGATGCGGACCAAAGAGTCTGCATCCGCGTAGATGTATATAAAATAAGGTTCTCCCAATAATGATGGAGGTGTAAGATTTGTCTACTCAAGCAAAAATTGAGAAAATGCTCAAAAAGTCCGAAGTAATTCTGGCTGCAGGCGGCGAAAAACGCGTTGCAAAACAACACGAAGCCGGCAAAATGACTGCACGTGAAAGAATTGCTGCACTCCTCGACGAAGGATCCTTTGTTGAATTGGATCGTTTCGTAAAACATCGTTGCACAAACTTCGGCCAAGAGAAGAAAGAACTTCCTGGCGAAGGTGTAACTACTGGTTACGGCACCATCGATGGCCGTCTGGTTTATGTATTCGCACAAGATTTCACTGTAGAAGGTGGTTCTTTAGGCGAAATGCATGCTGCTAAAATCGTAAAAGTACAACGCCTGTCCCTGAAAATGGGTGCTCCGCTTGTTGGCCTGAACGATTCCGGCGGTGCTCGTATCCAAGAAGCAATTGACGCTTTGGCTGGTTACGGCAAAATCTTCTTTGAAAACACTATTGCATCCGGCGTAGTTCCTCAGATCTCCGCTATCATGGGTCCTTCTGCTGGCGGCGCTGTATACAGCCCGGCACTGACTGACTTCATTTACATGGTAAAGAACACTTCTAAAATGTTCATTACCGGCCCCGCAGTAGTAAAATCTGTTACTGGTGAAGACGTAACCCAAGAACAACTGGGTGGCGCTATGACCCACAACAGCACTTCCGGCGTTGCACATTTTGCTGCAGAAAACGACGAAGATTGCTTGCAACAGATCCGTTACCTGCTGAGCTTCCTGCCTTCCAATAACATGGAATGCGCTCCTATCGTAGAAACCGGTGACGACCCGATGCGTATTGATGACTCCTTGAATACATTGCTTCCGGATAACTCCAACCAAGCATATGATATGAAAGACGTAATCAAATCCATCGTAGACAACGGTGAATTCTATGAATCCCAACAATATTGGGCAACCAATATTATCACTTGCTTTGCACGTATGGATGGTCAAACCGTAGGTATCATTGCAAACCAACCTAAAGTAATGGCTGGCTGCCTGGATATCAACGCATCCGACAAATCCTCTCGTTTTATTCGCTTCTGCGATGCCTTCAACATTCCTTTGCTGAACTTGGTAGACGTACCTGGCTTCCTGCCTGGCTGTAACCAAGAATACGGCGGTATTATCCGTCACGGCGCAAAAATGCTGTATGCATATTCCGAAGCAACTGTACCTAAAATTACTGTAGTAACCCGTAAAGCATACGGTGGTTCCTACCTGGCAATGTGTTCCCAAGATTTGGGCGCAGACCAAGTAATTGCATGGCCGACTGCAGAAATCGCAGTAATGGGACCTGCAGGTGCAGCTAACATCATCTTCAAAAATGATCCTGATGTAAAAGCAAAAACGGAAGAATATATCGATAACTTTGCAACTCCGTACCAAGCAGCAATGCGCGGCATGGTAGACATCGTAATCGAGCCGAAAAACACCCGTCCCACCATCATCAACGCTTTGCAAATGTTGCAGTCCAAACGTGAAACTCGCCCGGCAAAACGCCATGGCAATATTCCTTTGTAATTTGCAGCTTGCAGTATAGTGCTTAATTAATTAAGAAGAATGAGGTGAAATAATGGGTCCTGTAACTACTAATCCTTGGTTGATTGCTGCTATCAATATGACCATAGTTTTTGGCGTATTGGCTATGCTGGGTTTCTTGATGAAAGTTATCTACTTTGTAGATCCTACTCGTCAAAAAAAAACAGCTAATCCAGTAGCAGCACCGGCACCTGCCGCAGCACCTGCTGCTGTTGCAGCTCCTGTGCAGGATGACAGTGAAGTAATTGCTGTTATTGCAGCAGCTGTAGCTGCTCTTGGTCATTCCGCAGAGCAAATAGCCTGCGTACGTCGTCTGCCCGAAGCAAGTTGGACACAAAATGCTCATATTGAAGCAATTAGTGTACGTAAAGAATGCTTCTAATTTGGGGTTAATAATTAATCTATTTTATTACGAGATTTTAAGGAGGATTAACATCCATGAAAAAATATACCATTACCGTTAACGGCACTGCATATGAAGTAGAAGTTGAAGATATGGGCGGCGCTGCTGCAACAGCTCCTAAAGCTGCTGCTCCTAAAGCTGCACCGGCTCCGGCCGCTGCTCCCGCTCCTAAAGCTGCTGCACCGGCTCCGGCTGCAAAACCTGTTGCTGCTGGCTCTGCAACCATTTCTGCTCCTATGCCTGGTAAAGTTCTCGAAGTAAAAGTTAAAGCTGGCGACGCAGTTAAATCCGGCGACGTATTGATGATTCTCGAAGCAATGAAAATGCAAAACGAGATCATGGCTCCGGCTGACGGCACCATTTCTGACGTTCGCGTTTCCGCAGGTCAAACTGTTGGTACCGGCGACGTTATGATCGTAATGTAATTTGCGTCATAAGAAAGCAATAACTTTTATATTTAGAAGAGAGCTTATTTGTGATTGAAACTAGAAGCTCTCAAATAATTGAACATTGGGAGGATATAAATGGAAGCATTTGTAGTTGCTTTACAATCCGTATGGAATGACAGCGGTTTCTCCGCTTTCACCATGGGTCATGCCATCATGATGTTGGTAGGTATTATTCTTTTATATTTGGCTATTGGTAAAGGTTTTGAACCTTTGCTGTTGTCTCCGATTGCATTCGGCTGTTTGCTGGCAAACGTGCCTAAAACAGGTTTTGAAGACCAACCGGGTGTTATGCAGGTAATTCTTTATGGTATTAATCATGAAATTTTCCCGCCTTTGATTTTCTTAGGCGTAGGTGCAATGACAGACTTTGGTCCGTTGATTGCAAACCCGAAAACTTTGCTTTTGGGCGCTGCAGCTCAAGCAGGTGTATTTGTTTCCTTGCTGGGCGCTATGATGCTCGGATTTACAGTGCAAGAAGCATCCGCTATCGGTATTATCGGTGGTGCTGATGGCCCGACTGCTATTTACCTGGCTGCAAAAATGGCTCCTAACCTGTTAGGTGCTATCGCAGTAGCTGCATATTCTTATATGTCGTTGGTTCCTTTGATCCAACCTCCTATTATGAAACTTTGCACTACTGAAGCTGACCGTAAAATCGTTATGGAACAACTGCGTCCGGTTTCTCATTTTGAAAGAATCGTATTCCCGGTTGTTACTACTATCGTTATCAGCTTGTTGCTTCCGCCTGTATGCTCTTTGATTGGTATGCTGATGTTGGGTAACCTGTTCAAAGAAGCTGGTTGTTTGGATCGTCTTTCCGATACTGCACAAAATGCTTTGATGAACATTGTAACGATCATGCTGGCAACTGGTACAGGTTTGACTATGAAAGCTGAATCCTTCCTGAACTATCAAACTATTTTGATCATTGTTCTTGGTTTGATCGCTTTCGCAGCTGGTACTTTTGCCGGTGTTGTATTTGGTAAGCTCATGTGCATTCTGGATGGTGGTAAAACCAATCCTCTTATCGGTTCCGCTGGTGTATCCGCAGTTCCGATGGCAGCACGTGTATCCCAAGTTGTTGGTCAAAAAGCTAACCCTTCTAACTTCCTGCTCATGCATGCTATGGGCCCGAACGTAGCTGGTGTTATCGGCACCGCAGTAGCTGCAGGCGCAATGCTTGCAATGATTGGTGCTGCTAAATAACTAAAATTGAAACAGGTGCATCTTTTATGGTGTGCCTGTTTTTTTATTATGCTAATTACCCATATATAAAGGAAATAATATGTTCATTTTAAATTTGGACATAGTTAACCTTCAACTATCAATATTTTAGTTAAATATTGCTTAAAAATCTGTTGCCTGTGCCACATAATTAAAAGTTTTTATTAAAAACTTGTCACTCGTCACATTCTTGTCTAAAGCCTTGTGCAACAATATTTTATGGCGTGATGAGTTGCAGGGTGAACTCATCACGCCGGTATGCCGCTGTGCCGTTGTGATGTTTCCTTAATACGACTCGTCACACCATAATGTGTTGATATTCTGTGAGTTAGGCGCAGATGTGATGAGTGACGAGTTTTTTACAAAATAATTTTTACTTTTCTCACGCTGTCCTTCTGTATAACTTGTGCCCTTTCAGCTTGTGAAAAGCCATGTTTTATATGGTAAAAGCATACCTTTTGTGTTGCCGTCCAGCACCTTTTGCATCGTGGATGTTAGCAGGTGATTATGCTTTTAGCGCTTTCATGGCAGACAGCAGATTGTCTTATATTGCATGGTTAAATGTTTATCGCGTACAAGACAGACTGTGACTCTATTCAACAGGTATACCGATGTATTCATCCGCTTATTTGTTCTTGTAGTATTCTTGTCGTCATTCTTTTTCTGACATAGTCTGCTATGACTTAAAATGGCAAACGATAGTCTGCTCAATATAAAATGATAATCCGGCAGAATCATGGTGAGCTATTATGATATAATCGCGCAAAGTGTAAAAACGGAAACTCAGATTAATCGGAGTTAGAATATTTTTCGTATCTTTATAGCCGTAAACTTATGGTGATGGCAGTATGCCAATGAGTGAAT
>ENA-UPWM01000959-UPWM01000959.1-human-gut-metagenome-genome-assembly--contig:-NODE-959-length-12967-cov-11.503413_pt1 | contig 12967 bp, 9 predicted proteins | sample MGYA00250051_ERZ773379 | MGnify/ENA primary metagenome ERZ773379 (study PRJEB29103, sample SAMN06112020) | human gut metagenome | biome: human gut; feature: ankylosing spondylitis patient; material...
GACCAGCGGTACTGCCTTCTTCACCTACGGTATGCTTTGGGGGGTCAACAATGGTTACCTCAACAAGAAGGAGTACACCATAATAAGTTTGAACAAGGTTGATTTTCCTGCTCCGCTGTGTCCGACAACAGCATACTTCATGCCTTTTTTTATTGTTAAATTTATATTTTCCAATGCAAAACTTTTCCTTTTGAATGTCACATTTTCGAATATTATATCTGAATTTAATTTTTTCTTTCGTGGCAGGACTGTGACATGCGTATCCTGCGTATAAGCTAATACTTTTTTCTTCACGTCCTTCATGGACTGTATTGCCGTGAAATTATAGAGGACAGTGTCGATCGGTTCGATGAAAGAAGATACATAACTAAGTGTGGCAACTCCGACTCCCACTGTGATCTCATGCTTATAAAAAAGAACTGCCACCACTGCAAATGTAAATATTTTCACGAATTTAGTCGTTAATTCACTCACGCCTAATACCATGCTCTTCTTTTTCCCATACTGATACCGCTTTTCTGCTGTTTCATTTAAAACGTGTTCATGCTTATCAAGTATTTTTCCTACCGTCATCTGATTAATAACACGAAAACCTTCCAATAAATCCGTAATCTCTGTAACGTACTCCGCCATCTGTTCCTGATATGTACTTCTTGCGTCAGTCAGCGATTTTCCTATCATTCTCGGTATCAGGATCGCAAATATCGAAGTCAGAATTATCACCAGCGCAATTCTCCAGTCAACTCCGAAAAACAGCACGACACCATACACAATTATCATGTTTACGCAGCGTATGATACTAATAACAGGTTCCAGATAATCCTGCTCTAACGCTGTAATATCATTTCCCTGTAAGGAAACATATTCGCCATCACGATCTTTTTGAGAGGGCTTTGCAGCCCATAATCAAACAGCCATTGTTGAAGCAATGGTGAAAAAGCCAGACAGATAACGCCTGCCAAATCCCATAAAATCTGGGCGATAATATATTTTTTTGTTTTATATATATACGTGTTCAATGTTTTTCTCCTTATATACCCGGCTCTAATCTCTGCTTTTTCACATGCCATCGATGATGCTTGTACTCACTTCCTTTAATAAGACCATAATAATCTATATTGTGTCTATTCAATATTAATCCCAACTCATGATCGCACCATTTCTACATCTTCTGCAACCGTATCAGTTTCCCCTTGTCCAAGTGTTCTGGAAAAAATCATGCACACAGTCACAATCAGTGCCAGCACACCAGAAGTAATAAATATTGCTGATGTATCCACATATGCAACAACGATACTCACCAGAAACGATGCCACAGGCATAGACGCTGCACCTGCTGCGGTTGTAATGCCGGATATTCTGGCAAGGTAGTCTGTGCGGATTCTTTTTACTGCAAACACACTCAAATGCGAATTTACCAATGCCACCGTATATCCCAGAATAAAGCTAAATACTGCGGTAAACGCATAAACCAAAATCCGGCTTGTATAAAGCGGTCTGCATACCGGGAGCATAATATAAAACAAAGCAATCCCCAAACCACTCGCAATCCAAAGTCCCTTTCCCGAAATAATACGCTGTACCATTGGATAAGTGACGGAGCCAAGCAGCATACCTACGGTTATGGAGATTCCAAGAATCGATAATATCTCCGCTCCACCGCCCAATATATCACCGGCAAGGGGTGCCTGCAAACTATTCAATGGAACTAAAATTGCATTCAAAAAAACCGCCAAAAGTAAAAAAATGCGGATCATTGCATCTTTTTTCACATAAGAAAATCCATCTGCCAGATCTTTCACATATGCCTTACGGTCAAATTTCTGCTTGACAAGCCCCTGCTCTTTTGTATTTACAAATACAATGATCAGTGCGGACAGCAAAAAAGTTGTCATATCCACGTAAATTGCACCAGAAGTTCCAATTACAGCTATAATTGCCGCTGCAACAGCCGTTCCGATTAATTCTACCATACTTGACAAGGTTGTCGATAACGATATTCCATATTCATAGTATTCTTTTTCCAGCACCTTTGGCGTCAATGCAGCACTTGCCGGTCCCCTGAATGCCTCTACCGTAGAAATCGTCAAAGTTGTAACCAGCAGCATCCATGCCTGTAAAAATCCGAACAGATACCCGGTTGCCACAAATGCAACACAGACCGCACGTATCAAATCCGTGACAATCATAATTGTTTTCTTTTTCTGTCCCTCTACCCATGCTCCGGCTAACGGCGTAATGATAATAGATGGGATTCTATTCACACCATAAATGATAGCCGACCATGCGGCATTTCCTGTGATTTCATAGACAATCCATGTGGATGCAATTGCGTCAATGGAATCTCCGAATCGGTTGATCAATGCCGCTATCATAATTTTCATGTACTCGGTCTGCCGAAAGATATCACGGTAGCCGACCTTACTTTCCTGTTTCATACAACACTTTTTATTCCTTTCTTCTTTTCGCCTTTTTTCATTATACAAGCTCCGCACAAATTTGTAAAATAAGTAACCAGAAACAAAAAAGTTTCCATTTATGTATATATCAAATTGATTGATATACATTGTCTTTTTCTTCTTCCCGCTATATAATTTATTTCAAAATATACGTTGAAATTAGAGGTTATTACAAATGGGTGTCAGAAACGCAGGCAAAGCAATCCGTGAAGCACGATTAAAGGCTGGTTTAACACAGGAACAGTTATCCGAAGGGGTATGTTCTGTTCTCTCTCTTTCAAGAATCGAAAATGGTTCCGCCGGTGTCAGTCCTGTCACGTTTCAGGCACTTATGGCTCATGCGGGTGCTCCCTGCGAAGTTTACCCGATCTTTGCAGGCAGAACAGACTTTGAATGCTTCTATTCGCTTAATCGTGCACGTTTTTATATGGATTCCTGGCAGTTAGATTATGCCTTTAAAGAATTAAATAAGATTGAAGATCTGCATTTCGCAAATAACAAATTATATTATCAGGAATGGCTTTCTTTATATGGCAGACTGCTGGTGCGTTCCGGCTGTAAGAATCATTCTGCCATTTATGACCTGTTTTCCATGGCACTTCATATCACGCGCCCCCAAATTGACTATTCAGACTTCCGACATCTTTTATTGTCTATAGTAGAAATCGAACTGCTTATTGACATTGCACAGGAACTACTTTATCCCGGAAAATGCGACCTTTGTTACAGCATTTGTTCACAAATTGCTTCCTATCTTACAAACGCTGAAATTGATTATCTGAAAAAAGATTATTTGTACGCAGAATACGCGATTGTCTACACAAAATATTTATTAGAAAAGAAAGATTACAAAGAAGCTCTTGCCATAGCAGACAGTAACCGCCACAAAATGGTACAAAATTCCGAAGATTCGCCTTTACTGGAATTAACTTTTCTTACTTCTCTTGGTTATTATTATACTGGTGAAGTTGAAACAGCCTACACCTATTTTAAGAATGCTTTTTATGCTGCACATTCGATTGAAAGCTGTTATGCTACCATTTACAGAAACTATGTTTTAAGCAAACATCTGTTTTCACTGGATGATTGCCTAGCACAAATGAATGATATTCCTCTGATTGTTTTTCCAATCAAAAAAGCCATAAACACCTTGGCTTTAACAGATGGTACTTATGACTTTTTCTCCCCTGACATTTTAACAATTGGCAGATTAATTCATGAACTGCGTACCGAACAGGGTATTTCACAGATTGTATTATGTCAGGGATTATGTTCAAAATCCAAGCTTTCAAAAATTGAAAACGACTCCCTGCAACCGGATGTCTTTTTAACAGAGGCTTTATTACAACGGCTTGGCATATCAGAACGTGGTTTTACCTTCTGGGGAAGTGAGCGTGAAAGTAAAATCTATGAATTACGCTTTAAGCTTATTCACTTGCAATTGGGTAATTACCCTAAACAGCACAGTTTACTTGTTTCGCTTGAAAACTTATTGCAACAGACAGACATCCTCTCCCGGCAATTTTATTTATTTCATTGTGCCATATGGGAAAATAAACCGCAGAAACGCATAGCGCTGTTATATGAAGCCTTATATTGCACATTGCCAGACTTTCACATTTTAAATATACATAATTATCGGTTAACCTGGAATGAACTCACAATTTTAAACAATATTGCCTACCAATACCTTTTAACAGATACTCCTTATATTGGCAGTCAAATATTGCAAAAATTATTAGAATATAATAAAATCAGCCATTTAGATATTTTATTTCAGCAGACAATATTTCCTATTTCGCTCTATATGCTCAGCCGCAGTTTCTATAATCAGAAACGTTTTCAGGAACTCTCATCTGTTCTTACACATGAAAACAAATGTCTGTTAAAATCAAAAATGAATGCTTTCTCATCCTTTTTATTCTACTATTGCCAAGGCATGGCAGAATGTGCAAATTTGGATGTTGCAACGCAATTTGCAACTTATAGTTGTTCCATTAATGAACTTTTAGAACTATCAGCTAATTCTGCTATTTTAAGAGAAGCCTTTCAGACCAGTTTTTTGATTACCCTTTAGTTATTACTCCTTCTACCATATCCACACACGTTGCAATCCCATCACTGCTTACTCCACCAAACAGTGTAAGCAGTGAACAGACAAGCATCATTCCTGCAACCATCTTTTTGATTTTGTTTTTCAGATTTTTCTTCATGTTTTTCTCTCCTCTTCATTTGTTTTTCATCTCCATTTTATCTGCCTCCACCAAAAAAGAACATTACATAGATGGAAACTTTTTTTGTTCCATTTATGTAATGTTCCTTTCACACTTATCATATCTTTGCTTTACATCCCGTTTTCACCACCATGAAAACCTTATTTTCCTGCGACTGCTACCCCATGAAATTCGACCGCAAGTGGTCCTTCATAATCTTTATCTTTATAACGCTCGGTGGAAAATGCCATATCTTTCTGTAATTCCAACAGATTGCCGCTGACGGAACCTCCGGTTACCGGCGTCACTTTCTCACCGTCGAAAATATAGGCAAGACGAATTTCACCGCCAAAATATCCGCTTAAGCTGTCCATGGAGAAGTCAGAAAAACTTACCACATAAAGGTATGGTTCTTTTTTCATCTCCTCAAGAGTTTTAGTGCCATTATCCAGTTTTACCGCACTGTAGATTCCGGTCGGCTCGACACCTAAATAGTATGCAAACCGGGCATTTCCATGAATTGCCTTCAGTTTTCCCTCTTTTAATAGTGTAAGATCTTTCATCGGGATTCCCTCACTTGAATAAGGATTGGATGCATGGAGCGTGATATTTAATTTTTCTCCCTGCACTTTTTCTCCCTGCACATCCATTCCTGCCTGATAGCTGGAATAACCCGGATAGACCATGCCGGAGGATGACCGGTCCATGTAAAAATCGATCAGTGTGCGCACATTTTTTCCGGAAAGAAGCAGCTTATAGTTTCCTTTTTCCGGTGCTTCTGTCGCCCTTGCCCTGTCGCATACCCGTTCCAATGCTTCTTTTGCCTGTGCCGTCAGAGCCTCTGTGTCTAGATCATCATATGCGAACTCCTGATACTGCTCGACATCCTGTGGTGTGATACACTGTACGACAAACTCTCCGTTCACACTGCTTTTTTCATAGGAAACATCAATGCCCTCTGAATTGTAAATCGCAGTCGTTGTTTTTTCCATGAAAAACTCAGCCGTATTGATGAATGCATCTTCCTGCACATCCACACAGTAAAGCGCTTTTACAAATGCATCTCCGATCTCCTCAAGGCTTTTTCCACAAAGTGTGCTTTTTACCTGCACTTTATCCTCTTTTTTCCCTTTTGGAAGTTCAAAAAATGGATTTTTTACAAAGGAAGCTGCGTAATAAGCACCTTTTACCGCTTCATCTACTTCCTCCTGTGTCATCTCCGGAAAAATGTTGATATTTGCGGAACCACGCATTTTCTTTCCGTCTGCCTCAAAATCACGGTAAATGGTAACCGCAGACACCGCATCCTGTTTCATCCTGCGCATATCAAGTTCTTTTTTTATAAAATAAAGTTCTGCACCCTCGACTGTTTTCTCTGTCACAAGGTAGGTTTCTATCTGAAATTTCCGAATTGCCTGTAATATTTTTTCACGCATCTGTTTTTCTCCTTTTTACCCTAATCTGATTCTGGCTTTGATATATGGACCGCCGTCAGATACTTTTACCCACTCTTTGTGTCCTTTTCCGCAATAACCGGTTCCTGCAAGTTTGCACTCGTCTGACATCATGGAAATGGATTTTAATAAGTCCGGTACATATCCGGTCAGAACGATCGGAGAAAATACTTTTCCGGTAAATTTGCCGTCTTTGATCTCTCTTGCAATGTCGACCAGGCACTGGATTCCCCAGTTTTTCGGATCTTCCATGCCGCTGCTTGCATTTTCCAGATAAAATCCATAGGAAATAGAGGCAATCATATCCTCCACTTTATCTGTGCCCGGCTCAAAGAATGTATTCGTCATCCGCGTGTACGCTTTGTGGCTGTTCTTTTCCCTTCTTCCGTTTCCGGTCGGTTTTGTGCCAAGTGCCATAGCAGCCTGTGCATCACAGATTCCGGTCTTTAAGATTCCTTTATCAATGATGACGGTATCCTGCGCAAGTGTTCCCTCATCATCAAAAAAGAAAGTTGCGGTCTCAGATGCTGCTGCAGCACCGTCATGCATGGTAACTAATGGGGATGCCACATATTCGCCAATGTATTTTTCTGCCAGCGCACGTTTTTTCACAAACATATCCATCTCAACACCGTGTCCGAATGCTTCATGCACGATCATGCCTGTGACATCCGGTGCACAGATGCAGTCATACTCGCCCGGTGTGATTGGTTCACTTGTGGCAAGATCATTGAGTTTCTGCACTAATGGTGGGATTTTTGTTTCCATGTCATCTAAAATTTCCATTCCGCCACAGCCGGAGCAGCTGTCAAATGCCATCTTCATCTCCTCGCCCTTCGGGATCAGTCCCATGATCATGCCGTTTGTCCACATGACGTTCTGCGTCATGTCTTTGTTTGGAGATAAAAATAATTTGTGATAAATCTGGTAAACGCATGCTGTCTTGATCTCAACGATTTTTTCATCCTGTGCCATTGCTTTTTCACGCACTGCGCCAAGGCGTTTTACGATCTCCTCATCGCCTAATTCTTCCGGCAAAACTTCATAGTCAGTGCTTTTTTCAAAATGATATGCTTCGTCCGGAATTTCTGGATACTGTTTCACTTTCATGTCATCCGGAAGCTTTTTTGCCCACGGCATCACATGATTTTTTACTTCCTCTGCAATGGTGTCAATCTCATTCTCATCAATGTGGCTGAACGCATATTCTCCATAGCTCTCGCCATCGTATACTTTTACCACATATCCTAACTCCACAAACATGTTCTCCGTAATGCTGATTCCCTGTTTTGAAATGGTGTACTGTTTGCCTTTTGAATCTGTCATCAGAATGGATGCATACGAATATGTCTGCAGCAATCTATCTAATAATTGTTTCAGGACTGGTTTTTTCTGTTCGATCAGTCTGCTGGATGTAACCTTCATTCCTTTTCCCTTTACCTTTCATGTTTTCGTTGTCCTTATCGACTATCTCAGTATAGAAAATGGTGTTATATTTGTAAATAGCTTTCATGTAAGTGGTAAAGTTTGTACCGTAAGACGTAAAAAAGACCTTGCAGAGTTTATACACTCCACAAAGTCTTTTTCATCTTTTATAAATAATATTGCCTGTTTTATTTGAAGTAAGCCACACCGGATTCAAAAATCTTGATATCCTGCTCACCATAAATGTTCATCGCAACACTTCTGTCACGTCTCTCGGAGTGAGCCATCTTGCCAAGTACACGGCCATCCGGACTTGTGATACCTTCGATCGCCATGTAGGAACCATTGACATTCCACTCTTCATCCATCGTTGGAACTCCTGCTTCATTCACATACTGGGTAGCAACCTGTCCGTTTGCAAAGAGCTTGTCTAACCACTCCTGTGGTGCTACGAAACGGCCTTCGCCATGGGATGCCGGATTGCAATATACTTTTCCAAGCTCTGCACCCTGTAACCATGGGGACTTGTTGGAAACAACTTTTGTGTAAACCATTTTGCTCACGTGACGTCCGATGGTGTTGTATGTTAAGGTTGGTGACTCAGCTGACTGTGGGCGGATCTCTCCGTAAGGAACCAATCCTAATTTGATCAGTGCCTGGAATCCGTTACAGATACCAAGTGCAAGTCCGTCTCTCTCATTTAACAGCTTCATGACTGCTTCTGTCATCTTTGCATTGCGGAATGCAGTCGCAAAGAATTTTGCAGATCCATCCGGTTCGTCACCGGCAGAGAATCCGCCCGGGAACATAATGATCTGGGACTGTTCGATTGCTTTTACAAACTCATCTACAGATTCACGGATGTCATTTGCATTCATGTTTTTGAATACCTTAACGATGGTATTGGCACCTGCACGCTCAAATGCGTCTGCACTGTCGTACTCGCAGTTAGTTCCTGGGAATACCGGGATGAATACAGTTGGTTTTGCCACTTTGTTTTTGCATACATAAATGCTGTCTGCTTTGTATAATCCTGTTTTAACTTCATCCTTATTCTCTGTTGCACGGGTTGGGAAAACTTTTTCCAATGTAGCTGTCCATGCGTGTAATGCTTCCTCCATGGAAATTCTCATATCACCGTAAATAAAGCTTTCTTCTTCATTTACCCATCCGACAAGTGCTTCGTATCCTGCAAGTCCTGCTGCATCGAATGCTGCTTTTACCTCTGCAACTTTTTCAGCCGGAACTTCTGCCACAATGTTCCCGAATCCCGGAGCGAATAATGTTTCTTTGGAAACATCTTCATTTACTGTGACGCCAAGCTTGTTACCGAATGCCATTTTGCTGACTGCTGCTGCAAGTCCTTTTCCGTCAAGTGCATAAGCGGATACGATCACGCCAGCCTGGATCAGTGCATGGATGGTATCGTATAATTTCATGACCTGTGCGTAATCCGGAAGGTCAAATTCATCTTTTTTAATCGTAAACAGTACTAACTGGTCTCCCACTGCTTTTAATTCCGGTGTGATGATATCTTTTTCTTTTGCGATATCCACAGCGAAGGAAACAAGTGTTGGTGGAACATCAATATCATTGAAGGTTCCGGACATGGAATCTTTTCCACCGATGGATGGAAGTCCGAAGCCGATCTGTGCATTGTAAGCACCAAGTAATGCTGCAAATGGCTGGCTCCAGCGTTTTGGATCCTCGCTCATTCTGCGGAAGTACTCCTGGAAAGTGAAACGTACTTTCTTGTAATCACCGCCTGCTGTTACAATTCTGGACAAGGATTCTAATACTGCGTAAACAGATCCGTGGTATGGGCTCCAGCTTGATAAGTATGGATCAAAACCATAAGACATCATTGTCACGGTATCGCAGTCTCCCTTTGCAACCGGAAGCTTTGCAACCATGGACTGTGTCTCTGTAAGCTGGTATTTTCCACCGAATGGCATGTAAACGCTGTTCACACCGATGGAACCGTCGAACATCTCCACAAGACCTTTCTGGGAGCAGACATTTAAGTCTGCAAGCTCTGTCATCCATGCTGCTTTCATATCATTTGCCGCAACTGCCTCTGCTACCTTTGGTGCTGCGATCTTTTTGAAATAATTTTCTTTTTCCTCAGGCATCTCAACTTCTACGTTGGTCTCCTGATGTGCACCGTTTGTATCTAAGAATGCTCTGGAAAGATTTACGATCTCTTTTCCTCTCCACTCTAATACAAGTCTTGGATCTTCTGTCACAACTGCAACTTCCACAGCCTCTAAGTTCTCCTCAGCTGCGTAACCTAAGAAGGTCTTAACATCCTCCGGAGCTACAACAACTGCCATACGCTCCTGGGATTCAGAGATTGCAAGCTCTGTTCCGTCAAGTCCGGCGTATTTTTTCGGAACTTTATCTAAGTTAATGCGAAGTCCGTCTGCTAATTCACCGATTGCTACAGACACACCGCCTGCACCGAAATCGTTACATTTTTTGATGATGTGGGCAACTTCCTCACGGCGGAATAATCTCTGGATCTTACGCTCTGTCGGAGCATTACCTTTCTGTACTTCTGCACCGCAGACAGAAGTGGACTGTGTATTATGTGCCTTGGATGAACCTGTTGCACCACCGATACCGTCACGTCCGGTACGTCCTCCGAGTAAGATAATGATATCGCCCGGATCAGAAGTCAGTCTCTGAACTGCACGTCTTGGAGCAGCGCCCATAACGGCACCGATCTCCATACGTTTTGCGACATAATCTGGATGGTATACTTCTTTTACATAACCGGTTGCAAGTCCGATCTGGTTACCATAGGAACTGTAACCGTGAGCTGCCTCGCGGACAATTTTCTTCTGTGGAAGTTTTCCCGGCAACGTGTCTTTCACAGATACAGTCGGGTCTGCTGCTCCTGTCACACGCATTGCCTGGTATACATAGGTACGTCCTGACAACGGATCACGGATTGCTCCGCCAAGACATGTTGCCGCACCACCGAAAGGCTCAATCTCCGTCGGATGGTTATGTGTCTCATTCTTGAAGTTGACAAGCCACTCTTCGGTCTGTCCGTCCACTTCTACCGGAACAACAATGGAGCATGCATTGATCTCATCGGATTCTTCCTGATCCTGTAATTTTCCTTCTTTTTTCAGGCGCTTCATGGCAAGAAGTGCAATGTCCATTAAGCAGACAAACTTGTCGGAACGTCCTTCATAAAGATTTTTGAATGTATTCAGATAGTCATTGTAAGTCTCTTCGATCGGTTTTTTGTAAAATCCGTCGTCAAATTTCACATCCTTTAACTCGGTAGAGAAGGTCGTATGACGGCAGTGGTCTGACCAGTAGGTATCAAGAACACGGATCTCTGTTACGGATGGATCTCTGTGTTCTTCCTTTTTAAAGTAGTTCTGGATATGTAAGAAATCCTTGAATGTCATAGCAAGGTTTAAAGAACTGTAAAGCTCTTTTAACTGTGCTTCCGGCATATCTGCAAATCCCACAAAAGAGATCACATCAGCAGGATCTTCAAAATTCTGTACCAAAGTCTCCGGTTTCTCAAGACCTGTCTCTCTGGAATCAACCGGATTGATGCAGTGATGCTTGATCGCCTCTAACTGCTCCTCTGTGATATCGCCTTCGATCACATAAGTAGTTGCGGTACGGATAACCGGCTCTTCCTCTTCGTTTAATAATTTTACACACTGCTCTGCTGAGTCTGCTCTCTGGTCAAACTGTCCCGGTAAGTATTCTACGGAAAAAGTTTTTGCATTGCCAAGTTCGAAGGTTTCCTCGAAAACCGTATCTACCGGCGGCTCTGAAAAAACAGTGACCAGTGCCTTCTTGTAGGTCTCCTCTGAAATATTTTCTATATCATAACGAATCAGTTCACGTACACCTGTCACGGAAGAAATTCCAAGATAGCTCTTAATCTCAGCCTGTAACTCTTTTGCCTTGACTGCAAAAGCCGGTTTCTTCTCTACATAAACTCTTCTTACATTGCTCATAAATATACCCTTTTCCTTTCGCGATGTGTTTTCTTTTATTCTGCTTCTGGCATGATTTTTTCTGCCACGCTAGATATTACGCTTCGCAATTATGACGTACTGAGTCATTGCGATTCAATCTTAGGATAGTATAACATATGGTATTAGATTAGCATAATTAATATATTTAATTTGTTTTATAAGTTTATTTAATATTTAATCCACTATTTATCACGCACACTTCACACTCATTTAATCATAAGAATCGATTGACACAATTATAAGTACGTCTTATAATTATATCTATTCAGGCACATCAGTCTGTATATACGCTCATTATAATCTGAGGTTTTCTCTGACATGGAAACCTTATTGGAAAGGTACACGCATTTTTATGGATATCAACTACGAGTTATATAAAGTTTTTTATTATGTTGCAACCTCTTTGAGTTTTTCCGAGGCAAGTAAACAGTTATACATTTCACAGTCGGCTGTCAGCCAGTCGATCAAGACATTAGAGAAAAAATTAGAGCAGCCTCTTTTCATCCGGAGCACGAAAAAAGTACAGCTCACCCCTGCCGGAAAAGTACTCTTAAAGCACATTGAGCCTGCCATGAACTTAATCCAGCGCGGTGAGAGCCAGCTTCTCGATTCTGGCAGCCTTGGACTTGGACAGCTCCACATCGGTGCCAGCGATACGATCTGCCGTTACTTTTTAGTTCCTTATTTAAAGCAGTTCCACAAGAAGTTTCCAAATGTGCCAATCAAAGTAACCAATGCAACTTCTGTAAGCTGTGTGGATCTCTTAGAGCAGGGAAAAGTGGATCTGATCGTGACGAACTTCCCAAATGCACATTTGAATCATTCCTATATTCAGAAAACAGTCTGCAATTTTACCGATGTTTTCATTGCGAACCCTGCCTACTTCAATCTGAAACAGCAGGAGATTCCGTTTGAAGAACTGAAACAGTATCCGATCCTCATGCTTGACCGCAAGAGTACCACAAGTGAATTTCTGCACAATCTGTTTTTGCAGCATCAGTTGGAACTGATCCCGGAAGTGGAATTAAGCAGTAACGACCTGTTGATCGACCTTGCCCGCATCGGACTTGGAATAGCCTTTATCCCGGACTACTGCTTAAGCCGGGAATCCAAAGACCTGTATGTTGTGAAAACAAAAGAAAAACTACCATCCCGTCAGATGGTAGCTTCGATAAATCCAACTTTGCCAGTATCACAGTCTACGGAAGAATTTTTAAAACTCCTGCCGGAGTTATAAACCGGAGTTTAACGGACGTAATGCCGCAGATTCTGTGGTGCTTTTATAGGTTGTGAAGGGCAGATATAAGCGTCCTCTCACAAGTCAGAATTTTATAGGTTTATGAAAAGAAAAACGGTACAGACGAAATATGATGTTCCTGTTCGCCGGACATTCCGATAAGCCT
>ENA-UPWM01000960-UPWM01000960.1-human-gut-metagenome-genome-assembly--contig:-NODE-960-length-12959-cov-5.822077_pt1 | contig 12959 bp, 8 predicted proteins | sample MGYA00250051_ERZ773379 | MGnify/ENA primary metagenome ERZ773379 (study PRJEB29103, sample SAMN06112020) | human gut metagenome | biome: human gut; feature: ankylosing spondylitis patient; material...
AAACTAAAAACGGATAGAGTCCTGTTGGGGTTTCTCGTTATATATCCACAGGGTAATACCAAATTGCTGTTCCTTTTTGGCATTCAGCGATAAAGGTTCTATCTGAACGTCCAGTGTCGAGGCAGGTTGGAAATCCCATTCCAGACTGCTTTCTCCCTCTTTATAGAAAAGAGAAGAAATTTTCGCCTCTCCCTTTCCGGAAGTCTTAAATGCTTCGGGTACCTCACTACTCTCAAATCCTATGAGTTGTGCGAAAGCCGAAGAAGCTGTTACAAACAGAAACAGTAGTATAAAACAAATATCTTTCTTCATTGTGTCATTATTAAATGGTCAAACAGTAACCAACTACTGCTTAATAAAGTATTTTGTCCGATAAAATCTTCTCCGTATACCAAGGATCGTTGATTTCTTTCAACATAGCACCCATTTCACGATAAAGTTGTGCCACTATTTCCTTGTTTTCTTCCAAAGGTAGATTGTTCAACTGATACGGGTCTTTCGCGTCATTGAATAAAAGACTTTTCTTTAACTGTTTTGTCTTACGGTCGATGTACAGAGCCAATGTATAGTCCGCAGTCTTAATACCTCGTGATGAAGGAAAATAAGTTTTTACCAAGCCGTTTTCGTCCTTTTCACCATCTATATTCTGAATGTACAAAGCACCGGTAGGACGAACAATTTCAGCCTTTTCATCGAAGAAAAGAGGGGCAAAGTTACGTCCCTGCACTTCTGCCGGAATTGAATCACCCAATCCGCACAGTCCGAGCACAGTAGGCATTATGTCAGGAGCGGAAAGCAGCAAGTCATCTACCCGCGGCTGAATCTTATCCGGGAAACGAACCAGAAACGGGATATTCATTGACTCTGAGTAAGGCGAATTCTTCGGATCATCCGTACGTTGGCTACACATCGTTTCACCATGATCGGAGGCAAAAATAACGACTGTATTCTTATCCAGCCCCATCTCTTTCAGTGTTTCCAGAATCTGTCCGAAAGCACGGTCTACCCCGGTCACAGAAGCGAAATAATAACGGGCTGATTCGGCTTTCTTCATTTTCAGGTCAACATTAGGACGAATCAACAGACTGTCTAAAGGTTGGTTTTTATAAAGATCAAAGTCCTGCTCTTCGCAATCATCCAATGAACGATACGGACTATGAGGAGGATTCATCCCTACCATGATAAAAAAAGGCTTCTTTGTATCACGCACATTACCTTCGTTTTTCAAATAAGATACAACTTTTCCAGATTCATGCAGAGGTGACCATTCTTTCGGATCGTGCCTTTTACCGTCCGTATCCCAGTAATGCGGATTCTTATGTTCATCAAACGTGCCATAAGAATACCAGTAGTTGAAACCATGACGACGCTCTTTCGGTGTATAGGCATCCCACACAGGACGTTTGGATTCTACATATTGTCCCGGATGTTCGGGATCATTCGGAGTGGGAAAATCTGCATGAAGTTTACCGAAATAAGCACAATCATAACCAGCTTTGCTAAATACATCACCGATGCACTCCGCATCCTCACGCAAAGAACTGATCGGACGTGTAGAGTTGCAATTTAAAGGCACCCCGCTACGGTTCGGATACATACCGGTCAGCAACATTCCCCGATGAGGGCTACTCAACGGACAGTTGCTTTGCGCGGAGGTCAGAACCATAGACTCCCGTGCAAATGCATCCAGATTGGGGGTATGTACGGGATCTCCCTCAAAATTTACTTTATCCCGGAATCCATCCTGACTCCAGAAGCCCATTGCCTGATTACGGTACTGGTCCGGAAATACATAAATAATATTGGGATGCTCCGATTGTTCGACTACTTGCTTCGGAGCCTTGCAACCCTGTGCCGTAAACAGTGTCAGGCCTCCCACCAAAAGATTTATAGGTTTCATATATATTTAAGTTATAAGATGATAAATAATAAACGATAACCTTATTATTTCTTTTCCAAATCTCTTTTGCGCATCAGTCCTTCCAAGAAGTAATAGTCGGCATAATTCAAAGGAACATCAATCTCCTGTCCGTGAGGGATACTGCCTACCGAGTGCATCAGGATAAAGTTTCCATTTGTTCCAACTTTAGCACGATAAGCGGGTGAGCCCAAGCTTTCCATGATCTTATCAGCAGTTTCCTTGTAATGATTGCCCGGCAGATAACCGTCCAGTTCGTAAAGGGCAGAAGCCGTACAAGCAGCGGCAGAAGCATCACGCGGTTCATTCGGGATGTTCGGAGCATCATAATCCCAGTAAGGAACGAGATCTTCCGGCAGGTTCTTATTCGTAAAGATGAAGTTATATACTTTTTGCGCCTGGTCGAGATACTTCTTATCTTTAGTGTAGCGGTAACAAGTAGTATATCCGTACAAAGCCCAGGCCTGTCCGCGAGCCCAGGCGGATTCGTCCGCATATCCCTGCGCTGTTTGTCTCTTACGCACTTCGCCTGTTTCGGGATCATAATCCACAACATGATAACAACTGTTGTCCGGACGGAAGTGATGAGCCATGGTCGTATCCGCATGTTTCACTGCAATATTATAGAAAGTAGAGTCACCGGAAAAAGCGGTTGCCTCGAACAGTAATTCGAGATTCATCATATTGTCGATAATCACCGGACATTTCCAACCGCGCGTTCCTTGCCAACCTCTATCGGCATCCCATGACTGAATAACACCTGCATTCGGGCGGAAACGGGTAGAAAGAGATTTTGCCGTTTCAATGATTACATCTTTATATTCTTTCTTGTCTGCCATACGGTATCCGTTCAGATAGCTGCAGCCAATCATGAAGCCTACATCATGGTGCCATTTCAGATGCTTCACAGAATCAAGGGCCTCTGTATACTTTTCAGCCAACGGTAACCATTTCTGATCTCCGGTCAAGTTATAAGTCAGCCACATACTGCCGGGGAAGAAACCGGAACACCAGTCGTCAATAGGTATATAAGATATACTACCGTCTTTATTGATAGTTCTCGGATTTAGGATTTTACCTGATTTCTCGATAATATCCGTTTGAATCGTGTTTTGTGCCACTGCGTTGTCGATGTTGTCCTGGATAAAGTCTACTTCAACTTTTTTCTGTCCACCGCAACTCGTAAAGATCAGAAGGGATAGTCCTAATGCGCTAAGAATTGTTTTCATAATACACGGATTATTTTGTTAAGTGATTAATTATCTGATTGCAAAAATAATGCATTCAACAAGAATAGACCGACCTAAATAATCCAAATGAGGGACAAATTTGGTACATTTGCAAGGAAATATCAAAATTATAAAGACCATGACTCCACAAGAATTCTTCAAAAATGATCTTTTCGCCGAAAACGCAGGTGTAGTGCTGCTGGAAGTACGTGAAGGGTATAGTAAAGCCAAATTAGAAATAAAGCCGGAGCATCTTAATGCAGGCGCACGGACTCAGGGAGGAGCTATCTTTACGCTAGCAGACCTTGCGCTTGCCGCAGCAGCCAACTCACACGGTACACTAGCCTTCTCTCTCTCCTCCAACATCACTTTTCTACGGGCAAGCGGACCGGGCGATACACTTTATGCCGAAGCGCACGAACGCTATATCGGACGAAGTACAGGCTGTTACCAAGTCGACGTGACAAACCAGAACGGGGACTTAATTGCTACTTTTGAATCAAGCGTATTCAGAAAAGAACAGAAAGTACCTTTCGAAATTCAAAAATAAAAAATCGGAGAGCCGGAAGAACCTTTACAGGCAACTTCCGGCTCTCCGACTTTTCTCTTGATTTATTTAACAATAGAGGTCAACGGGTGACGATTGCCGGTTACACTATTCAAGAATGCTTTTGCCGAACCAAAATTCAGGAATAAATCCAAGCGGACAGGAAGGTGATTTAAATCATCAGTCACAAAGAAAGTAATCACCTCTTTTTCTTTTCCTTTCTTGTCATACTCGACTAACGAAAAGATCAGGCAACGATAAGTAACCCCGTTCTCAGCTTTCACATTTTCTTTTCCACGATAGATAAGCGTTTGCTCCTCCACTTTACGTCCGGTAGCCATAGGAAATTTAATTTTATCCCCTACTTTATAATCACTAGGATCATAAGAACGTGCCTGTGCCAAGATGCTCAACATATCGTAGATACAACGGCTGTCACTTTCTTCCGACTCGGTGACGGATCCGTCCCGGTATGTACGCTTCTGATTGGCAAAACAAAGACCATCCTTATAAGAAAACCAAGCCTCATCAACCGTATAACGTTTTCCTTCCTCGGCACCTTTGCGGAAATAATGCGGTTCGAGTTTTTCACCTATTACACAAGTCAGCGTGTCCCGCATTTTAAAGAAGAAATCCGCCCGCTTACTGCCCAAAGCCAGCAGATTGATACGATAGGCAGGCTCCGAGTGGTAAGTAGTTGCGTTCGTTGTCAAACTGGCCAATCCGGCTTTCACCCATACAAACTTCCAGTTAAAGTACAAGTCGTACATCACGTGCTCACCGGATTTGAATGCATCGTTCTTAGCTTCGCACTGGGCACTGGCAGGAAGAACAAAGATTCCCATTAGCAATGTCGCTAATCCAATTATAATTTTTCGTCGAAAATTAGCGACGTCGCTGACTATTCCTATCTCTATCTTTCTTTTTCTTGTCTTCATCCGGTTTTTGTTTTTTAAGTTCGTCCAGTTTCTGCTTATCTAGCGGAATTGCGTGAATATCCCATGATTGCTTATCTAAGTCCCAGTTTGCCTTCGGCTCCAAGATCATATTGTAATAATACACTTCCTCAGGTTGTTCTCCTTTTTCAAAGTTACCAGTATCCCAGATTCCATTTCCATTCCGGTCGTTCACCAGTCGGGCACAATATTTACCAGGATTCAAAAAATAAAAGTCTGCATACCCTCCGTCCGTTAACCTTCTCCGGCGCACCACTTTATCTTGAGCATCCAACAATTCTACAAAAGCAGTAGAGTCTGCTCCTGTCACCAGAAAGGTGATACTGGCATATTCTTCCAGTTTACGTACTTTGAAGCCCTGCTTTATTTTATCGGTGAACAAGCCATATATACCATGGAATGCAGTCGAGTCTACCGAGAACTCATATTCATTACCCGGTTCCCAGTCATAATACAAGTTGAATCTTTTCAGATTCAAAGAATCTTGTTCAAACTCAAATGGTATATCTTTCCAAAGCGTATCCACCTTTTCTTTCAGATGAATCGCCGCACTATCAAAACGGGCAATCGGTTCATCAAAAGTCAGAGATATAGAACCGTACACATCCATTGATGAAGGTGCACCGACATTCACCGGCAAGAATTTGGTTGGTTCCGGCTCATCTTCTTCATCTTTCTTTTTCTTTTTTTTCTTTTTCTCCGGTTCTTCCTTCTTATATTTTTGCTTCGAAACCAGATTCAACGTATCCGTACGTGATACCAATTGATTTAATGTATCCGTATAAAGATAAGTTAGGCTGATAGCAAGTGTATCCTGCTTAAAAAGCAAAGAGTCTTTCACCCAATAATGGATCGTATCGTTCCGCGGATTCTTTTCGATAACAAAAGCATCCCTTTCATCGAAATTCAACCCCTTCAATGTAGGTAAAGTATCTGCCTGACCGGCAAAATAGAACGTAAATTTCTGTGGAACAAGCCGTTCTGATTTAATCAAATATTGTGAGTAGTTGAATTCCTTAAAGGCACGGAGTATAAGATCATCCGGCAGATAATGCATATATTTCCTCTCAACAATCGTATCGTAAGTCAGCGAGTCCACCCAAGCCGTGTCCATACGGATTCTTTCCTCCATACGAGGAATGACCAGTGAATCGTTAAAAGCAATGACTTCACTTTTTTGGTTGAAAGTAAATGTCTGGTCTGCATCCATTAACCCATAAATACGATATTTGCCAGGAGCTACGCCACGGATAGAGAAGCGTCCCCGGCTATCGGTACGTGCCACACGGTCAAATGGCAATTTTGTAAAAGCCGAATCGTTCAGGTTGGAATGTAATCCTACCAGGATTCCTTTTATCGGCTCCAGATTGGAAGCGTCAAGCACCGTTCCGGATACCTCCATTGTATCTATTTGCGTACCGGTAGAAAAGGTGAAGGTAAAGTTACCCAACGGGTTACCTTCGTTATTATCGACTATCGCATCCGAAAAGTCAATTGTATAAGTGGTATTCGCTTTCAATGAATCAAGCAGGTTTACCTGTATCCGCTTTCCTGAAGCTTTAATTTCGGGCTGTTGTACCTGCGGTGGAGAAACAACAACTTTTTCTGTTGCTTTTTCCAACTTTATAAATTCGTCGAACAAGAGAGAAACTTTTGTCCTCTGATTATTTAAAGCGCCGGCAGCAGGTGTACTACCGATGAAACGAGGTGGCGTTTCATCATAAGGGCCACCGTCCGGACGTCCGATACTGGCGCAAGAATATAGCATGACAACCAGCGTTACTACCGGAAATGCCTTGCGAACGATTTGCTTTATCTTTTGATTCTCAAATTGTAACATGCTGCAAAAATAAGTGTTCTTATCCAATAAACACCACACTTTCTAGCTAATTTATTAAAAAGTAGCCTTAAATGAATGATTATTGGTCCTTATCTTGTTAATAAATCCCTATCTTTGACTCCCGAAATTCAAACCTAATACAAAAAACCCATGAAGAAACAACTGCTATTTTGCTGCTTGGCCACGTTAGGACTAAACGCCATGCAAGCACAAAACTTCAATGAGTGGAAAGATCCGGAAGTGAATTCCGTAAACCGCTCGACAATGCATACTAATTATTTCGCCTATGCATCGGCTGATGAAGCCAAAGCCGGAATCAAAGAAAACTCAAAGAATTTTATGACCCTGAACGGGCTTTGGAAATTCAATTGGGTGAGAAACGCGGATGCACGTCCGACTGATTTCTTCCAGACTAATTTCAATGACAAGGGCTGGGACAACATTAAGGTGCCCGGAGTATGGGAGTTAAACGGATACGGAGACCCGATCTATGTAAACGTAGGATATGCATGGAGAAGCCAGTTCAAGAACAATCCCCCCTTTGTTCCCGTTGAAAACAATCATGTAGGTTCTTACCGGAAAGAAATCACTCTGCCCGCCGACTGGAAAGGGAAAGAGATTTTTGCCCATTTCGGTTCAGTAACTTCTAATATGTACCTTTGGGTAAACGGACGCTATGTGGGATACAGCGAAGACAGCAAATTGGAAGCTGAATTCAACCTGACAAACTATCTGAAACCAGGAAAAAACATCATCGCTTTCCAAGTATTCCGTTGGTGCGACGGCACTTATCTGGAAGATCAGGATTTCTTTCGCTACTCCGGTGTGGGACGCGACTGTTATCTTTATGCCCGCGATAAGAAATATATCCAGGATATTCGTGTAACTCCCGACCTCGACAGCCAATATAAGGACGGGACATTGAATATCTCTGTAGACTTGAAAGGTAGCGGCACAGTGGCCTTAAACCTGACAGATGCACAAGGGAACAGTGTAGCTACTGCCGATCTGAAAGGTTCCGGCAAGCTGAACACTACTTTGAATATTTCCAATCCTGCCAAATGGACTGCCGAAACACCTAATCTTTACACACTGACTGCCACTCTGAAAAACGGCAATAATACCGTAGAAGTGCTTCCTATCAAAGTAGGTTTCCGCAAGATTGAACTAAAGGGCGGACAAATACTTGTAAACGGCCAGCCGGTACTCTTCAAAGGAGCCGACCGCCACGAAATGGACCCTGACGGTGGTTATGTGGTTTCAGTGGAACGTATGCTCCAAGATATCAAAGTAATGAAAGAACTTAATATCAATGCTGTACGTACCTGCCACTATCCGGACGACAACCGTTGGTATGACCTCTGCGACCAATACGGTCTGTACGTAGTAGCCGAGGCAAATGTGGAATCCCACGGTATGGGTTACGGTGACAAGACACTCGCCAAAAACCCAAGTTACGCCAAAGCTCATTTGGAACGCAACGAACGCAATGTTCAACGCGGTTACAATCACCCTTCTATCATCTTCTGGTCACTCGGTAACGAAGCCGGTATGGGACCGAACTTTGAAAAATGTTATACTTGGATTAAAAACGAAGACAAATCACGTGCCGTACAGTATGAACAGGCGAGGACCAGCGAATTTACAGACATTTTCTGTCCGATGTACTACGGCTACGATGCGTGCGTCAAGTATTCCGAAGGCAATATTCAGAAACCGTTGATTCAATGCGAATACGCTCATGCTATGGGTAATTCTCAAGGCGGATTCAAAGAATACTGGGATATCATCCGCAAATATCCGAAATATCAGGGTGGATTTATATGGGACTTCGTAGACCAGTCCTGCCATTGGAAAAATAAAGACGGAGTGGATATCTACGGCTACGGAGGCGACTTCAACAAATATGACGGCTCGGATAATAACTTCTGCGACAACGGTCTGATTAGTCCCGACCGTGTGCCCAATCCGCACGCTTATGAAGTAGGCTATTTCTATCAGAACATTTGGACAACTGTTGCCGATCTTGCTAAAGGCGAAATTAATATTTTCAACGAGAATTTCTTCCGTGACCTTTCCGCATATTATATGGAATGGAAATTACTGGCAAACGGAGAAGTGGTACAGACAGGCATTGTTTCAGACCTGAAAGTAGCGCCTCAGCAGACGGTTAAAGTCCAATTACCTTTTGACACAAAGAATATCTGCCCTTGCAAGGAGCTGCTGCTCAACGTCAGTTACAAGCTTAAAGCTGCCGAAACTCTCCTGCCTGCCGGAACCACCATTGCTTATGACCAACTAAGCATCCGCGATTACAAAGCACCGGAACTGAAACTGGAAAACCAACAGACTTCCAATGTTGCAGTTATCGTTCCTACTATTCAGGATAACGACAGAAATTATCTGATTGTTAACGGTGAGGACTTCACTCTCGAATTTAACAAGCATAACGGTTATCTCTGCCGCTATGACGTAAACGGAATGCAGCTAATGGAAGACGGCAGTCTCCTGACTCCTAACTTCTGGCGTGCACCAACCGACAATGATTACGGAGCAGGATTACAGAACAGATATGCAGCCTGGAAGAACCCGGTACTGAAACTAACTTCTCTGAAACATGCGATTGAAGACGAACAGGCCGTAGTTCGTGCCGAATATGATATGCAGTCAATAGGTGGAAAATTGTTCTTGACTTATACTATCAATAACTTGGGTGCAGTGAAGGTGAACCAGAAAATGGTAGCTGACAAGAGCAAGAAAGTTTCTGAAATGTTCCGTTTCGGTATGCAGTTCCGTATGCCTCTTGCATTTAACGAAATTGAGTATTACGGACGTGGCCCGGTAGAAAATTATTCGGACCGTAATCACGCCGCTATGCTCGGCAAATACCGCCAGACGGTAAAAGAACAATTCTATCCGTACATCCGTCCGCAGGAAACCGGCACAAAAACAGATATCCGCTGGTGGAGACTGTTAAATATCGGTGGTAACGGATTGCAATTCGTCTCAGACGCTCCGTTCTCTGCTTCCGCACTGAATTACACGATCGAATCTCTGGACGACGGCGCCGGCAAAGACCAGCGTCACTCACCGGAAGTAGAAAAAGCCAATTTCACTAATTTCTGTATTGATAAAGCACAAACAGGACTTGCATGTGTCAACAGTTGGCACGACGGGCACACCGCCGCCGCCGCAGGCGATGACGATATACTCACTGTCGAGCAGGTTCAGAATCGAGCGCCGCTCGGCAATATCCACCGGCTTCGGCGAGGCGACAACGCGCCGCCAGCCGCGGCCGGAGTCCTCCCGCATACGCAGGGACGGATCATCACGCATCATCTGCTCCGCGGCGGCCTCATCGTAAAACGCGCCGATGGGCTTTGTCGGCTCGCCGAACGCGGGGTCGTCCGGGTCGACGACGACCTGCGTGACGACCGTCGCCACCTGCCAGGGCATACCATTGGCGCGCAGCGTGCGGCGCATGCCCTGCTGCAGGTGGTAGCCGATATAGCCCTGGCTCATGGCCGTGCACTCCGGCAGCGGCATGGGCGCGACCTTGGGGTTCGTTTTCGCGGCGGTGTCGAACGCCGCCTGGATCATGCCGACCTGCGGGCCGTTGCCGTGGCTGATGATGATCTCGTGGCCCTGATGGATGAGCCCGACGAGCGCCGGGCACGCGGCGGCCACGCGTTCGCGCTGCTCCGCCGGCGTGCTGCCGAGCGCGTTGCCGCCGAGAGCAATGACGATTCTGGCCATGGCGTCACCTGTGCTGCGGCGCGGGCTGCTGCTGCGTGATGCAGTGGATGTTCCCGCCGCCGAACGCGACCTCGCGCGTCTGCACGCCGACCACGCGGCGGTCGGGGAACATGGCCTGCACCTGCTGCACGGCGAGCGCGTCGTTCGCGTCGCCGTACTGCGGCAGGATAACGCCGCCGTTGACGATGAGGAAGTTCATATACGACGCGATGGCGACCTCGCCATCCTCGCGCGGGATCGTGCCCTCCACGGCGTCGATCGTCGCCGCGCCCTGCAGCAGGCAGGGCTGCTGCGTCAGGCAGAGCTTGTGCACCTTCAGTTTGCGGCCTTTGGCGTCCGTCGCCTGCGAGAGCGTGTCGTACGCGTCGCGCGCCGGCTGATAGAACGGGTTTTGCGGGTCGTCCGTCCAGATGCAGGCGACCTCGCCCGGGCGGATGAAGCAGGCCACGTCGTCGATGTGGCCGTTGGTCTCCTCGGGGTCGATGCCGTCGCGCAGCCAGAGCACCTTCTCGCAGCCGAGATAGTCGCAGAGCATGCGCTCGATGGCGCCGCGGTCCATGTCGGGGTTGCGCCCCTCGGACAGCAGGCACATCTCGGTCGTGAGCACGGTGCCCTCACCGTCGACGTGGATGGAGCCGCCCTCGAGCACGAAGCCCTCGGTGCGGTAGGAATCGACGCGCTCGATCTCGCAGACCTTCTGCGCGAACTGATCGTCGAGATCCCACGGGAAATAGAGCCCGTCGACCAGCCCGCCCCAGGCGTTGAACGTCCAGTCCACGGCGCGCACGCCGCCGTTGCCGTTGACGAGAAACGTCGGCCCGCAGTCGCGGATCCAGGCGTCGTTGCTCGCCATCTCGACGACGCGCACGGCGCGCGGCAGGCGCTCGCGCGCATTCTGGTACTGCGCCGGGGAGACGCAGACCGTCACGGGTTCAAACTGCAAAATGGCCGTGGCCACGTCCAGAAAGGCTTTCTGCGCGGGCTTGGCGCCGTCGCGCCAGTTGTCGTTGCGCTCCGGCCAGAGCATCCAGACGCCGGCCTGCGGCTCAAACTCCGCAGGCATCCGGTAGCCGTCGAGCTTCGGCGTAGAACCGGTGATTCGTTTTGCCATAACGTTTTCCTCCTAAGAATGATGCCGGCGCGCACGCGCCGCGATGAGAATTTCGCCGATGACGATGCTGAGGATCGACCCGATCGTGATCGGCAGATAGTACGAGAGCGTGTCCGTATCGAACGACAGCGGCACCGCCGTGAAGAAGATCGAGATGAGGATGAGCGCCATGGGCACATAGGCCAGCACGCGCAGCATCCCGTGCCCGCCCGGCACGCGAAACGGCCGCTCGGAATCGGGGTCGATCTCCCGCAGGCGCAAAAACGCCGGGAACACGGGCGCATAGCTCAGCAGGAGCATGACGAGGTTGAGCGCAAAAAAGCTCCAGAACAGGGACGAATCCGGCGAGAGCAGCTCGATGATGATGCCGAGGATGCACACGACGCTCGCCACGATGCCGCTCGTGAGCGCGGAGCCGATGGGCATGTCGTTTTTCGCCCAGCGCTTTGCAAAGATCGCGGGCATGTCGCCGTTTTCGGCGGCGTAGGCCGCCGTGGAGTTCACGCCCATGGACCACGAGATCATGTTGCCGAACAGGGTAATGAGAAACAGCAGCGCCACCGCGCCGACGAACCAGCCGCTCGTGCGGCCGGTCATGAGCGAGACGGCGTCGATGAGGCCCGAGTCCTCGCTGATCTCGTGCGTGGGGATGGCCGCGCCGATGCCGAAGGCCGAAAACAGGTAGATGAGCGCGATGACGATGCCGCCGGTGACGACGGCCTGCGGGATCTGGCGCTTGGGGTCGCGCATATTGTCGGCATACGTGCACACGACCTCGAAGCCCAGGAAGTTGAAGATGATGACCGAGATATACGACAGGCTGTGCAGGTCAAACCCCGGCAGGAACGTGCGGAAGGCCATGTCGTTGACAAAGCCGTTTTTCACGACGTAGACGATGCCGAGCACGCCGACCGTCAGCGCGAGGACCATTTTGATGGCGGCGCTGATGTTGAGGATGAGGATGCTGTCGCACACAGGGTAAAATGCGATCCACGTGACGATCCAGATGAAGGCGAGCTCGATGAGCAGCTTTGCCAGCCACCCGAACTGCAGCCCTGTGAGCACGCCGAGCAGCTCCGGGCACACGACGGCGAGCGAGGCCATCCACAGCGGAAAGTTGATCCAGTAGTACCACGAGGCGCGCGCGCCCCACTTCGAGCGCGGGAACGCCTTGTTGATCCAGTCATAGAGCCCGCCGTCGCCGGTATACGTCGTGCCGAGCTCGGACGAGATCATGCCGTACGGCAGCAGGAAGGCGATCATCATGAACACCCACCAGAAATACTGGCTGTTGCCGATGGAGGCGACGGGCGCCGCCGCCTCCGCCACGAACACGACGCAGATGACAGAGAGGACGACGTCCGCAAGGCGGAATTTTTTTCGTTCTTCCATGGTGTCTGCTCCTTTGGCAGCCGGTCAGCAGCCGCCGAGCCGCGCGTCGAGGAAGGTGTCGAGCTCCTCCTGCGCCGCGGCAAGCTCCAGCTCCGTCGGGACGCGGCGGCAGCGCGTGAAATACACCAGCAGGCCGCGCATGGCCCATCGCAGCTATCAGCATGTCAGTCGCTGTGACAGTCATGTAACGCTCCGGCTTTTCAACCAACC
>ENA-UPWM01000962-UPWM01000962.1-human-gut-metagenome-genome-assembly--contig:-NODE-962-length-12935-cov-19.795847_pt1 | contig 12935 bp, 9 predicted proteins | sample MGYA00250051_ERZ773379 | MGnify/ENA primary metagenome ERZ773379 (study PRJEB29103, sample SAMN06112020) | human gut metagenome | biome: human gut; feature: ankylosing spondylitis patient; material...
TGACTATTTATATGTGAAGGACGGAAATGATATTGCTTCGCTCATTACGGCATTTAGTAGCGTAAAGGATACGCCTCGTCCGGTAGTCGTTCATATTCATACGTTGAAAGGTAAGGGTTATCTGCCGGCAGAAACCCACAAGGAACAATGGCACTGGGGAATGCCTTTCGACTTGAAAACAGGTAATCCTAAGTACGATTTCTCAGGTGAAGAAGATTATTCCGAACTGACTGGAGAATTCCTTCTGGAAGAAATGAAGAAAGACCGTAGCATTGTTGCCATAACTTCAGGTACTCCTTCTGTCATGGGTTTCAATCCTGATCGCCGTATGCAGGCAGGAAAGCAGTTTGTTGATGTTGGTATAGCCGAAGAACATGCCGTAGCATTGGCGTCAGGAATTGCTGCAGGTGGTGGAAAGCCTGTATATGGAGTTTATAGCTCATTCATACAACGTTCTTACGATCAGTTGTCTCAAGACCTGTGTATCAATAACAATCCGGCTACGATTGTTGTCTTTATGGGAACAATAGCTGGTATGAACGATGAAACTCATCTCGGTTTCTTCGACATCCCGTTGATATGCAATATTCCTAATATGGTTTATCTGGCTCCTACTTGTAAAGAGGAGTACTTCGCTATGTTGAAATGGTCTATTCATCAGCATGAGCATCCAGTTGCTATTCGTGTGCCGGGTGCTTCTGTTGTATCTGGTAACCACGAATTTGATACAGATTATAGCGACTTGAATCGCTATAAGTTAGTACAAAAAGGAGAAAAGGTAGCTATCCTTGGTTTAGGAGCCTTTTATGGATTAGGAGAGTCGGTTGCAAAGCTTTTGAAAGAAGAATGCGGAGTAGAAGCTACCTTGATAAACCCTCGCTATATTACAGGACTGGATGTTGAGATGCTGGAAGAATTGAAACGCTCACATTCATTAGTCGTGACATTGGAAGACGGTGAGCTGGATGGAGGTTTTGGTGAAAAGATTGCCCGTTTTTATGGAAGTTCGGATGTGAAGGTCTTGAATTACGGAGTACGTAAAGAATTTGCCGACCGTTATATCACAGAAGAATTATTGAAAGCAAACAGACTGACAGATGTGCAGATTGTGGAAGATATACGTAAATATTGGTAATCAGATCAGATTATAAACAGAAAAGACTATAGCAGGACACTGTATAATGCTGCTATAGTCTTTTTTTATAAAGTGCTTACGCGTTATTATTTGTTTCGTGTAACTGTATAAATCACTTTACCGTCTTTATTGATCATATGCAGGTTAAGTACCTTCTTGTCGGCTGTTATCAGAGAAAATCCTGTTTCACTGCTACAGAATTTTGTTCCGTCAACAGGCTTTACGTCGCGGCTGAGTGAACCGGAGGTATTTACTACATAGTCGATGTTGCTGCCGGCCTTGCGTACGTGCTGGAAATTATGAATGTGTCCACATAAATACATGTCTACATTTTTATGTTTGCGCAGAATTGTATCCAGACGTTTTTGCAAGTCGGTACGTTCTGATTCACTCTTGTCTGTATCTGCATAGATGGGATGATGTCCGATTACCAGTACCCAGTCTTCTTTTGCTGTAGTGAGTACAGAGTCGAGCCATGCCAGTTGTTTATCCATGTTTTGTTTGCATGCGTCAGGATATTTTTCTGTATCCTTTCTGTATTTGTCGAGCAGTGGCGCTGTATCAATCATGACCATGCGAACTGTTACTCCGTCATTTTCTTCTACACGTGTATAGTAGCGGTCGGGCATTCTCCAGCGTGCACTTACATTGCTATAGTCGATAACCGCCTGTGTATTGCCACGATATTCGTGGTTTCCCAAAACAGGATACCAGGGAATCATCAAATCGGGGTGACTATAGATCAGCTCATAATTGGTCATCCACAAAGGATCTGTTGTGCTGCGTACACCTTCGAAATGGTGAACATCTCCAGCAGCTACTACAAATTCGATGTCTACATTCTCAGCCATTTTACCCATCAGCTCAGCGATTGGCTTCTGGTCATAATAGCCATTTCGTCCCAGGTCATTTGCTAAGATAAAATTGATAGGTTTTTCTAGTTTTGTCCATTCGGTTGTGTTCTGGGCAAATCCGCTTATTGCGGCCAATGCAACACATAGTGTGATAAATGTTTTTTTAATTGAAATCATAATAGTTTGTTTTTTTGTTCAGTGCAAAGTTCGATACTGAATCTGAAAAAAATATGAATTTTCTAATGAGATAAATTATTTTTTTTGAAAAAGAAAAGGTTCGAAACCGATGTGCAGTCCGAACCTTTCTTTGACAAAGTTTCTAGAAATTAGAAATGTTTATTTAGTTCCATAGGCACCGAAACGAGCTTCTACTTTTGGAGAAGTATAGGTTTGTCCGTTTACCTGCAATCCTTCGGTACCGAAGTAAGGAGCCATTTTGGTATCTGTTCCGTCATAAGCACCTGCCAGAACCGGAGATCCTGCCTGTACGTGGAAATCCCATGCGTCCTGATAGATGTAATCTGTCAAAGCTACGTCGTTGATTGGGAAGTTGACAAATTTCGGATCGTTGGCAGTACAGTCTGATGCTGTTTTTGTGATGATACTGTTTGCGTCTACTACGCCTTCGTAATAGTTTTTGTGTGCATAAGCATATCCTTCCCATGAATATGCTACGCCTGATTCATCTTCAAAGACAACATTACTTTTCTGAGTACCAGAAGCATAATAGTTGTAATCAATAACAGATTCGCTGCAATATCCTTCATCCGGATTGTTTGGAAGATCGTAGCTAGGAGTCATGGCTCTGAACTTACAGTTTACCATCAGGTTGTTGAATACGTTTGCAAAAGCATTTTTTTCTACATAAACACATCCACCTTTTTCTCCGTCACGACGCCATCCGGCATTGATGATTGTATTGTTGTATGCCTGTATTTTTGCCATTCCACGATCTTCACTCTGGCCTGAGCTAGATAATTTCAAACCGTTGGTATTCGGGCTGAACATTACATTGCCTGCTACATCGACTACACAGCCTGCTTTTACATTTACTGCTTCAGCTCCGTCATATCCGTTGGCAGCAAAAATGTTGTTGGCAATAATGGCATTTCCTCCCATCAGGTAGATACCGTCTGACCATCCGTTACGCAAAACAGAGTTTGTGATAACATAGCGGCCGTTGATGTTATTGGTTGTAATTTGTGGATAAGCATCATCACCGGCAGTATAGATACCAGCACTGGCAGCAGGAGAACCTTCAATAACCTGACCACCTGTATATTCGATGATAGTATGATCGATCAGCATTTCTCCACAGGTAGAAGTTGCAACAATACCTCCCCACAGACCTGCCAAAGCATTTTCTTCAGTACGTTCATCTTCAGGAACAGAGAATAAAACAGGGTTTTCGGCTGTACCTTCACAATACAAATTTCCTTTTACTGTAAATTCGATTGGGGCATGGTTGGCTCCTACACCAGCAGTGCTTACAATAACCTTTGCACCAGCTTTAATAATCAGAGTTTTTCCTTCAGGAACAGTGTAATGGTTAGTCAGATTAGCTATTGTATCACCAGGCCATACGATGACGTCTTCGTTTGTTTCATCACCACCATCGTTGCCTCCAGGATTTTCAGTATTGTTCTCGTTTTGAATAGTTTCATCTTCAGAGCAAGCAGCCATAAAAGATAATGCTACTAAGGCTGTACCAGCCAGCAAATAATTTTTTAGTTTCATCTTGTAAAAAATTTGTTATTAGTGTCTAATTTATAATTGATTATAGTTTGTATCTGATTCCCAGCATGAATGACTGTCCGTGCCATTCCTTGCGTTCAATTACATTTCCGTCTTTGCGTTCAGAATTTACACTTTCCGTATGAGGACCATTCTGTATAAATCTCAGTAACGGAGTATCCAGCAGATTGGATGCTTTAGCAAAAATACTGATACCGTTTTTAAAGCTTTTTTCAACAGAAGCATCCAGTTGCATGTAGCCGTCTTCCCAGATATCATCATTATACCAGTTGGAAATATCGCTCAGACGTTTTCCTGTATAGCTTCCGGCGAGCTGGCCTTCCCAGCCATATTTGGTACTCTTGAAGAGTAATGATAAATTGGCTACATGAGCTGCCTGTCCGAATAGCGGACGTGTCTGTGATACACTCTTCACATCATTGCCTTCCATGATACGCTTGTCGGTAGTAATAGAAGAATGAGTATAGGTATAGTTGGCTTTGATTCCGAACCAGTTGAAGTACTTCATTATATCTACTTCAACTCCTAAGTTGGTAGCATTACCGAAGTTCATCGGTTTGTAGTATGTATCTTGACCTTCATTCAGCAAACCGTATTCTATCGGGTTCTGCAATCTTTTGTAGAACATACCTACCATGAACTGCTCGGATGATTTAGGGAAGAATTCATATCGCAGGTCGATGTTGTCGGCCACTGTATGTTTCAAATCCGGATTACCTTTTTCCTTGTAGTCTTCATTGATAATGCTGTAAGGTACAATCTCAAAGAAGCTTGGGCGGTTTATAGAACGTGCATACGAGAAGCGGAGGTTGGCGTTTTTATGTACTCCATATTTTACATGAAAGCTGGGAAGTACATCTGTATATTTCTGATTTCCTTCCGGATCTGCGTTTTCTGTTGGAAATTCCAAAACATATCCCTGATTTGTATGTTCAACACGTACTCCGGCGATAAACTCCCAGTTGAGATAGGTATATTTAGCCATTCCGTAGGCAGCACCTATTTTTTCGGAAGCGTCGTAGTTTAACGGGTCACTGATGTTGCCATATTTTTGTGCAGTAAACAGAATTTCATCATAGTTATTCCAGTCCTCACCTTGATATTGAGGATCTTCCACTCCTGTAGCCGAATTGAATTTATATTCATTGAAGAAACTGTCGCGTTTTTTATCGCGGTACATACCTCCTACAGAGAAGTCGAATATAGAACCTCCGTCCAGTTTCAGTTTATACATCAAGTCAACATATCCTGACTTATCATTGTCGGAGTTATGTTCCCACCGGCGTCTGGCCGCTTCTGATGTTCGTACGTGGCTACCTTGCATGAATATTTCTGCATTGTCTGGAGTTTCGCTGTATGCTTTTGAAATAACAGCCGACCAGTTCAGGCGCAGAGCTCCGTCATCCAGAAAAGCATGTTCACCTTTCAGGGTAGAGTTGACGATATACTGACGGTTCCATTTCATTCGTACAGAACCTTCTTTGTCATCATGCCCGTCGCGTACTTCTGCTTCACGCATATCCATGTATCCATTGTACCATGTCAACTTATGGTTGGCATTGATGTGGTAGTCCAGTTTAGCGTGTGCTCCGATGCGTGTTTGCTGTGAAGAATAATTACGATATTCAATACCGTCGTGGGTTGTTCCCGGCTGATAATATAGTTCGCTTTCTTTTCCTCGGTAAGTATTCAGAAAACTGCCGGCAAGCATAACACCCAATTTATCATCGAAGAAGCGGTCGCCGTAAGACAATCCGGCTGTCAAGTCGGGCAATGGCTTTTTCCATGTCATCCGTAAATTATCGGTGGTGAAATTATCCATTGTTACCCGGTTGTCTTCGGGCTTGCCCATCTGTTCGTAAGGTGATTGTTTTACGATTGCTCCGTGATTGAACGATTGAAAATCGCGGTCGAAATACATGGCGTTGTAACCTGTAGACAAGTTTACTGTAAATTGTCTTTCTGATGGAGCATCCTTCATAATCAGGTTGACTGCACCTCCGATACCGTCGCCTTCCATGTTAGCGGTCAGTGATTTGGTAACTTCCAGACGGTCCAGCATTTCTGACGGGAAGATGTCTAACGGAACAAAACGGTTTTTATTATCCGGGCTAGGAATTTTTACCCCGTTTATCAATGTATAATTATAGCGCTTGTCCATTCCTCGTAAAATGGCATACTGTCCTTCGCCGCTGCTGTTTCGTTCGATTGTTACTCCAGACATTCGCTGAATAACATTTGCCACTGTGATATCCGGAGAAAGTTCTATAGCTTTAGCACTCATTACGTTTACCACATTCATCGCAGCGCGTTCGATGCCACGGGCACCAGCTTCTGTCCGTCCCGGATTATTGGCTATAACCGTGACACCTTCTAGCACTACATCATCACTTTTTAGCGGAATGACTATTTCTGTATCCTTATTCCCAATCTCTACCTCGCATTTCTTGTAGCCGACGTAAGAGCAGACTAGTGTATATTTAGGACGTGCAACCGACAGGTTAAAACTTCCATCCATACCTGAAACAGCACCTTTTCCCGGTTCTTCCTTTATAAGAATAGAAGCTCCTATTATCTCTTCTCCGGTTTGTGCATCCTTTACTTTACCTTTTATATCTCTTGCATTTATATTTGCAGTTGCAAGAAGTAGCAGACTTAATACCAAACTTGATTTCATTATGTTTTATTATTTTGACGCTGCAAATGTATTCCTTGTGTTTTTCATGGTAGTTTCGAAGATGTTTCAAATGTAATACAAAGGCCGGAAATGTATGTTACTTATCTTATAGGATACGATATGAGCTGATCGAAATAAAAAGATGCTGAAGTCTTCAGAAAAACTTCAGCATGTTTTATTGAAAACTTCAGCATCTTTTATTGAAATATTGTACAAAAAATAAAAAAAGAAGAGCTTCTTTTTTTACGATCCAAGTATGTCGTTTAAAAGCTTCAGTATAATGTTGCTGACTAGTCGGTTGTATTACTGTCAACAGCAGGAAGCTCTATTGCATCAACTATTTTTTGCCAGTAATTTCTGATATCCTTCCAGTGATAATAGGGAGCAGTGTCGGTAGGTAGTGGAAGTGTGACTTCACGTTCGTTGAGTAGTAGTTTAACCAGAATATCATCGTTGTCAAGCTTATGAAAGAAGATGAGCTGGATGTTTCCGCACATCGGAATGATACGGTAGGTTCGGTAGGTATCGGCTATTTTCTGCCAGTCGGCAGTTGCGAAAGACAGTTTGTCAATCCCCATCAGAGCTGCAAGCGGAGCCAGGTTAGTATCATGTCCGTAACGCAAGGTCACACAGTTTTTCTTCGAACTGATAACTGTATCAGCTGTTTCTATAAAGTTGCGCAACAGGTTACGTTCCAGCTTATACATGCATGAGCCACTTAGTGGAGAAGCTCCTTTCTCATAATACCATTCGAAGTTGTTTCTCTGCCAGAGGTCGTAACGTTCTTGTGAGGTAAACAGGAAAGATAAGTCTTCCTGATGGTAACTGCTCTGGCTGATACCGTGAAGCTCAAATAAGTCGGCCATGAGCTGTCTGGGGTCTTTTACGATATCTGCGTTGATGAACAATTGTTTCATCAGGCGTTCCGGGTGAATGTATACACTGTCGGCAGCCTGATATACACTGTCGGCATTAGCTAGATGTGCTTCTTCGTATGTCGGATTTTTATATTTTATGTAATAAGCATCATGTTCGCTGGCATCGGTTGTGATTACTAACTGGGGATTTAATCCTTTTAATTCGACACAAGCAGCTGCCATCGACAGGAAGGCACGGGTTTTGTAAGTAGAACGTGCATCAACATGTGTTCCGTCAGTGAATACTTGCGGGTAGTTTGTATACATACGGCGGATTAAATCTTTATGTTGCTGTGCCCCTTTAGGAGTCAGTTCGCCATATCTGCCTGCTGCTTCTTCAGCCAGCTTTTCGATTATGTTCAAGGCACGCTGTCCGTCGGTGGTGAGTTTATGTTGGCGTGCTGCTTCCTTTAATATACTCAACGGGCTATCGTATTTCTTTTTCTTTGTGAGATATCGTGAACCGTGACGTGCAAATGTGGAAATATAGAATGGAGTATATCCCTCAGGAACTGGGGTAAGTTTTGCCTCTGGTGCCTGGTAGGCATAATACTTGCCTGCGGAAAGTGCCGGATTGGCATTTATTTCCTCGAATGCACTTTGGGCAATTGCTGGCAGAGATACGATTCCAGCAAGTAGCATAGAAATAACTGTTTGTTTCATTTGTCTTTTCGTTTTTGTTCAGCGTGCAAAAATAGAGGCTTTCTGTACATAGTTATGCTTATGTTATAGTAAGATTGTTCAGTCGGGGATAAATGAAACAAATGTGTAATATGGATGTAACATAAAGAAAGCCGTTTCAAACAACTGAACTGCTTGTTTGAAACGGCTTTATATAATTAAATGGATGTTGTATAGTTGATGTTCTCTTGGAAAAACTGCTATACGCTTGTTTATTTATATATCAGATATTTGATAAAGAAATATCCTCCGAAGACCTGAAGTGCCATACCTGGTAATCCGATTCGGAAATCCTGAAGTGCTGTATGCAGACTTCCAGTTAAAGCCCATTCTCCCAATGTACCTGTCAGCTGATAAAAGGCAACTACTGCCAGCAAGAGAAGCACAGAAACATGTTTACTGCGGTGTGCCACATATCCGGCTCCAGCAGCAAGAAGGAGAGATTTCATTAAAATGGCAGGAAGAACGGCAGGAGCAGGCATCCCGAACAGCCAGGAATTGACGAGGGGAGAGGCTATAGCTGTGAGCAGTCCGGCTTTCCATCCGTATTTGTAGGCTCCGATGAGAGTAAAGAAGTAAATAGGAAGCCATGTTGTTCCTCCTGATGGAAAGAGGTGGAACAGTTGAGGCAAAACTACATTTCCAGCTACAAAAATCAATGCAGTAAGATATGTCCGTGTTTCGCTATAGTTTAATGAGTAAAGTTTTACAGTCGATTCCATAATTATGTTTTTATTTTTCTAGATTGTTGGTAGTTCTTATTTGTGCTACAAATTTTTCTATTATCGGATAGATTTCTTCTGCCGTGTCTAGTTCTGCACAAAGTGATTCCAGCGGACATCTTCCTGTCTGGGCACGATTGATGATAAATGGCACTTCTTTTCCGAACGAGGTTTTGATACCTGCTGCCTGTAACAGGGAAAGAGCCGGAGTGCTGATGATATCGGCATATACTTCTTTCATCTTTCCCAATGCGATGAGTGCAGCAGCTCCTTTTCCTATAACTTTATCAGCCAACTGAGCGTTCTGCATAAAATCTCTTTCGTTTTGGTACAAGTCGTATAAATCAGCAACTCCACGCTGTCTGAATGCCCTGATTTCACCTTGGCTTTCTATTACACATGAGCAACCTTCCGAATGTAATAACTCAATGAGGCGTTTCATACTATACTTAGAGTGTTTCCTGTTTAAGTTGTTCTACATATCGGTCTATCCGGTGCAACTCCTTCGGTATATCGATTGATTGTGGACAATGAGGGTTGCATTGCCCGCATCCGATACAATGGCTTGCCTGACGTAATTTGGGAACGCTTCGGTCGTAACCAACCAGAAAAGCACGTCGTGCTTTGGCATAATTCTCGTCTTGTCTGCTTTTAGGCATGTGTCCCTCGTTTACGCATTTGTTGTAATGCACAAGGATGCTCGGTATATCAATTCCATAAGGGCAAGGCATACAATATTTGCAGTCATTACATGGAACTGTCGGATAACGTAGCATCAGCTGCGCTGTTTCTTCAAGGAAGTCTTTTTCTTCCTGAGTCAGTGGCACAAGTGGAGAATAAGTACGTATGTTATCTTGCAAGTGCTCCATGTAAGTCATTCCACTCAATACCGTCAGAACCTTTTCGGGGGAACCGGCGAACCGGAAAGCCCACGAAGCTACACTTCCTTCCGGATTCCGTTCTTTCAGGCGTGTGAAAATGTGTTCCGGTATATTCGAAAGTCTTCCTCCCAGCAAAGGTTCCATTACTACTACCGGAATATCTTTTTTAGCTATCTCACTATACAGATAATCAGCGTTTATGTTATTTCCCGAAGCATGCTTCCAGTCCGAATAGTTCAACTGTATTTGGATAAAATCCCAGTGATACTTGTCGTGCAGGGCAAGTGCTTTATCGAATTCTTCCTGAATACCGTGGAATGACCATCCCAGGTGGCGGATTCTTCCGGCTTCTCGCTCTTTTAACAAGAAATCAAGCAAACCATTATCGAGAAAACGTCCTTGTAATCCATCTTTTCCTGGTGAGCCTAGTTTATGAAGCAAATAATAATCTATATAATCGACTTGTAGATTTTTCATCGAATTATGGTACATCTTTACTCCAAAGTCATAATCAGAGTTTGAGAAGTTGGACATTTTGGTTGCAATGAAAAATTTATCTCTAGGATGACGTTTTAGAGCAATGCCTGTCGACGTTTCCGACCAGCCTTGTACATAAACAGGAGCAGTGTCGAAATAGTTTACTCCATGTTCGATAGCATAATCTACCAGTCGGTTCACTTCTTCCTGATTGATGACATTTCCTGTTCCGTCAGGGGCAGGAAGAGTAGGCCAGCGCATACATCCGTATCCTAATAATGATACCTTATCTTTATATGGAGGAAAGTTGCGATAATCCATTTTCCCTATAGGAACAGCAGTATTCCCTTCATTTTCTGATTCTCTTTTTGAGGAACATCCATAGAAAGAAGCTGTGGCTCCTAGAGTGCTGATACCTACTATTTTTAGGAAATCTCTACGGTTTATATTATGTTGTTTGTCCATTTTCTGTAATATTTGAAAAGAGTTGTTTGAAGAAAGATTAAATCATACGATGCTGTTCGTGTCCTTCTACATAAATGGCGCTGAATGGACGTGCCGGACAGAGATTTTCACATGCTCCACATCCGATACATTTCTCTGTATTGATAGCAGGAATCTTGAGTGATTCAGGATTTCCGGCTTCAGAAGGTATCATGGATATGGCTTCTGCCGGACAATGACGGGCACAGTTGCCGCATTCTTGTTTGTCTGTGAGTGGAATGCAGTGTTCTTTAATCCATACGGCATGACCAATCTGTATGGATGATTTTTCTGCTTTGTCTATCTTTAGGATTGCACCGGCAGGACAAACTTCCGAACATTTTGTACATTCCGGACGGCAGTACCCACGTTCGTATGATAGTGTAGGCTGCATGAATGTATCAAGCGATTGGGAAGGTCGTAAAACGTCATTCGGACATGCTGAAACACATAGCTGGCAGGCTGTACAGTGTTGCTGCATGTTGTGTGCGCTCTGTGATCCCGGAGGAGTTATCGGTGTCTGGCGTTTAGGAGCTTTTTTCTCAATGATATCTGCCAAACCTCCATCCATCTTGATTTTTTCCGCTTTTTCTATTACTTGTGCCTGAAGGGAGGAGGTTACCAGAAGCAGAGAACTAGCGAGAAACTCTCTTCTGTTTTCGCCCTTCGGCTGGCTGACTGGCTGTTTTTTGTCTTGTTTGGCATAGGCAAAACGATAATGAATAGCGTTCTTCTTGCATTTCTCGATGCAATTCATGCAGACAACACAGCGGCTGCTGTCTACCTGATAGTTTGCGGTATCAATACATGAAGCCTTACAGTTGCGTGCACAGAGTGTACACTGGTTACATTTTTCTTTGTCAATGCAGATACGGAACAGTGAGTAACGTGATAAGAAGCCCAATATCGTACCTACTGGACATATTGTATTACAGTAAGTTCTGCCGTTTCTCCACGATAATACGACGACCAATACAGCCATTACTATTACAACTATAAAGGTCGGCAGGCTTTTGAGCCATACTTCAGTCTGGTAGAATGCATAACTGTCTGCCCGTTCTGCAATACTAGCCAGCAGATTATTCCCCCACATCCATACGGGTTGGAATAGATTGTTTGCCATGCGTCCATAGATTCCATAGGGGTCGAGCAGTGCTACAAATGCATGTATACCGGCGACGAAAGCTACGACGAGCAAAATCAGCATGGTATACCGTAACCAGCTTTTAGGTTTGGAATAGGAGTAAGGCATTTTTTTCTTTCTTCTGCCTATTCGTGCCACGATGTCCTGAAATATACCTAAAGGGCATATGACCGAGCAATAGATACGGCCGCTTACAAGAGTAAGCACAACTAAAAATAAGATAACTCCGGCGTTAAGTGCCAGCACTGCGGGAAGAAACTGTATTTTGGCGAGCCAGCCCAGCCAGGTGTGCAACATTCCCGTGAAATCGACGAACAGTAGTGTAATAAGCAGGATACATATCGCTGCTAGTATCGTTCTGATTTTTCGTAGCATGATTTTGATTTTTTTTAATTTGCTTGTCAAAACTGATTGAAAGCAAAAATACGAAAAAACTTGTATTATTGGATGTTGTTTGATGGGAAAAGTGAAGGATTATTACTGCTTGAAGTAAAATCAATAGCTTTTGAAAAGCATTCGTATTATTTGATGAGTGTGCAGACGAAAAGTTATGAGCTCTTTTCATATCTCATATTTGGGCATTTATGTAGCCATGAAAAACTCTTTTTTATCTTTTATTTAAAAACAATCTAAATAACTTGCACAACATAATTCAATGATTTATCTTTGCCGCAAAATAAAAACAAACATGAGATTATCGGAACTACAAACAGGAGAGAAGGGTGTGATAATAAAGGTAATGGGCCATGGAGGATTTCGCCGGCGCATTATTGAAATGGGCTTTATAAAGGGTAAGACAGTTGAGGTCCTTTTAAACGCTCCATTGAAAGACCCTATCAAATACAAAATTATGGGATATGAAATATCACTTCGCCGACAGGAGGCTGCCATGATAGAAGTGATGAGTGAAGAAGAAGCGCGTGAGTCCATGCAGGAAACTCACTTCCATAATCCGATAGCGGAAGATATTCCTGTATCTGAAGCAAAACTGAAGGAAATTGCCAGCGGGAAACGACGTACTATCAATGTGGCCTTAGTAGGAAATCCGAACTGTGGAAAGACATCGCTTTTTAATGTTGCTTCCGGTTCGCATGAACACGTAGGAAATTATAGTGGAGTGACAGTTGATGCCAAGGAAGGACACTTCGATTTTCAAGGTTATCATTTCCGTCTGGTTGATTTACCGGGTACCTACTCACTTTCGGCTTA